>JAEEGI010018658.1_pt1 | contig 14078 bp, 8 predicted proteins | sample 8958751 | NCBI WGS metagenome assembly JAEEGI01 (sample SAMN16246545, study PRJNA631951) | gut metagenome | biome: gut microbiome; feature: rumen; material: KS-attached | host: Bos | place: Iran: Karaj | collected 2018-10
GTCGAAACTGAACAACCGTGCGGCGGACGAGCCTGTGAAATGTTCCGACATTTTGTGGGAGATTCTGCTTGCCGCACGCGATGGCTGGCGGGACAGTGACGGGCTGTTCGATGTAACCGTCGGCCCATTGCTGGGCCTGTGGGGCTTCCATGCGAAACGCTCCACGTGGCCGACGGATGATGAAATCGCAGCAGCGAAGGCAAAGGTTGGATTCGAAAAACTGATGTTGGATGAAACGGTGCATACGGTTCGTTTCGGTGTGAACGGCATACGGCTAGATTTCGGCGGAATCGCAAAAGGCTTCGCCTTGAGCAAGGCCATCGCCGTCGTGAAACGCCATGAGTTGAGGTCGTATCCTATCGATCTTGGCGGCAATATCTACTGTTCGGAAAAAGCACCGAAACGACGGAACACGTACACCATCGGCGTGCGCAATCCGCGAGCTGGTGGCGAGAATGTAGGTGTGGTGTACATGTCGGATTGCTGTATCGCGACGAGCGGCGATTACGAGCGGTATCGCATCATCGCGGGAAAAAAGGTCGGTCATTTGATGGATCCGCGCACGGGACAGCCGTGTGGCGGCGCAGAAGGGCTTGGCGGTGTGACGGTTGTCGTGCGGAATCCGACGTTGTCGGATGTGTATTCGACGACGGCATTTGTCGGCGGTGAAGCGGTTGCGGAGCGTTTGGCGGAGACGAGTGTGGCTCGTCCTGCCTTTATTTTTGTTTATTGTGATGAAAAAAGCGTGAAGAAGGTGGAGACGGTGGGGGATGTGTCGTTCACGAAGTTTTGAAAAGGGAAAGCAATGAGCATCGTAAAAGCGATAAAAAATTTAATCTATGACAGATTTCTCCCATGTTATGTATTATCCCGAAAACCGGTAGTGTTTTTTGCGTACTGGGAAGACCTGTATAACTCATTGGCGGATTTGGCACATCGCTTGGAAGCGGAACCGGTCATAGAGGCGATTTGTCAGCTAGGGTGGCATTATGAAACTGAAGAACGTGGTGAACGTGCAGAAAGAGAGCATGCGGAGGTAAAAAAACGCTTGCCGCAGTTGAATGTTCATTTTGTGACCAATTCCCCGCAGGAGGAGGCCATGCTCAGAAAACACGGCCTTAATGCCGAATTCTGCCATCAGAATGCATTTGTCGACGAGAGGTTGCTTCCTTTGTACACGCCTGCGGAGCGCGAATTTGACGCTGTTTACGTGGCGCGTATTACACCGTTTAAGCGTCAGGAACTCGCGGCGAAAGTGCCGCGTGTGCGTTTGATTTCAAGTTGGGAGAATCCCTCCGAGAGAGATTATGTGAAGTCTGTTCTCGACGCAATACCGAATGTTTCATATAGTTCCAAAGTGTTATATCGTCATATAAGCATGGAGATGAGTCGTGCGGCGGTAGGCCTGTGTTTGAGCGCGGAAGAAGGAGCGATGTTTGTGAGCGCGGAATATATGCTTAGCGGACTTCCGGCTGTATCGACGGCGAATCTTGGCGGGCGCGAACTAGTGATGCCGAAAGAGTATTGGCGTCGTGCGGAGGCGAATCCTGATTCGGTCGCGGCCATGGTGGCGGAATTGAAAAATCTGCATGCTGATCCGGTGGATGTGCGTGCCAAGACACTGGAAATGTACCGTCCGCATAGAGAGAAAATGTGTGCGATTCTAAAGGAAATATTTGATTCCCATGGTTTGAATGGGGCTGAATTAAGTTCTTTTGACAGATGGTTTACGCATAAACTTGGGTTACGGTGCACGCTGCTTCCGTGGAAGCGCGTCTTGCATGGGATTATGAAGTGAAACAAGGAGGTACTTCAATGACATGTCGTTGTTTATTGTGCGGATTGGCGTTGATGTGCATGACGGCGATTGCGCAGACGATTCCCGCGCCACCGAAGGCTCCAGCGGATGTCTTTCCCGAAATGCATTTCAAGAACACGGAAGAGGCGCGGGCCAAGTTTCTGCCGATGTGGGGCACCAAGCCTGTCGATTATGTCGAGACGGAGACTGGCGGTTATGTGAAATTGCCGTTGAATTTCACGACTGTCACGTCGGAACGTGCGTCATGGGACATCCAGCTGAAGGCGAATCTGGCGAACGTTCGCGGGGTTGAATTCGACTTATTCTGTGTTGATTTGGAGTCTGCCAGCCAGATGACCGCATACCTGCGTAGCGGCAATGGCTGGTATCGTATCAACTTTGGCGTGAAGCACATCGGACGCTGGCAGCATGTTGTGCTCAGCAAATCCAACGCCAGCACGGAAGGAACTCCTGAAGGTTGGGGGAAGATTGACATGATCCGTCTCTCTTTCTGGCGAAACCAGGATAACTACGATTCTGTGGCGGCGATCGCCAACATCAGACCGTCCGTCCAGAATGCAGACGTGTTGGTGATCATGGCGGCGTCCTGCGTGTCGCCGAAAGATCCGGAGTCGAAGGGATATGCGTCTTATGCGGCGGCGTTTGCACAAGGTCTTGAGGATTTGGGAATCGAAGCCTATACGACGTCGGACTTGGATGTGACGGAACAAGCGTTGGCGAAGACGAAAATCGCCGTTCTGCCGTACAATCCGCGCGTGCCGGCGGAGGCGCTTGAAAAATTAGACGCTTTTGTGAAGCGTGGCGGAAAAATCATCGCTTGCTATAATGTTGCACAAGGTATTGACAAACTGCTTGGCCTCAAGCGGGCAGGCTGGCAACGTAGTAAGCAAGGCCGTTTCCAAGGAATGAAGGCGACGGCGGATGCTGTTTCGATGCAGCCGGATATCGCATGTCAGGCCTCTCCGCATACAACAGTCGTTGAATTGGACGGCCCTGGAAAAGTCATCGCTAAATGGTGCGAGCCAGATGGGACGGACAGCGGTCTTCCGGCTGCGACGGCGACGCCTACGGGTGTGTTTCTCGGCCACGTTTGGTTCGATGGTAGTGGCAAGAATGTCCGGCAATTCCTGCTGTCGCTTGTGAATTATCTGGCTCCAGACATTTGGAAGAAATCTGCATCGAATTGGCTGGAGGCAGTCGGCGTCATTGAGGGGTATGTGGGTAGCAATGGCAAGTTTGGTGTGAAGCGGAATGAGGCCATGGGCACCATTGAGAACTTTACAGGGCTGGAGGATATTCGAGCGAAGTTTGCGAAGGATGCGCCCGCAGAGGCGAAAGCCGCGTTGAATACAGCCTTTGAATTGCGCGAAAAGGCGCGCGGCGCATTGGCGGAGGAGCGTTGGGTGGAGTGCATCAAGCTTTGCGAAAATGCTCAGGATAAAGTGATTGAGGCGTTGTGCCGTCAGGTGAAGCCAGTGGAAGGCGAACAGCGTGGCTTCTGGTGCCACAGCGCATTCGGCTTGCCCGGAAACAATTGGGATGAATCCATCAAGTTCTTGGCGGACAACGGTTTCAATACGATTCTTCCGAACATGTTGTGGGGCGGCATGGCCTATTACAAGAGCGATGTTCTGCCGACGTATGCGAACTACGAGAAGCAGGGTGACCAAGTCCGTCAATGTCTCGACGCCTGCAAGAAGTACGGCGTGAAATGCCATGTCTGGAAGGTCAATTGGAACATGGGCAGCCATTTGGATAAGGCGTTCGTGGAGAAGATGAAAGCCGAAAAACGGACGCAGGTTCTGTTCAACGGCGAACAGAAAGACACGTGGCTCTGCCCGTCGAATCCGCTGAACTGCCGTCAAGAGGCAGACGCCATGTTGGAATTGGTACGGAACTATCCGGATTTGGACGGCATTCATTTCGACTACATCCGTTATCCAGATGGAAATAGTTGTTTCTGTGATGGTTGCCGTGCGCGTTTCGAAGAACGTATCGGCAAAAAGGTTGAAAACTGGCCGGCTGACACACGTTCGGCGGAGTTGAAAAATGAATGGCTCCAATTCCGCCGCGACAACATCACGGCGTTGGTGAAACTCGTGCATGACGAAGCGAAAGCCCTCCGTCCGACAATCCAGATTTCGGCCGCATTGTTTGGTAACTGGATGTCTGATCGCGATGGCGTTGGGCAGGACTGGGAGCTGTGGTGCCGCAACGGTTGGCTGGATTTCGCATGTCCGATGGATTATGTGGACTCCGCAGTGGCCTTCAAAGGAAAGGTTAAACGGCAAATCGCGTGGGCGCATGACGTAAAATTGTGCCCCGGTATCGGCCTTTCCTGCTGGACGAAGCCGCAGGATCCACTGAATATGATCGAGCAGATCCAGGCTGTTCGCGATCTTGGATTGAAAGGCTATACAGTTTTCAATTTCGACAATTACGCACGCGCTGTGCTGCCGAGCCTCCGTCTAGGCTGCACGAGCAAGTGACAAAAGGGACGAAAAGAGACAATAATAAGGACGAATGGATTATGCGGCTAGTTTGGTTGAGCATACAGTCGTCGTATTCCCATTCGTCCTTGGCGTTGCCGCTTTTGGCGAACGCTTGTGCGAATGTGACTGGTTGGGAATGGGATCGAATCGACGGCGTGTTGGGTGATGATCCGTTTGATGTTGCACGGCAAGTGGTTGCAAAAGAACCGGATTTGGTCTGCACGTCGCTGTATCTGTTTAACCGCGATTTGACGTTGGACATTCTGAAACGCGTGAAACGCCTCAAGCCAGATGTGCGGATTGCCGTTGGAGGCCCGGAGAATCTTGGCGATGGTGCCTTTGAGCTTTTAAAAACAACGACTTGTGTTGATTTTGCATGCCGTGGCGAAGGCGAACCGATCATGCCCGTTCTGCTGGAACGATTAAAAAGCGGAGCGGATCTGGCGGGCGTGCCCGGCCTGTTGTATCGTCTTGCGGATGGGATGGTTGCGGATAACGGACAGTCCGGTGTGATGAAGGATTGGGCGATGTCTCCAATTCCTTGCCGTCATGCCTTTTATGAGTTCGGCAAGCCATTTGTGCAGTTGGAGACGTCGCGCGGTTGTCCGATGGGTTGCACGTATTGCACAAGTTGCCGGACAAATGTGCGACTACGTCCATTAGAATCTGTACGGGAGGAACTTGCGCATTTGCATGATTGCGGCGTGAAGGAAGTCCGACTGTTGGATAGAACATTCAACGTTCCAGATTCGCGTGGTGCGGCACTTCTGCGAATGTTCCGTGAAGAGTTTTCGGACATGCGATTCCATCTGGAAATCCATCCAGGCGTGCTCGGAAAGGAAGTTCGGGCGGAATTGCTTAAGGCTCCTGAAGGCCTATTGCACATCGAATCGGGCATCCAGACATTGAGCCATGTGTCATTGGCGGCCATCGGACGGAGTACGGATACGGATGCGGCGTTGGAAGGATTGTCGTTTCTTGTTGGAATCAAAGCATTTGAAACGCATTGCGACTTGTTGACAGGACTGCCCGAACAAACATTGTCTGATGTCGTCTCCGATGCGGAGCGGCTGGTTGAAATCGGCCCGGGTGAAGTCCAGATGGAAGTTCTGAAAGTGTTGCCTGGCACGAAGTTGCGTAATGAGGCGGCTTCTCGCGGAATCATTTTCAGTCCGGAGCCGCCGTATGATGTGATGGCGACGCCGACGATGGATACGGAAGATATACGCCATTGCCGCCATCTTTCAAAGATTCTCGACCGCTTCCACAACGCAGCTCCCTTGCGCAAGACGTTCCGAACAATGATATTAGAGAAAAAGAACTCGTTGCGGACGTTGTTGGTTTGGTGCGAAGAACGCGAAGCGGAGACGTTGTCACCGCCATTGGGGTTGCGCCGCCGTTTTGAACTACTGGACGAATTCCTTCATGAAGGGAATTATCAGAAGTCATTGGACGAGTTGGCAATAGCGTGGATGATGGAGGCGTTTCCGACGGGCCGGGGACTAGGCCTTCGCGCATCATTGATACATGATTTACCTGCTGATGCGGAATGCGTGTGGGGCGATGCCGCACATGTCCATCGTGATGGAACACGGCTTTGGATGTTGCCATTGGAAGGACGAACGATGTTTTTCGCCTACAATCGCGCAGTCGCGCCGAACCACGCCGTAGCGGTTTACAGAGAACAGAATATGTGAGATGATAACTACCATATGAGAATATATGTTGTTTTTTATTGTTATCGATAAGTGGTTGGAGATTTGGAAGCGAATATTTTGTCAAATGACAAGTTTGATGTAAATTAATAACTTCGCAAGTTGTACGGAAGGTGTCAAAACACGGGGCTTTCGGTTAAGACATTGTGTTGACAGATAAATGAAACTTGATTTTGTAAAGAATACAAAACGGAATATTATCGCACGTCTTTCCTTCAATGGTGTGGATACGGCCATCCGTTTTTTTAGGAAAACCATATTCATGTGGATACTAGGCTCCGAGTATCTGGGGCTCAATGGATTGTTCTATTCGATTCTCGGTGTCCTTTCGATGGCAGAATTGGGCTTCAGTCATGCCGTCGTCAGCCATATGTACAAGTTGATTGCGACGGATGACAAAAAGCTTTTCTGTGCATATCTCCGTTTCTATCAAGGCGTATATCGATATGTCGGCTCTTTCATTTTCATTGCGGGGATATGTCTATTGCCATTTTTGCGTTACCTCATACATGGCAATGTACCTACAGAAGTCAATCTTCATATTGTTTTTATCATGTTTCTTGCAAATTCATCAATAGGTTACTTCTTCTTTGCATACAGAGGATCAATCCTTCACGCATATCACAATGATTATATATTAAGCTATATTGATGTGTGCTTTGCCATTCTGGAGTTTCTGGTTCTTTGCATTGTTCTCTTGTTGACACATAATTACTATTACTATTTAATTATTGTGATTGCTCGAACAATAGTTCAGAATCTTATCATTTATGTCGCCACAAGGATTTATTATCCGGATATCGTATCCAATGGCAAGCTTCCGCCTGAGGAAAAAAAACGGGTTATCAAGGATATTTCAGCCATTGTCATGCATAAGTTTGGGGGAATTATAAATAGTTATGCAGATAATCTCATCATATCTGCCTTTATCGGCCTAACCGCCATAGGTGCCTATGGCAACTATACGCATATCACTGGGGCTGTGGCAGGGATCATCGCTTCTTTATGTTATTCCATGACAGGCGGTTTTGGAAATAAAATTCATACAGAGTCACGCGACAAGAATTTCGAATTGCTTATGAAGGCGCATCGTATATTAATGTGTCTTATTATCTGGTGTACCGCAATGCTGTTGGCTCTGTTTCAACCGTTCATGGTTCTTTGGGTAAGAAATAGACCAGAGTTGCTACGCCATTTTGTGACGCCTGTTCTGATGGTGATATGGTTCTACGAAAATAAGTCAAGGGAATCTTTGCAGATGTTCAAACAAGCGGCTGCTATTTGGCAAAAGGATAAGTGGAAACCAATTATCGCAACGTTTTTCAATTTGACAATGAATGTCATTTTTGTGTTAACTTTACCTGATGAATATAAGCTTGATGGTGTGATTCTCTCAACCATAGTTTCTGATGTGCTTATCCAGGTGCCATGGGAGTCTTATGCCGTGTTTACATCATTCTTTGGAGGGAACGAGGCGAAATGCTACTGGAGAAGACAGTCTATGTACGCTTTACTGGCTGTCATCGTATGCGGTGCCACTTGGGGCGTGACATGTTTGATTCCTGTCGATGGTTTCCCCGGTCTGTTTTTGAAGGGAGCAACTGCTGTTTTCGTGTCCACGACCTTGTTGCTTGTCTTCCTTCGTGACGATGCCTTGCTTGTAATGACCAGTATTATACATCGCCGCAGGAAATGACATGGCTGATTATCCGATTTCAATTCATAAGTGAATGTGGAAATGAAAATAAGATATAAGTTATAATCTATTGCGCTCTTTTTGGGGGATGATTGAAATATACCATGCTTCATATTGCCTGGAATATTTGAAATTAAGATGAAAACCAAACTCGTCTATGTTTTGACTGGCAGCTGTAAAGACGACTGGTTTACAGCCATGGCCGTTCAATCACTTCATCTGTTAAGAAGGCGTAACCGCAATGCCGAGGTACTTGTGGCGATGGACGAACCTATTCCATACATATTTCGCTAGTCACTGTATCTTGCTCAATTTCTTTTGGGTGTAGTTCTTCAAAATGGGGAAAAGCAATGATCAATGGAGTTCCTTTTTTTTCCATCATTATTCCGTGCTGTGATGTTGAGCCATATGTTAAAGAGTGTTTGATGTCCGTTATCAACCAGCCTTTTCAAGACTGGGAGTGCCTGGTAGGCATTGAAACTTGCAAAGACAAAACGGAGGAGGTCATCCAGGAGATCATAGAGGGCGATGACCGTTTCAAGGTTTTCAAAGGACCGCGCAGCGGTTCCTGCTCCGCTTCGCGCAATACTGGAATTGATTTTGCACAAGGTGAATATGTGATCTTTCTCGACGGTGATGACACCATTGCTGAAGGTTCTCTTCAGAGGATTCATGACAAGATTGCCGAACGTCCCGGTGCCGATATCTATCCATGCGCAATGCCTGTCTATAATGAAATATCAGGTCAGTATGAACAGACACGTGACAACTATCCAAAGGATTTTGCCGAAGAACTGACAGGGCCACAAGCCGTTGTCAAGACCTATACGGTCAAAAGAGACCCCTGTCCCATGCTGCAGTTAAGCGTTTTCAGAAGAGAATATCTGGTATCCAACAATCTCAAATGTATTTACGGACTGCGGCGGCAAGATAGCGAATTCGCACCCCGCGCATTGTATTTGGCCAAGCGTGTGATTCCCATCCATGAGCCTTTTTACATTTATCGTATTCGTTTGCAATCCGTTTCAACGCTGGCAAAGGGAGTGACATCGTTTTTAGGTGACTATGCCATTATTCTAAAATCGCTTTTGGCCTTTCATGCCAAGGTTTCCGTTCAAAACGATTTTGACCGCCGAATTTCATCCATGTGGGCCAAACATTGGCTGACATGGGTGTATTACAACTGGTTTTATCCGATGAATATCCGAAAAGCCACTCGTGAACGGAGGCTGGAGACGCTTAAGATTGCTTTTGCCGAGGGATTCGATCATTTTGATTGCCTGACAAAGGCGTCGACGCTACCTAGACGCATTGCGGCATGGTGGGTGAAATTTTTTGTTCACCATCCCTCGGGGGCATGGGCAACCGATTTGTTTTTCAGTTATGTCTATTACCCGTTGACAAGTATTCGGGATAAAAAACAGGGGAGCCAAGCCCAAAAACAATAATGATCAATCAATATTGACCCTATTTCTCAAACGATGATTTTTCCGGCAATATGGTGTCGAACGCATTGGACAATTCGGTGACGCATTTGTCAAAAAAGTCATCACGACCGTCCGGAACATTGATATTAATGCAGACTTGAGGTTGGGTGCCATTCTTTATGATTTTGCATATGGAATCAATATTGTTGATATCAAGACCAAGAAGTTTGCCAATCCGTTTTTCATTAATCGGGTGAAAATGCCCTGTCATCATATTCCAGGTGCATAGAAGCCATTGATTGACACAGTCGTCATGACGAAACTTGTGGCGAGACGTTATATCCATGGCCCTAGGATACTTGCTCCACATTTGGGCGAGTGTGGATTTCAAGTGTGGAAGTGGCAAATGCCCAAAAGTCCCCGTGATGGTGGTTCTGTTGATGGCAAAGGACAGAAGATTCTTTATTGCGCGTTGGGGCCCAAGAGCGAAAATGTTGAAGAACTTCAAGGCGTTTTTCCACACAAGGCGTGTGATGTAAGGTTCAGACATGACGAGGCCGCTGTTATTGAGCACGACACGACTGGCGGTGCCATAGTTTAGCCATCGCGGGATGGACAAGTCGCATGGCAGGACCGGCAGTCCGTTGCGAAAATAAGTATTTGGGTCGAGTACATGCAGAAGGAACATATCGTCATTGAAGAGGATGAAATGCTCCGCAAGATCAGGTATGCGATGCAGATTGAGTTCTATGGTGTTGGACTGGAATGTCGGCAGGTATTCGGCGGGGATGTAGTCTTGATGGTTTACAAGACGTAGCTTGGGATTGGCTTCATTAAGCCAGTCTGGTTTTTGTCCGCATGTGACAAAGAATACTTTATTCACCCATGGCGCGAAGCGTTCCACGGCGCGGAACCAATAGTGCAGAATACCATAGTCGCGATAACGGCAGATTGCGTTGGCGTCGCCGGCGGCTATGTTCTGTTCGAGTTTCGAGTATTTATTTTTTTCTGCAAGCCAAACGGGATCATCACCATCAACCCACGTTACAACGATGTCAATCTTATAAGTATCCATTCTAGTGGCAATGATTGTATATATTTTGAAAAAACGTGAAAAGGACTGCGATAAAAGCAGAGCATGCATTCTTTTTGAAAAAAGCATGATTATGATCATTATACAGAAAAACTAGCATGGGATTGAGACTTTACAAGCTGGGATAGTGAATAATCTTAGCCAAAGTTCCCTATGTCAGTAGAGTGGGAACAGACGTGTTTTATATTTTACCCTAGGATGATTTTGACTAAATAATAAATAATAGTCATGATATGTTGTATTCGCTTTATGAATAGGGCATCCATGATAGGGACATGGATGCTTCCAAGCCGCTGCAAGCATCCATTGCAAAAGTCTGTCTCATACAAGGAGACATGAATTTACAACTGTTCAGCAAATTTTTATTGACTTTTGTGTATTTTTGTTGACTTTTGTCTGAAAATGGGCTGGAATAGTCGGATAATGATGTTATGGTATTCATTGTTCAAGGTTCTAGCTTATATAATTAGGGGATTGGTGGATTTCTTAAGAAGGGCTTGCTTTGAACGTTTCGCAATCGTTGTGTTTTTTGTCGGATAGTCATGTTGACCACAGGAGCCCCTAAAAACATCGTGCCAATTACTGGTGTACAAGAGAAAATCATGAGTGATTCACCCAAATTCACAATAGTTTTAGCGGGTTACCAGTCCGAGCCTTATCTTCCCGTTGCTTTGGAGTCTATATTAGGGCAGACCCTCAATGATTTTGAGGCCATTTGCTTTGTAGAGGATTCGACAGATAAATCGCTTGAAATATGCCAGGCTATGGCTGAACGCGATTCGCGGTTCCGCGTGGTGACGGGGCCCAAGAGCGGAGCGCCCTCAACGTCGAGAAATTATGGTATAGACCATGCCAGAGGAGAGTATTTGGTGTTCATTGATGGAGATGATTGGGTGTCAACGGAAATGCTTGAAAAATTGGAAAAGAAGCTTCAAGCAACTGGCCCGATAGATGTTCTGGCGTTTAATGCGCTTAGCACGGAAAATGATTATGTGGATTGGGAGCAAGAGAAAAAAATAACAAATTTCAGAAAAAAGGATGCCGATGGTGTTTTTTCCGGTTTCGATGCCATTCGTCGAATTGGCAGTTACGGAGGGAGCATTAATAATTATACATGGCTTAACGCTTATCGCGTTGCCTTCTTAAGAGAGCATAGGCTTTATCTGAAGCCTGGCTTGATGATGGAAGATATGGAATATATGCCGCGCATTTGTTTTGAGGCCAAGACGTTTGCGTTTCTGGATGAAGCCTTGTATGTCTATCATCGCAGGCCGAATTCGATGATGACACAGAGTTCGGCGAGAATCGTTAGAGATATGGCGCACCAAATTCTGTCCTTGATATCGTTTGTCAAGAATCACAAAGTTCCGGAAGACATTCTAAAAATTTGGAGCAACCAATGGCTTTCCGTGTTTTTCTGGATGATGTTCCATCCCGTGTCATCGAGTAAGATTTCAGACGTTGAAAGAAAGCAGGCATTGAACATTATTCTGGCAAATGACGGAGCAAAAATGTTCAAGCAAATGGTCGCTCGGGCGTCCATGCCCAAACGTCTTTCCTTGCCGTTGGTTCTGCTGGCTGCTAAAGGCTTTCAGTTTCCCGTGAAAGTGTATTTTCGGCAATTATACTACCCATTGGTGGAACGCAGAAGGTAGAAGTTGTTTCAGCAATAGGCAAAGGGCGGAAAAGCAGAAGCCACGTCTTTACGGTTCAAAACAAGACGTGGCTTTTGCCGTTTTGTACGACTATCGTTCATTTCCTTGTTTTGTCGCAAAGATTCTTATCTGTGGCATTTTGCATCCAAGCTCCTTTGAAACAAGAACAAGCATGAGGCATCTGTGTATTTTTCCACAAACGCCGTAGCCGCCGGAGTCGTTCAAGGACATTCTTCTTTCAGTTTTTGTGTATATCCAAGGCCTTCGTTGACTGTTGGTCCGGCGATGAGGCATTTCTGTTAACCTTGTGTGTCCTGTGGACTCTAATATATTGATTTTTAGTGACCTTCGTAACTTTCAAGGTTCTCTGAAAACATTTGGTTGCGGCTTGACCGATCCCGGAAGGTATGGATTTTTACTTCAGCAACGTTCCGAGATCATGGTTTTGGCATCCGGCGTTATAGATTTCACGGAGTTCTTCGATGGACATGCCGCGATTCCAGAGGGCAAAGTCGTCGATATCGCCTTGCAGATTGTAGCGGTAGGCGACAGAGCCGTCCTGCCCGATGTTCCATGTCATGCCGCTGTCAAGATTGGCATCTTTGATGCTACCGTCGACGATCCAGTAGAACTGGCCGTCTGGCTGGCCTTGGCAGAAGCAGGCGACACCTTCTGCGGTGACGGTGACAGCATAGAAGACCCATTCGTCAGGAATGATGTCATAGACACCCATGTCCGTGCGGCGGGTATCATGCCAACGGCCGTAGTTGAAATGGACGCCTGGATTTGTTGGATTGTTGATGTTGCGTGCACCGCAGATGACGAAGCCTGGTCGTGCGCCGTTCCGCCAGTCCTTGTTGCTGAAGATAGGCGGATTGCCAACATGCGTCGGCGGAAGGCGAACCCACATTGCGGCGGTGAAGTTGTTGCCGTTCTCCAACTTGAGATATTCCGTACCCTTCAAGACGATGCACTCGCGAACGTTTTCGCCGCCGGGGATGCGCAGGCATTGGCCAAGCTTACCGCCTTCCACGCCAGACTTGATGTTCTGTCCGACAACAGCGATTTCAAGGCCATTCGGGGCTACATTGACAGGCGTTTCCGCATCAAACGGTAGATAAGCGAGAAGGCCTTCTGTTAATGGGCGACGTTGGATTTTGGAAACTTCCGTGCCGATTACATGCCCATCTAGATTCAATGGTTTGAGATCGACGCCGAAATGGGCCAATGCAGTGACGGGCATATCATAGTTGCGTGGGATGCCTGGCAGTGTGCCTTGTGTAATATGTTTGCCGACCATGAGGACGGGAATGGTGTTGGCGTGGCCACCGAGCATGCCATGGCTTTTGCCATAGCCGCCGTGATCGCTGGTGATGAGAATCAGCCAGTCTTCGTTGGCGAAATTCGGTCGTGCGGCGATAGTGTCCAACACCTTGCCGATAATGACATCGGTCTCTTTGGCAGTGTCGATGTACTTCTGGCTGTGCGGGTAGAAGCCGTTGGAATGGCCGCTGTGGTCAACTTCGCCGATGAAGAACAACACGGCGTCTGGACCGCCGTCAGGTGCGGCATAAAGGCTGCACAAGTAGTCGCCATTGGCCGGATCCTTTCCTTGGCGGAACGCCACGGCGGGATGCTTGGCGGTGTCTTTGTTTTCGCCCCATGAATAAAGGAATTGCGTCTTGTAGTGTTGCGGCGACGTGGCGAGGCGGGCCAGCCAGGAGGGCCATTCTTCGAAATTACCGTCTTTCGTCTGCCCGTTTTTGAAGATTCTGTGCTTTTCAGCGGTGACGCCCGTGGCGATGGCCGCATGGTTCGGTGCGCTGTTGGGGCGTGCATCGTCGATATCCCATGCCGTGGCGGAGAACGCGCCGTTGTAGCCAGGCTGCCATTTGCCTGCACGGAGCTTCTCAAGATTGGGCATGGGGATGTTGTCGTATGCGTCGGCCCGCATGCCATCGATCATGATGATTAATGCCTTCGGCTGTTGCTTTTCCTGTGCGGAAAGCGGGATAAGGCAGATGGTTAGAAAAACGATGGCAACAAGACTTCTCATAAGATTGTACATGAAAGAGACTCCAAATCCTTCGACGGTTTTTGGGGGAAGAGTAATGGAATTCCTATCTTTGACGGCAGCGTTTTTTACGGAACCGCCGTAAAAAACGCTGCGACAAATAGGTG
>JAEEGI010018660.1_pt1 | contig 14077 bp, 12 predicted proteins | sample 8958751 | NCBI WGS metagenome assembly JAEEGI01 (sample SAMN16246545, study PRJNA631951) | gut metagenome | biome: gut microbiome; feature: rumen; material: KS-attached | host: Bos | place: Iran: Karaj | collected 2018-10
AACTAACGGCCGGCTTTGACGCTTCGAAGGTCGCGGGCATCGGCTGCGGCGGACAGATGCATGGTCTTGTGGCTCTGGATGGGAACGACAACGTGATCCGCCCTGCGATCCTTTGGAACGACGGACGTACGGCGGAGGAAACTGTGTGGCTCAACACCGCCGTGGGCAAGAGGAAGCTCAGCGACCTCACCGCCAACATCGCTTTCGCGGGTTTCACAGCGCCCAAGCTCCTCTGGATGCAGAAGCACGAACCGGACAAGTTCGCCCGCATTGCAAAGATCATGCTGCCCAAGGACTATATCAACTACATGCTTACGGGCGTCCACGCCTGCGATTTCTCCGATGCAAGCGGCATGCTGCTGCTGGACGTCAAACATCGGTGCTGGTCGAAGGAGATGCTGGATATCTGCGGCGTGAAGGAAGCTCAGATGCCGAAGCTCTTTGAAAGCTATGAAGTAATCGGCACGGTGCTTCCGGAAATCGCCGCAGAACTTGGTCTGCCAATGACCGTCAAGGTCGTCGCCGGAGCCGGCGACAACGCCGCCGCGGCGGTCGGCACCGGCGTGGTGGTGGAGGGCGGCTGCAATATCTCCCTGGGCACAAGCGGTACCCTGTTCATTTCCTCCCGATCCTTCGGCGCAGACCCCCACAACGCCCTCCACGCCTTCTGTCATGCGGACGGCGGCTGGCACCTCATGGGCTGTATGCTTTCTGCGGCAAGCTGCAACAAGTGGTTCTGCGAGGACATCTTGGGCACTTCGGACTATGCCGCCGAGCAGGTCGACGTTTCGGACGACAGGCTGGGCCGTAACCGCGTCTTTTTCCTGCCCTATCTCATGGGCGAGCGGAGCCCCATCAACGACACGGACGCCCGTGGTACCTTCGTAGGTCTTTCTTTGGACACCGGCCGGACAGACATGGTCCAGGCTGTGTTGGAAGGCGTGGCCTTTGCCCTGCGGGACAGTCTGGAGGTAGCCAAGGCCATCGGCCTTTCCATCGACCGCAGCTTTCTCTGCGGCGGCGGGGCGAAATCTCCCCTGTGGCGGAAGATCCTGGCCAATGTCCTGAACATTTCTCTGGACATCCCCCAGACCGAGGAGGGCCCGGGCTACGGCGGGGCCATGCTGGCCATGGTGGGCACGGGGACATTCGCGAGCGTTCAGACCTGTGCTGATGCCCTGACCCATGTGCAGGAGACAGTGGTGCCCGATCCCGAGATCGCCGCGCGGTATGAGGCCCAGTACCGCAAGTTCCAAAAGATTTACCCCACCATGAAGAGCCTGTTTCAAGAGATCAAATAAAGGAGATATACCATGAAAGAGATTTTTGAGAACATTCCGGTCATCCCCTATGAGGGACCTAAGAGCAAAAAACCCCTCGCCTTCAAATTCTACGATGCGAACAGGATCGTCATGGGCAAGCCTATGAAGGAACATTTGCCCTTTGCCATGGCATGGTGGCATAACCTCTGCGCGTGCGGCACGGACATGTTTGGCCGGGACACGGCGGACAAATCCTTCGGCGCGGAAAAGGGCACCATGGAACACGCCAAAGCCAAGGTAGACGCAGGCTTTGAATTCATGCATAAGCTCGGCATCAGGTATTTCTGCTTCCACGACGTCGATCTCGTTCCCGAAGCGGACGATATCAACGAGACCAACCGTCGGCTCGACGAGATTTCCGACTATATCCTCGAAAAGATGCAGGGCACCGACATCAAGTGCCTCTGGGGCACGGCCAACATGTTCGGCAACCCCCGGTTCATGAACGGCGCGGGCTCCTCCAACAGCGCCGACGTTTTCTGCTTTGCTGCGGCGCAGATCAAAAAGGCGCTCGATCTGACCGTCAAGCTCGGCGGCAGAGGGTACGTCTTCTGGGGCGGCCGTGAGGGATACGAGACCCTTTTGAACACGGACGTGAAGTTCGAGCAGGAGAACATCGCCAAGCTCATGCACCTCGCCGTAGAGTACGGCCGGAGCATCGGCTTCACCGGCGACTTCTACATCGAGCCCAAGCCCAAGGAGCCCATGAAGCATCAGTACGATTTCGACGCCGCAACGGCCATCGGGTTCCTTCGCCAGTACGGCCTCGACCAGGATTTCAAGATGAACATCGAGGCGAACCACGCGACGCTCGCCGGGCACACCTTCCAGCACGATCTGCGCATCTCCGCGATCAACGGTATGCTTGGCTCTATCGACGCCAACCAGGGCGATCTGCTTTTGGGCTGGGACACGGACGAGTTCCCGTTCAACGTCTATGACGCGACGATGTGCATGTACGAAGTCCTGAAAAACGGTGGGCTTACCGGCGGCTTCAACTTTGATTCCAAGACCCGCCGTCCCTCCAACACGGCGGAGGACATGTTCCACGCCTATATCCTCGGCATGGACACCTTTGCACTGGGTCTTCTCAAGGCCGCCGCTCTGATCGAAGACGGGCGCATTGACGCCTTCGTCGCCGATCGCTACGCCTCTTACCACACGGGCATCGGCGCGAAGATCCGCTCCGGCGAGACCTCACTCCAAGAACTGGCCGCTTATGCGGAAGCCCTCGGCGCGCCGGAACTCCCCGGCAGCGGCAGACAGGAATATCTCGAAAGCGTTGTCAATCAGATCCTGTTCAGCTGATTACAGCGTTTTTTACAGGATGAATGATACGATCAATGGTGAAGCTGCTTTGCCGGAAAGAATGCTTTCATATGCAAATCCAATCCTTTGTTGCAGGGCTGAAACTGTTGATTACACAGAGACGACATTTGAAAGGGATAGAACCGCAAAAACGCCGATAATATGGGAAGTTTTATAAAAACAAGATCCGCATAAAAGCGGATCTTGTTTATTTGGTTGCGGGGGAGATTTTTATCAAATACGCAGACGAGTTCTTTCCGTTTTTGTTCGGGAGAGTGGGCTCATTCGACCCAAAAGGCGCCTATTTATCGATTGTTTGAGGGGATAACAGGTCCGAACAACACAATGTGCTTCACCCGGAAATCTGCGTGTCAAACAAATCAAAGGATAGCGTGTTCACGCAGAGACAGAGAACAACGTAAAATGTGAAACAATCAAAAAAGCCGGGTAATACGGGCATTTTCGGCATGATGGCGGGATTTGGGGATATCAATTTCTTAACTTGGTTGCGGTGTTTTTCGATTTGAACCATGTGCAAAAACGGGAAGCAGAATGGAGCAAGTGAAATAAGGCCATTTATATCAGATTCTTAAACCAATATCCCAAATCTTGCAATTTAAGCAAATCTGATAAAGGATTGAAAAACAGAGACTAGGATGGTATAATACGAAGATAAATCAAATATCGGTCATCGGAGGACAGTACGCCGTAGCGTAGGGGATCGTAAAGCGAAGGCTTTGCAGGCCGCCTGTCGGATAAGATGTCGAGTGAGCTCGGAACAATTGGCTTTTGCCGCTTGTTGCCGAGCTGTTTATTTTGAGAGGAGATGCATATGGCAAACATTACCCTGACGCAATTGACCGAGGACGATCGCGAACAGTTCATTCTGGATAACCAGCGGGCATTCAAATATGGCGCGATGGAGGAGTTCGGAAACCGCGACGATCACATGGAGGAGGATGGGGAGATCATTTCCCGGAAGACCATCGAAGACAGCATCGACGGCGGCGTGGCTTACCGCATCCGGGAGGACGGACGGATCGTCGGCGGGCTGGTGCTGACCATCGATAAAGAAACGCAGCACAACCATCTGGATCTGCTGTTTGTGACGCCTGACGCCCACAGCAAGGGGATCGGTTATGCCGCGTGGCAGGAAGTTGAACGCTTGTATCCTGAAACGCTCGTCTGGGAGACATGCACGCCATACTTTGAGACCAGGAATATTCATTTCTATGTCAATAAATGCGGTTTCCACATCGTGGAGTTTTTCAACAGCCATCATCCGGATCCGCACGATCCGGAAACCGGCGAAGAGAACAATTACGATGGTGAAGATTTCGATGGCATGTTCCGCTTTGAGAAGCGAATGAAAAAATCTTTCTTGTGTTAACCGCAAAGGTTATTGACATATGTTGCTATTCGGTGTAGTATTATAATTGACATATGTCAGAAAGGAATGCTTATGGCAAGACCGTTCAAATGCCGCAGGATCGAACAGCTTCCTGTTTACCGCAGCTTCTCGCCTGACGACATCACCGCCGCAGAAAGTGTTCAGATGACCGTAGACGAGTATGAGACATTAAGACTTCTGGATGATGAAGGCCTCACGCAGGAAGCCTGCGCCGCCCGGATGAACATCGCCAGGACCACCGTCACGGCCATCTACGACAGCGCCCGGCGGAAGGTGGCGGACGCTCTCGTCCGCGGGAAGCGGCTGCTGATCACGGGCGGCAGATGCTCCTTTGAACCGGTTGAACTGAAGCAAGCCGTTATGGAGAAAGGAAACAACAGTATGAGAATCGCAGTCACCTATGAAAACGGAGAGATTTTCCAACATTTCGGTCATACCGAGCAGTTTAAGCTGTACGACATTGCGGAGGGCAGAATTGTTAACGAACAGATCGTACCGACCAACGGCAGCGGCCACGGAGCTCTTGCAGGATTTCTGCAGGCGGTTCGGGCGGATGCTCTGATTTGCGGAGGCATTGGCATGGGTGCGCAAATAGCACTAGCCGATGCCGGGATCAAGCTTTATGCAGGAGTTCATGGCGCTGCTGATGCTGCTGCAAAAGCTTTTGTTGAAGGAACGCTTGAATATGACCCCGATGCCCACTGTGACCACCACGGGCATCATCATGGCGAGGGGCATGCGTGCGCGAATCATGGTGAAGGACATGAATGCGGTAACCATCATGGCGATGAGGACGGCCGCCGTCATCACGGCGAAGAACACGAGTGCGGGCATCATCACGGAAATAGTCTCAACTGCGGCCATCAGGAGGGCGACGAGGGCTGCCGCCGTCATCACGGGGAGTAAACCGCTGCCGAATCTGAAAAGGTAACAGGAAATATATCTGTTCCGTCTGCGGATATGTGTACGATACCGATGAGCATGACGGCGCAGCGTTCGAAGAACAGCCGGACGACCGGAAATGCCCGCGCTGCAAGTACCTGAAAGAGACGCTCAAAAAGGCATAATCGATCGGTATAGCCGGCACGTAATCATCGTGCCGGCTTTAATCGCAACACATTACCATGGGCGAAGCACGAGGGGGATATGCCTGACAGCGGCGTATTCCCGCAATTCCTTTTCAAGCCGCTCCGCCTTGTCGTGTATGGAAAGCGCGTTGCTCTGTGAATCCACACAGGACAGTACGTTCTGAAGATCTTTCACCTCAAGCATATTGACCGCGAGGCAGAAGAAAACCTCCTTTGTCCCGTCATCGCAGTCTGTGAGAAAGCGGGTCAGGATCTCCTTTTTGGCGCGCTGTTCGGCAAGATACGCATCGATACCAATTTCCTTTGCTTTTGCCATATCCCGTTTCTGGTTTCGGTGGGAGATCAGGGAATCGTGACGGTCAATACCGTCATAACGCTTGCACGGGTATTCTTCACACTGAAAACAGTAATCAACGTTGCCGTGTTTTACGCTGCAAGGCGCTATGGGGCAGGTCTGATAGCAGGTGCTGCCGTTGAAGCAACCGCTGCATTCGCCCCGGATCTGCATGGGACAGAGTCCGCAGTTGAGCCCGCAGAGGGAGAACAGACCGTCCGTTCTGTTGAATTCGTTTTTCATTACAGCGTCCTCTTGCTTCGGCGGATAGCCGCAAGTCTATCCATGTTCCCGTAACGGATCTCATGATCCAGCGCCTCGATGATCTTATCCTTTCTCTTCAGGAAATCGGGCCCGGACAGATGGATACCGGAGGTATGGTGGGTGTTGAAATAGCAGTCGCAGGTCAGGTGTTCCACGAAAACCTTCAGCTCTATCAGCATTTCTTTCTCCGTAAGCGGAGTAAACTCACCGCGTTCGGCTTCCTCAAGAAGCGGTGTGCCGGGGAAAAGCGTCAATCCGCCCGTACCGACGAGCATCGGTTTGCATTGGCTGAAAATCTTTGCGGAGTTTATCGCGTGATCCATACTGTGTTCTTTCCCGGCGACGCCGTTGAGAAAGCAGAGCCAGAAGTCGATTCCTGCTTCCGTCAGCTTTCCGCACTGTTCGATAATGTCTGCCGCACGGCAATTCTTGTTGACACGTTCCAGTGTCCAGTCATCGCCGCTTTCCGATCCCAGCGAGATCTCGCGCAGCCCCATTTCTTTCAGGTTTTTCAGCTGCTCAACCGTTTTGTTCCGGATATCTGTAACTCTGGTACATGCGTAAATGTACTCCATCCTGGGCAGGTATTTGTTTATCATCTCAAGGATCGGCGCCAGCTTGTCATAGGTCATGCAGAGCGGATTAGCCGAAAGCAGCTGGATCGTCTTTGCATTCGGGTCGCTTTCGGCAAGCTCGCGGAGGTCTTCTTCGATCCATTCCATCGGGGACATCCGAAAGGGGACTTCCTTGTACATCGTGCAGAACTTGCACTTGTTGTGCGTGCAGCCCTGCGTGATCTCCAAAAGCGGCCATGTCGGCCAATACGGGTTGCGGTATACGGTTCCTGTAAAATGCATGGTTCTTCTCCTTTACCAGCCTTCCCGAACCATCTGCGCGCCGAGCGCGAACGCTTTTTCCTGCTCCTTCGGGAACACGGTTTCGTGCCGTTCCTGCTTGGCGGCAGGGTTGAACATCGTCCAGTTGTAACGGCTGTAATCCTTCACCTGCAGCGTATCGCCTGCGATCATGACCTTTGTATTGCCCACCGCGTCGTTCAGCGCCTTCTGATACGCCTTCACGGTTTTCCGATAGCCGATGACCGGATAGTATTCCTCGGGGCAGTTACTCGTCATGAGGAACAGGACGGGAATCTTCCGAATGTCATACCGATGCGGATCCTTCCGATACGTCAGAGACTGAAAGACCAACCGTTCGTAAAGCGCACGGAACCCTGCAGAAGCATCCCCAAGATAGTTCGGTGTGCCGATGACCAGTCCGTCCGCCTCGCGGATCGCTTCCAGCACCGGCGCAAGTCCGTCTTTATAAACACATTTTCCTTCATTTGGCGCGAGCTTGCAGGCGAAGCAGGACATGCAGCCATGCACTTTCTCCAGTCGGTACAGGTCAAACACTTGCACCTCGGCGCCTTCCGCTTCCGCGCCTTTCGCCGCTTCCCGCACCAGAGTCCCGGTATTCATGCTGGTGCGCGGGCTGCAGTTTACAACAACGATCTTTTTCATGGCAGCCTCCTTACAGCTCGGTTACAAAGTTCTCAAGCGGCATGCGCTTAAAGTGCCATGCGTTGGGCTTCGCCTTCTCCGAGGGATAGCCCATGGCGAACATCATGACCGGGATGATATTCTCCGGCAGGTCAAAGACTTCCGAAACGGTCTTGGCGTCGAAGCCGCGGAGCCAGACGTTGTGAATGCCGAGTTCCTCCGCTGCATACATCATCGTGGTCGCGGCGATGCTGGCATCCTGCTCACCCGAGTTGTAGTCGTAGAACATGCGGTCGTGCGGCGCTTTCCACACGGTATTCAGGTCGTAGCAGACCAGCAGCATCAGCGGGGCGTTGTAGTGGAACGGCGTCACCATTTTTGCCTTAGCCAGCGCTTCGGGACTGCGCAGCACGTAGAAACGCTGCGGCTGATAGTTGCAGGCGGTGGGTACGATGCGCCCGGCTTCCAGGATCTTGTCCAGTTTTTCCTGCTCCACAGGGCGGGAATCAAAAAAACGTTCCGAATACCGGTTTTTTGCCAAGGTTAAAAAGTCCATATGAACCTCCTGATCTGTTTTCTCTTGCACCTATTTTATAAAAATATGTTGCGAATTACCATATACAGAAGTATAATAATGAAAAATAATCTTACAATTATAGATTATTGTAAGAACGACGGAGGAGTGTTAATGGCGGAAATCACAAAACTGTGGATCGCGGACAAGATGCGCGAGCTGATGAAACACAAATCCATCGACAAGATCCGCGTCACCGAAATCTGCAAGGCGGCGGACATCGAGCGTCCGACCTTTTATTATCACTTCAAGGATAAGTATGAGCTTGTGGCGTGGATGTTCTGCACGGACGCCTACGGGACGGACCTTACCTCCGTTGCCTCCGCAGCCGCGGGGATGAACAAGATGAAGCAGGAGATCCTGTTTTACAAGCGCGCGTATGAAGATTCGTCACAAAACGCCTTATGGCATTATATGCTCGAGTACTTTGTGCGCAGCTATACTGATCTTGCCAGGAAAAAGCTGCATACCGAGGTCCTCGATCCGCAGCTTGCGTACAGCATTCGGTTCTATTGCATGGGCGCCGTCGGCATGACGCAGGAATGGGTCCTGTACGACAACATCACTTCGGCGGAAACCGTTGTACAGATGATGTTTGCATCCATGCCGGAGAATATGCGAAGGATTTATTTCCGGTAGATGCAGCGCTCTATGATGCCCTGCATGGAATGCTTACTCCGATTATGCAGTGTCTTTGGTAACAAGGAAGGAAACAGTCATGAAGTTGATTTCACTACAGTGCCCAGGTTGCCGGCCTGACTGCTCGGAATTGAGAGTGAAAGGTAAGGTCTGCGACAGTCATGTTGAAAAGAGATCATTATGCATATTATCCTCTGCCAACCAACCCGCATGAAAACGATATGAAAACAGAAACACAATACAAGATCCATCCGGATTTCAAACTGCTGTCCTCGATCCGCCCGCCCCTGGACCGCAAAACCATTCCGCACATTCAGCGGATGATGGGGTTGTTATATTTTCAACAGCGGTCCGATAAACATGTCAGGGTCGAGCGCATCCGCATTCCGACGGAGGCGGGCAATATTGTCCGGGCGCTTCTGTATCTGCCGAAGGAAGAAAAGACGAACGGCTGCATACTGTACTGCCATGGAGGCGGGTACGCATTTCCGGCTGCGCCGTATCAGTATCGGCTTGCGCGCCTGTATGCACAACGCGTCGGATGCCGCGTTCTGTTCCCGGATTACCGGCTTGCCCCGAAATACCCGTTTCCCGCGGCAACCGAGGACTGCTTTGCCGCTTATCGCCGGTTGCTGGATGAATCCGAAAATGCACCGGTCGTCGTCTGCGGCGACAGCGCGGGCGGCACGCTTGCCATGGCGGTCACGCTGATGGCGATCGACAGGGATCTTCACGTTCCGTGCGGGCAGCTTCTGACCTATCCCGCGGTCGGAAACTGCGGAGAAACGGAATCGATCCGCCGGTACACGGATACGCCGATGTGCAATACAAAGGACATGAATACCTACGGGGAATGGTACGTGCAGGACGAAACGGCGGGGAAGCTCGCGTACCGTTCTCCGATCGAGGCGGAATCGTTCGCGGGGATCCCAACGACCTATATCGAAACGGCGGAATTCGACTGTCTGCGGGACGGCGCTGTTCTGTATGCGGAGAAACTGCGCGAAAACGGGATCACAGTCGAACTGCATAACACCGAAGGCACCGTGCACGGCTACGATATGATGCTGAAAAGCGGTATCGTGCAGGACCTGATCGAGAAGCGGATCGCTTTTCTGAACAGAGTCTTTTCGACACATTGATATAACAGGCTGAAATCGTTCGTTCGTAACAACAAAGACCACCAAAGATTTCGGCGGTCTTTGTGTTATAAATGTTCAATATGTACATAGCGTATCAATATGCTCATTTAGTGCCGGGGGAGATTTTCATTGAGTGCGCAAATGAAGCATTCCCGTTCCTGTTGGGCAGAAAGGGCACTTTTGACAGAGAAGGCGTATATTTATCGGTGATATGAAGATGGCCTCGTTCTCTGGCGAACAACCTGGGTTTTCTCGTGTAAATGCGCATCTGCTGGATACATGACGCAGGGGTCATTGAATCACGCAGAAATACGATAAAACAGCACGGAAAGCCCGTGCTGTTTGATTATGAGGTGTCGTTATTTCGATACTTCGATCAATTCGATCGTAAAGTTCAGTTCCTTGCCTGCCATTTCGTGATTGGCGTCGAACGTGATCGTGGTATCGTCCTTTGCGACGACCTTGACCGGAACGGGTTGGCCGTATGCGTTCCGGAGAAATACCCGCTGGCCGACCGAAACGCGCTCGGCGCCGGGCATGCGCGCGATCTCGACGGAGAAGACTGCGTTCGGATCGTGCTCGCCGTACGCTTCGGCGGGGGAGAGATGCACCTCTTTGATTTCGCCGACTTCCATGTCCGCAACCGCGGCGTCAAAGCCCCTAATCATCTGACCTGCGCCGCAGACGAATTCCAGCGGTTCGCCGCGATCGTACGAAGAATCGAACTGTGACCCGTCGTTGAACGTGCCGCGATAATGCGTGCGGACCGTTTTGCCGACGTTTTTGCCCGTAAATTCCGGTTCCGAATGACAGCCGCGGCATCCGCCTTCGCTGTGGCAGGAATGTCCTTCTTCGTGGTGATGGTCGCAGTTGGCGCCGGTATTCTGTAATTCCCCTCTGAGATACGCTTCCACCGCTTCGTCCGCGCTGCCCTTTGCGCCTGCGCAAAGCTCAATGCCGTTTTCTTCCAGAGCCGCCTGCGCGCCGTTGCCGATACCGCCGCAGATCAGAACGTCGATCGCGCGTTCTTTCAGCAGTCCGGCAAGCGCTTCGTGCCCGCTTCCGTCGGAGCCGATCAGCTCGGAAGAAACAATCTTACCGTCCTTTACTCCATAAACCTTGAACGTCTCCGTGTGCCCGAAGTGCTGAAACACCTCGCCGTTTTCATACGTGACAGCAATTTTCATCTGACGATCTCCTTTGTTTTCCATATCATAATCATTATAGCAGGGTTTACTGCAACTCGCAATCAGCGAACAAAATATAAAAATCGCGTTATTTGTAACAATGTTACAGAAGAACCTTTACTTGTATGCTAAACTTCGGGTATACTGAAAAGCAGGAGGAAAGACAAATGCTTACGATCACAAAGGACAATTTCAATACGGAAGTTTTAGAGTCGGACAAACCCGTGCTGCTGGATTTCTGGGCGACGTGGTGCGGCCCGTGCCGGATGTTCGCGCCGATCCTTGCGCAGTTTTCGGAAAAACACCCGGAGATCAAGGTCGGCAAGGTGGATGTGGATGAGGAGCCGGAGCTTGCAATGCAGCACAGGATCATGAGCATTCCCTCGTTGGTCCTGTATCGCAACGGCAGAGTGGAAAAAACGGCGGTCGGCGCCATGCAGCCTGGCGCACTGGAAAACTGGATCAACTAAAGGAGGTTCCCATGAGCGAACAGAGAAAAACCGTTATCATCGGCGGCGTTGCCGGCGGCGCAAGCTGCGCGGCGCGGCTCCGTCGGCTGGACGCGGACCGCGAGATCGTGATTCTGGAACGCGGCGCGTACATTTCCTACGCGAACTGCGGGCTGCCGTATCACGTCGGCGACGTGATCAAAAACCGCGGCGCGCTGCTTCTCATGACGCCCGAGCGCATGTGGGAACGCTTTCGCATCGACGTGCGCGTGCAGAATGAGGTGACTGAGATCGATCGCGAAAAGAAGACCGTCACCGTTCGTAAAACCGAGACCGGAGAGGTTTACGAACAGCCGTACGACGATCTCGTGATCGCGACCGGTTCGTCGCCGCTGCGGCCGAGGATCCCCGGCATCGACAATCCGAAGATCAGAACGCTGTGGACCGTGCCCGATACGGACGAGATTCGGGCGATGGTACAAAGCGGGACAATCAAAACCGCGGCGGTGATTGGCGGCGGGTTCATCGGCCTTGAGATGGCGGAGAACCTGCGTCACGCGGGGCTTGAGGTTTCTTTGATCGAGGCGCTCGATCAGGTCATGGCGCCTGTCGATTTCGAACTGGCGCAGATGCTGCACGAGAACATCCGAAGCCACGGCGTGAAGCTGTATCTGAGTGACGGCGTCGACAGTTTCGCCGAACAGGGCGAGCAGGTACTTGTGAAGCTCAAGAGCGGCACGGAAGTGACCGCGGACATGGTGATCCTGTCGATCGGCGTGCGGGCAAACAACGCGCTTGCCAAGGAAGCAGGGCTGAAGCTCAACGAGAGAGGCGGCATCATCGTCGACGAGCATATGCGCACCGAAGACCCGTCGATCTATGCGGTCGGCGACGTGATCGAGGTCGAGGATTTCGTGTTCAAGGGACGCACGATGGTACCGCTGGCCGGTCCCGCCAACAAGCAGGGCAGGATCGTCGCGGACGTGCTCGCGGGCAGAGATTCCGCGTACAAGGGCACGCAGGGTTCCTCGGTCGCGAAGGTATTCGATCTCACCGTCGCTTCGACCGGCGCGAATGAAAAGACGCTGAAAAAGCGCGGCATGGAGAAGGGCAAGGACTATGAAAGCCTGATCATTACGCAAAATTCGCACGCGGGCTATTATCCCGGTGCGACGCCGATGACGCTGAAGATCCTGTTTGCGCCCGATACCGGACGCATCTTCGGCGCGCAGATCGTGGGCAGGGAAGGCGTGGACAAGCGTATCGACACGATCGGCGTCGCTATGCGGCTAAACGGTACGGTCTCCGATCTCAAGGACCTCGAGCTTGCGTATGCGCCGCCGTACTCTTCCGCGAAGGATCCGGTCAATATGGCGGGCTACGTCGCTGAAAACATCCGCACCGGGCTGGTGAAGATCGCGCCGTACGACGCGCCGGCGACCGATACGGAGGCAACGCTTCTGGATGTGCGCGAGGAAGCCGAGGTCATGGCGTATGCCGTGCCGAACGCAGTGAATATCCCGCTCGGCAAGCTTCGCGAGCGACTTTCGGAACTCGATCCCGAAAAGCGCATCATCGTATTCTGCGGGATCGGCGTCCGCGCATACACCGCGGCGCGCATCCTGAACCAGAACGGTTTTAATCATGTGGAAGTCTATCCGGGCGGCGTGCGCATGTATCAGGCAAATTACCCGGAACCCGAAGAAGAACCGATCGCGGACGCAAAAAAGGAGGTCCCCATGGAACAGGCAACCGTCACAAACAAGATCACGCTCAACTGCTGCGGCATGCAGTGCCCCGGCCCGATCATGGAGGTATTCAAATCCGTGAAAGACATGAAGGACGGCGAGCTTCTGGAAGTCTCCGCGTCCGATCCGGGCTTTGCGAAGGACATCGTGTCGTGGTGCAAGCGCACCGGTAATACGCTGGTCAGCAATGAGGAACGCGACGGCGCATACGTCGCGACGATCCGCCGCGGAACAAACGCGCCCGCGGTACAGAAGACCGCGTCGGTCGAAGCCCTGCCGAAGGGCAAGACGATCATCGTGTTCGACGGCGATATGGATAAGGTGCTGGCAAGCTTCGTTATTGCAAACGGCGCTTTGGCGATGGGCAGACCGGTCACCATGTTCTTCACCTTCTGGGGACTAACCGCGCTTCGCAAGACGGAGAAGGTTCCGGTCAAAAAGAATTTCATCGAAAAGATGTTCGGCGTGATGCTGCCGAAGGGCGCAGGGAAGCTCAAACTGTCCAAGATGAACATGGGTGGCATGGGCACCGCCATGATGAAGGGCATCATGAAGGACAAGAACATCGACTCGCTCGAAACCATGATGAAGAAAGCCATGGAGAACGGCGTCAAGATCATCGCCTGCTCGATGAGCATGGACGTGATGGGCATCCGTCCCGAGGAATTGATCGACGGCGTGGAGATCGGCGGCGTCGGCACATACCTCGGCGACGCGGAGGAATCCGATGTCAACCTCTTCATCTGAGATCAAAAAACAACTGTCGGCGCTTCCTTTCTGGGGAGCGCTGACGGCGCGTGAACAGGAAACGATGTGCGCCTGCGCGCAGATCAGATGCTACGCAAAGGGCGAGCTGATCTATTCGAAGGAGCAGGAGTGTCTCGGGCTCATCCGCGTGTTGTCCGGCGCGATCCGCACGTTTATGCTTTCCGACGAGGGCAGAGAGGTGCGGCTCTATCGCGTGGACGAACAGGACACGGACGTGCTGTCCGCGTCGTGTGTGATGAATCAAATCACGTTTGAAACGCAGATGGTCGCGGATTCCGACTGCACGCTGCTGATCGTGCCTGCGGTCTGTCTCAAAACCTTCAAGGAAAATAATCTGCACGTCC
>JAEEGI010018662.1_pt1 | contig 14076 bp, 10 predicted proteins | sample 8958751 | NCBI WGS metagenome assembly JAEEGI01 (sample SAMN16246545, study PRJNA631951) | gut metagenome | biome: gut microbiome; feature: rumen; material: KS-attached | host: Bos | place: Iran: Karaj | collected 2018-10
GAGCTCTATCTGCTGCGCGTGCCGCTGCGCCCGGAAACGCACCCGCCGGCCTGGGACGAGCTGCGCAAGATCTACCAGAAAGTTTATGAGCTGGCCTTTGCCGGCTGCACGCTGGCTGCCGGCGTGGTGAAGGAAGGCGGCCTGGCCGCCACCCTCTCCCGCATGGCCTTCGGCAACGACACGGGCATCGTGCTGGACGGAGGATTCAGCCGGGAAGCGCTCTTTGCCGCTCAGATCGGCGACACCGTGCTGCAGCTGCCGGCGGGCAGCGAATCCCGCCTGGCCGGCGTTCCTTACCTGCGCCTGGGCAGCACGGACAAGACGCCCCGCATCCTGGTCAACGGCGAGAGCATGCCGCTGGACGAGCTGAAGGCCGCCTGGACGGCGCCGCTGGAAGGCGTCTTCCCCAGCCGCTCCGCTTATCGCCCGGCCATGGCCAAGAGCGCGGCCGGCCGCAAAACGCGGCCCCTGCGCCAGCTGCCGCCCATCGCCCGGCCGCGGGTGCTCATCCCCGCTTTCCCCGGCACCAACTGCGAATACGACACCGCCAAAGTCATTCGCGACGCCGGCGGCGATCCGCGGATAATGGTGATACGCAATCTCGACGCTTCCGCTATCAAAGAAAGCACCGCGGCGTTCGCCGAGGCGCTGAAGAGCGCGAACATCGTATTCATACCGGGCGGTTTTTCCGGCGGCGACGAACCCGAAGGCAGCGGAAAATTCATTACCGCTTTCTTCAGGAACGCGCTTATAAAAGAAAGGCTCACCGAGCTTTTGGAAAAACGCGACGGCCTTATGTGCGGAATCTGCAACGGGTTCCAGGCGCTTATAAAGCTCGGGCTCGTTCCCTACGGCAGGATAATCGACACCGACTCTTCCTGCCCCACGCTCACGTTCAACACGATTGCGCGCCACCAGTCGATGATAGTACGTACGCGTATCGCTTCCAACAAATCGCCGTGGCTTTCCAAAACCAAGGTGGGCGATATCTACAGCGTGCCGATCTCGCACGGCGAAGGCAGGTTCCTCGCGAGCGACGCGCTTATCGCCGAGCTTGCCGAAAACGGTCAGATCGCCACGCAGTACGTCGACCTTGACGGAAACGCCACTTACGATATCGAATATAACCCTAACGGCTCGTGTTTTGCGATCGAAGGCATAACTTCACCAGACGGCAGGATTTTCGGCAAAATGGGGCATTGTGAGCGCGTAGGGAGCAATCTGTACAAGAACGTGTACGGCGATTACGACATAAGGATGTTTGAAGCTGCCATAGATTATTTCAAATAGAAATCAGGAAGGAACACGACATGAACTTTTTTGACGAACTTGTAAAATACGACCCCGCAGTCGCAGACGCGTGCAGGTTAGAACTTGAACGTCAGCAGCACAATATCGAACTTATCGCTTCGGAAAACATAGTTTCGAAAGCGGTGCTGCTCGCCGCCGGGGGCGTGCTCACCAACAAATATGCCGAAGGGTATCCTTCCAAACGTTATTACGGCGGCTGCAAGTGCGTCGATATAGTTGAAGAGATCGCCTGCGAAAGGGCGAAAAAGCTGTTCGGTGCGGAACACGCGAACGTTCAGCCGCACAGCGGCGCAAACGCGAACCTCGCCGCTTTCTTCGCGTTCCTCAAGCCGGGCGAGACCGCGATGGGTATGAACCTTCAGCAGGGCGGGCATCTTTCGCACGGGTCGCCGGTGAATATTTCGGGTATGTACTTCAACGTCGTGCCCTACGGCGTGGACGGCGACGGTTTTTTGGATTACGGCGAACTGCGCAATAAGGCGCTCGAATGCAGACCGAAGCTTATCTGCGTGGGCGCGAGCGCATATTCGCGTACGATCGATTTCAAGCGCTGCCGCGAGATAGCCGACGAAGTCGGCGCGTATCTTATGGTGGATATGGCGCACATCGCGGGGCTTGTCGCGGCGGGGCTGCATCCCTCGCCCGTTCCGTACGCCGATATCGTCACTTCCACGACTCACAAGACGCTCCGCGGTCCGCGCGGCGGCCTGATACTGTGCAAGGAAAAATACGCAAAGCAGGTCGACAAGGCGATCTTCCCCGGAACTCAGGGCGGCCCGCTGATGCACATAATCGCCGCAAAAGCCGTCGCTTTCGGCGAAGCGCTTACGGAGGAGTTCAGGGATTATCAAAGACAGATCGTGAACAACGCCGCCTGCCTGGCAAACGAACTGCTTTCACGCGGGATCAACCTCGTTTCCGGCGGTACGGATAACCACCTGATGAATATAAACCTCATCGGGACCGGCGTGACGGGCAAAGAGCTCGAACACAGGCTGGACGAAGTAAATATCACCGCCAACAAGAACACCGTCCCCAATGATCCGCAGAGCCCGTTCATCACGAGCGGCCTTCGCATAGGCACCCCGGCAGTCACCACGCGAGGGTTCAGAGAAAACGAAATGAAGCTCATCGCCGGCTGGCTCGCGGACGCGATAAAGGATTTCGGATCCAACGCCCAGCGCATTAAATTCGAAGTCGCTTCCCTTTGCGCAAAATTCCCTATCTACGCGGAATGAAGATAATACAAAATAATAAGGAGTTGTAATAATGGCTTATCTATCTGACATTGAGATCGCGCAGGCGTGCAAAATGAGACCGATCTCCGAGATCGCCTCCGTTGCGCACATAGACGAAAAATACCTTGAACATTACGGCAGATACAAAGCAAAAGTCGATCTTTCGCTTTTGAAAGAGTCCGACAAAAAAGACGGTAAGCTCATTCTTGTTACGGCAATAACCCCCACGCCCGCGGGCGAAGGAAAAACCACAACTACAATAGGACTTGCCGACGGTCTTAAACGCATCGGCAAAGACGTGACCGTGGCGCTTCGCGAACCGTCGCTCGGACCTGTCTTCGGCATAAAGGGCGGCGCCGCCGGCGGCGGATACGCTCAGGTCGTGCCTATGGAAGACATAAATCTGCATTTTACCGGCGATTTCCACGCCATAGGCGCGGCGAACAACCTGCTCGCCGCAATGCTCGATAACCACATCCAGCAAGGGAACGCGCTCCGCATCGACGTCCGCAACATCACCTGGAAACGCTGCGTCGATATGAACGACAGGCAGCTGCGCTTTATCGTCGACGGGCTCGGCGGCAAAGCCAACGGAGTCCCGCGCGAAGACGGGTTCGATATCACGGTCGCTTCCGAGATAATGGCGGTGCTCTGCCTTTCGTCTTCGATAACCGACCTCAAAGAACGCCTCTCGCGCATCATAGTCGGCTACGATTACGACGGCAACCCCGTCACCTGCGGTCAGCTAAAAGCCGCGGGCGCCATGACCGCGCTGCTCAAAGACGCGCTCAAGCCCAATCTGGTGCAAACGCTCGAAGGCACTCCCGCGTTCGTCCACGGCGGCCCGTTTGCGAATATCGCGCACGGATGCAACTCCGTTATGGCGACAAAAATGGCGCTCAAGCTCGGCGATTACACCGTTACCGAAGCCGGATTCGGCGCCGATCTCGGAGCTGAAAAGTTCCTCGATATCAAATGCCGCATGGCGGGCCTCACGCCCGACGCGGTCGTAATAGTCGCCACCGTGCGCGCGCTCAAGATGCACGGCGGGCTTGCCAAGACAGAACTCGCCACCGAAGACCTTGCCGCCCTTGAAAAAGGTGTACCAAATCTGCTCAGGCACGTTTCCAATATCAAAAACGTTTACGGACTTCCCTGCGTAGTGGCGGTCAACCGCTTCCCCACCGATACCGATAACGAAATAGATTTCATCATCAAAAAATGCCGCGAACTCGGCGTGAACACCGTGCTGTCCACGGTCTGGGCCGAAGGCGGCAAGGGCGGCGAAGCGCTCGCGAAAGAAGTCGTTCGCCTTTGCGAAGAAGAAAAAGGCGATTTCAGGTTCTCGTACGAACTGGATTCGTCTATCGCCGAAAAGATCGAAGCCGTTACGAAAAAAGTTTACGGCGGCAAGGGCGTCAATATCCTGCCGGCGGCAAAGAAACAGATCGAAAAACTCGAATCGCTCGGTTACGGCTCACTCCCCGTGTGCATAGCAAAAACGCAGTACAGTTTTTCCGACGATCCTAAACTCATCGGCGCTCCCGAAGGGTTCGAAGTCACCGTCAAAAACGTCAAGATATCCGCGGGCGCCGGGTTTATAGTCGTGCTCACCGGCGATATAATGACCATGCCCGGACTCCCCAAATCCCCCGCCGCGGAACGCATAGACGTCGACGAAAACGGCAGGATAAGCGGACTGTTCTGAGCCTTTTAGCGTTTATAAAATTCTTTAAAAGAGGTAACAAAAATGTCTGAAAACAGAAGACCCGAAACGATGCAAAGAATCAATACGAAAGAACTCGCAGATGCGTTCATAGCCGAACAGATAGCGGCTCTCAAAGCGCAGATCGGCGATAAAAAAGTTTTGCTCGCGCTTTCCGGCGGCGTTGATTCGTCGGTAGTCGCGGCGCTGCTTATCAAAGCGATAGGCAAAAACCTTGTGTGCGTACACGTCAACCACGGTCTGCTCCGTAAAGGCGAACCCGAACAGGTAATAAAAGTTTTCCGCCATGAAATGAACGCGAATCTCATATACGTAGACGCGGTGGACAGATTCCTCGATAAGCTCGCAGGCGTTTCAGAACCCGAACAGAAACGCAGGATAATCGGCGCCGAATTCATACGCGTATTTGAAGAAGAAGCGAGAAAGCTCGACGGCATTGAATTCCTCGCGCAAGGTACTATATACCCCGATATACTCGAATCGGGTCCCGTAAAGGCGCATCACAACGTCGGAGGTCTGCCCGACGACCTCAAATTCGAACTCGTCGAGCCGATAAAGTTCCTTTATAAAGACGAAGTGCGCGTTGTGGGCAAAGCGCTGGGACTTCCCGATAATATGGTCTACCGTCAGCCGTTCCCGGGCCCCGGACTCGGCGTTCGCTGCGTGGGCGCCATCACCCGCGACAGACTCGAAGCGCTCCGCGAATCCGACGCGATAGTCCGCGAAGAGATCGAAAAACTGCCGTCTATCCCCTGGCAGTATTTCTGCGCCATCCCCGATTTCAGATCCACCGGCATAAAAGACGGTAAACGTTATATGGGCTGGCTCGTCGTGATCCGCGCCGTCAATACCGTCGACGCAGTCACCGCGACCGTCCCCGAGATACCGTTCGCTACCCTCTGCGCCATTCGCGACCGTATAATCGCTACCGTTCCCGGCGTCAACCGCGTCGCATGGGATATCTCGGAAAAACCCGTTTCCACTATAGAATTCGAATGACTTTCGGTCAAACTGAAAGCTGAAGAAACATAAAGAAATGAAAAGGCGGACCGGAGCAAAACGCTCCGGTCCGCATTTTTTTGCTTTTTATTGCGGTTATCTGCGGAAGAAATCCGTTTCGCCGGTATCGACCTGACCGAGCAGTTCGCCGTCGCTGTCAAAGCTGTAGCGCCAAACCTTGCATATGCAGGATATGGAAAGCATCTCGGTATCCGGCGTTTAAACCACGTATTAACAACAATGCTTTTATGAGATAGCGCACAAATTAACGTCCCAAATAAGGTATTATAAATGTTATATCGTATATGCAGACGATATAGTATTATTTGCAACATAAAGGAGAACATTATGACACGGGAAATACTTGAAAAGCAAAAAGAAAAGCTACATGAAGCGATAGACAGATTGTGCGACGATATTATCGCATGCGAGAACGACAAACTTAACTATGAACGTCTGCTCGAAAACCTCTGCCATATTTCAAGTTGTGCGAACGCGCAGATTATTCCAGAACTGGTTGCACCCATTATCGGTAAAGAAAGAATCATAAAATGGCTGAAAACTCTAAAACCGTTGCTCGGCTTCCGTTTCTTTGTATCCGCATACGACGATATCGAAATAAAAGAAATCGAATTAAAAAAAGGAAAAAGAGAACTCAATATCTATTTACATGATGATAGTATTCTTTTTGCTTATGACAGTTGCGATGAGTATATTTTCGGGTGTAAGCAATTCGTTTATTCATTATTTGATCGGTGCAGAGTTGATACATACGATCACACGGGAATTGTGGATCGAATAATCAATGAAACATAGCATAAAACGTCTTCCCTCCCGCAGTTCATACTTGACAGAACGTACCGGATTTGGTACAATGTCTTTGATAAAACATAACCGGGAGGAAAAAATGTATACCGTCGAATCCAAAAAGCTGGCTCTTATACGCATTTTCCAGATACTGCATGAATACAGCGACGCGGATCATCCGCTCACGCAGGAAGAAATCGCCGTTATCTTAAAGCGCGACTACGGCATAGAGGTCGAGCGCAAGTCGATCGGACGCAACGTTTCCCTGCTCAAAGAGGCGGGCTACGATATCGAATCTTCGCGGAACGGCAGTTATCTCGCCTCCCGCGATTTTGATGATGCGGAGCTCAGGCTGCTCATCGACGGCGTGCTTTCGAGCAAGCACATCACGGCGAGCTATTCAAAGGATCTGATCGAACGCCTGAGCAGGCTTTCGAACAAATTCTTCCGCTCTCACATAAAGCACGTCTATTCGGTCAACGACTGGAGCAAGACCGACAATATGGCGGTGTTCCTCAACATCGAGCTGGTCGACGAGGCGATAGAAAAGGGCCTGCAGATCCAGTTTGAATACAACAAATACGGAATCGACAAGAAGCTGCACAAGTCGTCGTTCGCCCGCGTGTCGCCGTATCAGCTCATACTGCACAATCAGCGTTATTATTTGATGGCGTACACCGAATACTGGCACAGAATGGCGTTCTACCGGCTGGACCACATTACAAAAATGAAGATCTGCGACGTGAAAGCGCTGCCGCTGAAGTCGATAAAGGGATACGAAAACGGCATGGATTTCAAGCTGATCTCGTCCGCGATGCCGTATATGTTCGCCGAGCATTTTGACACGGTCGAGTTCACCGCCGAAAGTTGGATCGTCGATAACATCGTGGACTGGTTCGGCGCCGGCGCGGTCATCGCCAAGTGCGGCGAAGATAAGGTCAACGTCCGCGTCACGGCGAGCGTCGACGCGATGGAATACTGGGCGATGCAGTATCTCAATTACGTCGAGATCACTTCCCCCGCCGCGCTGCGGGATAAGATAAGGGAGAATATTAAAAGGGCTGAGGAGAAGTATAAATGACAGACACAAATAACGATTGCAAAGAAAGAAAAGAAGGGTTGCCGGCAAAAGTGTTCGCCGATCCCGAGATACTGATACTGGGTACTTTTCCGGGGGAAAGCTCGCTCAAAGCACGTGAGTATTACATTGACAATAGAAACAGGATTTGGTCTGTACTTGCTGAAATATACGGCGAGCCAAAGCCGGAGAATCAAGAGCAAAAGAACAGTTTGCTCAAACGGCATCATATCGCGCTCTGGGATCTGTTTGAAAGCGTGGATCGCAAAACCAACCTTGATAAGGACATTAAGGACGGCGTCACAAACAATATTGCCGGATTCCTAAAAGAGCATCCGACGATCAAAGCCATACTTATCGCCGGCCAAAAGGCATATAAAGAATTTGAAAAAAGGAAAGCGAAAAATGATAAAAATCTGCAAATAAATGTTCCATACAGATACGTTCCGTCAACAAGCGGTGCTAATACAAGGTTCGATAAATGTAAATGGATCGATGCATTAAGGCAAGGAGGAAACGCCATATGAAATACTCAGGTTTGCGCGATAGACATCTTAACGTTTTTATCAACTACGCTGCAAACGGCACGGATAAAGACGGTGAACACCTTGAAAACAATATAACTAAAGCGTTTATAAACACGTTAGAATCGTTGCCTAATGACGCAGTCAAGAGTATATTTAGGAATATATTAAAGAAGGATTCATAAGCTGTCAAATTTGTCTGAAGCGTAGCAAGATCTACCCACTGATATGTAGGAGCAGAATCGATTTTTTGAATCTGTCCGGCGTAGAATGTTTTGATCTCACCGTCGACAAAGACTTCATATTTCTTAATTCCTTCGACTTCATCCACAGAAAAGACCATGCCTTTGGTATTTGGATCACCTGTAAGATATACACGGTCCTTTTCTTTTATTTCATCAGAAGGCGTTTGTATCATTTCAGATGCAGAAACAACCGGCGCCTCATCCATGGGAACAGAAAAACCAGCGCTTTCAACTTCCGAACGGAAAGAATATATGTCCTGTGTATACTTATTTGTAACGATGACATTCTCAAGAAATGCCAATATAGAATCAAGATCGCGCAGCACGATATCTTTATCCGAAATCGCACCTCCAATATGCGCCCAATTGTTCCGGACCTTGACCATATCACGTACGCATTGTCTGTCGCGTGTCGGAAGATAAGCGAACGAACGCATATCGTACCACGATTTATCGGCGACACGCAACAAAGCCGCAAGATCCAGATCTTCCAGCGAAGAATATCCTTTTTCTTCAGCGAACTCTCTTTGTGATACTGATAAATTATCAATAACACATGCTTGCCACCATTCATCGGTAACGCGCGGCAGCATTTTACCTAACCACGCACAAAGTTCCTTGGTAGAAATATGCAAGTATTCATTCATCTTGCTGACGATAACTTGTTCGTTCATTCTCTTTGTTCCCTTTTCTTTTACTTATTCAAAAAATCCTTTGGTGTCGAAAATGTGATTGAGTTCCTCATTGCTCATACAGCGAGATACTTCTTCGCGGGTAGAACTTCTAGACATATCTAAACGATATGCCTTTTCGTTACCGGCAGAATCACGTTTCATGCGGATGAGCTGAATGCGTCCCACGCCAGGATTCTGTCGAGCATATTCAGCAAATCCCTTTGCTTTACCAAGATTATCAATTCTTGTAGGATCATGCGGCTCCAGAATATCAACGACGTAATCTGATTCAACACGACGAACGATGAGAAAATCAGGATAAGTCGGTTTTATATCTCCGCCGATCTCATAGGGGATGCGCAGCGCCCATGAACCTCTGGAGGGATTACGGATCCAGCAGACAAAATCATCTCGTTTTTGTTCTATAGCTATGACTTTTCTTTCCCAGCCGTTAAGATTAATCAAGGCAGTACCGGAATCATCGACAAATAAATGATCCTTGTAAATAACTCCATCGTATTCCCGCGGCATTTTAATCGTCTCAGGTAAACGGAAATTGTGCTTACTAACAACGTCGCCGTCCGATACAATATCGTCATATTTCTTCTTTAATCGTTCTGGCAATGATACCGTACGACGACGATATGTATCATTCAGCCCATGAAACATGCTCTTTGCGTATTCATTGAGCGAATCCATACAACCTGTATCGGCGGCAAAAATGATAACATGGATCTTTAGATTCAAAACGTCATCATCGTTGTAATACCGTTTTACATAGCTATTTGCTACGCCCTCGCCACCAAGTTTTGTTTCGGCCTGTCGGAACTGACGTTCTATATCTGTGTCGGTGGTTGAAAACATATCGATAATAGAATCATCAATTGACTTGCCAAAAACATCAAAAATCTGTGCATTCAATTTGAACTGCAGCACTTTACCGGCAAGATCGTCATATTTCCCATTTCGTTTTAAATCGACTATATGATCGTGTATTTTGCTTGTTACGCCATTAATGACATTAGTCATCGCATCGTCGTCGATGCGGCTCATAGTAGTCAAAAAACGTGCCAGTGAAAACATAGATTTAAGATAATCAGAGATAAGCACATGCCGAACATCATATGTAAGTAAACCCGACTCGTTAATTGCTTTTACTATCGCTGGGCGATCAATTTTAATTGTATCTGAAACCGCTTGCTCTTTTTCTGAAGCAGTAAGATTCGCATTTGTTGCAACCGCCGGTACAATAGCGTCAGTATCAATGGGCGCGGTTTGTTGCAACGATTCCGTTTGTAATTGCCCTTGCTGATCAGGGGTTGATTCACTGTAAGAAATAGGCTGGACAAGAGAAACCTGTTCAATATAGCTTTCCGTTTCCTGTCCAAATATAACTTGATTCGGATCAAAGGAAGGCGCTCTTCCGGGACGCCGAGGAGGGATATTGTGTTTCGGATAGATCGAAAGAGTTTCATAACTATCATATCCCAACGCTTCTGCTTCTATATCAGTCGGGATTGTCGCGCCTTCCTCATCCTGCAGCGCCTTCACAACGTCATAAACCGTCGATTCTTTGAACTGCGGCAGGTACAGGTGCACGTCATTGAGCGTTTCATCGACATCTATGTGTCTTTGTCTCGGCGTGCGAACCATCCTGCCAAGCAACTGTGCGATATAGGTGTAATCTGCAGCATGGCGGAACGACATCATTGTCTCTGCCCGCGGGCAGTCCCAGCCGGTGGATAGAGTTTCTTTGAAGAATACGACCTTGATCCGTTTGTCGTCGGCAATGCGGCTCGGCTCGCAATACGGCACTTCAAGCCCGCCGATCTGCAAGGTGGGCGTTCCTTCGCCAAAAGCGTGTACGACCTGACCCTCCATAAAACGATCACCTATGCGTTCTTCAATGATACGCAGGCATTCGTCCAGATCTGTATACGAAACACGAGCTCCGCTTCCGTTTTGCACCTGAATAACAAAGATAGGATAGACCTGTGAATCGTGTTGTTCCGTGCAATACTGATACCAGTGATCCCACTTCTTTTTCCATTCGTCGGTCGCCGCCTGCAGCACTGCCATATCGTTGCCCGCGTGTTCGGGATAAGAAATGACGATCCGATCCTTTAAGAGGCCGGAAGCACGAACATCACTTGAAGTTGTATCTACAGGGTGAACCACTGGTCTTGGACATATTTCTTCGACCAAACGACTGAATCGTTGCATAGTAGCAGACATGGCTATGACCACCGGCATAGGCGGCAAACGATCCGCGTCCGATCCTTTTAAGAACTTCTGCATGATCGTCGTGTTTTTGGAAAGATCGCTCGGCTTCTGTGCGCCGCGGTGCGCTTCGTCGATGATGAAGTACAGACGATCTGATTTCTCGCGAACCGTGTTGGCGAGCGTTTCCCAGATGGTATATTGCCGTCCGTCGGAATGCTTGGTCAGATTACTGGATTTCGACAGCTTTTGTGTGTTGAGGAAATAGATATGCCCGTCTTCAAGCATTTCCGCGTCGAAGGAGTCATCGCTTATGGTGACGCATTGATTCAGCCCGATCTTGTCCGCTTTCAGATCGATCTTCAGCTTGGATTGCTCGTTGAGCTGCGGCGAATCCGAAAGCCAGATGAAGATCGCGTCGCTTTGGTCGGGATAGTTTTCATCACCGTAATAGACCGCCTCGATCAGCGCCGACATTACGATCGTTTTGCCCGCGCCGGTGGGCGCCGTGTAGGAAACGACCTGCGGCGTGTGCGTAGCGCGGTAATTGCCGAGCGCCGTTGCAACGCTCTGGCGCAGTCTGGCAAGCGCCACCTTTTGGAACGGGAATAATTCAACTTTCATTGTTGCTTACCTCCTGACCGAATTGAGGCGGAAATTATCGAGATAATCCCGGTAGAGCTGGTAGCTTTCTTTCACGTTCAGCCCCGCGATCATATCGCGGTAGCCGGATTCCGAATCGGTGATGATATAGACCGTCTCGATCTCCTGGTGCTCGTCCAGTTTTGCGGCGAACTCCATATACGCTTTTTCGTCCACCAGCACGGCTAATTTATTCTCCGGCAATATCAGCATATCCGGCACGGTTGCTTCAACAGTCGGACATTTGCCGATCGCGCCCGCCTTCATCCACAGCGTCGGCAGCATTTCCTTGAACTGCATGCCGAGCGAAACTTTAGTTTTATCGAGGAAACCGAGCTTGAAGAACGCCGCATTGGCTTTGAAGCCGTCCGCCATGGGCAGATCGCTGCCGAGATAATTTCCCTTGAGCGGGTTTCCGTTTACATCGTGTCCCTCGATGGAGCAGACCGTCCGCGGCCAGGTCACATAGCGGGCAATGCCAAGTTTTTCCCATTCTTCGTCACCGGGCTTGAGGCCCTTTGCCGTCATTTCCTTTGCTTCCGCGTCGGAGACCTCGTTGTTGGTGACAAGAATACACCGCCGATGTCCGCCGTCCTCCGCGTTCAGCAGATTGACCGCGTGAAGTGTAGTGCCGGAACCTGCGAAGAAGTCAACGATAAGGGCGTTGGGTTTGTTGGCAACAAAGAAGCGGATTGTATCATGTTCTGCATAAAGCGACTTCGGAAATGAAAATTTTTGTTCTCCAATAAACTTTGATAATAGCGCTGTGCCGTATGCGCTGGCATCATGCGATTTCATTAACCACATTGATTTTGGTCTTCTATTTGCAATCCTTTTTGGAACGATTATTATTGCTCCAGTTTCTCTATCTCTTCCTTTGGTTTCAAGTTCACCAGATAGAACTCTATTTCGATCACCATCTTTTAAGTATTTTATTGAACAGGTTCCTTTTTCGACATCATATTTGCTTAAAAAAGCCGTACCTTCTTCAAGCTGTTCCCTTATCCGTTCTGGTTTAACCTGCCATCTTCCTTCACGACCTTGCGGATCGAGTGGCCACGCTGCAAAACATCCTTCTGGAACCGCAACTGTTTTTCGATCCTGATCCAGCGGAATTGAATCCCCCACTTTAAATATCGTGCCATTGGAAATGCTAATAAAGAACGGATAAAATCCGCCTGGGCTATTTTCTCTTTTCCAACCATCACTTCCTCTTCGCCTTAACCCTTGCCATGTTACTGTTACTTCGGTGATTTCATCTGGGTTGTCGTATAGCATGTCTACATAACCGTTTTGTGGGATCGCATCTCCGATCATTAGGAAAAAAATATACTCATCAACTCTTGAAAACTGAGTTTCTCTCGTTGAGCCAGATGGCTTGATAGCACTACTTACCATCTGCATATTTGCTTCCGGAAACATCTCCTCCAGCAAACATCCAAGATGCAAATATTCTTTTTCATCGATGGTAACGATCAACACAGAATCCTTCGGATTAAGCAACTTCTTTGCCAGTTTCAACCGTTTTTGCATCATGGACAGCCATTTGCTGTGACGATACTGGTCGCTGTTATCCACATAGTCGTTGTTGTATTTCCAGTCACGTGCGCCGGTGTTATAGGGCGGGTCGATATAGATGCAGTCCACCTTGCCGGCATAGAGGTATTCCAAAAGCTGCAGCGCGTGGTAGTTGTCCGCCTCGATCAGCGTATGCCAAAGGTCGCTAACCGGCGCGTTGCAAACGCTGTCGATCGGTTTTAGGAAGGGATAGATCGCCTCCCCAAATTCCGCCACGGTCACAAGCTCGTCAACGGCAAATTCAGCAGTTTCGCTCTTGTCTTTGTTCAGGCACAGCGCACGGCCGTCCTCGATTTTCAGGACGGTATAAACGTCGTTCACTTTGCCCGCCTTCAGCGCGACCTTTCCGCCTTTTTTGACCGGGATATCGTAAAGCGGGGTGCATTCCGGCAGATGCTCCTCGAACACCAGCCCGAACTTCTTCTGCTTTGCCAGCTTGTCCACTTCCGCCGCGATCCGCTCCCGCAGCGCGGGATTCTCACTTTGCGCGACAAGATCCTTTAATATCGACATAATATATCCTCTTTTTCGCTATTTTACCTATTCTAACACACGTTCTATCCAATATACCGGACTGTTACAGTTCGAGCCCCTCGATAGCGTCTTTCAGGATCGCCATTTCCTCTTTGGAAAGGGTGACGCCTTTGCCCATCTTTTCATGCTCCGGGTCCCACGTGCGCAGATCATATTTCGGCACCTGATCGTTGAAGGAGACCAGATTCAGCTCCTTCGTCCAGCCGCTTCTCTCGGTCGAAAGCGTTGCGATATGTTGTGTGATCTCAAATTTGAATTCTCCGTAAGGCATAATCATTCTCCTTTATTCGTTGTCATTGGCTTTGCTTTCAATCAATCCTTTTGCGTAATCGAGTGCGCCATTCAAGAGCTTATGCTTAACGGATTTCTTGTTAGTAGAATCTTCAACATTTTTAAACCATGTTGCGTTACGATCAAACACTCCTTGAATCTGTCCTCTTGTAGCACTGTAACCAAGAATATCAGTCATAATCACCTGAACATCATACAACGAGAACTCG
>JAEEGI010018665.1_pt1 | contig 14075 bp, 16 predicted proteins | sample 8958751 | NCBI WGS metagenome assembly JAEEGI01 (sample SAMN16246545, study PRJNA631951) | gut metagenome | biome: gut microbiome; feature: rumen; material: KS-attached | host: Bos | place: Iran: Karaj | collected 2018-10
AAGAGGAGCGCGCCGCCCGCCGTGAGCAGCGCGGCATCAAGGAGCCCGAAAAGCCCGCCTCCCAGGTGGGCAACCGCCGCTATGCGCGCGGCCGCGCCTATGTGCCGGATCGCTTTACCAACCCCGAGGGCGCCGAGGAGGCCACGCTGGCGGCCGCGGCCGAGTCGGAGGGCAATATCTCCATCGACGAGAGCGTCGCCGAGGAGAGCGTCTTTGCCGAGGCTGCGGAGGAAGCGGCCGCGGAGGAGAGCGCCGTCAACGAACAGGAGTAAGAATTCAATGATCAAATATCTGGAAAAAACCGGCCGCACGATGGAAGAGGCCATCGCCGCCGCCCTCGCCGAGCTCGGCATGAGCGAGGAGGAGATCAGCGTCGAGGTGCTCGAGCGCGCCAAGAGCGGCTTCTTCGGCATCGGCGCGCAGCCGGCCGTCATCCGCGTGAGCTATGAGGTCCCCGACGAGCCCGCCGCGGAAAAGAAGGAAGCCCCCGCCCCGAGGAAGGCCGAGGAGAAGAAGAGCGCCCCCGCCCCGAAGAAGGCCGAGCAGAAGGAAGCGCCGGCCCCGAAGAAGGCCGAGCAGAAGGAAGCGCCGGCCCCGAAGAAGGCCGCTCCCGCCGACGAGGACGCCGTGTTCGCCGCCGTCCGCAGCTTCATCTCCGGACTGATGGATCTCATTGGCGTCGAGGCCGAGATCGATATCGCCCGCCGCGACAACGGCGGGATCAACGTCAAGCTCTCCGGCGGCGGCATGGGCGCGATCATCGGCCGCCGCGGCGAGACGCTCGACGCGATCCAGCACCTGACGAACTACGTCGTCAACCGCGACAGCGACAAGCACATGCACATCAGCGTCGATGCGGAGAACTACCGCGCCAAGCGCGAGGAGTCGCTGACCAAGCTGGCCGAGAAGATGGCCGAAAAGGCGATCAAGTACAAGCGCAGCATGGCGCTCGAGCCGATGAACTCTTACGAGCGTCACGTGATCCACACCGCGCTGCAGAACTACGAGGGCGTCACGACCTCTTCCACGGGCACCGAGCCCAATCGCCGCGTCGTGGTCAGCTACGTCCGCCCCGAGCCGGGCGACAACAAGCCCCAGAGCCGCGAATGGGCCTGAGGGAGGCAAGCGCCGGCCGGGCTCGTCTCCGGCGTCCCGCGGCCGATCTGCGCCTCGCCTTCGGCTTTATTTCCCGACGTACACGAAAAGTATGCCTGCGAGAAGAAGCCTTTGCCGGGACACAGATCCTCGCGCGATCCGCTCCTGCCGCCCCGATCCGCGCTTAGCTTAAGCGTTCCGACAGACCTGAACACCTGAAAAACGATAACACTTTCGGAGGAATCAAAACATGTTTGAAAAAATCAGAGACGTGCTGGCCAAGCAGTTTGAGCTGGACCCCGAGACCATCACCCGCGACACCAACCTCATCGACGACATCGGCGCCGACTCTCTCGACATCGTCGAGCTGATCATGGCGCTCGAGGACGAGTTCGGCATCAAGATCTCCGACGAGGACGCCGTCAAGCTCGACACCGTCGGCCGCATCTGCGACTATCTCGACGCGCTCAAGTAAGAGCGGAAGAAGAAAACGGCCTCTTCCCCGCCTCCGCGGGAAAGAGGCCGTTTTTCCATAAAAAGAGAACAAGCCCGGACAGACGCGAGAAAGACATTTCATCCAGTTTCACCAATTGACTTTCGCGGGCTGTACTTCTATAATTTTAAGCATTCAAGGGGAAAGGAGACCGCGCGATGATCTCTGCGTTCAACAGCAGCATGATGGGAATGATGTGCATGGGCAGCATGCGCATGATGATGCGCGCCCAAAAGTCTCCGCTCACCGACCGCATTCCCGCTTGATCGTTTTGCTTTTCAAACCGGGGAGCCGTGTGGGCTCCCCGGTTTTTTCTTTTTTCGGCCCGCCTGAAAGCGTTTCGGGCCGGCGGGAGCGGCGCACTCTGAAGGATCGGAAGGAAAGAGCATGATAGAAATCAGACACCTGAACAAGACCTACCGCACGGCCGAGCGGGACATCGTCGCGCTGGAGGACATCAACCTCCGGATCAACGACGGAGAGATCTTCGGCATCATCGGCCTCTCGGGCGCGGGCAAGAGCACGCTGGTGCGCTGCATCAACCTCCTTGAGCGGCCGAGCGCCGGCGAGGTGATCGTCGACGGCGAGAGCATCACGGCGCTGCCGCGCAGGGAGCTGCTGAAGCTCCGCCGCTCCATCGGCATGATCTTTCAGGGCTTCAACCTTCTCGAGCAGCGCAGCGTCCTGCGCAACGTGTGCTTCCCGCTCGAGATCGCGGGCGTGAAAAAGAAGGAGGCCGAGGCGCGCGCGGCGGAGCTTCTCTCCCTCGTCGGACTTGCCGATCGCGCGGCGGCCTATCCCGCCCAGCTCTCCGGCGGCCAGAAGCAGCGCGTCGCAATCGCGCGGGCGCTTGCGACCCGGCCGAAATACCTGCTCTGCGACGAGGCCACCAGCGCGCTCGACCCCACGACGACCCGCTCGATCCTGGAGCTGCTGCGCGAGATCAACGAGAGCTTGGGTGTCACGATCATCGTCATCACACATGAGATGAAGGTCATCGACCAGATCTGCGACCGCGTCGCCGTCATCGACCACAGCCGCATCGCCGAGGAGGGAAAGGTCAGCGAGGTGTTCACCAATCCCCGCTCCCGGATCGCGCGCGATCTGATCATCCCGCGCGAGCGTACCGTGCTCGAGACCGAGGGAGGCAAGCGTCTGCGGCTGACCTTTGACGGCGAGATGACCGCCGGGCCGCACATCGCGGAGATGATCCTGGCCTGCCAGGCGCCCGTCAGTATCCTGCAGGCCAGCACCAAGGAGCTCGACGGCGTGATCTACGGCTATACGATCATCGAGCTGCCCAAGGACAGCCACCAGGCGGAAAAGATCCTGATCTGGCTGCAAAACAGCGGTATCCGTTGGAAGGAGGTCGAATAAGATATGCTCAGCGAAATGTTTTTGAAGCTGTGGAACAACGGCATCCTGCAGCGCGGCGTCTGGGAGACGGTCTATATGACCGTGCTCTCCACGGTGATCTCCTATGTCATCGGTCTGCCGCTCGGCGTCGTGCTGACGGTCACGGACAAGGGAGGGCTGCACCCGATCCCCTGGCTCAACCGGCTGCTCGGCATAGTCGTCAACTTTTTCCGCTCGATCCCCTTTATTATCCTGATGGTCGCAATGCTCCCGGTGGCCAACTGGATCGTCGGCACCTCGCTGGGCAACAAGGCGATGATCGTCATGCTCGTCATCGCGGCCTCGCCTTATATCGCCCGCATGGTTGAGAGCTCCGTCAAGGAGGTGGACGGCGGTGTGATCGAGGCGGCCCAGTCGATGGGCGCGAGCAATTTCGAGATTGTCTGCAAGGTCCTCCTGCCGGAGGCGAAGCCCTCGCTGATCATGGGCGCGGTCATTTCGATGGTCACGATCCTGGGATATTCCGCCATGTCGTCGACGATCGGCGGCACGGGTCTGGGTCAGATCGCGATCAGCTACGGCCATCAGCGCTTCAATCCCGACATCAAGTGGATCTGTGTATTTCTGACTGTAATAATCGTCCAGATTATTCAGGAGCTGGGGACCGCCATTGCGCACCGCAGCGATAAAAGAATCAAAGATTAAGCAAAACCCAAAAGGAAAGAAAAGGAGAAGAAACCATGAAAAAGAAACTTGCCATCGTCCTTGCTGTCGCCCTTCTCGCGCTCAGCATCGCCGCCTGCGGCCAGTCCGCCGCTCCCGCTGCCGCTCCGGCCGCCGAGGCTGCCCCTGCCGCCGAATCTGTCAAGCTGACGGTCGGCGCCAGCTCCACCCCGCACGCCGAGCTGCTTGAACTCGTCAAGCCCGCTCTCGCCGAACAGGGCATCGAGCTCGACATCGTCATCTATGACGACTATGTTCTGCCCAACACTGCGCTGCAGGACGGCGAACTTGACGCCAACTACTTCCAGCACACCCCGTATCTGAACAGCTTCAATGAAAAGAACGGCACCGATCTCGTCTCTGCGGGTCTTATCCACTATGAGCCCTTCGGCATCTACTCCAAGAGCGTTGCCGCGCTTGCCGATCTCGCCGACGGCGCCACGATCCTGGTCCCGGACGACGAGTCCAACCAGACCCGCGCGCTGCTGCTCCTGGCCCAGGAGGATCTTGTCGTCCTGCCCGAGGGCGCTTCCGTTGAAAACGGCGTGAGCGTGCTCGACATCGTCGACACCAAGGGCTACGACATCCAGGCGGCCCAGGCCGACGCGATCCCCAGTCTGCTTGCCAACGCCGATGAGGGCACCATCGCCGTCATCAACTACAACTATGCGCTCGGCGCCGGCTTCAAGACCAGCGATGCGCTCGCCATCGAGGACGCCTCCGGTGACGCCGCCCAGACCTATGCCAACATCATCGCCGTCCGCCGCGGCGACGAGACCCGTGCCGAGATCATTGCGCTGATCGCTGCCCTGCAGGACGGCGCGGTCGACGCCTATAACGAGCAGACCGGCGCCGGCATCGTCCCCATTTCCTGATTTTTTACAGCAAACACGCCGCTGTCCGACAGGACAGCGGCGTGTTTTTTCTCGTTTGGATTCAGTCGATGTGGATAATCGCCTCGTTGAGCTCCAGGGCCGTGACGTTCGGGTTGTGCCAGCGCTCGCGCTTCTCGGTCGGGCCGCCCATGTGGATGGCCTCGCGCGGGCAGAACTGCAGGCAGCTCAGGCACTGGATGCAGTCGGTGCCGAAGTCGGGCCGGCCGCCGACCATTTTGATGTTGCCCTTCGGGCACAGCGCGGCGCACTGGCCGCAGCCGATGCACTTGCCCGTGACGGTGAAGCCCGCCGCCTTTTTCGGCGCCATCTTCGGCCAGACGGAGGACTCGAGCTTGTTGAAGAGCGGCGCGGAGGGCGCTTTTTCCGACCGCACGCCGTTCCGGATATCCTCGGCGACCTTGGCGGCGAACTCCTCCGAGCGCTTCTGCGCCTTCTCGGGCGTGAGCGGCGGGACCATCAGCGTGTGCGGCATCAGCCAGATGCAGGCGCTCTGGTGCGAGATGCCCGCGTGATAGGAAAGCGGCACGATCTCGTTGATCTTTGCCAGTCCCACGCCGGGATAGCCCGCGTAGCAGACCACGCCGAAGGTGTAGGCCTTCGCGCTGATGAAGAGGCTGCGGACGTATTTCTCCATGTCGCCGGGCAGACCGCCCGCGTAGCAGGGAAAGACGAAGCCGACGCGCTCGGCCTCGTGCACGTCGCGCACGGCGGGGGCGCGGCGCATCATCACGATGTCCGTGTCGCCCAGTCCCCGGGCGATATTCTTGGCGATATCCAGGCAGTTGCCGCTGCCGGAAAAGCAGAAGATGACGTTCTTGCTCATCGCTTTTCTCCTTTTCTCACAGGCTCAGATCAAAGATCGAGTCGTCGTTGTCGATCCATTCCTGCACCTCGATCGTGCGGTACTCCGTCGGCGTGGAGCGGATGACGACCTTGTCGATGCCGGCGTTGATGATCTGGCGCTTGCACATCGAGCAGGACATGGCGTTGGGCAGAAGCTCGTTGGTCAGCGCGTCGCGCCCGACGAGATAGATCGTCGCGCCGATCATGTCGCGCCGCGAGGCGGAGATGATGGCGTTGGCCTCGGCGTGGACGCTGCGGCAGAGCTCGTAGCGCTCGCCGGAGGGGATGTGCAGCAGCTCGCGGGTGCAGCTGCCGATGTCCGAGCAGTTGCGCCGTCCGCGCGGCGCGCCGTTGTAGCCGGTGGAGATGATCTCGTCGTTGCGCACGATGATCGCGCCGTATTTGCGCCGCAGGCAGGTGGAGCGCTCCAGCACGGAGTCGGCGATGTCGAGATAGTAGTTCTGTTTGTCGGTGCGGCTGTCCATAAAGAAATCCCTCCGATGGATTGATAGATCCATTATATCTTCCGCCGCGCGGCAAGTCAATGTAGCAATTCGCGCGCATCTGTGGTATGATCGGGCCATGAGCAAGACGAATTATATGCACGCGTTCGACGCCGTCGCCGCAAAGAGCGCGGGGAAACGCCCGCGCCTGCTGCTGCACAGCTGCTGCGGCCCCTGCTCGTCCTCCGTGCTGGAACTGTTAACGAAATACTTTGACGTGACGCTGCTGTGGTACAACCCCAACCTCTACCCGCAGGAGGAATTCGACAGGCGCCTGGCCACGCAGATCGAGCTCGTCGAAAAGGCGGGCCTCACGGAGGAGGTCCCGATCCTGGCCGAGAGCCGGAAGCACGAGGACTATCTGCGCCGCGTCGAGGGCCTCGAGAACGAGCCGGAGGGAGGGAAGCGCTGCACCGAATGCTTCCGCCTGCGGCTGACGGAGTGCGCGCGCCTGGCAAAGCAGTACGGCTTTGAATACTTCTGCACGACGCTCACGGTCTCGCGCCACAAGGACGCCGAGCGCATCAACGCCCTCGGCGAGGAGCTCGGCAAGGCCTTCGGCGTGGCCTGGCTGCCCTCGGATTTCAAAAAGCGCGGCGGCGAGCTGCGCTCGCAGCGCCTTTCCGAGCAGTACGGCCTCTATCGCCAGAACTACTGCGGCTGCGAGTTCTCGCTGCGCTCACGCGAAGCGCGCGCGGAGGACGGCCCGGAAGGATAAGGAAAAAAACACAAGGGACAGACGTCTTTTCGGCGTCTGTCCCTTTTTTATTATTCTGCGGGCCCGTCCCCGCCGGCGGTCTTGTCCCGCAGCAGGGCGACGCCTTTTTTGAGCCACGCGGGAATCGGCGCGCCGAGGAGCCCCGCGTTTTCGATCACGCTGCCGAGCTCCGTAAAGGTGTACCAGATCGCGACGATCAGCGTCAGACAGTGCGGAAGCTCATTCTCGCCGAGGAGCGGCGCGGCCGCGCTGTGCAGCACGACCTGCACGGCGATGTCGCACAGCGCCGCCACCAGCAGCGCGGCGATCTCGCCGAGCTTGTGCCACAGGCCCTGCCTTGCCGCGGCGCTGGACCAGGTCCCTCTGGCGCGCGCGGCCCAGGTGCCGGTGACGTAGTCCGCCGCCATCGACGCGATGAACACCGCGATCGCCCAGCCGAGCCAGCCCCACAGCGCCGTGAGAAAGCTCAGGACCAGCGTGACGAGCGCGCGGATCTCCGTGGCTTTATCGGGTGCGTTCATGTCAATCGTTCTCCTTTTTTCTTATGCGTTCCAAAGGGCGGTGAAGCTCTCTCCTCCGAACTCGCCGTCCGCGGCAAGACCGTGCGCGCGCTGAAAAGCCAGCAGCGCCGCGGCCGTCTTCGGGCCGAATTCCCCGTCCGGCGCGCCGCAGTCGAAGCCCTGCGCGCCGAGCAGCGTCTGCAGATTTTTCACCTGCGGGCCGCTGTTGCCCCGGCGCAGAAGGTGGATTTTCACGCTGTACTCATAGGACGCATAGCTTGCCTTTTTCTCCGTCGCCCCCGCCGAAGGCGCGGGGGATGGGGCGGCGGCTTTCCCGTCCGCCGCCAGCGCCCAGTTCGGCCGGCCGTAGCCGGCGATGTTCAGCGCCTGCGGGGCGTAAACGCGCCGCGCCACCATGTCGGAGCTGTTGCCCTCCACGGCCGTGACGCGCCCGCCCTCGACGGCGGTGACGATGCCGGTGTGGTTGATGCCGCCGTCGACATACAGGAAGATCTGGTCCCCGGGCTGCGGCGCGGAGAACCAGCGTCCCGCGTTCTTGTAGTACTGGGCCGAATAGCGGCAGGCCGCCCCGGCGCAGCCGGGGAACTGATACGTCATGGCCATGCCGAGCTCCAAGCCGAAGCACTCGACGAAGCCCGCGTCGACGAAGACGTCGCACCAGGGCTGATTCTGCACGTCCCAGCCGTAGAGCTTCTCCATGCCCCTGGCGTAGCGGTTCCAGTTGTTCGCGCCCTCGCGCGTGCCGACCTGCGCCTCGGCCCAGGCGATCAGCTTCTGCTTCGCTTCGTTTTCCGTCATGGTTTACGCCGTCCTTTTCCAGATATAGACCGCCAGATACGGAGGAATGTGGTCCGCCTCGCCGGTGTTGCCGTGGTTATGCGCTCCGTTTCCTCCGGTATAGGTGATGACTTCCTGCTGCGGCGATCCGCCGGGGATCAGACCGTAGTTGGCGGCGGAGCCTCCGTAGTAGTCGTTCGTACTGCTGCTGCTCCCGCCCCGCAGCCCGTGCGTGTGGCCGGGCATCTCGCGCACGGTCAGCGTATGGTTGCCCGTGCTGTGCAGATGCCTGGCGCTGCCGCCGCTCGCGCCGACGGCACAGGACAGCCCCGCGCCAACGAGAAATCTGTCCTTCGCGGTCAGCTCCCAGGTCCCGCCGAAGAGCGTTTCCGGCGAGACGGAGCTCACGGTCAGATACAGACTGCCGACGGGATAGATCAGATCGATCAGGCCTTTTCCTTTCACGGACCAGCCGTCGGCGATCTCAAAGGTGTTGTCGAATTCCGCCGCCTTCCCGAAGGCCACGCCGCTGCCGTCGGGACGGAACTTCATGGCCCATTTTCTCGTGGGGATCGTGGCGTAATACACCGCGCTGCCGCCGAGGTCGTCCGCGGCGGTGAAACGCACGGAATAGCTTGCGTCCGGCGAGAAGGTGCCGAGCAGCCGCGCCTCGCCGCTCACGAGCGCCGTCTCCGCGCCGTAGACGCCGCCGGAGGGGGCGACCGCCGCGCAGAGCGTGCAGCTGTTCTGCCCGCCGACGGAGCTGAAGCTCACGCCGGCTTTCAGACTAATATACGTTCCGTCCTCGTCCGCCGTTCCGTCGGACAGACAGCGAAACAGCTCGATCCCCGAGAGCACGGGCGCGGCGCAGTCCATGACGGAGAGCGCAAAGCTCTCGCTCGCCGTGCGGCCGCGCGTGTCCGTGACGGTGCACACGACCGTCACGGACAGGGAAGCCAGCAGCGGCGTACGATACGGGCTCGCGCTCACGGTCTCACCCTGACAGCTCACGGAATACGAGGCGATCGACGCTCCGACCGCGTTCGTCAGATCGATCTTCGTCGGATCGAAGCTCGCCTCCGCTCTGGAAAAGCCCTTGATGTAGCCCGTCATGCCGGAGGCGGCGCCCGTGTTGTACGCGGCCAGCGCGGCCCATCCTGCCGAGACGGCAGGCCTCATGCCCGCGTCCGCGACGACGGTCAGGGCGTGCGTGACCGCGCCGCCGACCGCCGCGCCTGCGCTGTTGTAGGTCTGCACGGATACGGTGATCGGAAGCGACACGGCGGACGGATAGCCCGCAAACCACGAGCGCGGGACGCTGAAGCTCAGGGACGTATCAAAGCGGCCGCTCGTATACAGGGTCGTCTGGTTGTTGTACTTGAACGTGGCGATGTGGTAGTTGGTCGACGCCTTGCGGCTCATCGTCAGGGAATAGCTGCTCTGCGTGGCCGCGCTCGAGGAAGCCGAGGCGATGGAGGAGGCCGCGTTCTCCGTGATGGAGATGGTCTGGCTGCCGGTGTCGATCGCCTTGCGGTAGGACGTGGAGTTCAGCGGAACGACCGTACCGAGGAATCTGACCGTCGCCGTGGCAACGCCGTTGGCGTTGTGGGTAACGGTCATCGTACTGATAGATCCAGAATACGGTGGGAAGTCCGTCCACGAGTTCACGTTTGCCGAGCAGACGAGGTTGTACGAGGTGCCCCATGTGCCGTCGAAGGCGTAGTCCAGGGAACCGTTGAGGTAGATGCCGGCGTTCGACAGGCTCCCGCTGCAGGCCCGGAGGCTGCCGCCGTAGTTGCCGGTGTTGTAGACCTGCGGCATGACGGTGATGGTCGATTGATTCGTCGCCGCGTTGTAGCTGCTCGTCCAATGAAAGCGAACGGTAAACGAGCCGTTGGTCACGCCGGAAGTATATCCGCTTGCCATATCAGCCTCCTATATATCTCAGACCGAGCCCGCCGGAGGCGGCGATCTGCCAGGACGCTCCGATCTGGAGCGTGTTTTCCGCGACGATGCTGGCGACGTGCAGCATGCTGTCCTGCGAGGAGAACCAGCCCACCTTGCGCCCGCCGATCCAGAACTGCCAGCCCGCCGAGGTATACAGACCGAAGGTCTGGCCGGGCGTCAGCTCATGGTAGATCACCCCGCCGACGGACTGCGTCTGCCCGGTGAAGGACAGCGTCTCGCTGATCGCGATGCCCAGATGCAGCTCGTGAGTCTCCGGGTCCTCGATGACCCCGCGGCGTATCTGGCCGCTGAGCGTGCTCATGTACCGCTCCAGCGCCTCGACGGCCTCGGTGTAATGATAGCTCTCCACGGTCTCGCGCGCCGTCTGGCGCACCTGCGTGTCGATCTGGCCGTAATAATTTCCGTATTCGGAAACGGCGACGTAGCGCGAGGAGAGGCTGTCGAAGCGCGCGTCGGTCGCCTCGCCGATCTCGTCGGCATTCTTGACGATCAGCGCCTTGAGCGCGGAAGCCTGCTCGCGCAGCGCGGCCTCGGTTTTCCCGCGCACGGCGTCCGCGGCCTTCGCCGCCGCGGCAGTCCCGCCTTGTTCGGCGCGCTCGAGCTCCTGCGCGAGCCGCACGAGATAATCCCGCAGCGCGGCGAGCTGTTCCTCGGCACCGCCGCGCGCCTGCGGGGGGAGCTCATAGCTCATCGGTAATCACTCCCCGTTTCCAGGATGCGCGAGATGGACATCAGACGCATCTCGCCCCGTCCGGACAGCCGCAGCTGCAGATGGTCGCAGCGGTGCGGCCGCACGGGGAAGAGATAGTGGCCCGTCCCGGCGCCGGAGGCCGTGACGCTGCCCGCGCTGTGCCACACGCCGTCCGAGTCGTACTGCAGTTCCACGCTCAAAGACGCGCCCGCGGCCATGCTCAGACGGATGTTGTAGCGCGAAACGCGCTTGTTTTCCGGCAGGCGGAAGCTCTGGATGCCGGTCACGGCCATCCACTCCGGCTCGTCCTCGCGCGTCGTGCCGGTCACGGGCGACGAGCCCAGCAGCGCCAGCAGCTCGCCGTTCGAAACGGCGAAGAGCTCCTGCCCGACGCGGGCGAAGTCCGTCGCGTAAAGGCTGTCCTCGCGCAGCCACAGCTCGCGCTCGATATCGTAAACGAAGAGCACGCCCTGCTCCGACTCGTCGAGCATCGAGAGATAGTATTTTCCTCCGATCACGCCCGCGGCCGCGCCGTGATAGAGCTCCGCGCCGAGCGGCGCGGACACGCTGCGCGGGAAGCCGCCCTGCCAGGCGCAGACCTCGGCGGGGGATTTGTAGAAGAGCGTTTCGTTGACGACGGCGAGGGACTTGGCGCTGCCGCGCTGCACGCCGCGGCACACGGTCTCGGCGACGCCGTGCGCGCCTTCGGCGGAGACGGACACGCGGTGGATGCGGTTCTCCTTGAAAAAGATCGGCGAGCCGAGATAGTTCACCGCTCCGGTCCACGGCCCGTCCGAGCCGACCGAGGCGGCCCAGGCGTCGGTGGAAAGGCCCTCGAAGCGCCGCCAGTTGCGGAAATCGCCCAGCGCGCAGCAGCAGATCTCGTTGACGGCGCGGCCGTCCTCGCCGATGCCGTAGCGGCAGCCCCACAGGCGGTTCCGGCATTCGCACACATAGTCGAGCGTCGGGACGCTCCTGCTCAGGGAGAGCGCTGCGTCCGACGCGGCGAGCGAGAGATCCGGCAGCGCGTCCACCAGGATCCAGTCCTGCTCGTTCTCGCCCCCGCCGAGGGCGCGGATGATCTTCGTCCCGTTGAGCTCCTCCGCGCCCGCGCCGGAGATCGTCACGGCGTCGTTCACGCGGAAAAGGGAGGGGATCGAGCCGAGCGTTGTGAAGCGGACGCGCAGGAGCACGCTCTCGACGCCGATCCACTGTCCCTGCGTCTCGGACCACTGGCGCAGCACGCGGCTCTCGCCGGATGTGTCGATCCAGTAATCGCCGTTCTGCGGCGAAGCAGGCTCGACGGGCTGCGTATACGCGGCGCTCACGGCCGTGCCGTCGAAGCGGCAGAGCTCGTAGGACGCGCTCTGCGGCCCGTAGGAGGCCTCGAGACTGCCGTGGTCCGTCATGTCCTCGGTGTTGAGATAGACCTTGTCCGGGAACACGACGATGTAGGCGCCCATGCCGACGAGCTGCTTGTCGCCGGCGGAGAGGCCCGTCACGGGCGTGGGCAGAAAGTCATAGTACAGCGTGCCGTCCTCGCCGACGTAGGCGAGGGCCTGCTTTTCCAGCAGGGCGCGGGCGCGGCGGTGCGTGTCGCTGCGCCGCTTTCTTGTGGAGAGGAGCGGAGCGTGGTCCGAGGAGAGGTTTCTCGGGTCGTACCACGCGCCGTCGCCGATGCGCAGGCGGTGGTCGTAGCCGCCGAAGCCGTCGATCACGTCCTGCTCGGTCTGCTGAAAGCGCATTTTCGGATAGATCGGCATGTCACTTCACCTCCTAAAACGCGAAGCGCGTCCCGCCGTGCAGCGGCAGATGCGCGGCGTGGTAGGCGTTCCACCACTGGCCGTACTCCGCGTTGTACAGGGCGATCTGCTGGTTGTAGCGCGCGGTCTCGGCGTTGGCCGCGGCGATCATGGCGATGAGGTAATGCGTATAGACGCCCTCGCAGTAAGGGAAGGGGATCAGCAGCGTCTCCGCGCCCGTGGAATAGGGCGTGAAGGCCGCGTCCGCGGCGAGCCCCTCGTGCGTGGAGAGGACCTCGGCGAAGATCTTCCCGTCGAGAGCGGAGAGCCAGCGCAGCTTTTCCGCCGCCGTATAACTGTTGGGCTCCTTGAGATCCACGCTGGCGATGATCTCGTTGACTGTCATGGATGCTTCCTCCTTGCGGGAGAGTTATTCGGTCTTGCTCCTGAGCGTCTCCTGCGCCTCGTACATGGCGTCCTCGGCGGCCTGGGCGCGCGCGATCTCGGCGGCGGCCGCGGCGGGGACGCGGCTTTTCTTGCCGCGCGGCAGGATGTAGCTCACGCCGTTGACGCCGACGAAGAAGTTGGGATCCTGGTTGGCGTTGTTGCGCGGGATGAAGACCTCGACGAGCTTTTCGGTTTCTTTCATGCTGGATGCTTCCTCCGTTTCATGCTTTGTTGAAAAGGAGGGCGGAGAGCCGCCCTCCCCGCTTTGGATCAGTTGGCCGTGTCGCTGGCGCTGTAAGAGCTGCAGCTCATCACGCGCAGCAGACGCTCGGGGTAGAGGATGGTCGCGCCGTTGGTCTCGAACTTGTAGCCGATGGTCGAGAACTGGTTGAGCGGGCCGCCGATCTCACCCTTGTCGTGGATGATCATCTCCAGCGCGCCGCCCTCGGGATCGATGATGCCGAAGCTGTCCTTGCCGAAGAAGTAGGTGGCGTAGACCGCGCCGCCGTTGGCGTTGGCGACGGTCAGGCTCTTGATGACGGGGGCGAAGACGTCCTCGATGAAGCGCACGCCGTGCAGCTCGCCGATCTCGCCGTTGAACAGCTCCTCGGGGGCGGCGTACTTGTGCGCCTCGATCCAGCCCTCGCACTCGCGCAGGTCGTGCGCGACGGAGGGGTGGATGACCGCGTAGTAGCGGCCGTTGATGCGCGGCACGCGGTTCTTCTTCAGGATCGTGACGGCCTTGTTGACCATCGCGGGCGTGAGGACGCAGCGGTTGGTGCCGTCGTCGAGCATGTAGCTCGGCGCGTCGGGCGTGCCCTTGACGGCCGGGACGGCGGGATTGTCGCCCGCGGCGGCCACGGCGGCCTGGTCGGCGGTCTTCGCGCCGGTGGCGAGCACGATGTTGTCGCAGTAGAGGACGTTGGCGTTGGTCAGCAGCGCGTCGCGGATGAGCTTCTCCTGCGTCTCGGCGGCGGAGGCGCCCATCTCCTCGGTCGCGCCGAGGATCACGTCGTCGTAGGCGCGCAGCTCCAGACGGTCGGTGATGGCCGTGTAGGTGCCGTACTGGGCGATCGTGCCGGTGATGGCGGAAACGCCGAACTTCTGTCCGGTGGGGATCACGCCCTCGGTCAGCTGGCTGGCGGGGGCGAAGGTGTTCCACTTGCGCCACTCCACCGTGCCCTTGTGGTTGCGCGGCAGAGGCTGACGCTTGGCGAACTGCGCGTAGAACTGCTCGACGCGCGCGTTCTCCAGCAGCTCGGTGTCGTAAAAGTCCTTCATCTCGGCCGACAGCGTGTTGCT
>JAEEGI010018668.1_pt1 | contig 14074 bp, 13 predicted proteins | sample 8958751 | NCBI WGS metagenome assembly JAEEGI01 (sample SAMN16246545, study PRJNA631951) | gut metagenome | biome: gut microbiome; feature: rumen; material: KS-attached | host: Bos | place: Iran: Karaj | collected 2018-10
GGCATCCTCAGCCTTCTTTGCGGTCTCCTCAGCTTTTTTCTCAACGGTCACCTTAGCATTAGCTTTAGCTTGAGGCTTAGAATCCTGGCCACAGGCAGTGACCAACATACTCGCGAACAGGGCAAGCACCAGAGTGACCAGACAACGTTTGAACATTTTTTTCCTCCTTTTTTGTTGGGCGATGTAAACCTACTTTCCAAGACTAGCGGCAACCTATAAAAGATGCCTTGTTAAGTCAAGTTAAAAAATATTTATTAAATTCAAACATTTTTGTTATGAATTGCCCATTTTTCCAAAACGGTTGAGCATGGATAACGTAAATTATCGTTTTTTCCGGTTTGTGCGTTGCCAGTTGAATTGCTGGACCAGCGCTGGTAATATGACCCAATTTATACTTCGATTATCCGCTTCTTTTCTGTATGCGGCAGCGCTTCAGAAGCGTTGGGGGAGGGCATCCATGAAAAAAAATATCGGTTTTTTGGGGCTTGGTACCATGGGTGATCCCATGGCCATCAATCTGGCGCGAGGTGGCTACGATCTGACAGTGTATGACGCTCAGGGAAAATGCAGCGAAGACTTGAAGGATATGGATGTTTGCATTGCGGAGACTCCAGCGGAAGCGGTCCGGGGAAAAGATCTCGTTATTATCATCTTGCCTGAAAATGAGGAGATGAGCAAGATTTTGCCTGGTCCCGACGGGCTTCTGGAGAATATGGATCCCGGTACTTTATTGGTAGACATGGGCTCCCATTCCCTGGAAGTTACAATGGATTTGGCCGAGGAAGCGGAACGCCGCAACTTCATGTTTTTGGACGCCCCGGTGTGGGGTTCCCGGGAACGGGCTGTAAACGGACTGCTGACCATCCTGGTGGGAGGACCATTGGACTATGTCAGCTTGTGCCGCGAGATCCTCACACATTTTGGGTTGCATATCATTCATGTGGGGCAGATAGGCGATGCCACCAAGATGAAGTTTATTGTAGACATGCTGCAGGCCCAGCTTATTGGGGCCTTGGCGGAAGGTTTTGTCCTGGGGGAAAAATTTGGTTTCAAGATAGAACAAATTTTGGAAGTGCTGGAAACTGGCGGTGTGGCTTCGCCGCTGTTTCATGCCAAAGGTCATTCGATTGCGCGCGGTGACTATCACCGCAATTTGGCGCTCAAGTATATTTGCGGGAGTCTCAGGTATATTCGCGAGATTACGGCCAAAAACGATTTGCACTTGCCGGTGACGGAGGTGGTGACGCAGGTGTATGAAAAGGCCTATGAGGAAGGTTTGGGCGAGGAAGATTTTTCTGCAGTGGCCAAAATTATCAAGAAGGGCTAAGGAAAATTGGTCAGGATGTTGTTCTGACATCCCTGAGGCTTGTCATAACTGAAAAACAAAAAACGGCTCACTTTGGGAGCCGTTTTTTGTTTGCTTGTTATTTCAGCTTTTAATGTTGGGCGGCAATGGAGCGTTTGCGGCTTTCCACCGTGTTGGCCAGCAGCATGGCGATAGTCATCGGGCCGACGCCGCCGGGAACCGGTGTAATTGCGGATGCACGCTGTACCGCGCTTTCAAATTCCACATCTCCGACCAGTTTGCCTTCCACACGGTTGATGCCGACATCAATGATGACTGCGCCTTCCTTGAACCATGCGCCCTTGAGCATCTGCGGCTGGCCGACAGCGGCGATAACCACGTCGGCCCTGCCGATCTGTTGGGCCAGATCGCGGGTGCGGGAATGGCAGATGGTTACCGTGGCATGACGGGCAAGGCACATCAACGCCACCGGTTTGCCCACGATATTGGAGCGGCCGACAACCGTCACATTTTTGCCGGCGAGGTCGATACCCGTTTCATCCAGCAGCCTGAGAATGCCCAGCGGCGTGCATGGTTGAAAACAGGGCGCGCCGGAAGCGAGTCGTCCCAGATTGTAGGGATGAAAACCATCCACATCCTTGTCGGGATGGATGGCTTCAATAATGTGGGCAGTTTCAATGTGTTTGGGCAGTGGAAGTTGAACCAGAATGCCATCAATGACGCTGTCGCGGTTCAGTTCGTCGATCAGGGCCAGCAGTTCATCCTCGCGGGTGGCGGCGGGCATGTGGATCTGCCGTGAATGAATTCCCACCTTCTGGCAGGCCCTGTCTTTCGAAGCGACATAGGAACGGCTGGCAGGATCGTCACCCACCAGTATGACTGCCAGTCCCGGAATGTTGTTGCTTTGCGCAAGTTCCGCAACCTCTTTGGCAAGATCGTTTCGCAGCCGCTCCGCGATGGCTTTCCCGTCGATGATGATCGCCATAACACAAGCTCCTTTCTTCCCGTTTCACCGTTTGGGGTGATACCTGCTTCTCCAAAGGGATCGTCTCAGGCTGCCTTGGTGTACCCATTGGCGTACCAGCCGCCGCCTTTGAGGGAGAAGGTGCATTTCGAAATGAGTTTATTCACCTTGTTGCTGTGACAGTGCGGACATTCGTCAAGGGGGGGAGCGCCTATTTTTTGTATCGTTTCAAAAGTTTTACCGCATCCGTCACAATGATACTCGTACATCGCCATGGGAAATACCTCCGCGTAAAAGCACGCAAGGCCGCACTCCAGCGGATACGGCCTTGATGAATTGATATATGTGTTGACCTCGTTTAATCTTTGACTTTGCAGCACTCCGGCGGCTCCAGACCATGAGCACGATAGGAACACTTTTTTGCAAGAGACTTGTCTGCGTATTTTTCCGCGCGATCATACCACGTTGGATTATGCATATAACCGCCGCTGCTCCAGCCGTCGCCTTTCAGGGCGAAAGCGGTGGCGGAGATCAGCTTTTTCACCTCCCCGCCGCAAGATTCGCAGGTAGTGATTGGCGCATCACTGAATTTTTGTCTGACTTCAAAGTGCTTGTGGCACTGTGTGCATTCGTATTCATAAATCGGCATGGGCTTAACCTCCCCAGAAGAAATTCTGCTTGTTAATGTAAGGTTCCCCCCTATGGTTGTCAAGGCGCGAAAGCTTGCTGCCGAAAAGATGGGAGGAACATACTTGTTAAGACACGGGCAATGTTGGCAAAAAGACGGATAAGTATTATTTGCGGAGTGGAACTTGGAAAGCTTTGGAACCATGGTTATTCTTTTTTTATGAGAATGGAACTTCTTTTTTTGCATTTTATTCAGCGTGAGCGTCTGGTAAGCGAGCACGAGCGGATTCTGATCGGGTTGTCCGGAGGACCGGATTCGGTGGCTTTATTGCGTCTGTTGATGGCGGTGGCTTCCCATTGGCATCTGGAACTGCGGGCAGCGCATCTGCATCATGGCATTCGCGCGGCATCGGATGACGAAGCGGATTTCGTGCGTGATCTGTGTGCTAGATGGCAAATCCCCCTTACCATTGGGCGGATCAATGTGCCAGAGTTCGCACGTCGGGAAAAGAAAGGGCTTGAAGAATCCGCCCGTGAATTGCGCCACCGTTTTTTGGCGCAAACCGCACAGGAAACGGCAAGTGATCGAATCGCCCTGGGACATCACCTGGGAGATCAGGCGGAGACAGTGTTACACCGGTTGGTTCGCGGGGCAGGTCCCACCGGGCTTTCGGCCATGCGTTGCCGTCAGGGGAAGATAATTCGTCCTTTGCTGGCCTTTTCCCGCGCACAAATTCTTGAATATCTTGAACAACGGCGAATTGGCTTTGTAAAAGATGCAAGTAATGAGGATTGCCGTTTTACCCGCAATCGTTTGCGTCACCAGGTTGTTCCGTTGCTCCGGGAACTCAATCCGAGGATTGAAGAACAGTTGGGACAGATGGCTGCACTCTTTGCCGAAGAAGAGGAATATTGGCGGGGGGTGACGGACAGGCTTGTTCCGCAGATCGGCCAACGGTTTGAAGAAGGCTGGATTCTTGCTCTCGACCGGATCCGGGTTTTGGAACCTGCGGTGCGCAGGAGATTGTTGCGCCGGTTTCTGGAAGAGCTGCGGGCAACGCCCCTGGGACTTTCCTGGAAACAGTTCGAAATGGTGGAGCAGCTTCTTGTCTCTGAAAATCCCCATGCGCAGGCAAATCTTGGAGATTGCTGGGCGGGCCGTGACTATGGGCGGTTGTGGTTACTGAAAAAGGCGCTGCCAGCGTTTGAACCGTTTGCGTTGACTTTGACGGTTCCTGGCCGGGTGGCGATTGCAGGGGTAGGCGAGTTGGAAGCACAGGTGCGCCGCTATTCGGATAAACGCAATGACCGGATAGTGGAGTTCGATGCCGATGCGGCAGGGGATGTACTTGGGGTGCGTTCCTTTGAAGATGGAGACAGATTTCATCCTTTTGGAATGGGGGGGGCAAAGAAACTGAAAGATTTTTTCGTGGATGCCGGTATTTCATTCTGGCTTCGCCGGAAAATTCCATTGCTGACAGTTTGTGGAACCATTGTATGGGTTGCGGGTGTTCGGCGCGGAGCCCAGTTTCCGGTGCGCTCCGACAGCCGGAGAATTTTGCAGGTGACTTTTCGACCGTTTGAGGAGTTTTCTTCCTTTTTGTATGGCGGAACCTGCTCCTTTGGAGAAAAGACGGAATTCTGAAGTGTTTTTTGCCGTTCATCTTGTGATAAGTTTTGCATTTATGCTAATTTTTTACTATTGCATTACATGAGTTTGTGGCGGTTGGAGCAGATACTTTTTACACTTTACAAGTGCTTTTCGTGGATTGTTTTTGCTGACTGTAATCAGCGCCCGGGAAAACGCAATCGCGAGGCGGGTGCCAGTTTTATCCTGTTTTCTTTTTGAGGTGTACGAGGTGAATCAAGTCTACAAAAATCTGGCTTTGTGGCTGGTTATTTCTCTGGTTATGATTTTGCTCTTTAACATGATGTCGCAAAAGGCGCCGGAACCACAGCAGATAACCTATTCCAATTTTCTTGCGGCTCTGGAAGACGGACAGGTTCAGGAAGTGACCATTCAGGGCCCGGATATCCAGGGTAAACTTAAAGATAATACAGCATTTAAAACTTTTACCCCCAACGATCCCAATTTAATTCGGGATCTGCGTTCCCGGGGGGTGGCGATGGAGGCCAAACCCGAGGAGGATCGCAATTTTTGGCCCATGATGCTGGCCTCGTGTGGACCAATAGTGCTTCTTGTGATTTTCTGGATTTTTATCATGCGTCAGATGCAAGTGGGCGGCGGCAAGGCCATGAGTTTTGGCAAGAGTCGTGCCCGGCTCTCCGACGCGCAGCAGCAGGTGACCTTCAAGGACGTTGCCGGCGTTGACGAGGCCAAGGAGGAACTGGAGGAGATTGTTTCCTTTTTGAAGGATCCCAAGAAATTTTCCCGACTGGGCGGGAAAATCCCCAAGGGGGTACTGCTGGTGGGTCCGCCGGGTACTGGCAAGACGCTCCTGGGACGGGCAGTTGCCGGTGAAGCTGGAGTGCCGTTTTTCTCCATTTCAGGTTCCGATTTTGTGGAGATGTTTGTTGGCGTCGGCGCCAGCCGGGTGCGTGATCTGTTTGCCCAGGGGAAGAAAAATGCGCCGTGCATTATTTTTATCGACGAGATCGATGCGGTTGGGCGACATCGTGGCGCAGGATTGGGGGGTGGTCATGACGAACGTGAGCAGACTCTCAACCAGTTGCTGGTAGAGATGGACGGATTCGAATCGAATGAGGGAGTCATTCTGATAGCTGCCACCAACCGGCCGGATGTGCTGGACCCGGCTCTGTTGCGACCAGGGCGCTTTGATCGGCAGGTCATTGTGCCGCGGCCCGATGTCCGGGGACGGGAGCTGATCCTCAAGGTACATTCCAGCAAGATACCTTTAGCTGCAGATGTGGATTTGGAGGTGCTTGCCAAGGGAACTCCGGGACTTTCCGGGGCGGATCTGGCGAATTTGGTGAATGAGGCTGCATTGCTGGCCGCGCGTTCCAACAAGGATGCGGTGAACAGGGAAGATTTTGAACAGGCCCGGGATAAGGTACTGATGGGATCCGAGCGGCGTTCGATGGTGATCACGGAAAAGGAGAAGCGGAGCACGGCAATTCATGAGGCCGGTCATGCGCTGGTCGCCTTGCTGATTCCTGGGACGGATCCGGTGCACAAGGTTTCTATTATCCCTCGGGGGCGGGCTTTGGGCGTGACCATGTATCTGCCGCACGAAGACAAGCATAGCGAAGACAAGGAAAGTCTGGAAGCGCGGATCTGCATTCTGATGAGTGGCAAGGTGGCGGAAGAGATCGTCTTGGGCAGCATTACCAGCGGCGCGGCCAACGATATTGAACGGGCTACTTCCCTTGCCCGTCATATGGTGTGTGAATGGGGCATGAGTGAGCGGCTGGGCCCCTTGTCCTTTAATGACGAGTCCGGAGAGATCTTTTTGGGACGCGATCTGGGGCATACCAAGAATTACAGCGAGCAGACCGCCATGGCCATTGACGAAGAGATCAGGGCGATTGTAATCCGCAACTATAGCCGGGCCCAGCAGCTCATTCAAAGTCATCGGGACAAGCTGGATGCTGTTGCCGCGCTGCTTTTGGAACGCGAAACCGTGGAAGGAGACGAAATCCGTCGTTTGGTTTTTGGGGACGAGGCAGTCAAGACCGAAGAAGAGGAAGAAAATTTCAAGGTCGATACGGCAACGGATGATGCTTCTTCCCCGTCTGAAGGGACAGCTTCCAATACTGAACCCTCTGCGCCGTCTTTGCCCCCCGAGACGCCCCTGTCATGACTCGTCCAGAGAATTCCTTTTTGGTGGGGAAGAACGCAAAGATCGATCTTGTGCGACCATGCGTCATGGGGATTCTCAATGTAACCCCCGACTCCTTTTACGATGGAGGGCGCTATGTACGTCTGGAACAGGCGCTGGGACAGGCGAGGAAAATGGTGGCGGAAGGCGCAGCCATCATTGATGTCGGTGGTGAAAGCAGTCGTCCCGGTGCGGAAGCAATTACAGCGGAAGAAGAACTCGAACGGGTTATCCCGGTTGTAGAGCATCTTCATGCGGAACTTCCCGTGCCCCTCTCGGTGGATACCTGGAAAAGCGTAGTGGCGCGTGAGGCGTTGGCCGTCGGCGTGGATTTTGTTAACGACGTGGGAGGATTGTGGCGGGATCCCGCCATGGTAAAGGTGGTTGCCGAAGCGGGGGCAGGGCTGTTCATTATGCATGCGCGAGGTACTCCTCGGGAAATGCAGCAACTTGCGGAGTATGGTGATGTTGTCGGGGAAGTGAGGGCCTTTCTGAAAAATAAGAGGGATTTGGCCCTTGCCGCCGGCATTCCGCGGGAGCGGATAGTTCTTGATCCAGGTATCGGCTTTGCCAAAAATCCGCAGGACAATCTGGAGCTTCTTGGCCATCTCCGAGAGTTTCGGACTTTGCATGTTCCTCTTCTGTTGGGGGTTTCCCGCAAAAGTTTTTTGGGCACGCTTCTGGGGCGTCCTCATCCGGAGGAGTTGTTGTCTGGTACATTGGCGACGATTGCGCTGGGGGTGGCAGCCGGAGTAAAAATTTTTCGGGTGCATGATGTACAGGCGGTGCGGGATGCCGTTGAAACGGCGTGGGCTATTTGTCGTCATGGTTTTGCTCCTGAAAATGGAGGCGCGGAAGAATGAACGAATTTTGGGAGCTGTTCAAAAATTTTCGTTGGCTTGATGGCGTTGATATTCTGTGTGTTGCATTTCTCGTCTATCGAGTGATCTTGCTGATCAAGGGAACGCGCGCCGTCCAGATGCTGGTGGGCTTGTTCATTATTGGCTTTGTCTATATCGGTTCGAGACTGCTCGGCCTCTTCACCCTTCAATGGATATTGGACGGTTTTCTTTCCTCGCTGGTGCTGGTGGTGGTTATCCTGTTTCAGAACGATATCCGGCGGGCGCTTATCAACGTTGGGAAAAAACCCTTTTTCAGCGATTCATCCTCCCGGGAAGAAGGTGAAATTATCGACGAGCTGGTGCGAGCCTGCGTCACGTTGGCCAGCCGCAAGATCGGCGCGTTGATTGTGATCGAGCGGGAAACCGGTCTCCGCGATATACTGGAGATTGGGGTCGAAATTGATGCCAAGGTGGTGGCTGAGCTCATCATCTCCATATTTCTTCCCTACTCCCCGATCCACGATGGTGCTCTGATCCTTCAGCAGGGGAGATTGAAACGCGCCGGTTGTTTTCTGCCGCTTTCCCAGAATCCGGACATCAACAAGAGTCTTGGAACCCGGCATCGCGCCGCTATTGGTTTGACCGAATTGGTTGATGCTGTAGTGGTGGTGGTTTCGGAAGAAACTGGAAAGATTTCTGTGGTGGTGGGAGGCAAGATCACCCGTGATATGAACTCTTCCACTCTGCCCCGTATTCTCAAGCGTTTGCTGGAGCCTTCTAAGAAATGATGAAGATGATTTTTGAAAACTGGCCGGTCAAAATTCTCTCTTTGTTTATCGCGGTGGTTATATGGGTGTTTATCACCGGAGAGCAGGTCGCCGAAGTCGGTTTTTCGATTCCCCTGGAGTTGAAGAACATTCCCAAAGGCCTGATGGTGGTCAATTCGATTCCCGGCGTTATTGATGTGCGTTTGAGCGGCCCCCGCACCATTTTGTCCAGTATTCGTCCTGGAGAGTTAAATCTGACGCTGGATTTGCAGAATGCACGTCCGGGTGTGACCAGTTTTGGACGGCTGGAAAATCGCATCCATGTTTCCAGTGCGCTGAAAGTTTCCCGTGTTTCTCCGGCATCCCTGGATGTGCGGCTGGAAGAAGTGGAGGAGAAACTGGTGCCTGTGCGGGTGATGATGAACGGTATTCCGGCGGAGTCTTACCGGTTGGCCGATGTGGAGGTCAATCCCAAAATGGTGATGGTGAGCGGCCCGCGCAATGAACTTCGGAAGATCCACGAAGTTTCTACAGGGACAGTCGATATCGCGCATCTTGAGAAAAATCTCGCGGTGAAAGTGCCGCTTAATTTTGATGGAGATCATGTGTCTTTGGGCGATGTCCATGAAGTGCATGTGCGTATTTTTCTGGAAAAAATGAAACCGGAATTGCCATCGGAAGATGTTGCCCCGGAGACGAAAGAACCGGTTGCCCCCTAGCTTGAGGAGCTTGAGTCTTGGGGAGAACATGGAAAACGGGCGGAGCCAAAAAGGAAAAGAAGGTTATGGCTGAGAAAATGTTTGGTACAGATGGAGTGCGGGGTATCGCCAACGTCGGTTTTTTGAGCGTCGAGAATGTGCTGCGTTTGGGAAGAGCAGCGGCCTATGTCTTCAGGAATGGCAATCGCCGCAGTCGCATTGTCATTGGCAAGGATACCCGAATTTCCGGTTATATGATCGAAAATGCCCTGGTAGCCGGCATCTGCTCCATGGGCTGCGATGTTTTGCTGGTGGGGCCCCTGCCAACACCGGGAATAGCTTTTATCACCACGTCGATGAGAGCGGATGCCGGAGTGGTTATCTCGGCCTCACACAATCCTTTTGAGGATAATGGCATCAAGTTTTTTGGCCCCGAAGGTTTCAAGTTGCCGGACGAAGTGGAAAACCGAATTGAGGAGCTGGCAGTTTCCGCCAAAATTGATTCGCTGCGTTCCACTGCAGAAGAGGTGGGCAAGGCTTTCCGAATTGATGATGCACAGGGACGCTATATTGTTTTTGTCAAAAGCTCGTTTCCCCGCGATCTGGATCTCAATGGTTTGAAAATTGTGGTGGATTGCGCCAACGGAGCAGCCTATCGGGTAGCGCCGGCGGTTTTTTCCGAATTGGGCGCGGAGGTAATAACGATCGGCGCAAACCCGGATGGCGTCAACATCAACGCCGGGGTGGGCTCACTCCATCCTGAAGCATTGGCGGCTGCGGTGGTGGAAAAACACGCCGATCTGGGGCTGGCTCTGGATGGTGATGCAGATCGGGTGATCTTTGTCGACGAGTTTGGCGAGGTGGTGAATGGCGACAAACTTATGGCCATCTGCGGTCGTCGAATGCTTCGCGAACGACGTCTGGTGAAGAATACCGTGGTGGCTACGGTAATGAGCAACATGGGGCTGGAACTGGCGCTTCGCGAGTTGGGCGGCAAGCTGGTGCGTTCCGCGGTTGGAGATCGTTATGTGGTGGAGATGATGCGTCAGGAAGGGTACAACTTGGGTGGTGAGCAGTCCGGCCACATGATTTTTCTCGATCACAACACTACCGGTGATGGTCTGATCTCCGCTTTGCAGGTGCTGAGTATCATACAAAGAGAGCGGAAGCCTCTCTCCGAACTGGCCAGGGTCATGATTTCACTGCCGCAGGTGTTGCTCAATGTGCGTGTCAGGGAACGGCGTGACATTGCCAGCGTGCCACGTATCGCCCAAGCCATAAAAGATGTCGAGGCGGTATTAAATGGCAAAGGCCGGACGGTAATTCGCTATTCCGGTACGGAACCGCTTGTGCGGGTTATGCTGGAAGGCGAAAACAAGCAGCAAATAGCAGACCTTGCCGAACAAATTGCCGGAGCCATTCGGGAGGAGTTGGGCTGATGGCGGTTGTTGGTTTGGGCATCGATTCGGCGCAGATTTCCAGGTTCCAGCGCTTTGTGACGGAAAGAAAAGAGACCTTGCTGGAGCATCTCTTTACGGTGGGTGAACGGGGCTATGCTGCTGGTCATGGCGCTCAGGCTTCGCATCTTGCCGCATGTTTTGCGGCCAAGGAGAGTTTCTGCAAGGCGTTGGGCACGGGCCTGCGCGGCGGTCTTTCCTGGCTGGATATGGAGGTGGTGCATGATGCTCTCGGCAAGCCGGAACTGCGGCTTGCAGGACGTGCCGCGGCCATCTTTCAGGAACGGGGGCTTTCCACGCTGCATTTGTCGCTGAGTCATGATGGCGATTATGCCCTGGCCGTGGTGGTGGTGGAGCGCTTATGAAGTTGTTGACGGTTGAAGAAGCCCGGGCCCTGGATGGAGAAGCCATTAAGCACTATGGTGTTCCGGGCGTGGTTTTAATGGAAAATGCGGGCCGGGGAGCGGCCTGCTTTTTCCATGAGTTTTTCCATAAGTATTTTCCTGGCCCGGTTTTGGTGGTGTGTGGGAAGGGCAACAATGGTGGCGATGGCTATGTGATTGCCCGCCATTTGGAACTTTGGGGCTGGCAGGTACAGGTACTGGTACTGGCGGAGCATGAAGCCATTGGTGGCGATGCCCGTATCAACCTTGAAATTCTTTTGAAAACCGATATGACGGTGCATTTTGCCGCCAACGAGGAGCGGTTTCAGGCAACAAAGGCTTCTTTGGGGCGATTTGCGGTGGTGATTGATGCCATCTTCGGTAACGGATTGACGAAAGATGTGGAAGGGCTCTTTGCGCAGGCCATAACGTGGATCAATGCCTCCGGTGCGGCAGTAGGCGCGGTTGATATCGCCTCCGGAACCGATGCAAATTGCGGCCGGGTTTTGGGCTGTGGAATCCGGGCTGCCTGTTCGGCGACATTTATCGCTCCCAAGGTGGGGCAGATGACGGGCTTGGGCAAGGTTTTGGGAGGAGAAATCCGGTCAGTGGATATTGGTCTTCCCCGTAAGTTGCTCGAATCTGTTTCTGGAACTTTTAGAGCAATAACCACCGAAGAGGCGGCGCGCCTGCTGCCCAAACGTCCTTTGGCCGGTCATAAGGGCAGTTTCGGTCATATGCTGGTCGTCGCGGGTTCCACCGGGAAGAGCGGCGCTGCGATGCTGTCTGCGCTGGGTGGTGTGCGTTCGGGGGCTGGTCTGGTAACGGTGGCTTGCCCGGCTTCTCTGAACGCCATTCTGGAATCTCGGTTGATTGAACCAATGACCTGCCCTTTGCCGGATGCAGGAAACGGTTTTTTGGGTGTTGAAGCCTGTGATGAGATATTAACTCTGCTGAAAGGGAAACAGGTGCTGGCTCTGGGGCCGGGTTTGGGAACTGCCCAAACGACAGAGGGACTGGTTTGCAGGCTCTTGGAAGTTTGTGTGTTACCCGTGGTTTTGGATGCCGATGCGCTCAATATTGTATGTGGTAACCTTTCAGTCTTGCGAAACCGCCAGTCTCGACATGTGGTGATGACGCCGCATCCCGGAGAAATGGCGCGTCTTGTTGGCAAACCGATTGCGGAAATTGAGGCGGATCGTATCGGCGTGGCGCGGGATTTCGCCTGTGAGTTCGACGTTGTGCTGGTTTTAAAGGGCGCGGGAACGGTTATCGCCAGCCCTTCTGGCCAGGTGACAATCAATACAACCGGCAATCCGGGCATGGCGTGCGGCGGCATGGGTGATCTGTTGACCGGTCTTATCGCTGGCCTGATAGCTCAAGGTGTGGAACCCGCCGAAGCGGCTGCACTGGGCGTGTGGTTGCATGGCGCGGCGGCGGATAGGCTGGCGGCAGTCAAGGGAGTGGCCGGATTGACCGCCTGCGAAGTAGCGGAATTGCTGCCGGAAACCATGAAGGAACTCCAAGAAGCAGTTTTATGAGTGAACTGTTAAAAAATGTGGATTCGATGCGTTTTATAAGTGCTTCTGCCGAAGAAACCCGTGCTGCGGGGCGAATCTTGGGTTCTCTGCTCCAGGCGGGGAATGTGGTTTTTTTGGTTGGAGAAATGGGAAGCGGCAAGACCTGTTTTACCCAGGGCATTGGCGAGGCTTTGCGCGGTGAAGAAGAGATGGTAGTGACCAGTCCCTCCTACACTTTGCTGAATGTTTATCCCGGCCGTTTGGATCTGTGCCATTTTGATCTGTTTAGGTTGGATGGCGAGATGGATCTGGAGGATATCGGATTTGAGGAATGTCTCAATGAGCAGGTTGTGACGGTGGTGGAATGGGCGGAACGCATTGATTACCGGAGCCGTGAGGGAATAAGCGTGCATTTTTCCTATCTGGGGGATGAACGGCGTCAGCTGGTTTTTGTGGCGCAAGGGGAAAGAAGTACTGCGCTGCTGGAGAACTTCTGCGTGCAATTTAAGAAAGAACGTTCATGACACGTTACGATATTGTGATTGTTGGCGGAGGACCTGGTGGGTACACTGCGGCGATTCGCGCGTCACTGCGGGGCGCTCGGGTGGCGCTGGTGGAGCAGGGCAGGCTGGGAGGCGTTTGCTTGAACTGCGGTTGTATCCCTGTCAAGGCACTGTATCGTACTGCCCATCATCTGCGGAATCTGCCCGGACTCCAGGAACACGGTATCCACGTGGAGAGCAGTTTTGTCTCCGCAGAAGCCTTTGCACGCAAGGCAGCGATTGTTGCACGGCTGACGAAGAATGTTGCCAATTTGCTCAAGAGTTATGGGGTAACGCTTGTCCGGGGAAGAGCTCGTCTTATGGGGGCAGGTTTGGTGGCAGTGACTCAGGAGAGTGGTGAAGAACTGCATCTTGAGGCGCAGGCCGTTGTTGTTGCAACCGGTACCCGCCCGTTCTTGCCCAAAATTTGGGCAGACTGCGCGGAAACCAGTGACGAATTTTTGACCGTTCGAACCGATTGCCCCAGGCGTTTGGTGGTGGTGGGGGGTGGCTATATCGGCTGTGAAATGGCCGCCATCATGGCGTTTTTCCGGCTGGATGAAGTACTTTTGGTGGAAAAGGCTCCGGAACTGCTGCGTGGTTTTGATCGGCAGGCGGTAAAAGTGATGGAACGGGAACTGTCGGCGGCAGGAGTCAGGATCTTCAAAGGGACAACACTTGTCTCTTTGGAGAAAGATACGCACGGAACGCGGGTGCAACTTTCTTCCGGCGAAACACATGAAACAGATGCAGTCCTTGCGGCAATGGGGCGGCGCCCCAATGTGGAAAATCTGGGCCTGGAGGCTGCAGGCGTCAAGCTTGCCGAAGATGGAGCCATCGCGGTGGATTCCCGGATGCGAACCAGCGCGGAGAATGTCTATGCCATCGGGGATGTGACCAATATTGTACAACTGGCCACGGTTGCGATATATCAGGGCGAGGTGGCGGTCGACAATATTCTGGGCATGGATCGGGAAGCGGATTACCGCGTGATACCATCCACGGTGTTTACTTTTCCTGAGATGGCGCGAGTCGGTTTGCAGGAAGATGAGTGCCGTGCCGCCAATCTTGATTATGTTGTGGGAAGTTTTCCTTATGTAGGCTGCGGCAAGGCACAGTGTGACGGAGAAACGCTGGGGGCGGCCAAACTGTTGTTTGCCGGGGGGGA
>JAEEGI010018670.1_pt1 | contig 14073 bp, 11 predicted proteins | sample 8958751 | NCBI WGS metagenome assembly JAEEGI01 (sample SAMN16246545, study PRJNA631951) | gut metagenome | biome: gut microbiome; feature: rumen; material: KS-attached | host: Bos | place: Iran: Karaj | collected 2018-10
TAAAAGAATTTTTAATTAAAAGATTAGAAAATAAAAAAAATCAAGGATTAAGAGGAGGAATTTTTACTGAAGAAGAAGCAAGAAATGTTTTTAAATTATTTGATTTAAAACAAGAAAAAAAAATAAGCAAAGAAAGATGTATTAAAGGACTTCAAACAATGGCAAATTCTTCTTTTCAATATGAATTACCTGAAGCTTCTGAAGAAATTCCACTTGAAGTTGATGAAGATAAATTTGTCGAATTATGTGGAAAATTTTTAGGGTTTGCACAAAAAGAAATGTAATTAGATCATTTAAAACAATTAAAATAAAAAAAATAATTAAATTAAACAGAAATTATTATTTGTTTATTTATTTTATTATATTTCTTTTTTATATCTTCTTTTAAGAAGAAAGGACTTATTCATTATAGTTAAAATCCCTTTTTTATCTGAAATTAATATCAAATAATGTAATATATAATATATTTTTTTATCTTTTTGATAAATAATGTAAAATATTTATAAAGTAAATTTTTTTTAAAATGGATAAAAACAATTCAACAAATGAAAATAATATAAATAAAACTAATAATAAAGAAGAAGTAAAAAATAATCAAATAATAAATATAAATGAAATAAAACATCCAACATTATATAAAATAATAAGAAAAATTCCAATAACAATAATATCATCATATATAATAATAAAATGTTTATCTTTTTTAAGAAGAAGAAATCCTCAAATTTTTATAATTCCAAGAAATATAGGAGGAGTATTAGGAAGATATTATAAAGGAGGATTTCAAAATAAAATGAATTTAAGAGAAGCATGTTTAATATTAAATGTTTCAGATAATGAAAATATAAAAAAAATAAGAGAATCATATAAAAAATTAATGATGTTAAATCATCCTGATTCAGGAGGTTCCACATATATTTCAAGTAAAATAAATGAAGCAAAAGACTTTTTAATTAAATATCGTTCAGGAAGAAAATTACTTTAATTATAAAAAAAGTAATAGAATTATTTAATTAATGAAATAAAAAAAAATTTTTTAAGATTATATCTATTTTTTTTTCATAATTTTAGGTTTATATCCAGCAGGTACATTAGGGACTGGCTTTTTTTTATTATAATTATATTTTTCAATGACTACTTTCTTTTTAATTATTTGAGGTTTAGCAACATTTGGTTTTACTTTATTAGCATTATTATTATTAAATCCAATTTTTTTTGAAGGATTTGGAGTAGCGGGTTTATTTTTAGGAATAATTTTAATATTTTTTGGATTATTTTTAGCACTATTTGCTTTATTATTATTTCCTGTTGGTTTATTATTACTAACTTTTCTAGCACTAGATGGTCTAATCTTTGGATTATTTACTACTTTTTTCTCTTCTTTTCTTGCTGATTGAGGTCTGTTTATTTCTTGAATGTTTTTGGTATTATTATCTTTATTTGCTAATTTCAGCACATTATTATTATTATTATTATTATTTTTACTATTATTATTATTATTTTTACTATTATTATTTTTACTATTATTATTATTTTTTGATGCTACTGAATTTCTCTCTTTAGTAACTTCTTTAAACATTGTAGCTTTCATAGTTTCATACTCATCATTCTTCATCATTTCCTCTTCTCTTTTTTTTTTATGAGGTAAAAATTTATTAATATCTTTCATCTGTTTAGGCATTCTAATAGTTTGAATTAAATTAGCTTTTTTTTCATCAGTTTCCTGAAAAATATCTTGATTAATCATTTTACTTTTAATAATATAATTATCAAGTAATTGATCACAAGAAGCTCTATTATTTGCATTAACAATAAGCATTTGAGAGATAATTTGAGATAATTCTTTGGAATATTGTTTAGGAATAGGAGGATAAACACCTTTCTTAATATTTAAAGCTAAATTAGGAAGACTAGTTCCTCTGAAAGGAGGACATAAAGCACACATTTCATATATAATACATCCAACACTCCATATATCTACTTTATTATTATATGGTTTATCAACCCATATTTCTGGTGCTGCATAATATGGTGTTCCTGTTTGAGTTTTTGCATTATCATTTGTTAATTTTGATACATTTAAATCACCTATTTTTATTACTCCATTTTTCATTAAAAATATATTTGCACTTTTTAAATCTCTATGTATTATTTTATTATCATGTAAATATTTTAATCCTTGAATAATTTGAATTAATATTTTCCAAATTGTATTTTCTTTAAATTGTAATTTTTTCTTTTGGTTATTTTTTATTTTACCTGCTATGTCACCATCATCAGCTAATTCCATTATAATATTTAATGTGTGTGTTGAATCATCATAAAAACCGTCTTTATATCCTATTATATTTTTATGGTGTAATGAATATAATATTCTTATTTCATTTAAAGCGTTTTCTCTTTCTTTTTTATCTAATTTTGAAAGATGAACTCTTTTCATTGCATATACTTTTTTATCTACTTTATTTGTTACTACACATACTGAACCAAAGGCACCTTCACCTAATTTCTTTCCTAATTCATAGTCTTTTAAAGACATTTTTATTTGTTTTACTTTTTTTTTTATTTTATATAAATGAAAGAAGGTAAATTATTTATTTTCTAAAATTCACTATTTTGAATGATAATAATAAAATAAATAAAGAATATTAATTAAATTTAAAATTGAATTAAAGAATTTTTTTAAGGTTTATAAAAATTAATAAAGAAATTAATTTATAGAAGCTATGTTTATTTTATTTTTTATTTAAAAATTATTATTCGAACTGATGCCAAGGAAATCAATATTAAAATTATTTATATTTGGTTCTTCGTTATAATTAGTATTATTATTAGTAATATTTCCGATTGTATTGGTTTGAGTATTAATTACATTATTGTTATTTGGATTATCATCTAAAATTTTTTCTAAAACATCATTACATGGATTAAAATTAAATTCGTTTTTATTTACATTATCACTATTGTTAATATCTTTATTTAATTTTTCATTGACATCAATTTTTGTAGTAAAATTATTTAATTGTTCATCAAGATTATCATTATTATCATTTGAATTTTGTTGGATAAAGTTATTTAAATGAATATCACTATTATTATCTATTGAAATTTGAGAAGTAAAATTATTAAATTGGTTATTATATTTATCAATATTATCATTTGAAATTATTGGAGTTAAATTATTAAATTGAATATTTAATTTGTCATTAATATCATTATTTAAATTTTGCTGATTTAAAATATTTAATTGGATATTATTATTATCTTGAGAATCATTCGAAATTTGAGGAGTGAAATTATTGAATGGAATATTAATTTTTTCATTGTTTTCATCATTAGGGTTTTTAAATGGAATATTAAATTTTTCATTGTTTTCTTCATTAGGGTTTTTAAATGGAATATTTAATTTTTCATTATTTTCATTATTTATATTATGAAATTGAATGTTAAATTTTTCATTGCTTTCTTCATTAGGATTTTGTTGATTAAAATTATTAAATGGAATATTAAATTTTTCATTATTATCATTATTTATGTTTTGAAATTGAATATTAAATTTTTCATTGCTTTCTTCTTTAGGATATTGTTGATTAAAATTATTAAATGGAATATTAAATTTTTCATTATTATCATCATTATTATTTTGTTGATTAAAATTATGGAATTGAATGTTAAATTTTTCTTTATTTTCATCATTAATATTTGTTTGATTGAAATTATTAAATTGAATATTATTATTTACATTATTTTCATTGTTAGGTTTTTGTTGATTAAAATTATGGAATTGAATATTAAATTTTTCATTATTTTCATCATTAATATTTTGTTGATTGAAATTATTAAATTGAATATTGTTATTTACATTATTTCCATTAATTACATTTTGTTGATTTAAATTATTAAATTGAATATTAAAATTTTCATTATTTCCATTAATAATATTTTGTTGATTTAAATTATTAAATTGAATATTAAAATTTTCATTATTTCCATTAATTAAATTTTGTTGATTTAAATTATTAAATTGTCCAATATTGTAATTAATATTATTAACATTATGTAAATGATTATTATTGTTAATAATATTAATTTCATTTGGATTATTCATATTATAAAACATAGGATTACTATTATTAAACAAGTTATTATACTGCATTTGCATTTGTAATTGAGAATTATCTTTATTATAATAATTCCCAAACATATTATTATCCATTATTTGACCTTTTCTTTTTTTTTGTCTTTTTAATAATTGCATTTGAATAATTTTATTTTGAATAATAATAGGAAGAGCATTCGAAAGAATCATATAAATATATTCTCCATTAAACATTAAATGATTATCAAGATCAGTAATTGCAATTTTTTGAATATTTGAATAATTTACTTGTTCAAATAAAAATTCATATAATTCAAATGAAGTAAATTGATAAATTATACTCCCTTCTTTTGTTATTATTGCCCAACCTTTTCTTGAACAATAATTACTTACTAAATTGAATAAAAATCTTTTTTGCTGTTGTAAATATAAATTTATATTTATATTATTAGGATTTATATTATTTTGTTCGAAAGAATTTTGATAATTAGTCATTATGAAATTCGTATTATTTTGGTAATTAATATTTTGATTTTGTGGTTTTTTCTTTTTTTCTTTTTTTTTTTTCTTTGTTTTTTTGACGTCTTGATGATGATTTTCTTCATTATTTCCAAATATGTTTTGAAGAGTATTTTCTTGATTAGGATTTAAATTTGTTTCTGGGTCATCTATTTTATTATCACTATTAATATTCATTATATTAAATTTATTATTTAATTCTTGGAAATTATCTTTATAAAAATTAAAATTCGTTTTTTCTTCATTTTTTATTTTACCGTTTATTCCTATTTCTTTTGTTTTTTTTATATTACTATTTAAAATATTTTTTCCTTTTCCATTATCATCGCTTTCATCATCAGAGTCTTTTTTATTTTTAAAATCAATTTTAACTTTATTATTATTCTTATTTATTTTTTCTTTAAATTTCTTATCTTTTTTTTTATCTTTATCTTTCTTATTAATACCTTTTATTCTTATAAAAAATTGAAATCTTGGAAAAGGATTTTCTTCATTATAATCAGCATCTTCAAAACAATAATTTTTATTAAATTTTTTATTCCATATAACTAAATCTGGAATAGTTGATTTATGACTTATAATATAATCAGCGTCTATTCCTGTTGCATCGTAAAATTCTTTTCTTGGTTCTACGATTTTAAATTTCTCTAAACAATTTTGGATAAAATTATCAAAAAATCTAAAATTTTTAAATCGAATTTGGCTTTTGTTTTCCTTTAAATTATTTTCTTGATTTAAGGAATTCATATTATATAATAAAAAATATTTTTTGTTTTGTATATTATATAAGGAAATTAATTATTTATTGAAATTAAAAAATATTTTTTCAAAAATTGAAGAATTTAAATACAATTTAATTATTAACTATAATTAACTTCAGTGAATATTATTTTTTTTTAATTTTTAAACAAATTCTAATGGAATTTAAAAGTTTTTAAAGAATTAAAAAAATGAAAAATTTTATTGTATTTTATATAGTTTTATTACACATTTAATTAGATTAAAAAATCATATAATATTTTTTATAAATTAATTATATAACTATACCATATTTTTTATAATAGTTAAAAAAAAATAATAAATAAATGGATTCAACAAGGACTCTTTGGATGGGAAATGTTGAAAATTGGATGAATAAGAAATTCATTTTATCTCTTTTCGAATCCATAAGTAAAATTATTATAAAAATTAATAGATATAATTCCAATTAAGATAAATTTATTAATGAAACCAAACAAAAAGGGTTCATGTTTTATAGAATTTGATTCTCCTAAAACTGCTTCAACAGTATTAAAAACATATAATAATCAAACTATCAAAAATGTAAAACTAAAATTAAATTGGGTTAATCCTCATAATAATAAAGATCAAAATAAACAAAATAAATATACAGTATATATATTATAATATAAGATATTTATAGGTGGAATTGATAAAAACGTAAAATTAGAAGAATTAAGTGAATTATTTAAAAAAGATTATAAATCAATTACAAATGTGAAAATTATTTATGATCAAAATACTAAAATTTCAAAAGGATTTGGATTTATTGATTTTAGTGATTATAAAGAATATTTATCTGTTTTAAAGACAAATAAAACGTTAAGAAATTCAAAATTCATTATAAAGTAATATATATAAATATTAATATTTTAGTGAAGCAAAAGGAAATAAAGAAGAAAATAAAACTAATAAAAATGTTATTAGTGATGTTAATAATCCCTTTACAAAAAATATAAATGAATATGGTGAATATATTCCTATGAAAGATAGATTAAAGAAAAATTTAAATTATTCAACTTCAACTTTATCAAGTACAATAAAAGATTCTTCATATGAAAATTACACTGAAAATTTTGAAGAATCTTTACAAAAAGGATTTAGAGATATAGCAAATATGTATAATAATTCTTTTTATAAACCTAAATTATCTTTTCAATGTTGTTATTATTGTAATATTAATAATTATAAAAAAGGTGAAAATGATTATCTAATGAATCTACAATTTAAAAAATTAGCTGAATCACTTTCAAAAAGTTTTGAAAACAATTAAAATGTTTATAAATTTTTTTATATATGAAAAAGGGAAATTAATAATATTATATATACTTATATAAACATTTATTTTTAATATAAATATAAACATGAATGAAAAAAAAATTAAATAAATATTTAATTAATTTATTTCATTGCTATAAAAAAATAAATAAATTTGTAAAAAAACAAAAAAAAAATAAAAAGTATGGGTTGTGGTATTAATCATGGAAATAAAATAAATGTACAAACTGAAGTATTTATCCCAACAAAAAAGAGTAATGATTCAATAGAAACTAAAAATTCTTTCAATAGATTAACATTAAATAATATATCAAAAAAAAATTGGTTAAAAATTATAGATTATTTACAATATCAAGAATTAAAAGAAGTTGCAAAAACAAATAGAATGTTAAATTATCTTTCAAAAGATGATAAAATTTTAATCAAATTTTTCCAGAAGAAAAATGATAATATTTATTATAAGACACCAAAAAGCATAAATACTTCTTTTATAGATAATACATCTGTACAAAATATTATTGATGGTATAATGAGTTAAATTATATATTTATTACAAAATTATCTTTATATATATTGGAAAACTAAATAAAATAAAAATATTAATATATCTGTTCTTTTATCCATTTGAACATATATAACATTATTATTATTCATTCATTGATTATTTGTGTTAATAGAAATTTAAATAATATAAAATTAAAAATTACTTTTATAAAATATTTTAAAAGTTTTAATTATTTTTCTTAAATTAAAAAATGGAAAAACATAAGAAACTAAATAAAGCAACAAAATTACTTGGTATTCTTTTTCTTTCAAAATTAAGAGAAATGGAAGAAAAAGAATTATTTAATAAATATATGTATGGTGAATTTGAATATAATGATATATTAATTCAAGAATCTTCAAAAGAAATTTTTAGAACAAATTATATGAATTATAAAAATAATGATTCAAGCAAAATAAAAAATGAAGTATTCTTTTTTAGAAATAAAAAAAATAAAAAAGGAAATCAAAGAAATGTAAATTTATTATATTTAGCTTTATTAGAATTTAATGGATTAAAACATTATATGGAATATCAAAATGTAATTAAAGATGATATAAGGAAAATGTCATGTTATATTAAACATAAAAAATTTAAAGAAGGAAATTATATTTATAGATATAATGATTATAGTGATGCTTTATATGCTATTATTAAAGGAAAAGTTGAAGTCAGAAGTATTGAATATGTTGATCATTCTCATAAAATACATCATGATTCTTTCAGATATGAAGAAGAATTTAAGGATAAAGAAAATGATGATAATGAAAAAATTCCTTTTGAGTATTTTATGTCTGATTTAGAAGTTGAAGATGAATATGAATATAATAATATAAAGAATTATTTTTTCAAAGAAGAAAAAAATGAAAATAATCATAAAGAAAATATAAATAATGAAATTTTAAATGATGAAAATATTAATAAAGATAATATAAATAATGAATGTTTAAATGAGGAAAATATTAAGAAAGATAATATAAATAATGAAAATATGAAAGATATTATGAATAAAATTTCCCAAATTTCAATTGATGATAATGAAATGAAAGTAATAAAATTTAAAAGAGATAAAAAAACGAGAAATATGAAAAAAGAAAAGACAGAAATATTAAATAAAAAAAAGGAAAAATTAAAATTAAAAAAACCAAAATTAATTCATGCAATAAAAAAACATCAAACACCCGAAGACATTTTATCAGAAAAAATATTAAAGCAATTTATATTAGATTTTGAAAATATAAAAGATGAATATAAAGAAGGAACAATATTTGGAGATAATTCAGTAATATTTTCATTACCAAGATCAAAATCAATTTTATGTAAAACAGATCTTGATGTCTTTTACTTAGAAAAAAAATATGTAGATAGAATATTATTACAAAGATTTTTAAAAAGTAATTTTGAAAAAATTAATTTTATTTCTAAAGTAATTCCAAACTTTGAAATAAACACTAAAATATTTACACAAATAACTCCTATTTTTGCAGATAAAAATACAATAATATATACTCCTTATGATACAATAGATTATATTTATATAATATTTAAAGGAGAATGTGGTTTAAGTCAATTAAATATTCAAACTCGTTCTAAAGAAGAATATTTATCTTTATTTAATAAATTAAAAGTTTGTTTTGTTTTAGGAATTGGTGGAATAGGAGGATTAGAAATATCAAAACAACAACAATATTATAATTATTCTTTAGTTGTTTTAAAACAAAATACTATTTTATTTAAAATTGATATTAATATTATTAAAAAATGTTGCCCTTATTATAAACATGAGTTTGAATTAATTTATGATAAAAGAATGAAAGTTCAAAAAGCTTTATTTGGGAATAAATCTTTTATTTATAAAGTTAAAAGTAAAGAAAAAAATTTAAATGAAAAAATAATAGAATTTGAAAAAGAATTAAAACAACCAAAAATAGATAAAAACATTAGGAAATTTACTTCTGATAAATTAAAAATTAATTTAACTGAATTACATAATGTTCAAAAAATAAATCCTCATTTAAAAATTGATATTTCAAAAATTAATAATACTAAAAACCTTAAATATCATTATAAATATGAAACTTTTTTAAAAAGATATCAAAAAAATACAAAAAGAAATCATACTCCTAATTTATTTAGAGCTTGTTTATTAACAACTGAAAATAATCTTCCAACATTAAACAATGGAAATAATACTTCAATCATTCAAACAAACGATAAAACTTTTTCAGACCAACATCAAAAAAGTATTATAAATAAAACAAATGGATATAAAAGTATTATGAATAAAACAATGAATAATGATAAAGATTTATTATTCCATAAAATTAAAACTTTAAATAAAGATTATGAAAACATTAAAAAGAAAATAAATAGAAATAAAAGTCAAAAATGTGGGATTAAATTTTATAATTCAGGAACTTATAATATACCTTTAGTATCAAATTGATAAATTATTATCATATTATAATATATGTGACTGATTTAATAAAATTATAATATACAAATAATATTTATTTAATTATAAATAAAAAATATAAAAAAATGTTTAAAACTGCAATTTTTGTTGGTATTTTTTCTTTATTAGCTTTCCAAGCTTATAATTATTATTATAAACAATTAGAAGTTTCAATTACAAAACCATCAAAAAAACAAATAGAAATTTCTTCAAAGTGGCCAATCTGGGAAAAAGAAATAAGTGAATTTGATTATAGTTATGATAAAACAGAACAATGTTTAATTTTAGAAGGAGAAGTAGATATATTGGCAAATAATAAAAAATGGTCTTTTACTAAAGGAGATTATGTGGTTTTTCCAAAAGGATTTAAATGTAAATGGGTTATTAAAAAACCTGTCAAAAAACATTATAATTTTATTGAATAATTAAATAAAATTAAAAAAAATGATGTTACTAATTAACAATAAAATATAATTTTAATAAAATAACTAAATTAATAATAATATTATTTATAAAAGTAATTTTGATGATAATGATATTAAACTTTAGCTTCTTTCCCATTTTTTTTTTTGATATCTTCAAAATTTAATCTATTACAAGAAAAATATTTAAATTTTTTCTGATTTCTTCTTCATTATTTTTATTAAAATAATATAAATACTTTAAAAATAAATAAAAGAATAATTAAAAAAGAAATTAACAATTTAAAATAAAAAAAAAATAACTGTTGGATAAAAATGTTAATAGACACAGGAATAGATGAACACATGAAATCAATATCAGCATTTAATTGTGTAAGTATAAGTATAGAAGAACAAATAAAATTAAAAACAACTCTTGATCAATTAAAATGTGATATAAAAGCAGAAGAAATGTTATTTTGGGGAAAAATATTAGGAGCAGAAAAAGATTATTATATTGCTTTAGCAATATATTATAAAGGATTTAAATTCCCAAAAAAAAAATTTTACTTTTGTTCATCATCTACTTTTTCATTTAGTGAATTACCAGAAATTCAACCACATCATTTAAATGAATTTTCTAAATTTAATACTTATTTTATAGGAAATCCAGATGTAATATTAGAAAAATTTTCAGATAATAAAAATATAAATATAAACGAACAAATAGGAGATGTATTTAAACCAAATTTAAAATTAAAAAACTTAACTGAATCAGATAGATTATCTTTTGTCGTTAGAACAATAGAACATGATACTTCAATTGTTCCTTTAGGAGGTTTTAAAATGTTACCTATAAATGAAATAAGAAGAAATGATTTATTTGAAGGTTTATCAAGTGATGAATTAGATAAAATTGAAAATTATTTTCATTTTAGGAAAATTGAAAGTCAAAATAAAAGAGATATGATTGATATGGGAAAAGCAGTTTTTGATTTTTCTTTTTTAGATAGTTTATCTGATGATAATTTAAAAGGAGCTTGGAGCATTCAAACTGATTCTGCTAAAACAGTTTCTAATATTAGAAGTTTAGTTTGGAATGGTTATTTTGCTTATCATAAAGCTAATACTAATTTATTTGGAAGTGTTTATATTGGATATGGTATTAAAAATATGGATATTCCTTTTATGCAACAATAAATATTATTTAAAAAACTATTTTTTTTTTTCTTAATTTTTTATTTGGTTTATTTAATTATTATAGGTAATTAAAATTAAAAAGATGATTGTTAAAGAAAGAGAAATTCTTTCTATTCCAATTAAGAAAAATAAATTTATGGAAGATTATGAATTTAAACAAATGAAAAAGAAAAATGATTCTCATATTCAATATAATCAAAAAATATATTTTAAAGCTCCTAATAATGATAAATATAATAATCAAATAATAATTTCAATTGGTTCTCAAAAAACAACATCTTCAGTTTGTTCTGAAAATCAAAGTTATAATAATATATTAATATATGTTCCATGTTTAAATTGTGGAAGTGATGTTTTAAGTGAAGAAATTGAACAACATTCAATTAATTGTACTAAAGTAAGTAAAGAAATAATAATGAATGATAAATCTAAAAATGAATTTAAAGCTTTAAATTATAAATTGATACATTTAAAAGAACTTATATTACATATTATTCAAGGAAAAGATAATTCTATATTAAAACAAGAAGTTTTAATTTTTGGTAAAGATTTATATAATATAATTTCTAAAATTTCTAATGTTGAAATTGCGTCATTAAATAATATTAAATTATTGAAAATATCAATAAAAGAAATAAATGAGTTAGAAAATAAACATTTACATAACTTATCAATATCATCATTAATAATATTTGATAGAACATCAGTATTAATAAATGAAAAAATAAAAAGAATAAAAGAAATATTAAGATTAAATGCAAAGAATAGAATTGAAGAAACAAGTAAAATTTATGACCAATCAAAAAATAAAATAGATGAAATTATAAGTGATATAGATACTAAATTAATAAATAAATCAAATAATATTACTTCAATAAGTAATATTATGGGAAATAATATTTCTTTTTATCAAGAAAAACCAAATGAAAAAATATTAAATAAAGTAACTGAAAATAATAATGATGATGAGAATATTATTGAAAAAACAAGTTTAAATTATTCTTATCAACATTATTATACTTTTAAAAGTGTATCTACTTTTCAAAATAATGAAAATAATAATGAAGATATTAAAAATAAAAATAGTGAAAAAGATAAAGAAAAAAAAGAATTTTATAGAAAAGTTTTAAAAACAAAATTTGAAAAATTACATTCTTCTCATTTAGGTCAATTAGTTTCTCCTAAAGCAATTTATAATGAAGCACAAAAAAATTTAATTTCAAAAGAAAAATGGGATGAATTTATTTTAAATGAATTACAAAATCCATATAAATATACAATAAAAAAACAACAAAAAAAGAAAAAAAATAAATAAATATAAATTGAATGGAAAATTAAAGAAATAATGTATTCATTGTTTAATTTTTATAAATAAATTAATTATATGAAAAAAAGTGTATTTTTCATTTTGAATATGTATTCACTTTAAAAACATATAATAATTTATTTTTTTTTCTTTTTTTAAAAAGAAAGAATAAAAATCCATAAAATATATATATTAAAATCTTATTCAAAAAAAAACTAAATAAAAGTAGAATCAATCCTTAAAAATATCTTTAATCATATTTTTTTCATCTTCACTTAAACTTTTAGGTAACTTAACAATAAATTCTAAAAACAAATCTCCTTTCTGAGAAGGAAACTTATGAACAGGCATTCCTTCTCCATCAATTTTCCTAATAAAAAACGGTTGAGTAACATCATGACTTTCAACATAAAATTCTCTTTTATCTAAATGAGTAATTTTTTTATTATAACCAAGTAAAGCTTCCTTTAAATTTATTTCTATTTTAGCTTTTAAATCATCTCCATTTCTTTCTTTAAAGAAACTATGTTCTCTTTGTTTTAACTTAACAATTAAATCACCTGGTATAGTACCAGGGGCTTGTTCACTTTCTCTAGGAAAAACAATTTCTTGTCCATCTCTCATTCCTTTCTCAATTTCAACATCAATTCCTTTCTTTTCTCTAATAACTTTCCTTCCTTTACAATGAGGACAAGTTTCACTAAATATTATTCCTTTCCCATGACAATGAGGACAAGTTTGTTGCATTTGCATTGTCATTCCCATCATATTTACAGTTTGAAATGAAATACCTCTTCCATTGCAATGAGGACATTGTTTAGTTTTTCCTAATTTTCCTCCTGTACCATGACATTCAGGACATACAATATTTTTTTCCATTTCAATACGACGATGACTACCATTGTATAAGTCTTCTAAAGAGACTGTAATGTCAGCTCTTGCATCAGGACCACGTTCCATGTCTTCTCTCATTAATTCTTGTTCTTTGTTAAGTCCTTCCTCACCGTAAATATCGTATATTCTCTTCTTATCTGGATCTGTTAATACTTCATGGGCTTTGTTTATACGAAGGTATTTTTCATGGGCTGATTTGTCGTTTGGGTTACGGTCTGGATGATATTTTAAAGAAAGAGTACGAAATGCTTTTTTTATTTCTTTTTGAGATGCTTGACGTGTTACTCCTAAAAGAGTGTAGAAGTCCTCTTCACATAAGGTTACTGTTAGGAAAAGAAGGATAAGAATTTTTGACATATTTTTTTTTTTGAATGAAATTTATTATTTTATTTTTATTTTTAATTTTTATTAATTTTTTTTAATGGTTTTTTAAAGGGACATTTGGTTATTTTTAAAGAATTTTTTAATTTAATATTTAATTCATTTTTATTTATTTAATTATTTGAGGGTTTTTTATTTAATTTTTTTATTTTTATTTTTTTAAAAAATTTAATTCTTTGATTATATTTGGATTTGGGATTTGGGATTGGGTGATTG
>JAEEGI010018675.1_pt1 | contig 14072 bp, 7 predicted proteins | sample 8958751 | NCBI WGS metagenome assembly JAEEGI01 (sample SAMN16246545, study PRJNA631951) | gut metagenome | biome: gut microbiome; feature: rumen; material: KS-attached | host: Bos | place: Iran: Karaj | collected 2018-10
ATGGAGTGGGTGCTCAAGTCTCATCCCCATCTGGCGGGTTGCTGGGTGGCCTACGTACCAGACTATTTCCCTGAAAAAGGACGGCTGTTCGAGCCTTATGCCTGGTGGGACAACGGGGAGATTAAGAACGCGGAGATTGCTGCTGAAGGTCGCGACTATACCCAGAACCCTTACTACAAAGCGGTATATGCGTCAGACACTCCGATGTGGACAGATGTCTATCATGAGTTCCTTACAGACATGAACCTGGTTACTTATATCCTCCCTATCCATGATGAAAGGGGGGATATTGTGGCCATGTTCGGTCTTGATGTGTCGACGGAACAGTTGGGAGATACGCTCAACTACCGGCATATCTATCCTTCGTCATACGATTTCCTGCTGACGGAGAAAGGTCAGCTGATTGCGGGTCCCAAGCATACCAGAGAGAAGAAGGTCAAGGAGATGCAGCACATCATTGCTCAGATCAACGACAGTACGGTGAAAAAGTCTCCCAGCAACAGCGGCCGAAGTGCCATCTTCCCAATCAAAGACGCTGATGGCGACAAGGGCATGGTGTTCTATACCCATTTCAAAGGACAGCCCAAATGGCAGATTGCCGTGGTATGCTACGACAAGGAGGTCTATGCCAAGTTGGTGAAGATGCGTAGCGCCATCGGCATCCTGATGCTGTTGGGCCTATTGGTGCTGGGTCTGATCATCGCCCGTTTTGCCAAGAACGACCGTAAGTTGCAGAAGGCGAATCTGGAACAGGAACGTATTGGCAGTGAGTTGCGCATTGCGAAGAATATCCAGAAAGAGATGCTGCCCCATTCGTTCAGCCTGGGACGCGATGATCTTGATGTCTATGGCTCGCTGACGCCTGCCCGAGAAGTGGGTGGCGACCTCTTCGACTTTTTCGTTCGCGATGAGAAACTGTTCTTCTGCATCGGTGACGTGAGTGGCAAGGGTGTGCCCTCGGCTATCGTGATGGCAGTGATACATGCGATGTTCCGCATGGCTTCTGCCAATGAGAACAATCCTGCAAAGATCATGCAGATCGTCAATGAGACCGCAAGCGAGGGTAATGAGTCGAATATGTTCGTCACGATGTTTGTCGGTGTGCTCGACCTGCCCACAGGTCATCTGTGCTATTGTGACGCAGGACATGACGCACCTTTTATCATGGTTGACGGTCAATGGTCGATGGTCAAAGTCACTCCTCATCTGCCTATCAGCGTGTTTGCTGATGTGGATTATGGTATGGAGGAGATTCAGGTGCAGCCTGACAGTACATTATTCCTCTATACAGATGGTCTGACGGAAGCGAAGAGAGGGCCAAAGCAAATGTTTGGTCTGCAGCGTACGGAAGATGTGCTCAGTAAGTGTGCCCAGCAGCAACTGATGCCTCAGCAGATATTAGAGACTGTCAGCGAGGAAGTGCATCGCTTTATAGGTAATGCCGAACAGAGCGATGACCTGACGATGCTCGCCATCCATTATAAGCCCAAACAGTTCGAGACAGATAGGACAGAACGGCATTAGGTTTAAAAATCGTTAGAGATGAATATAGATAAAATAATGATAAGTATTATATAAATCTTTAAATTATGAATGTAAAAATTGAAGAAATCGACGGCAAGTATGTTGCCACATTAGAGGGAGAAATGGATACCGCAGCCGCAGTAGAGGCAGAAAAGGTGCTGAAACCACTCTACAACTCAGACGGTAAGGATGTCATCTTCGACTGTACGGGATTGGAGTACATCGCTTCAAGTGGTCTGCGCATTCTGCTGAGCATCCTGAAAGGCGCTAAGGCCGCAGGCAGCAAGGTCGTATTGCGGGGTGTCAATGACGATATCAAGGATGTCTTTAAGTTGACAGGATTCATCAACATCTTCGAGTTCGAATAAGTAAAATAATCCTGCCTATGCGACAGTTTTGTGTATTACTACTATTAGTGACATCTATGGGCAGTTGGGGCCAGACGGACTCTGTTAATCAGATCAGCATCGGGCTGGACTTTATGGCTCATGGCGAGACGTGTGGTGGCGGACTGCCGAGATCTGACGACAACCTGGAAATTGAAGACCGTTCGCATTTCCTCTTCGGGCGTACGCGTCTGAATATGGATTTCCAGCGTCCAGGTCTGCAGGTTCATGCCGTCATCCAGAACAAGGCAGTATGGGGTATGAGTGGTAACCAGAGCCTCAATCTCTATGAAGGCTGGGTGAAGCTCACAGCCAAGAACGGTCTCTTTGCCCAATTGGGGCGTGTGGCACTGGCCTACGATGATGAGCGAATCATTGGTCCTAACGACTTTGCCACTGCAGCCAAGTCGCACGACATTATTCGGGCGGGCTATGAAGGCCATGGGCATAAGTTGCACGCCATATTGGCTTATAACCAAAATGCCGACAATGTCTATAATGGCACCTATTACGACGGTGGATCGCAGTACTACAAGACGATGCAAACCGTTTGGTATCATTATGATGTACCTCAGTTCCCGCTAGGCGCCTCGTTGCTCTTTATGAATATCGGTATGCAGGCTGGTACAAACGATACCAAGGCATCGGAATATAAAAGCAATCCGGCATGTACCGAATACCAGCAGATGTATGGCGGCTATATCAACTTCCATCCCAAGCACCTGACGCTCGAAGGCTCGTACTACAGACAAGGAGGCAAGATGGTTCTTGCGAATAAGCATGCCATGCCTGTCAATGCTTGGATGGCCAGCGCGAAGGCTACCGTCACTCCGACCGACAGCTACGGCTTCACATTGGGTTACGACTATCTGAGTGGCGACGACTATGTACCAGTATCCTTCGGGGCTCCATTTGTCATGGTGCGCCATGAGAAGATAAAGGGATTTGCGCCCTTGTATGGTTCACGTACCCAATTCTACGGTATCATGGACTATTTCTACGAAAGCGCCTACACCAAAGGCTTCACGCCAGGTCTGCAAAATGCCTTCGTAGGTATCTTTGGCAAGCCCACTAGCAAATTGAAGTGCAGTGCCACCTATCACTATCTCGCTGTGGCTACCGAACTCTCCAAACTCAATCGTACCTTGGGCCACAGCATCGAACTTGAGGCTAGTTATCAGTTTTCAAAGGATATAGCCCTCATGGCCGGCTATACCCAGATGCATGGTACTGAGACCATGAGCTATCTGAAGGATGAGGGTAGCAGCAAGCGCGCTCGCTGGGGCTGGTTCACATTAGCCATCTCGCCTAGTCTGTTTACTGCCAAATGGTAAAAAGCTGAAAAAGTAAGAAATAATACAAAAACTATGAATATGAATCCCATTATTAACTTAATCCAGCAGCAGGCCTCTGCGACGCCTGAGAATATCGCAGTCGTATATAATCAGGTGAACTATACCTATCGTGACGTAATGGCACAGGCTAGTGGTATTGCGCAGCAAGTCAGTCAAGCCGGACTGGTCCAAGAAGATGTTGTAGGCATTCTGATCCCTCGCAGCCAATGGCTCGCCATCGCCCCTTTGGGCGTGCTGGCAGCTGGCTGTGCCTATATGCCTTTGGATCCGGCCTATCCTGCAGAGCGCCTGAACTTCATGCTGAGCGACAGTCGTGCCAAACTGCTGATAGCCGACCGTGAAGTGCTCGCTGAGAGTGGGCTGACGGTTAATGACGGGGTTGTGGAGGTAGAGAATATTCAGGTTCCTATACGCTATACCGATGAACTGACAGTTGCCGAGTCATCTGTCTATGACAGCCGAGAAGTGGATGCTAAGGCTTTAGCGCTGCTCATCTATACCAGCGGTTCGACGGGTCAGCCTAAGGGCTGTATGATAGAACAGGGTAACATCAGTTACAATGCTGAAGAAACCAAGGTTACTATGGGACTCGACAGCAACAGTCGCGTGGCGTCGTATGCCAGTTTCTCGTTCGTTCCCACCGTGCATGACATTTTCGGTACGCTCTCAACGGGCGGCACGCTCTATATCATCCCCGAGGATATCCGCTTCGACTTCGTGCGTCTGTCACAGTTCATCAACGACAATGCCATTACGCATATCATCATGAGTACCATGACGGGCCGTCAGTTCGTGACGTTGTATGATTGTCCGTCGCTGCGTTTCCTCTCTGTCGGCGGTGAGAAGTTGGAACCCGTAACACCGACGGCAGGTCTTACATTCCTGAACATCTACGGCTCGTCGGAGTGTTGCGGTATGATAACGTGTCATGCCGTGAAAGGCGATGAGACGAATGTGCCCATCGGTCAGGCTCCTGGAACATACCGCTTGTATATTGTCGGTGAGGATGGTCAGCAAGTAGCTGATGGTGAGGCCGGCGAATTGTGGGTCAGCGGTCCGCAGCTCTGTCGCGGCTATTTGAACCATCCCGATCTGACCGCTAATGTCTTCATCGAGAATCCCTTCAACACTACCCATGAAGAAGGCTATGAACGGGTGTTCCGAACGGGTGACTTCGTGCGTCGTGATGCCGAAGGCAACCTGTTGTTCGCAGGCCGTCGCGACGGTCTGGTCAAGATTCGCGGTTTCCGCGTAGAACTACGCGAGGTAGAGGCTGCTGTACTCACCTGTCCTGACGTGAAAGAAGCTACGCTACAGTCGGCCAGCGACACACTGAACGGCACCTATATCGTGGCCTATGTCACGGGTGATGGTGAACTCGACGCCGAGGCTATCAAACAGCATGTGGCAGCTCTGAAACCAGAGTACATGGTACCTGAGGTGGTGATGCAGATAGACGAGATACCGCGTAACAACAACGGCAAGGTAGACCGCGAACGGTTGCCGAAGCCAGTTCGCAGCGCTCCACGTTTGTCGTCAGACGACATGCAACAGCCTGAGAATGATCTGCAACGTGAGTTGCATCAGATTATTGCCAAGGAAATCGGCACAGAGGACTTTGGCATCAACACACCGCTGCTTTATGTCGGCCTGACCTCAGTATCGGCCATCAAGTTGGCTGTTCAGGTTAACAAGCACTACGGTGTGACTCTTGATTCGAGGGCATTGGTCAAGAGTGCTACGCTGAAGAGCATAGAGCAAGAGATATTAACCCAAGGAGCAGTAACTCCTACCACCATCGAGAGAGACCATGAGGGCATTTGTCCCTTGTCATACGCTCAGACGGGTGTCTATTTCGAGTGCTTGAAGAATCCCCTTTCCACCATCTATAATACCGCTTGTCTGCTCAGCTATCCTGCCGGTATTGAGGCAGAGAAACTGGCTGATGTCGTCAAACAAGTAGTCGAGGCTCATCCCGAACTGAGCGTACATTTCACGACGCAGGGAGATGTTATCATTCAGACGTTAGAGGATAGTGTAGCGGTGGAAGTGCCAGTTACAGAGATGAGCGATGAGGCGCTGACGGCTTACAAGCAGGAGTATGTGCGTCCGTTTAATATCCAGCGGGCGCCGCTCTATCGCTTTGAAGTCGTGAAGACTGAAAGCGGTGTCCATCTGTTGATGGATGTCCACCACTTGGTATTCGATGGTGGTTCTGCCGACTTGCTCATCCGCCAAATCAACAGTGTTCTCAACGGTTCTCCTATTGAGAAAGAGACCTATACTTATTTCGATTTTGTTGCCGACCAGCAGAAAGCCGAGGACAGCGATACGTTCCGTGCCTCGCAGCAGTTCTTTGCTGAAAAGTTGCAAACATGCGAGGGAGCCAGCGAGATTCCCGCAGATCTGCCCAAGACCGACAGACAGGGTGTTATCGGCGAGGCCGTATGTCCCATACCGTTTGAAGCACTTGGGCGCCAGCTCTCAACGCTCAATTCTCAACTCTCAACTTTCATCACCCCAGCACATCTGCTGCTAGCTGCCACGAGCTATGTCGTCTCGCGTTACACCAACAACCGTGAGGTCTATCTATGTACTGTCAGCAGCGGTCGTTCGAACTTGAAGATTGCTGAGACCGTAGGTATGTTCGTCAACACCTTGCCCCTTAGCATCAATGTCAGTGATGTCACCGTGAGCGACTTCCTGAGGCAGACCAGTGAGAACATTGACGAGACTCTGAGCCACGAGGACTATCCTTTTGCACGTATTGCTGCCGACTTTGATTTCCGTCCTGCTATTGCTTACGCCTATCAGGTCGGTGTACTGTCTCAGTACAGTGTCGGCGGCAAGCCCGTCAGTCAGGATCTCCTTGATCTGAACGTCCCCATGTTCAAGATTAATATCAAGATTGAGGATCGTGGCGTGGTCGTGGAGTACGACGATACCCTCTACTCCGACCGCTTAGGTCAGGCACTGGCCGAAAGCATCGTTGCTGTTGCTGAGCGCATGATGGCACAGCCGCAGATGAAGGTGCGCCAACTCTCCATCGTCAGCAAGAACCAGGAGGAAGAGTTGTTGCATCTGCGCCAGACGGCTACAGGTGATGCGCCCTTTAAGTTCTTCCACGATTGTATCAGTCACTTTGCACAAGCACAACCCGAGCACGAAGCTCTGGTAGCCATCGATGCCCAATATACCTACAAGGAGATGGACGAGGTGACAAACCGTATAGCCAATGGTCTGCGCCAGCGTGGTGTCAAGGAGTGCGATCGTGTCGCCCTTCTATTGCCGCGTACCAGCCGTCTGATTCTCTCGCTCTTCGGTGTTCTGAAGGCCGGAGCAGCCTATATTCCTTGCGATCCAGAATATCCCGCAGACCGTATCAAACTCATCCTTGAGGACAGCGAGGCCCGTTATATCATTACGACCAGCGACCGCATGGACAGCGTTCCTGCTGACAAAGCCATCGATGTGGAGGAACTCCTGAGTTCCGAAAACTGCGGTGCTGTAGAGACAGCCATCACCCCCGACGACCTGGCTTACCTGATCTATACCTCTGGCTCCACCGGTCGTCCTAAGGGCGTCATGTTGCGTCACGAGGGTATTTGCAACTACCTTTATGGCCATCCGGCCAATGTCTTTGCCAACGCCGTTCTGACCGATGCCAAACGAATGTTGAGTGTGACCACCATCTCCTTCGATGCGGCCTTGCAGGACATCGGCATGTGCTATTACAACGGCAAGACGCTGATTCTCGCTACCGAGGAACAGGCCAACAACCCGCTCGATCTGGCTCATCTCATCAATGAGCAGCAAATCAACATGGTCAGCGGCACACCGTCGCGTTGGCAGACGTGGCTCACCAGTCCAGACTTCTGTGAGGCTATTGCAAAGGTGAGCATCTGTCGTGCCGGTGGTGAGAAGTTCTCCGACCAGTTGCTCACACTGATGCGCAGCGTCACCAAGGCTCGTATCTTCAACTGTTACGGTCCTACGGAGATTACCGTGGCCTCGAACAATGCCGAACTGACGAACGCCGAACTGGTGACCGTCGGCAAGCCGCAACTGAACGTCAAGGAATTCATCGTCGATGCCGACGGCAACGAACTGCCATCAGGCGTGGTAGGTGAACTCTATATCGGCGGTCGCGGTGTGGCCCGAGGCTACAACAACCTCGACGAGATGACCCGTGAGCGCTTCGTAGAGTATCATGGCGAACGTATCTATAAGTCGGGTGACTATGCCAAGTGGCTGCCTGACGGCAATATTATTATCCTCGGCCGAACCGACCATCAGATCAAGCTCCGTGGCTTGCGTATTGAGTTGGGCGAGATTGAAAACGTGATGCTGAAGGTGGAAGGCATCAAGAAGGTGGTCATCCTGATCCGCAAACTGAACGACAAGGAGCACCTCTGTGCCTACTATACCGCCGATCGCGAGATAGCCCCTGATGCCCTGAAGGCTGAAATATCCAAGAGCCTGACACAGTATATGGTGCCCACGGCCTATCTGCAATTGAGTGAAATGCCGATGACGCCTAACGGTAAGACCGATGTCAAAGCTCTGCCCGAGCCACAACTGGCTATCAGCAGCGCCTACGAGGAACCCGCCAACGATACCGAGCGGACTTTCTGCGACATCTTTGCCGGTATCCTGCAGATGGATCGTGTGGGTGCCACCGACAACTTCTTCGAACTCGGCGGTACGTCGCTGGTCGTTACCCGTGTCATCATCGAGGCCGACAAGGCTGGTATGCACGTGGCCTATGGTGACGTGTTTGCCAACCCGACACCCCGCCAGCTCGCTACGCTGATTACCGGCGAGACTTCAACCGGCGGTTCTGCCACCGAGGCCGACCCCGTTGCCGACTACGACTATACCGCCATCGACAACCTGCTGCAGCGCAACACCCTCAATGCCTTCCGTGCCGGCAACCGCCTGCCGCTGGGCAATGTGCTGCTGACCGGTGCCACTGGCTATCTGGGCATCCACATCCTTCGTGAACTGATCGACAGCGATGCCGAAAATATCTACTGTCTGGTACGCGGCAAGACATTGGAGAAGGCCGAGAGTCGTCTGCGCACTTTGCTCTTCTACTACTTCGCCAACTCCTTCAAGGAACTCTTCGGCACCCGTCTGCACGTGATCTTGGGCGATGTCACCGAAGACCTCTGTGCTGTCGTCAGCAATGCCGTCAGCATCAACACCGTCTTTAACTGTGCCGCCATCGTGAAGCACTTCTCCGAAGGTACTGAGATTGAGGATGTCAACATCGGTGGTGCCCAGCGATGTGTCGATTTCTGTGTGAAGCATGGTGCCACGTTGGTACACGTCTCTACCGCCAGCACCCGCGGCCTTTGGGTGGGCGACAGCGTGGAAGCCCTGAGCGGCAAGCTGCCGACGGTCTTCACCGAGCAGCGCCTCTACATGGGCCAGTACCTCGGCAACAAGTATATCTACTCGAAGTTCATGGCCGAGCGGCTCATCCTCGACGCCGTGGCCAAGCATGGACTGACCGCCAAGATCATGCGTGTAGGCAACCTCGCCGCCCGTTCTACCGACGGTGAGTTCCAGGCCAACTTCTCCACCAACTCGTTCATGGGCCGTATCCGTATCTACAATATGCTGGGCTGCTGTCCTTACGAGATGTGCAACACGGGCGTGGAGTTCTCGCCCATCAACGAAGTGTCGCGTGCCATTGTGCTGCTGGCCACCACGCCGAAGGAGTGTACTGTCTTCCATCCTTACAACATCCACGCCCAGTTCCTTGGTGATGTGCTCAGCGGACTGACATCTGTCGGACAGAGCATCCGCTTTGTCGAGCAGGAGGACTTCCATAAGGCTATGGACGAGGCAGGCCAGGATCCGCAGAAGGCCAAGCAGATGGCTGCCCTGTTGGCCTATAAGGACGTTGCCCATGGACAGAAGACCAGCGACGTGAAGCGTGACAACAACTACACGACGCAAGTGCTCTATCGTCTTGACTTCCGCTGGTCGCCCACCTCATGGGACTATGTCGAGCGTATGCTCACCGCCATCGGTGGCTTTGGATTCTTTGAAGAGTGATGATATGACCACCAATCAACGTTTCTATATCAGTTGGACGCTGATGATGACGGCTGCCATTGTCATCATCTCGGCAAACTCTATCTTCGTCCCGGCAACGTCTTATATTGCACGGGACTTGGGCGTCGCAGAGGCCGCCATGTCGTCGAACATGGTGTTCAGCCGCTCGGGCATGATCATCTGTATGTTCTGCTTCGCGGCCTTTGCCGACCTCTTTACGTCGCGTCGCCTGGCGCAGGCGGGACTGGTCATCTGCATCGTCAGTTGCGTGTTGAGTGCCTTAGCGACGAATATCTATGTGTTTGATTTGGCCCAGATCATCGAGGCCGTTTCGCGTGCCACGATCATGCTCACGATGCAGCTTTGGATAGCTGGTATCTCGAATAAGGACAATTTGGCAAACCGCCTAAGTTGGTATACTGTTATGATTACCATTGCGCCCATCCTTGCCCCGTCAGTAGGCGGTGTGATTGCCGACTGGGTTTCTTGGCAGTACTGCTTCATCGTCTTGGGTGTGCTGAGTCTTGTCATGCTGGCAGCCATCAGTATGTTCCGTATTGTGGATAGGACGGAGCAGCGAAATCAGACTAAGGCCCGATTCTCTCCCATGAAGACGCTGCGTGAATACCGACAGGTCATCCGTCATTCACCGTTGTTGCCACTGAGCTTCTCGTTGGCTTGGATGGCCTGGTTCGACGGCGGTTACATGGCCATCGTCTCCTTCTTGTTCGTCGACGAGTTAGGCTTGAGCGCAGCTCAGTTGGGCGGCATCATCATGGTTTATGTTGCCGGTGCCTTTCTTGGCCGTTTCCCCATCATGTATATCCAGAAGCGGTATGGGCCGCGTGTCACTTTCCTCTTCCATCAGGCTATCGTGTTGCTGGCAACAGTCGGTGCGCTCTGCTACCGTCTGCTGACGGGGCATCACGACATCGCGGAGATTGCCGTTATGATGTTCGTGTTTGGCTTCGGCTTCAGCGGCTTGTACATCTACTGCTTGCGCAACAGTATGGTCATCGAGCCGGAGAAGAAGAGCATTTATACCAGCCTGTTTAATGCCCTCTACAGCATTGCTGCCCTGTTAGGCGTACTGACCATTCAGGGACTGTATGTGGCCAAGTTTACCTCTGTCAACATCTTCCAGACGCTGGTGGCTACCGCAACAGTCTTTATGCTGGTGGGCACCGTGCTGCATCTGAGGGCTCTTAAGAAAATAGACAATAAACTATGAACAAATAGTTACTCTGCTCCGTCCGCTGATGGCTTATGACATAGGGGGCGGTCACAAGATCCGCTGGATAGAGGCTAACAACGAATACACCACGCAGGTGCTCTATCGTCTCGGTTTCCAGTAGCCTGTCACCGCTGCCGACTACATTCACCGCTTCGTGGATACTATCGTGGGTTTCGACTATTTCAATGTGTAATCAATTTATCTGTACCTCGGGCTACAATATGAAAATATCAATTTGGAATCGACTCAACAGAGTGGTCAGGCATAATCTTCCGCTGACCCTCATCATCGGTGCTGCCCTCTTACTGGAACTGACATCGGGGGTGCTGTACTACTCGGCACAGGATATTATCCACAAGACGGCGGAGAAACTGATAGAGCGCGAGATGAACGCCATCTATCTTTGTATTCGTAACAAACTGGCTAAGGTGGAGGTGACGGTGGACAACATAGCGTGGGTGGTAGCTGACGGGCTGGATGAGCCAGACTGGATGTATTCGATTACCCATCGTTTGGTGGAGAACAATCCTGCCATCTCAGGTGGTACAGTATCCTTCGTGCCGAACTATTTCCCTCAGAAAGGACGTTGGTTTGAGCCCTACGCTGTGAGAATGGCTGACGGAACCATCAAGACCATGCAAATAGGTTCGGCCATGCACGATTATACGCAGATGGAGTTTTTCACTGCCCCCATCGCCAAAAACGACAACAACTGGTGCGAGCCTTATTTTGACAAAGACGGAGCCAAGCAGATGGTGACCACCTATGCTGTGCCTGTACACGACGACGAAGGTGAGATTGTGGGTGTCGTGGGTGCGGACATTGCCCTCGACTGGCTCGAAGAGTTGGTGGAAGAAGACAAAATCTACAAGAGCACCCAACGCTTCATTCTGACAGGGAAGGGGCACCTGCTAGCCGGTAAGGATAATCCATTATTCCAAAGGGCACTTCGACAGGTCAGGGCTGATGAAGATAAGATAGGTTATGAAATTATCGAGGATGAGAAAGGTGAGAAACATCACGTGTTTTTCCATGCTGTGGGCGGCAATACCAATTGGATCCTGATCAGCATCCAGAACGACAGGGAGGTGTTCAGCAAACTCAGTAAGATCCGCGCTGGCCTGCTGTTGCCGGTGCTCATCGGCCTGATACTGATCGGATTCATCGTGTGGCGCACATCGCGCAATCTGGAGCGCCTTCGTAAGGTGAATGCCGAAAAAAACCGTATTGGCGGCGAACTGCGGGTGGCCAGTCATATCCAGCAGAGCATGCTGCCTCACAACCTTATACAGCACACCGATGTCGACATCTTCGGGGCGCTGGTGCCCGCCCGTGAGGTGGGCGGCGACCTCTACGACTATTATATCCGCGACGAGAAGCTCTTCTTCTGCATCGGCGACGTCAGCGGCAAGGGCGCCCCATCGGCGATGGTCATGAGCGTCATCCACTCCCTGTTCCGCGCCTTCTCGTCGCACGAAAACAATCCCGCCCGTATCATGCAAGCCGTCAATGAGGTTTCATGCCAGGGCAACGAGTCGAATTTCTTCGTCACCATGCTCATCGGCGTGCTCGATCTGCCGACGGGCCGTTTGCGCTATTGCGACGCCGGTCACGATGCTCCGGTCGTGATACGGGGCGAGGGACAGGCGCAGGGCGGCCAGCGGCTGGTTCATATCCCGGTAGAGCCCCATCTGCCCGTAGGCGTGTTCAGCGACGTGGCGTATGGTGTGCAGGAAACGCAGTTGGAGCCCGATTCCACGCTGTTTCTCTATACCGACGGACTGACGGAGGCAAAGGATGCCGGGCGCAGACAGTTTGGCATCCACCGCGTCGACGAGGTGCTGCAGGCTTACGCCGCGCTCCCTCCCCGCGAGATGATCGAAACCATCACCCACCGCGTACATGAGTTTGCCGGTGATGCCGAGCAGAGCGACGACCTGACCATGCTGGCCATTCACTATACGCCGAAGCACTTCGAGAGCCGGCTGATGAAAACACTCGTGATCAAGAATGACGTAAGCGAAGTGACGAAGTTCAGTACGTTCATCAAGTCGGTGATGGAACAGCTGAACATGGAGAAGACACTGGCCCGTCAGTTCCGTCTGGCTGTCGAGGAGGCTGTGGTGAATGTGATCGACTACGCCTATCCGGCAGGACAGGAGGGTGACATCGAGGTACGAATGATGTTTGACGGGGAGACGTTGAAGACGGTCATTATCGACTCTGGTGTGGCCTTTGATCCCACAGCGAAGGAGCGGGCTGATACCTCACTCTCTGCAGAAGATCGTCAGATAGGTGGACTGGGCATCCTGCTGGTGCGGGAACTGATGGACTCGATCAACTATGAGCGTGCAGGCGGGCGGAACTTCCTGACGCTGATTAAAAGGTTAATGGTTCAGGGTTAATGGTCAATGTTCAATGACGATAGTAGTTCAGATAGATACAATTAATGCCATTCATGTACTTGTGATTGATATCATTGCACATGCGCGCCATAATGGCTCGTCGTAGGCTGTTGCTGTTGAGGTTCATCACCTCACTGCCGGTATATTTGTAAATGGGATTTCTCAAGGGACCCTTGCTCTTCAGCACTACTGTGAAGATGGCTTCCTTGTCGGTGATCCTTACATCGAAGGTCTCATTCGGTCTGCGGCCGGCATTGGTTTCCACGATCTCATAGACCAGTTCTTCTATTGCCACTCTTGCTGCAATACCGCTATCTAGCTCACATGCCTTGACAAAAGGTTTGACCTTAGCCAGAAACTCTCGGGCGCCCTCGATGGTATAAGGCAGGGAGAAGGTGACGGCAGGGTTCGATGGCACAGTCTGCTGTAGCGTGGGCCAGGATAACAGTGGGTTTCTGCGATGTACCACATAGGCCATCGCCATCATTACCAGCAACAAGAGCCAGGCGGTAACGGGCAGGATATACCAGATGAGTTCGGGGGTGTAGATAGCCATGACGACAACGACGACGATAGCCCCCACGTTGGTGACGATCTTGACCCAACGGCAGAGCTTCTGATGCCCCTCTACAAAGTAAAGCATGCTGAGCGTCTCAGTCATTGCTTTAGGCAGCAGAGCCAGACACATTAGGCGGAATGGGGTGCGACTCTGTTCTATCAGACTGTCGGTGGCTCCAAATAACCGTGCCAATACTTCTGGAAAGAGGAACATCAGCAGGCTCTCTACCAGCATCACTACCGTCAGAAGACGGAATATCCGCCTGGTGAGCAAACGAAAGCTATCATAGTCTTCTTCACCTATCAGGATGCCACCGATGTTGCTGATGGCCGTATTAGAGCCTGACAACACCAGCAGGCAGAGACTGTTAATCTGGAAAAAGACGGTAAAGATATACATCCCGTCGGCACCGAGTTTGTCGATGATCAGCGTATTCATGATATAGAACAATACTGGAGCCAGAAGTGCCGATATGAGCATGGGAACTCCAATGGAAAAACACTCACAGTATTGTTTGATGGAGCATATCTTCTCAGGACGATG
>JAEEGI010018677.1_pt1 | contig 14071 bp, 8 predicted proteins | sample 8958751 | NCBI WGS metagenome assembly JAEEGI01 (sample SAMN16246545, study PRJNA631951) | gut metagenome | biome: gut microbiome; feature: rumen; material: KS-attached | host: Bos | place: Iran: Karaj | collected 2018-10
GGATCATCAGCTGATGCAGATTTATGGACCGATGTTTATCGGCAGCTATAAAATAGTGTATCAGAACCTCAACCGTATCAGTTTAATATTTAAAAGAAGGTGATACGCCATCATCTGATGTACCACCTTATCATTTTGTGTTAAGTAGTAACGATATTACTCTCTTCCGAAGTGGTGTCTTTCAAAAGGCGGCTACGACCGCTCCGAAGGAAAAGCAAACAACGAATTGCCAACCAAACAACGCAATAATCCGTGAATAGCACCGAAATCCATATCCGTGTTACAAACCACCTTTCGGCATCTGCGTCAAAATTGAAGAGTCCAATGGCAGAGAGAAACCATAGATAGTAAAAGGATAGCCCGAGAAGGATGAGGTAGACAAGGGCGATGGTTTTCTCTCTCTCTCGGGGAAAGAATTGTATCCCAAATAGCAGACACAAGTTGATAGCCATCGTACCGATGAAACAAGGGAAGAAGAACACCCCTAATGTGCTGAAACAATCGTAACTGAAGATACAGGTGAAAACCCCCAAGCCCAAAACCAAAATGCTTCGGACAAGATATAGGATGCGTCGTGTTGTCATTTACTACTTTTTAGGCGAAGTGATGATAACCCCGCGACGGATGCAGCAATAATCATTCCGATAGGGCTTGTCCTCGGAGATGCGTAACTTTTGTAGCCGTTTTCCTATTTATTCGGGGTCAGTCACAGATAACGTCACAAATACCCTCGTTTCGGCCATAAATAAAAAACCTCCGAAGGCTTTCTATGCGCTTCAGAGGCTTTCTAAGGGTGGATGATGGGGCTCGAACCCACGACACTCGGAACCACAATCCGATGCTCTACCAGCTGAACTACATCCACCATGTAAGGATTGCAAAGGTACGAAAAAAATCCGTGCTTGCAATACCCGAATCCATTTTTTTACTGATTGAACGTTCCGTATGAATAGAACATCTGCGTCTCCCTGTCGACCAGATCGAGTTCGTAGGTATGCCAGAGGCGTCCGAGACGCATAAGCATCCCGCTTTCCGGCTTGCCTCCATGAAGAGGGTCCAGCTGCTCCACAGGGATGCTGAGATAGGTATTGACCTGGCGGAGTTCGCTCATCTCGATATCCGGATTGGCGAAGGACTCCCCGCCTCCTTCGTGGTACAGGTGGAGATTGACATCGATCTGCTTCCCCTTGTCCTCATCATAGGTCGAAGGTTCCTGGACCAGCAGGAGTTTATGCGGAGTCGAAGATCCGGTCTTGACATAATAGCTGATGCCGATGTTCAGATATCCGCCCCCGAACCAGCAGGAACTGACATAGACGGGATCGTCGAACTGCCGGTCACGCGCCTCCTGGGAGGAGAAGAGGACAGTGCTCCGGACCTTGACGGAGACGATCTGCTTCAGGATGATTTCGTAGGGGTCCGTTTCGGAAGCCGGTCTCAATACGTCACAAAGGAACATGACGCGGGACATCGTATCCAGGTTGGCGTCGCATTCTTTCCCGACGATGTTCAATACGACACCTTCGTCCGACAGGATCGAATTGCTGTTCTTCACGACGCCGAACTCGGTGAGATTGTAATACAGGTAACCGTCATCCTTGATGCAGGAGGATGCCAAGGCAAGGGAAAGAATCGCGGCGACGATGATGAAAAGTCTGTTTTTCATGATATTTTGTGTTTCTTAGTAGGTCTTGCGACCAGTTGAATATCAATATCTTCTATCGTAAAGCCCTTGAATTTCCGCCTCTTCAGGCGAGAGAAGATCAGGTCCATGAGTTCGTCGTCGAAAACATCGCGGAAAGAATGGTTCTCCCGGTCATACAGGTGCACGTGGCGGAAACTGTTGACGTCGAAATACATCTTGTTGTTGCTGCTCATCCTGCGTCCGTAAACATGGATGTCGGCCAACTGGGACAGGATGTTATACACCGAGGCGACTGTGATCTTGGTCCCGGACCGGAGAATCTCTTCGGTTACCATGTCCGCGGACGCATGACCGAGGCGCATCATGGTTTCATGGACGGCAAGCCGCTGGCGCGTCGCCTTCAGGCCGTGCCGGCGGAGCTGGTGGAGGAAATCCTCCCGGGAGGGCATTTTCTGTTGGGTCGGATTTGTCATAGCTGCTCAATAATCCCTGCAAAAATAGAATTCTTTTTGAACTTTTCAAAATACGAAAAAAGCCGGCCACGAAGGACCGGCTTCCTGCCTTTTGGAATCAGCTACTTGTTGTAGCGTATCGCAATGTATTCGATGCTGCTCGCATGCGCGCCTTCCCCGGCCGGTTGGTCGCGGAGATGGGCGTTGGCATAGTCGGCACCATCGCTGCAGAGATCGCTCGTCGGGACGAGCCGGATGTAGACATTCGGCTGTCCGAGGATTTCCTGCGGCAGTTCCCAGTCAAGCGTCTTGTATCCGACAATCGACGAGTACAGCGTGTTGGCCCAGACTGAAACATCGGGAATCGTGTACTCTCCGATCAGGTGCCACTGGTTGTCATCCCTGGCGGCCATGCTGTCGACGAAGGACCATTCCGCTTTCCAGAAACGCGGCGAATACCAGTTCTGCTGCGTATTCATGACCGAAATCTGCAGGGAAATGTGGTCGGTCACGACACCTTCCGTCGAGAAGTTCAGCATCCATCCGTACGGACGGTTGGTATCGTAATCCCACCAGTAATGGGAGGCCCATCCGGTGAAGCAGCCGCCATAGGCGTTGCCCTTGCCATACATGGACGTACTCTGGTTGTTGATGCCGCCCGCACCCTTGGCGGAATTGTTGACGGCATCCTTGCTGGTTGCGTAAGGACCGCACCATTCGATCGTACCGTCCGGATTGTTGCTCAGGAGGGCGGTCAGTCCGGAGATCGTCGTGTTCCAATGCTCCTTGGCCGGGTCAAGCACGATGCCGAGGCCGTTGTGGTTGCCCCAGTTGTCGCCGAACATCCGGGTCGTGGAGTTGCCGATCGGACCCAGATATTCATAGGTGCCGGCGCCCCACATATGCTGCTTGTAAGTCGCCTGCATATACTCTTTTGCCTCGGAACCGGTATACTTTCTCTGGTAGGTGTGGGTGAACCAGCCGTTGGTCCCGTATGTCGGGAGACAGACCTCGTTCTCCAGGTCCGGATTCCAGAAGCGGTATTCGGTCAGGAGGGCGCTGAAACTGTCTTCCACGCTGTCCTTCATCTGACCCCAGACGTCGTCCTTGGTCTGATGCCGGATCTGGTAACGGCCGATGTTGCCGAGCGTCACATCGTCTTCCACCTCGAGCGGATCGGCTCCGTCTCTCCATTCGAAGCGCGAGAAACGCTCATGGACGATGACGCCGCTGATCTTGCCGGATCCGTACGGAAGACGGGTTCCGTCGTTGCGGTAGAGGCAGACGGTGTTGGTGTACATGTAGAGATGGTCGGCGTTCCGGTCGCGGACCATCAGCGGGTACTTCGACAGACGGTTCGCTCCCGTTCCGATTGAGTAGCCTTCGTTGACCGGCGAAATCGCGCCCTTGCGGACGGGCAGTTCTACGTCCTTCAAAGTAACATAAGTATACAAGTCATTGTCGTTCAATTCATTGATACTCTTCTCCTTGACAGGAATGTCAGACTTGGAGCCGGCGATCTTGGAAACGACCATGCTGCTGGTCACGCCCTTGACATTGACGCGGTCCGGATCGGAATAGAGGTTCGCAGTCGTCCCGTACATAAGGACCTGGACCTTGTCGAACTGGCCGAAGACATTGTCCGCAGGAGTAGCGGTAAGGAGCATGATACCGAGAGAGGCATCGTCGTTCTGGAGGTACACGGTCTTCTGGGAGCCGGTATAGTCGATGGCGGAAGTCGTCGTCTGCTCGTTCTCGCCGGCATTTCCCTGTTCGGTATTGCTGACGACCGTGCCTTCGAGGATGATGTACTCGTCGATCGGCTTGCCGGTAGCGTAATTGTCCATGAATTCCTTGAAGGTGACGACGCGGCCAAGGCCTTCCTTTGAGTTGCGCTGGACAAGGTTCAGCGTGATTCCGACCCGGTCTCCCCAACCGTCCGTGAAGGAGAAATCGATCGCGGCCGTACGGGGATTTGAGGCATCGGGATTGGGGGTCGTCGTGATCGTCAGCGCCCGGTTGTCGGATGCGTCACCGCTGTCGGCGATCTTGATTCCGCTGATCCAGGTCGAATCCGCCCCTTCCGGGAAGGAAGTCTTGACAGTCATGTAGGAGAACGGGACATTGGTCCGGATGGTTTCGACCAGGTCCCCGCCTTTGCCGGGAGCGATCAGGGAGGTATTCTCTTTGGTCAGGAGGGCCGAAATGGTCCCCTGCTGCTTGAGGGAAAGGGTATCCCTTCTGCTGTCGACGTCGCTGCAAAGAACGAAGCGGGTCATACGCTTGAACTCCTCGTTCATCGTATAGGAAACGTTCAGCGTCCCGTCTCCCTTGCCGGAAGTCCGGTCGAAGGAAATCCAGTCCGCGTCGTCCAGCTGCTCGACATGGTAGGCGCCGTTGGAGAGGACATTGACCTCGAGGATTCCCGCTTCTTCGCTGACAGTGTAGACTTTCTGGGTCGCACCGAGTTCGACGAGGTCGATCTGTGCGGCATCGTCGACGTTACACGCAGCCAGAAGGCCGGCCGCCGCAAGCAGGACGGAAGCATGTCCGAAGATGGATATATTCTTTTTCATAAGCGATATCTGTTAATTGTAACGGACGGTGATGGTACCGATGCGGATACCGGTCGCCTTGTCGGTGAGCGTACCTTTCTCGATGCCCACGTTAGTCAGGTAGGAAGCAGCCGCCGTTCCCGGCTTGGTGTCGGTCACCTTGTCGGCTACCTGGACACGGAGAATGACCTGATCCTGGTTGAAGCATTCCTGCGGAAGCTTTCTCAGATGGTCCTTGAATCCCGGGCAGCTGTCCTGCGACGTGGTGGACCACCATACGATGGACCGGTTCTTGATCATCCCGGCACCCGGGACGGCCTGGAAGGTAGCTCCGCCGTCGATGGAATAGAGGAGATTCCAATGGGCCGGGGAATCCAGGGTCGTGTTGTTCATCTGCCCGTGGTTCCAGACGAGACCGAAGATCATGTTGGATCCGGTGATTCCCTTGGTCGAGAAGGAAATGTCGAAATACTCGCCCCGATTTTCGGCGAAGTTCCACCACTTCCGGGTCACGATCAGGGCGCCGCTCGGGACGAGACCCGCCTGGCCCTTCTTGTCATATTCGTGGCTCATCATGGAATTGAAGTCGGAATTGGCTGCGGTGGTCGCTCCATAGAGGTTGAGCGTACCCTCCCCTATCTCAGGGACGACATCCGCCACCTTGTCGTTCCAGTTCCATTCGACGATGGTCTTGGAGAAGGCCGGATTCTCGAGCTGGATGTCGGCACGGTCCATCGGCCGGATCTTATAGCGTCCGAGATCGCCGTAGCGGACCAGTTCCTCCGCGACGATGATGCCCCGGTAGGTTCCGGAACCCTGGGCGACGACTTCGGTTCCGTTTCCGTAGAAGGTTCCGTCACGGCGCCAGGGAACATAGGCGTTCGTCAGCATGTAGATGACGTTTCCGCCCTTGTCGCTCATCAGGAGCGGAGCGCAGTCCCATCTGGGACTGGTGGTGCCGGACAGCGGGTTGATACCCTTGGCCGCATCCTTGATGGAATAGCCGTCCGTCGCGTTCGTGTACGCGCCATCCTTGCACATGATTTCGATATCCTGCAGGGAAACCATCGTGAAGATATCGTCGTCGGTCAGCTGGGAGACGGACTTCTTCTTGGCGGGGACGAGGAATTCATCCGGCGTGCCGATCACTTCGATGATGCTTTCGGCGGTCAGGCCGGTCAGGGTGTAGCAGGTCGCCGGAGCGGTCTCCTTGACAAGGGTCAGTCCTTCGAGGTTGACCCGGACCTTCTGCCAGCGCTCGGTCGTGTTGTCCGCACGGGTCTTGAACTTGAGCTGGAAGCCGTATTTCCCGTCCAGGCTCTCGATGTAGGCAGTCTTGTAATTCTCCTCGAAGTCGAACTTGAACTGGGCGGTCTGCGGACTCTGGCAGACATTGGCGCTGCCGGGATCGCTGACGATGAAGCCTTCGATGTACTGCTTGACGGCCAGTTCGCCCGGGGCAAGCGCACGGACTTCCCCGAAGGAGATCGAAGAAGGGTAGGACTTCTGCGAAACCTTGTAGGAGGTCGTCACGGTGCCGCCCTTCAGGGCATAGGTCACATTGATCGTCGCGCGGCGGTCCGCGCCGGTCTCGTTCTTCGTCACATTGAAGACCAGTCCTTCGGAAGTCATCTGGACTCCGTCGATCCAAGGTTCGGCTCCGCCCTCATACGCGACTTCGTACTGGAAGTCGCCGACATAGGGATAGACGTTGTTGACGCTGGTTTCCGCCGTATACTCACCGCTGAACCCGGCATATTCCCCTTCCTTCGAAACCAGGTCGAGTTCCGGCGAGGAAAGCGTCTGGGTAATCGTCTGGACGGTACTGAGGATATTGCCGTTGGCATCTTCTACCCGGAGCGTCAGGACGGCGGTCCTGGGTTCGGAGCCGTTGTTCTCGGTTACGCTGTATCCTGCCCAGCCGGTCGAAAGGGAGGTAAACTCGACCCAGGGCAGCGTCTTGAGAGTATCGGGGACTTCCCCGCCCGTGACGACACCGAGGGAGTTCCCTTCGAGGTCGAAATACTCGACGGAAGGGGTCACCTGGTCGAGGCTGTATTGCAGATTGGTCGTAACCGGAGTCTTTATGTCCGCCCCTCCTTTAAGAAGGGTCACGGCGGGGACCTTGAAAGCGAATCCCGCGTCATCGTGGCCGGATTCTCCGGCGATCGTCAGTTCACCGTCCTGGACCACCTTGATCGTATCCTTCAGTTCGGCCTTGGTCAGGATGATGCCGACGGTACGGGAAATCCCGTAGTTGGCCGAGAAAGTGAGGACGATTTCGTTGTTTCCGGATCCGCTGAGTTTGTTCAGGGATGCCCAGTCGACAGTCTTGTCGAATCCTGCCGTCCAGGGACCGTCCGCATAGATGAGGATGTGGGTGGACCCGGCTTCCTTGTTCAGGGAAAGCTTGTGGGAATTGACCGCAAGCGGGAGGTCCATCTCGAAACGTTTGTCCTCGCAGGAAAGAACCGTCAGCAAGCCCACAAAGAGGGCTGCCAGGGTTTTGAAAATATGTTTCATGGTATTGTTCATTTTCCTGTCAGTTCATTAAAGTCCATACTTCGCATATTCCTTGTTGTCGAGGTTGTACTTGGACTTGACGACTTCGAGGTCAGGAATCGGGTAATATTCGTGGCAGGGCTTGACGTTGTCCTTGAGCGCCTGGTAGTCGCTGTAATCGAGAATCGACTGGTAGAAGATTCCCCAGCGGACCAGGTCGAACTTACGCTGGAACTCGCCGAAGAGCTCGCGGGCGCGCTCGTTCCGGATCTCGTCCTGGAGACGGGCATGGGTACGGTAAACATATTCAGCGAGACCGGCACGGGTGCGGGTCTTGTTGAGATACTCGACCGCCTTGGCGTCCTGGTTCAGCTCATTGTAGCATTCCGCCATCATCAGGATCGCATCCGCATATCGGAAAACCTTATAATTGTTTCCGTCATTGGACGTGTACATGTTGGGGCACCAGAATTTCGGGCCGCACCAGGGACGGGTGTTGACACTCTTGAAGTCGTGGCCGTTGTAGCTCCAGGCCATGTTGTAGTTCTTGCGGATGTCTTTGCCCATCTTGGTCTGGAGACCCTGGCAGAAGAGGACGTTCGGACGCATGGCCGCCCAGGCGGTGGCATTGTTGCCGAGTTCTTCTACGACAACGCCGTCGTACATATTCCCGTTCGTCCGGGGGTACGGCATGCAGATACAGGCTGCGTTGGACGTGTAGGTCACGCCGCCCTGGGTATAGGTATGCTGGATTTCGAGGATGGACTCCGGCGTATTCTTGTTCCGGAACATGACATTCTCGGCATAATCATACTGGGAGAAGTCCCCATAGATGTTCTCCAGGCTTCCGAGGGCCGTGAGGGCCGTGTTCCAGTCCTTGTTCCACATGGCCATCTTCGCGATGAGCATATAGGCGCAGGCGGCTCCGAGACGGTTCTCCCTGTTGTCGCTGGTACGGGTCTGGGTCGCCAGCGGAGCGATTCCCTGGAGATCGGCGATGCAAGCCTTGCGGGTCTCGACCGCGCTCATTCTCGGGAGCTGGGAGATCCGGTCGAGGGTCTCGAGATCCGAAACGTCGTCGAAATAGAACGGGACATCCCCGAAGAAGCTCGTCAGCGTATAATAATAGAAGGCGCGGAGGACCTTGGCCTCGCACAGGAGACGGACCCGGTCGGCATTCTTTTCGTCCACCTTCCCATCCTTGTCAAGGAAGGCCGGGGACTTTTCAATACCCTGGATGGCGAAGTTGCAGCGCTGAACGCCGATATAGCACTGGGTCCATACGGTCGAACCGTGACGCGGGGTGACCGGAGAGACGTCCAGCCTGGCGTCGAGGGTTCCGGAAGGGCAGTAAGCGATATCGGACACGCACTCGGTCGCGAGCAGATAGGTATAATTGTAGAAATTCTTCATCGGGATGTAGCAGCTGTTGACGACGGTTTCGCATTCAGCGGCTTTCCTGAAAAAGTTGTCCGGAGTGGAGAGGGCGGAGAGGTCCTCGTCCAGCGAGCAGGCGGAAAGAGAGATCACGGCCAGTCCGGAAAGCGTATAAAGGATATGTTTCAGTTTCATAATATCTTCCATTTTAATATCTTACCTGAACACTGAACGTAATCGTACGGGCCTTCGGATAAGCACCGAGGTCGACACGGCGGAGGGTCGAGGAGGTTCCTTCGGAAGAAACGTCCGGATCGAATCCGTTGTAGTTCTTCCAGAGATAGAGGTTCTCCCCGATAACGCTGAAGGTGACATCCCGGATGCCCGCCGTTTTCTTGAACGGAAGGGTATAGGACAGGGAGATGTTCTTCAGGCGGAGGTAGGAAGCGTCATGGACCATAAAATCGCTCGGGAGGGCGGCGTCGCTCTTGCTCGCGACTCGCGGGATATCGGATTCCGGATTCCGCTCAGGATGCCAGGCGTTCAGCATGTAACGGTACTGGTTCGTGAAGATGGATCCAGCCATGTAGATTTCCGAGAAATTATAGATCTTGCCGCCGAGGGAATAGGCGAAATAGACGCCGAGACGGAGATTCTTGTAATGGAAGGTGTTCTGCATACCGCCGTAGATGTACGGATCGGCGTTGCCCTGGTAGACCAGGTCGGCCTGGCTGAGGATTCCGTCGTGGTTGATATCGTAGTAGCGGGCGGCGCCGCTGGCGGTGGAAGTTCCGACATAAGTGTTCGTGACCTTGTTGCGGGCCTTCTCGTCGTCATTCTTCCAGGTTCCGCCGTACTTGAAGCCCCAAAGGGAGTTCAGCGGATAGCCGGCGACATAACCGTACATCATGTATTTGTTGTTGCCCCAGCTGTCGTAAGCGGAAACGAACTCCTCGCCGCCGATGTCCTCGACTTTCTGGTCGTTGTGGGAAATCGTGAAACTGGTCTCCCAGCCGAAGTTCTTCTTGACGATATTCCGGGTCTCGACCGTGAGTTCCACACCCTTGTTGGAGGTCTTTCCGATGTTGACGAACTTCGAGGAATAACCGGCCGTCTGGGCGACCTGGACATTGAGAAGAAGGTCGGAAGTATGGGAAGAATAGACTTCAGCGGTAACGGAAAGGCGGTTCTTGAAGGCGGAGAAATCAAGGGCGGCGTTATAGGCCGTCGTGGTCTCCCACTTCAGGTCCGGAGAGTCCAGCCGGCTCCGGTAGGTCGCGACAGGCTGTTTGCCGTCGAACAGGTAGCCGCCCGTCGTCGTAGAAAGGATAGCGTGGGAGCGGTAGGCGCTGATGGCGTCGTTACCGGAGATACCTGCGCTCAGACGGAGGGACAGGTCATCGATCCAGCTGACGTTCTTCATCCAGGGTTCGTTGGAGATGCTCCACTTGAAAGCGCCCGAAGGGAAGGTTGCGTACTTGTTGTTCGGGGCGAAGTTGGAGGCGCCGTCCCGCCGGACCGTCGCAGTCAGGTAGTAGCGGGAGCCATAGTTCCAGTTGAAACGTCCGAAGACGGAGAATTTTTCTTTCGCGGAGTAACCAGTTCCGGCGCTGTAGGTTTCCTTGTCCTGGACCGCGTTCATGTTGTTCCACATGACGACATCGTCCATGTACCCTTTTCCGGAAAGTGAGAAGCTGTTGCTTGCGAAAGTATAATAGGAAAGTCCGGCCATGAAGTCGAAGGAGTGCTTTCCGGCCTTCAGCTTGTAGGTGGCGGTATTCTCGGAGGACAGGGAATGCTCGTCGTACTCCGCCCGGTATGCATATCCGCCTTCATCTCCCTGGATCTTGGTCGGAAGGGTGCCGGGCTGGTACTGATACGTATGGCGCTGGTAATAATAATAGGAAGCCGTGCTCCGGATCTCGAAGTTCTTGATCGGGGTGATGACGGCCGTGAAGTTATGGCTCATCGAATGACGGACCAGATAGTGGACGTTCATGTCGATGAGGGCCCGCGGGGAGTTGATCCAGCTTCCACTGTAATAAAAGTCGTTGATCGTATCCTCGGGTTTCATGAGCGGACTCAGATAGATGGCACCGTTCGTCCAGGAACTGCCACCGATGTTGGTCTTGTTCTCATCATTGTCTCGCCAGGTGTAGGAACCGTTGTAACCGACTTTCAGCCATTTGAAAAGCTTGCGGTCAAGGTTGATACGGCCGGTGAAACGCTTCTGGCCGCTGCCCTGGACGATACCCTGGGTATCATTGTACGAGAAAGAGGCGTACCGGCTGCTCGCATCGGTCCTTCCGGAAAGGGAAAGGGCGTAGTTCTGCGTAATCGCGGTACGGGTAACCTCGTCGATCCAGTCGGTTCCCTGGCCGGCGGCGAGCGGGTCCTTGAACCTGCTCAGATAAAGCGGGACATCCAGTCCGGACGCGATGCCGGCTGCCGCCGCATTCGAATCTCCTCCGAAGGATACCACCTCGTTGCGGTAGATCTGGAGCTCGCTCGCGTTCATGATGTCGAGTTTCTTCGGCAGCTGCGAGAATCCGATATCGGACTTGAAGGTAATGTTGGTCTTGTCCTTCTGGCCCTGGCCCTGCTTCGTCGTGATGATGATGACGCCGTTCGCACCGCGGGATCCGTAGATGGCGGTGGAGGAGGCGTCCTTCAGGACGGAAATATTCGCGATATCGTCCGCATTGATATCGTTCAGGTCGTGGATGGCATCGATGATGCCGTCGACGACGTAGAGCGGTTCATTGGACGCCGTAATGGAACGGGATCCACGGATACGGACCGTCGTGGTCGAGCCCGGGGCGCCGTCGGTAGACATGAAGTCCGCACCTGCGATACGACCCTGGAGGGCGTTGTCGACGGAAAGGACCGGAAGGCTCTGGATATCAGCCATCTTGACATTCGTCACGGAACCGGTCAGGTCTTCTTTCTTGACCGAGCCGTAACCGATCATGACGACTTCCTGAAGGACGTTTTCATCCTCGGAGAGGGTGATATTGTATTTGGTCCGGTTCCTGGAGACCTGGACGGTCTGCGTCTCGTATCCCATATAGAGGATCTCGAGGGTCCTTCCGGGACGGACCTTGAGGGTGAATGCGCCGTTCCCGTCCGTCGAGGTTCCCTGGGTGGTACCTGCGATCCTGATGGTCGCGCCGGGGAGAGGGGCCCCGTCCTTGTCGACGACCGTTCCCGTGATGGTCATGGGTTCGGAGGATCCCTGTGCATAAAGCGTTACCGCCGCTGTTGCATGGAGGCAGAACAGCAGCACCGTTGCCACGAAGGGCAAAGCGAGTTTTTTCAATATTGCATGCATCTCCATGGTCGGTATTACTGATTATCGTCATCTTTCTGGAAGACCGTGTCCTTACCGCTCTTCCCGCCGTTCAGGAGGAAGAGGTCTTCGTCCTGGACGTGCTTGTTGCTGGTGATTTTCCTCAGGTAGACATTGTCCAGGAAAATCCGGTTCGGCTTGCCGGGGACCGGAGATAGTGAACCGGCCGTGAACCGGATCCGGGTATTCGAAGTGAGCGGATTGGTGTCCGTCCCGACGATGCCGACAAGGAACTGGCCCTCATCCCACATGTCACTCGGGAATTTCTCCGAGTTGAGATCATAATAGGGGGCTTCGAATTCGATCTTGGTCGTTCCCTGGGCCTCGAAATCACGGATGACACCGCCGCCGACCACTTCCACGGTCAGTTTGTTGGCATCCTTGTTTCCGTCGAGGTCCGTGTAGGCGACCGCCCGGAAGGAGAGGACGATGAGGGTGTCCCTGTGGAGATCGTCCACATAAGGGGTTAAGAGATCGGCACCGTAACCGTCTCCGCTTCCCAGCATCAGATAGCCGTTCTTGCCGTAGAGATAAGCCTCTTCCCGGCCATCGATCACAGTGGATTCCCAGCCGCGGTTCTTGTCGGTGGCGGACCACTCGGAGGAGATTTTACCGTCCAGTTTCCGGGGATCTGAGGATCCGTACTTGGACCAGGACATATCGCTGGACAGTCTTGCCGTAAGGCCCTGATGAACAGGAAGATAAGAACCAAGCGACAAATCCGGTGCGGTCAGCATGAGCGTTCCGCTGCGACGGGTGTAATAAGGGATGTTGTAACGTTTGGCGTAGGTCAGCTGCAGTTCGTACAGATCGTCCTTGATCTTTTCGAAACGGGTCACTGATGCCCACGGCTTCGTTTCGGCATCCTGCCATCTGGGGGTGACTTCCACGTTGGTTTTGACGTAGAAGGTTGCCTCGCCCTTCCGAACGCTGACGCTGGCGGCGCTCAGGGGTGTCAGGGAATCGGGGTGCTCATAGACTTCGACGAATTCCGGCCGTTCCGCATTCGGATCGTCGTGACGGCACGACGACAGGAAAGGGAAGACCAGCATTGCCGCAGCCCCGGCCAGAAGGCCGGAAAGACGGACCGGATTCCCGGTAAGGGATTGGTTTGACATAATTATTGATGTTAATAGTTTTGGTTGTTTCATGCTATCGGGTCAGGTCGAAGTCGACCAGGATCGGACGGTGGTCCGATGGATCGTAGAAAGCACTTACATAGGTGCTCGGACGGCTGGAGGTCCATTTGTCGACCAGGATGCCGGCATCGACGACGGACCGCATCATGGACGGGTTGGCGTACATGAAATCGATCCGGGAATTGCCGTAGGTGCTGGAGCAGAAGGAGCCTTTCCAGGTCTCGGCGATGATGTCGACGAGGTCGGTCTGCTCGAGGATCACGTCCTGGGTCAGGAGACGGGTGTCGTTCTCCGGATACCCGTAGAACCAGTTGTCCTTCCGGGAACGGGAATTCAGGTCGCCCATCAGCAGCCAGTCGGCATTGGCATATTTCGGATCGTTGACGGTATGGGCGACGATATACTGCATCTCGAACTGGCGGTAGTAATCGCCGCCGTGCTCCGCCTTGCTCGCTTCCTGGGCCGCAGTTCCGGACACTCCGAACGAATAGGCCTGGGGCCACATATGGCAGGTCACGATATTGATTTTCCGGCCGGCCACCTCGATCTGCTGGATGGCTGCGCCATGGGAGACGGGTTTGCCCGTCACGTCGGTATCGGTAATCTTGAGGAGCGTCCTCACCGGGTACTTGGAGGTGGTTTCCTGGGGATAGTTGTCACGCTTCCCGCTCAGGGCCGTGTAGTTGTGGCCGTACCGGGCCGCCAGGGAGGCCCATCCGTCCGGCAGGAACCGCTCCTGGGACGGGGCGGACTGGTTCGTGTTGTTCTTGTAGATGGAAGCCGCCTCGCACCAGACGCAGACATCCGGATCATATTTCTTGACCCACTTGACGAAGGTATTGTAGTTGTTGGCCTGGTCCGCCCACATTCCGTTCTGGATGTTCCAGTAAAGGATGCGGAGATTGCCCTTCCGCTGCTGGGCCTTCCCTTTCCGGACCATGATATTGTCGACCCAGAAGCCGTGGACCCCGCTTCCAGTATCGTTGCCCGCGAGATAAAGGGCCATCCCGTCCGTCGCCCGGTCGACTTCCAGGTCCACGTGATGCCATGCC
>JAEEGI010018679.1_pt1 | contig 14070 bp, 3 predicted proteins | sample 8958751 | NCBI WGS metagenome assembly JAEEGI01 (sample SAMN16246545, study PRJNA631951) | gut metagenome | biome: gut microbiome; feature: rumen; material: KS-attached | host: Bos | place: Iran: Karaj | collected 2018-10
ATCCACAGGCGCCCCAAGGCCATTAGCAAAAGAGTCTCCTGCGTACCACGGAAACAATGAATTTGTCGACGATATGGCTTTAGCTTCAGGGGCTTTGCTTTATGCTACGGGAAAAAAACAATATGCAGACGACGCACTCCGTACCAAGAATCTTTTCCGAGAACAAGAATATGCAACAGGTCCTGCATTCTTTGAAGGAGGCTGGTTTGTCACTCACAATAAGGGATTCTTTAAAGATGTAAAGAATACAGGTTGGGCAAACTCTTACTCTTATGCTCTTTATGCTTTATATAAACTGATTCTCGCAGACAAAGATACCGCTATAAACAAATTCGGCTTGACCGAAAATGAATGGTTAAGCGCCGTTGAACATTGTGTTGCCAATATGATTGCAAACTTGGGCGATTTGGGCAAATACGAAGGTATTCCCGAGACATTTGTCTTCCCGACGGTTCCAAACATATGGAAACAAAGCCAGGTTACTTATGACAGAATGTGGTACACGATGATGACCGACCAAACCTGGATTTACAACCGATACCGCGCCGGCGACATCTTTGAAGTTTTGGCATATGCGGACGTAGCCAAAGATATCGAAAGCAAAAATATTTCTTTGCCGACCATGGGAACCCCGAACTGGAATGCCGCAGAAGCCAAACAATTCGGCATCAACCAGCTGAACTACTTGTTAGGCGTGAACCCCTGGGATGTTTCGTTTATCATGGGTATTGGCGATAAGAACGACGCACACCCGCACCACCGCGGAGCAAACCCTGAAGGCACGAACGTTCCTGGCGGAAAGTCGAAATACTACTATAGGCCCCCGGTCGGCGGTCTTTATGGCGCAGTTCCCCCGCTAGGAGGCGCTGACGGAGACGGCGTTATGGGCAAAGACGGCAGACTTAGCTGGGAAGACTACGAAATGTCCGAACTCTGTATCGACGCCGCCGCAACGTTTGTAAGTACAGTAACCCTCGCCTCCAAGCAAATCGACAAAACTATCGCCCCGGATATAGACGTCGAAATCCGCCATGTGAGCGTGGACTCCGCCATCGTGACGGTCAAGCTCTCCCAGCGCGGCACGGTCACCATCCAATACGGCACAACCGAAGGCCAGTACGACCAGACAGCATCAAGCAACGGCTCCGGAGTGATACACGATATCATCTTACGCGATCTGAAGCCGGGCACCACCTATTACTTCTACGTCATAGGAGCAAACGCCTACAACCCGGCAAACACAAAGACGAAGTACGCCAAGGAAAACCCGCTGACACCGTTCACGTTCACGACGCACTCCACGTCCGATCCAGCCAACATAGCAAACGTCACCGTCTGTAACGTTTCTGCAGACAGTGCCGAAATCATGTGGTACACGCCGAACGGCGAATACGAATCCAAGATTTACTGGGATACAAAGCCGCACACCAACGCCAGCGAATTTGCGTTCAATTCCGGTGCCGGCAACGCCGATGTCTCTGGCATCCCGACGCAGTTCCACTACGTGAAAATCGGCGGACTCAAGGAAAAGACGACCTACTACTTCATGGTCGAAAGCAATGGCGTACAAACCACCGTTGACGACGACAACAATCTGCTCAAGTTCACGACTCCTGTAACGTGGTACGACTTTAGCGTGAAGACCTACCAGTATCCGTGGCAAGGCGACATGGCCATGGTGAACATAAACATTTTCAATAACGAATCAAGATCTTTCGACAGCTTGACAATCAGAATCTACATGCGCGGGACCGATGCAATCGACACCGATATCGGCATGGGAACTGATATCTGCAATGCATACTCATCGGCTGGCTTCAGTGGAGATTGTTCCAAGGAAACAAAGGATGAACTTGAAAGGAACCTTCGCGACGCCCATCCTATCAAGATAGAAGATACCTACGACGAAGCCTCAGGAACTTGGCAATGGTATTTCCCGCTGAACCTCGGTTCTACAGTTATCCAGAGCGCAAGCCGCCTCCGCTTTGACGTGAGGTTCGACCACCGTAGTCCGTTCCCGCCATACAAGGACTTGATGAACGAAGCGCCGAACAAAAAACTTTACTGCCAGGACAACAACAAGTGGTACGCCCCGTCCTATGAATACGCCAGAGCGCTCACCCTGGACGAGAATCCGGGAGACTGGAGCTGGATGCCGCATTCCCGCGCAAATAACGAAGAAAAAGATTACCCGGGCATGCCCTGTATTCCAAAGGACGAGGGCGACATCAACTTTGATGCAGCTCCAGATAATCCGTACGTAGCGGTTTACCGCAAGGACGAATTCATTTGGGGTTACAGCCCGTCCAAGAAAGAAATGGAAACCAAGAGAGCGAACTACAGGATGACAGTGACTCTCGATCCTCCGTTCAACGTTTCCAACGGATCCCATATTGATTTAGACCAAGCTAGCAGCACCGTCCATGTCACCGGAAAGGCTCACATTACAGAAGGGGGCTACATCACGAAGGTATGGGCGAACGGCGTGAAAATCAGCGGCCCGGTCCTCTTCGATGGACTTGACAAATGGATTCTCGACGAATCCGGAACAAAGATCATCGCGAAGTACGACATCCCGACCGACATGTGGGATCTCGACATCCCCGTCAAGATGACACTCGGCAGCAAGAAAGTGGACATCACCATCTTCGCCGGCCCCAACCCCACTTGCGAAACATGCGCCGAAGCTGGCGGCTGCGCATTTGAAAACAGGACCTACTACATAAACTTCTCCAAAGGCGACGCCACGGCCTCCCAGCTCGTCATCAAGGACGCCCAGGGGAACCCGGTCGTAAGCCCCGCCAACCCGGACGGCACCGTTTTCTACATCGACCTGCTGGACAAGGACAAGGTCAAGGACAACACGCAGACGCTCGACGTCCAGATCATCAACAGCAAGAAGAACGACGTCCTCACCGTCACCCTGAAGGCGGACGCGGCGAACCCCGGACACTTTGTCGGAGGCCCGATCACCGCCATCAACCACTCCAAGGAAACGAGGAACCAGACTTCCGAGATCTCGTTCTTCGCGGGAGACACCATCCAGGTCGTCTATACGGACCCGAAGGACGAGGACGACATCTCCAGGCAGTCGTTCTACGCCGTATCCAAGGTGCCCACGCCGCAGATGGTCCTCGCCCTGGATTCCGACTGCGACAACAAGGCAGACCAGCTGAAGATCGAGTTCTCGAACAAGCTCGCTGACGGCTACAAGCTCGACAGCGTCAGGTTCTTCATCGAGGGCATGAAGGATTCCGTGACGGTCCAGCTCGACGCATCGAAATACGCCGACATGACCGAAGTCGTCATCCCGATCGACACGGGCCTCGTCCCGACAAGCGCGAGCCCATCCGGAAAGATCACGACCTACGTTTCCGACCAGGGAACGCCCAATGCCGAAACGACGAAGATTACCGACGGCATCCCGCCCACGCTCGTGAGCGTCTCGATCCTCGAGAAGTCGGACAGCGACAACAGCGGACTCGACACCGTCATGGTGGCCTACTCCGAACCGGTCATCTTCTCGTCCGAAAGCGAATGGCCCCTCGCCATTTCCGGGACGTCCGGCATGCCCACCGTCGTCGGAAGGGCGACGACGACGAACAACGGCCAAAGCTGGCAGTACATCATCAGCGGCAACGAGGACTACTCCCTGGTCGCCGTAGGCGCAAGCGCAAGCGCAAGGACCAGCGGCGGGTTCACCACCACCGACAACAGCTTCAACCAGGTCAACCCGGCAGGATGCAAGCCGAGCGTGCCCGTGACGCTCATCAGCCGCCCGGTACCCGTCTACCACGCCGAAATGATAGACGTCCAGGGGGACGGCATTCCGGACAAGGTCTACATCATGTTCGAACGCAAGCTCAAGCCCAAGGACATCTTCGACAGCATCGTGACGGTCTGGGGCGACCCGGGCATCGCGCGCTCGTTCATCACGACGGCGGACACCGCCGGCGGAACCATCAAGCCCAGGGAAACATACTGGACCATCCGCGACTCCGTCTCGGCCCCGTTCAAGGTGATGCTTGCCGACTCGACGACAAAGGATTCCGTCAACACCTACAGCATCATCGAGATCAACATCCCTGAAAAGCTTTCGTATCCGAGAGGCGCGACAAGCGGCGAGAACGACGGCAACGGCACGGTATCGCCGATGAAGGGCCTCGCGAACGGGTTCTTCGAATCGACCTTCACGCTCTACGACAAGTGCCCGCCGATCATCTCCTCGGCACGCATGATCAAGAACCTGCTCACGGTCAACATCTCCGAGAACGTCACCATGCTCGAGACGGGCAAGTACATCGTCCGCGAACGCGACAACTACATCCCGCCCGAACGTCCGCAGGGTGCAGGGAAAGCGTACCTCTTCACCTATAACGAGAAGGACAACGTGGTCCACGCGGGCGACATGATCAAGCTCGTCCCGGAGAATATCGGCTCCGCCTATGTCGACAGGAACGGCAACATCCCGCAACAGGAGAACCCGTGGGTGCGCGTCACGGGCGACGACAACGTCCGCTTCACGGTGACGCTCGCAGACCCGGTCGCGACGCCCAGGCCTAACGCCTACACGGGCCGCCCGGAAACGTCGAAAAACGACGCCTTCGTGACGAGCGCCGTCATCGGCGGCAAGAACAACTTCGTCAGCGGGAACGGTACGCTCCTCGGCCAGGCGGATACGGCGACATACTTCGGTTCGGGCCCGACCTTCGACATCGAAGTGACGATGCCGTCGGCCGTATTCACGACGAACAAGGGGCAGTACATGTACGATTACCGCCTGAAGATCGTCATGGACCTCTACGACAACCTGGGACAGTACATCAACACGTACAAGCTCGACATCCCGAAGGAAAACTTCCAGGCGGTACGCAGCCTCGTCGACAACGGGATACTGAGGCTGAACCTGGAATGGGCGGCCAAGGACAACGACGCCCCCGTGTCGAAGAAGGGCCACAAGATAGGGACCGGCGCCTTCATCGCGAAGTTCGACTTCACGGCGGAATCCTTCTGCGCGTCGACCTTCGACGAATCGAGCAACGACTACAAGCTCAGCTGCGACGAAGTCGGCAAGAAGGTGGAACGCGCTACCGCAAGCAAGACGAAGACGCTCGGCTTCAAGAGAAGGAAATAAAATTCAACCAGCCTCCTGGATTTAACCGTCCAGGCGGCCCTTTACTTTTTGAACAGAAGATAGACGTATGAAAAAACTTATTAGTGCAATATTATTATTCTCCTTATTCTGCATAGAGCATTCTCTTGCAGCCAATACACATAGTCTTCCGAATCTCGACAGGACCTGCAAATCCTGCACACGTATACACAACGATTCGGTAAACGTCTTCAACAGGCGCCCCATCCGCTTGAACCAAAGCGGGTTCAAGCCCGAACATTACAAATACGCCTATGTCGCGGACCCCACTGAAAAGACGTTCAAAATCATTGACGCCAACAGTGGAAAAGAAGTCCCCGGCGGTGGAAACCTCACCCTGATAGGAAAAGTTGTCAGGCCGGGTATAACCGTTAGAGTATCCTTCAACTCCCTCCAAGACTTAACAAGACTTGGAGACAGCTCTTCGACAGGTTCCGAAACGCTCTACCGCGCCGACTTCACGACACTTACAACAGTAGGCGAATACTTCCTCGTTGTAGGCAAAGACACCTCGGCAACATTCCATATCAGCCCCTATATTTACAACGCCATTCTTGAAAAATCGATGATGTTCTTTGGAATCCAGCGTTGCGGCAATACCGATTCGCACTTCCACGGAGCCTGCCACTTGAAGGATGGTTCAAGAGTAAATCATGACCTTACCGGTGGCTGGCATGACTGCGGAGACCATTTTAAAGTTGGAGAAACGGTCGGTTACGCAGCTTACGTGCTTTCAATGGTTTACCTCACCTACCCCAACAAGGCCGAAGACCGTTTCGGTCATTCGTATGCAGATACCATTCCAGACGGAGTTCCTGACATTCTCTACGAAGCCAAAATCGGTGCCGATTATATCATGAAGCTTTACGACGCCTCCGTAGCCGACGGACTTATCGAAAAGGGCGACATGTACCATACGGTGGGCATGAGCGATTGGGACCACAGTTTCTGGGATGTGCCCGAACACCAGGACATGCAAAGTACTACAAAAGGAGGTCCTGACCGTCTTGTTCTCAAAGGTATCGGAACTAACGTTGCCGGCATTTACACGGCCACCTTGGCAAACGTCGCCGCCGGCTTTAAATGGATCAATCCTTCTTACTCCCAAAAACTATTAGACGCGGCCAAAACAATTTATGCAAAAATTGTGAAGCCGACATACTTGAAATACACAGAATCTTATGAAGGTCGAGACAAATGCGCTAAAAGAGGCAAGGCAACTTTATACGAATATAACGAAGGTAATATAACCTTTAACGGTAAAGGATACTACAGCGGTATGGGGCTATGCGAAGACGATGCCGCAGCGGCAGCCGTATCGCTCTGGTATGCCACCGGAGATACCACATATTCGTACGATTTGTACAAGAACCCGGAAATGAATACTAACGGGATTGCAAAATACGACTTGGCGTTTTTCCCTAAAGGGATTCTTGCGATGGACCAAGGTTTCAACAACTCTTGGGCAACGGACTACCAGAATCTATTCGCCTATGTTCTGTTCGCCATGCAAAAGCTGATATTGAACGATCCCGAGTTCGAGACTAAATTCAACATTTCACAGGCGGAAAGGGACTCCCTTTCGATGCGCGTGATGGCAGCATTCCGCAAGCAAGTCGAAACCAACTCCACGGGTGATTCCATTGCAGTGCTGTATGAGGGGAACACCTCTGTCGAACCCCGCGAAGGCACATCCAAGCTCAAAGTGAATCCCCCTTACAACTTGGTGTGGACCTCCTTTGACTGGGGCGTGATGCGCTACAACATGGGTTCTGCGGTGGCCGTATTCCTTTTGTATGAACTGACCAAGGACGAACGCTACTTGAAGGTCGCTTTGGACAACATGTATTACGTACTGGGCGCCAACCCCTGGGATATTTCACTTTTGCTCGGTGCAGGCGACAAGAACCCGCAACACCCGCATAACCGTTCCGCAAACCCCGATGGTTACAATGCAGGTGGCGGCATTCCTTACGATTACAAGTGCCCCATCGGCGCATTGATGGGTGGACGCGCTCCGAATTTACCATTGATTGAAGACTGGGAAAAATACACATCGACAGAAACCTGTATCGACTTCTCGGCTCAGTTCCTGTTCCCGGCACAAAGCCTTGCAGAACAACTCCCGCCCGATAACGACGGTCCTGTTTTCAGCGACATCGTTGGTATCCCCACATCGGATTCTACAGCAATTATCAGCTGGAAGACCGACGAACTCGCACTCGTAACCGTTTCCTATGATGTAACAACAAATGCCAATACAGCAAAATCCATACAGCTCACCGAAGCAGTCAAAGAAGGCTCCGTCACGCTCACCGGGCTAACTCCCGGACAAACGTATTACTTCTTCCTTGAAGGCGTCGACCCTCATGGAAACATCACCACGGATGACAACCACGGCTATTGGTACAAATTCACCATGACCTCGACAGCAACACAAATCAAGGGTGTTACCATTTGTCAGGTGGATAATCGCAGTGCCAAAATTTACTGGTGGAGTACGGACCGTCTAGATGGAATGGTCCATTTCGGCAAAACAAAAGGATCCTATACTGAAAAAGTAGTCGCAAATGGCGGTGTAGCGCTTTTCCACGAAGCAGTCCTTACCGGACTTGAAGCCGGCACGACATACTACTTTACCGTATCCTCCGGAGCAACGACTTCCGAAGAATATTCTTTCACAACCGAGCAATACGCAACAACAGTCAACATGGATATCAACGTCAAGCCTCTCAACAAGGATGGATGTAGAAACACTTCCGACTGGACAAAATGCAATACGTTCCTCGTCATCGTCCGAAACAAAGACTCGGTGGAATACAACGATCTTGATTTAAGATTCTATTTCCCCGTAGCAGTCCAAGGATCAAGCAACAACAAGTCCATTTGGGATGGTTCCGGATATTCCGTTGGCATGCCTATCATAGAATTCGGCACTCCTGTAGCCTATAATGTAACATCAATGAAGGACTCCGTAGAAACGGGCTATTATACGCCAGTCCACATCGAGGGAAAACTTGCTGTATCCGGTAGCTACTTCTTTGAATTAATTATAAATCCCACATACGGAAGCATCGACAGCAGTTGGTCATTTAGGCCCCATATCGCAGCTGACGACCCTGAATACTCCGAAGGTATCAATTTGAAGCGTGGACCGCTATATAAAGAAGAATCCAACTCCAACATGTACGTAGAAATCATTGATGGTGTAGGCGAAGCGGCTTTCAAAAAGACAGCATACGTCACTGCATACTACCACGGCACATACATTTACGGCTACGCTCCGGATTACACACCAGATAAAGGCCCTCAAGTTGACCGTTCAATCGAAACAACGTTTTCAAGCCCGTTCATAAGCCCAATTCACTCCGTCGAAAAAGTGGATCCGGTAACAACCTATTCGGCCACAAGCACGATTACTCCGAACGGATTCCTCGATGCCGTTGAAAAGAACAGCGATCCCTATTCATTTGAATATCTAAATCCCAAGCGTACGGACGCCATTTCCTTCGGCGTTACCGACACTCTACTCGCCTACGGCAACAACTATATAGAATGGGTCACCTGGCACAACAGAAATGCCAACCAGAAGACCGAAAACAAGTATGATTGCGCCTGCGCTGTTGTACGCACGAACGTCGAAATCGACAGTATCACGAAGCCTCTCGAAAAGCGCTACCTCGTATTCGACAAGAGCAACATCGTCGGTTACAAGGACAAATACATCGAAGTCCAAATTTCGCTCCTGGACAGTTCCCTGACGCTCCTCAAGGACGAAAAGAACTTGAACGTGGAACTCGTCTCCGATGATCCGAACGTCCAGTTCTATACCGATCCGACAGCAACGATTCCGGTAACGACCGTAACGCTTTTCGACGGCGTTGCAACAATCTACGTGAGCTCGAAAGTCGCCGTAAAGACGAACATCTCCGCAACGCACGAAAGAACAAAAGATATCGACTATGTACCGGCAACCGCCGAGCTGAACATCGAAGAACTTCCGCCCTGGCCGATTATCGATGCCGCAAAGATTGTCGATTTGGACTGCGACCACATTCCGGACGCCATGGACATCACGCTATCGTCGGAATACACGGAAAACCAGAAATTCACCTCGATTAAGTTCACTTATGACGGGAAGGAATACACATCCAGCACGGTCAAGTCCCTGAACGGCAGATCTCTCGTCGTAAACATCGACGTCCCGAAAAATGTTGTAACGAACGCCACCGGAAAGATTACGCTCATCAGCAACATTCAAGGACAATCAAAAGAAGTCGAAGATTCCTACTCCGACGGCATGCCGCCGGCACTCCTTTCGGCAACGATTCTCGAACGTCAGGATACATCAACGACAGACCATCTCTACCTGCAATTCAGCGAACCGATTTCAGCGCCAGGCACAAACTTCCCGCTCGTGCTCTATAGCAGCGACAAGACGACCAAGGCCACGATTCCGACCGTTACCAGCGCAAAGCTCTACAACGAAGAAAAGAACATCTGGCACTTCGAAATTGCCTTTGATGCAGGTGGCAATTCCCTGGTGAGCGCCGGCATGTGGGGACAACTTGACGTGGCGGGAACCATCATGGACCTGAACGGAAACGGAGTCGCCGGGGCCTGCACTCCGGACAAAGTCGAAATATTCTTGAAGATTCTGCCTATCCCGATGACCTACGCCGTCATCACGGATAAACTCCAGAACGGCTATGCAAGCCATGTCGACATTACGTTTGCCAAGGCTCTAGATGAAAAACATACTCCAGACAAGCTAGAACTCATCTTCGGCGTTGCCTATCCCGAAACACTTACAGTCGAAAAAGGCAAGTTCACCTTTAACGGTGCAACCCTCTCCATCGACCTCAATCCAACATTCAAGTTTGGCAACACCGCCGGCACGTTCGAAGGAACTCTCCCGGGCGGCAAGGCGCTCACCAATGCAGGCCTTGTCACGCAATACCTGGGAACCGGTGCAGCCACCGAAACAAACTCTGTTCTCGCCGAAGACAAAGTGGGACCGGTGTATGTATCCGCGACAATCAACCAGACATCGACAAACGACATCTTGACGATTATCGCAAGCGAGCCGCTAGTGACGGCGGATTCCGCGCAGCAATACTACAGGCACAAACGCGCCGAAAAGCAATCCAACGCCTTTAGCAGCAGTTTCTCGAGCTGGAGCTACGGACAAAACAAATCCGGAGTAATCTTTATCTTCTCGGGTGAACTTACAGGAACGGTCATGGAAGGCGACTTTGTGCGCATGGGTTCCATGATGACAAGTACCTTCAAGGACGCCAACGGAAACTATCCGGAATTTGAAGTGCCATGGATTCCTGTTGACGGCAAGGGTGCGCCGAGCATCAAGTTCGACGTCGCGCTTCGCGAAAACGTTACAGACGCGAATTCGAACAAACGTACAAAGGTCGATGTGGGCGAAACCATGCGTTTCTATATCAAGAACCCATCTAGCAACAAGTTCGACCTCATCCAGAACGGCAAGGTGACGATGGCCGGAATCGATTCCAGCGATATCGGCGGCGCCATCTTTGACGCAAAGCTCACCGTTCCGCGTGGAGCGTCGTTCGGCGAAGAATGCGCCTGGGAGAAACTGCTTGTCAAGTTCAACATCCCCATTTATTCGAATCTCGGCCACTTCGTCAATCGCTTCCACCAGTCCTTCGAAGTGGATCCGAAGCTTTACCTATCCCCGAACAACCAGATTTACTTTGCCATAGAATGGGCGAACAAGGCTCCGTCAGGCATCCGCTCCAAGGAAGACCGCGCTGTCGGAACGGGCGCCTACATATACAAGGCCGAAATCGAAACGAGGTTCTCGCCCAACATGAACAATCCTGAAGTCCGAAACGATTCCAAGATTACGCAGAACTTCTCGTCGAAGAACACCTTCGAAAGAACGAAAGTCTTCGGTATAAAAAGAACAAAGTAAATTAAAAAGATAGGGAAATATGCAAGAGAGTCTTTTTACAAACTCGCCTTACGTTATCGCGCTTTCGGTCATAGCGCTGATTATCGTGTGCTATTTCCCTATCATGCTTGGTCAAAAGACATCGGTCAAGCAACTTCCGAGATCCATACACCAATTAGTCATCATCAGCATATTTTGGCAAGCCAGCAGCCTTATTGGTGACATTTTTTTTAGCGGAAGCAACTTCGAATTAGGTTCCAAGGCCTATACGGCAAGACAAATATTTTTTGGCGTAGCAGGACTAGCCTGGATTCAGTTAGGGAACGCCGTACAGCATACTGCAGAAATCAGCCTGAATATCAAACGGAAGGGCCGTTGGAAGCTCATGAATATTTCCGGGGCCATCATCATGGTCATTTCCACGTTAATATTCATCAAGAATCCCTCGTTTATTTCAAATGCGAACATTTTTGGCTATAGGCCATTTGCCGAAAGGCCCGTGTTCTATTTTTATTCTTTTATATTCTGCATTTTTGTCGTTCCCAACATTCTCGTCGCCGGATACCACATTCTCCACAACATCGTCCAATCCAGCGATTCAACGCTCCCCCGCCAAGTAAGCATCTACATGTTGAGTGCATTCTCATTTTTCTCGATGCTTGCGATTTTATTCGATTTTTTCATTCCTATTGCAACAAGGTTCGCCGACTACGACCAATTCCTCAAATGGACTCAATTCATTTCGATATTCCTCGCAATTCTTTCCGGTCAATATTTTACATCCGTCTCGTTCAAGAACAAAAGTGCCTCTTGGTTTTTGGATAAATTAAAAGACAAAATGATTGACGGGCTCCTTTTTTACAACAACAACGGGCAAATCAAGCTTGCGAACCCGGCTGCGTTGAGCATTCTGCACACAACGATGGACAACATCTTCAACAAGTCCATATCTTCCATATTCCCGCAAATCACGGACACCACCCGCGAATCAACTTACAACAAAATAAAAATCAAGATTAACGACGAAGACCATATATTCAACGTCACGACATTCCAGATCCGTCAATCGCTCACGACCTACTACAACGTAGCCTTCTTCAGCGATGTTTCCAAGGCGCTTCACTATCAACAAATTATCAAGATACGCGACGAGCAGTTCAAGGAATACCAGCTGGACCAGATACGTTATCAGGAACGACTCAATATATGGAAAAAGAAGGTCGACGAAAGCAAGAGTTTCCTGGATACGCTCATCAGCACCCTGCCCTTCCGATTCTGGTCCAAGAACGAACAGGGCGTGTTCATGACGCAAAACCAGAACGACATCAAGGAACGCGGGAACCTGTTGCAGACTTCGGAACCCGACGACAAGATTCTCCCGCAAGAACTTTTAGCCCGAAACGAAGGCGAACCGCAAAGTTTCATCTCTTACGAACGAACGGTCAAGGCAAATGACGATTCGTTTGATGAAGGCGACACCATCGAAATCCTGAAGCAGGACGACTACAACAAGGCCGTTCGCGAAGGCAAGACAAAAGACATATTGATTTTCAACAACATGTTCATCCCGATTATTGCACCGCAAAAACCATATAAAATAATCGGAATCAAGATCGATATCACCAAGGAAATGCGTCTTGAAAAAGAGCGCGACATGTTGCAGGAACAAAAGCACATCCACTCGAGGCTCGAAGAACTGGGAACCATCTGCGGCGGATTCGCCCACGACTACAACAACATTCTCGGTTCGCAAATCGGGTTCTGCGACTTGGCGCTCGAAGTCATCGAAAAGGACTCCCAGGCTTATCTGTTCATCCAAGAAGCGCGCAAGGCCGCCACACGCGGTAAGCAATCGCTCGAGGAACTCCTGAACACCATCCGCGGGAAGACGTCCGAGAAGGACAAGCCCACGGAGTTCCCGCCATACATGATTATCGACGACGTGGTGAAGAAGCTCTGGATCACGCTCCCGCCCAACGTAAAGGTCAAAGCGGAGAACATCGACAAGAACATCCGAATTGTCGGGAACGTGGCCGCCCTCGACCGCATCATCAGCAATCTTGCGAACAACGCCGTTTTCGCCATGAAAGAAAACGGCGGAACGCTTACAATCTCCTTAAAAAGAGAAGAACTCAAAGAACCCCTCATTACCCCATACGCACCTCAGATCGAAGCGGGCATTTATGCGAAGATTACGGTCGAAGATACGGGCACGGGAATGGATACAGCAACCCTCGAACGCATATTCTCGCCGTTCTTTACAACAAAAGCACCAGGCGAAGGTCTCGGTTTAGGCCTTTCATCGGCACTTAGACTGCTAAAAGACGGCAATGCGGGCTATACTGTACAGACAACTTTGGGCGAAGGTACTATTTTTAATCTATATTGGCCTATAAGAAACGAGAAAATGGAGGCTTAATGTCTACAATACTCATTATTGACGATGACGCTCAACTGAACCTCATGTTGAAGTCCGCACTAGAATTGAAAGGTTACACTGTCGATACTGCATGCAATGGCAAGAAAGCGAAGTCCCTCTACCAGAAGAATTCGTACGATGTAATCATCACCGACATCATCATGCCAGAAGGTGACGGTTTTGAAGTAATTCTTGATCTCCGTCGCATGGGATTGAGCAATAGAGTGATTGCTATCAGCGGTGGTGGACGTACATCTGCCGAAGACTACCTGGCAACAGCCCAGCATTTCGATGTCGCAGCCATCTTCAGCAAACCGCTGGATCTCCAGCAGCTCCGCAACAAAGTGGACGAGATTATCAAGAGCCATTCGTAATCGCATAAATGATGAATATCCTGATCGCTGATCTTGATCGGAAATTTGTCGATGAGCTACAACGCAACTGGTCCATCGCCGGAACGAACCTCCTAGTCTGCTCCGACGAGAAAGCCTTGATGCCGCTAGTAAAAAAGACGTCGATAGACCTCGCGTTTATCGAGGTTCCTTTTTTAATGCTCGACAATATGGACAT
>JAEEGI010018684.1_pt1 | contig 14067 bp, 10 predicted proteins | sample 8958751 | NCBI WGS metagenome assembly JAEEGI01 (sample SAMN16246545, study PRJNA631951) | gut metagenome | biome: gut microbiome; feature: rumen; material: KS-attached | host: Bos | place: Iran: Karaj | collected 2018-10
TTCCTTTTTTATTCACTAATGTATTGCGTTGATTTTATGGGAGAAAGAGGAACAAAATATAAAGATAAAGTGGTTGAGGTGAATTCACAAATCATAGACAGGTTGAATGATGTTTATGACCGACTTTGGAATGAATGGAGGTCACTTTAAATCGGAATATATTTTGGTTTTACTCGCTAACGAAAGCGAATTATATTTTTAGTTAATTGATTAAGTCAAATCGGGATTTGCAGAGGATTTCTGTCTTTACGGGTGTAACGAAGAAAATGATAATACACCCGTAAAATTTAGAAATAAAGCATGAAAAACTACGGGTGTTAGGCAAAAATCAACAATATACCCGTAAATTACAAATTCCGGTTTGTCGAGATAAGCGAATGGCCTTTTATCTCGCAATATAACTTGCTTGTATCTTTGAGTATTCACATATCAAGGGGCAGAAAGATGTTTATTATGAAAAGATTATCAACAAAAACAGTTTTATATATTGCAATTGTTATAAGCATATTTTTTTGCGGATGCAATAAAAACAGCGGATTAAAAACAGGATTAATACCTGATAAAAGAGAAATAGAAAGAATAACGATATATTCCGGTGAAGAAAATCCCGAACATATTTGGGCAATTATGTGGCCTGAATGTTACAAGCCGGGCGGGGAATATGTAAAGTTATACGGTGTCAGCTCATCTTTGACAAAAGAGGATGCTGCTTTTTTGCTGGATTATGTTGAATCGGCTTCCAAAAACGGAAATACGGGAAACGAACTTCTTTGTTCTATTCAAATATCGGTTGTGGAGGATAAAACTCACACAAGCGTTGATTGCAAAATATACGACAGTTATCCGGAGGGATCGGATAAGTTTGTTGAGATAATAAACAGGATATGCGGCGGAAATAAAGAGTATTTCTGCATGAACGGAAAGGTTCAGGAAGTTACGGAAGAGTATTTTACTGAATGTACGGGATACTCCGATGATGATATTCAAGGCGGAACAATCAGTGATGTGATTAATCACCTTGAGATTAATAATGTATTCGAGTTTCACTCTCTTTTTATGGAACAGGATTACAAAAATATATTGGATAATTACGATACTTGCAAATATCTTCCGTATAAAGTATATTCGGCGCCGAGCTCGGATGAAGAATGTTTGGAGTTTGCAACAAATCTTGCGAAAGAACTGAATGCGTCAGGAGCAGTTGAAAAGAAAACCGGAAAAGAAGGTAACCCTGACTGGTACGAGATCGAAGACTATAACGGAGTGCCGCTTCGGGTATACAGAACGGAGACCGCATCCGACGCATTTTGGGTAGATACGCGGAATGCTTCCGGCTTTAACTGCGTTGTGTTTTATGAGTATTTCCAAGGCCCCGGTGATGCGAGCGGTTTTGATACATATTGTTTCGTTTACAGTAATGACTATAAATTCGCTGTTGCGGTTGAATGTGACCGGAACAATCGGGAAGAAATGTATATGATTATTAAAGAAATAGGCGACAAGGTCAGGTGAAATCGGGGACGGGTTCAAAAATTGAGCAGAAGAAAAGAGCCTTGGGGACGGGGTTTCCGGTTCATAAAATATAAATTGCGAGGAAACTGAAATGTTGTATGACGTAGAATATGAAATATCGGCACAAATATTTGTTCTTATTATATTTGTGTATTCTTGCATCTATTATCCGATGAGAAGCAAGAAAAATATATTTTTCAGAATCATGAGTATAATTCTGATTGTTACTCAGTCCTTTGATATATTATCTGCCTATGTAATATCCTATACCAACATCTTCCCGAAGATCAGTAATATTCTGGTGAACACTGCTTACTTCTTTTTCGGTACGATTCTTTGTTACATGCTTGGTGCCTATATCGATTACCATATCATACCTGAAAAGGGTAAGAAAATCTTTTTGAAAACAAAATTAATAGTGCTGATAATAGAGGAAATTGCAATTGTTGCAAATATGTTTTTCGGCTTTTTCTTTTATATCACGGAAGACAATGTATATACTCACGGTCCCCTTTTTTATGTTATGCATTTTGTCTCGATCTTTTTTATTGTGATGGCGGGAATAACAATGTTCCTAAACAAAAAAGTGCTCGGAAAAGCACAGAAACTGTACGGGACTATTATTATCCTGCTGTATGTACTGCCGATAATAATGCAGGTTTTGTTTTTCGGTAACACCTTAATAATCATGTTCGGCGCTTCGCTGATTATGCTGGTTACGTTCTTTTCTCTGGAAACCCCGGACTATGTAAAATTGCAAACAACTCTCGAGGAATTGGAGAAAACAAAATCGGAATTGGAAAAGCTGAATAAGAAAAATTTCAAACTCGCCCATTTCGATCAAATGTCCGAATTGTTGAATCGTACCGCTTATGAAGAAATGATATCGGATTTAAAAACTAATATGCCAAATATAAGAGAAGAAAAGAAAGTCATTATTTTCATGACCGACCTGAATTTCCTGAAATATTTGAATGACAATTTCGGTCACAACATAGGTGACGAAGCAATCAAAAATGTTGCGTTGATCATAAAAGAAACCTTTTCGGACAAAGAAAACTGCTATCGAATCGGCGGGGATGAATTCTGTATTATCAGTATCGGAAACGACAAAAACGAATTCGAGACAATGTATCGGAAATTCATAGAAAAAGTTGAGGAAAAAAGCCGGAAAGTGGATTATCCCTTTTCCGTTGCCAGCGCATATTTCATTGTTCAGGATGAAAGCATCGGCGACGCAATACAAATCGTTGACAATATGATGTATGAAAACAAGAAAGAGTTCAAGAAGAATTATCCTCATTTTGCCAGAGCGTAGAACGATATTCTAAAATCTAAAGACAGAACTGCAACACAAAGAAAACACCATTCGAAAGGATTAATGATGGAAAAAAGAATGAGACAGCTTGGCGGTGCAAATATGGATATCGATTTAACAAGCAATCCGTCCGATATTCAGTGGGAACAAACCATGTGTCCATGGAATAAAGAGGAGAATACGAGAGAACATAAATGCGCCGTAAAAAATATATCGATATGCAAATATTTTTGCGGAATTAAGTATCTGGACAGCGTCCTTTGCAGCTATCCTTACGAAAATACAGAGGTTTTGGAAGGCGAAATAACCACACCCCAAAGGAGCACCAAACCATGGAAAGCATTATAGTTATATCTCCAAGAAATGATGAAGAGAAGAATATTATCGGTCAATGGGAAGGCCGGGCCGTTTTTTGCGGTTTGGTATCGGATAACAGGGTCACGCTGGAAACCGAAAAAGGACATATCTTCATCGATTTTGGCGATGATGAAGAAATACGTTCGGAATATGCGGATGAAGCAGTTGATTTTGATATCGGAAACAAATACTTTTATGTCATTTCTTACAGCGACCGGGATTTTGTTACGGATTTTCTGAAAAAGACAAAATTCGCCGACGGATGTTTGTTCGATAATGATCGCGGAGAAATAACAGATTACAGCAACTTGATTAAGCAAGATTTTGCTTTTTGAAATAAGGTTAAGGTTATGGAAAAAAACGACAAAACACTGGAATGGACAGGGCTTATTATCGGACTTGCGGGAATATTTGCGTGCCTTTTCGGGCTGGTAATGTTTAACCGTTACGTGGTTATGCTGATCCCGCTGATACCCAGAATGGCGGTCGTAATCCTAAGCTACTGGGTGATAGCGGCCGCTCCGATCGCAGTAATGATTGTATCCAAAGACAAACTGTCCGACCTTGGATTTGCAAAAGAAAAAATCGGCTTGCAGATCTTAATCGGAGTCGTTTTGGGAATCGGAATGTCGCTTGTTTTAACGCTCGTTCCGCATCTTGCGGGATTCGGCTCTTACGTTGACAACGGCAACAGATACGGGTATTTCTGGCAGTTTATTTTTGAATTTGTTTATTGCACGGCCTCCGTCGCGGCGGTCGAAGAACTCTGTTTCCGCGGATTTGTCTTTTCAAAGATTAAAAAAATCAGCGAAAAAGAAATCGTTGCTATACTCGTTTCGTCCGCATTGTTCGGACTCTTCCACATTACGACGCTTAATATAATTCAGATTGTCATGACCACGCTTTTCGGCATTTTCTGGTGCATCTGCCGAAAATACATCAAGAACTGCACGACACTCTCGCTCATCGTATGCCACGGAATTTACGATGCGCTAATCACCGTCTGGGTATTTGTTTTCATAAAATAGATAATTAACCTTTCGGATTTGAAATAATTTTATGGGCAACCGCGAATAAACTTACGAAAAGAGGACCATATGAACGAACACAGATGGAGAGTTCCAAAGGAAGAAGAAAAGAAATATGCGCTTTATTGGGTATCGAGTGATAAATACGAGCGTATTCATTACGGAAAAAACATTTTGAAAAAATAAAAACGGTAACGAATGACTCATCTGTTTGTTATATAAACAGGTGAGTTTTTATATAAAAAGGAGAATGAAATGGATTGGGAAAGCATTTTTAACAGAGTGTTGAATTGTTGCATAAATCACGTTGAATTTGCGGTATGGGTTCAGCTGGCAATATTGCTTGTTTCCATGATAATGGTCGTTTTGCTAATCGGTAAAGATAAAAAATCAAGGTGGCTCGGGGCGTCTTTGGCGGTTATGATTGCACAGCTTTTTATGAGCATGCATGTTTATTGCAATTTATTTAATATAGTTTTCAGGAGAAAAGAAATATATGAGTATTGGCTTATAAATGCTACGATGGATGAGACAAAAAGGGAAAGCGCTTACCTTGTATGGGTGGTTCTGGCGCTTGACGTCGCTTTTATAGTATTCTTTTGCATACATTTTATACGCAATTACCATATGGGAATCATTCACATGATCGTGGCTCTGGCGGCGGGCATCGGCACAAGAATTATCGGATATTTATCGACGATTACCCCTCCTACATTTGCGTTTAATTTGTTTCAACAGCGCCACGGAGATGCCGGGATGTTGAGCATAGTGGTGCCTGCCAAACAAGACTCTTTTACCCAAAGACTTTCGGTCTTTAATTCCGCGCCAAAAATAATCGGGATAATCGCAGTGGTCGCATTATTCGCTTCGCTGATAACATTGAGCCTTCAAACAAAAAAATATTACCCCAAAAGAAAGATGCTCTTCGTATTTCCCTCGCTCATCCTGATAATAGAACTCATCAGATACATGACAATCTCAATGTGCGAATTGTTCTTCGAAAGACTCGCCGACCTGAAATTCGGAGCGATTAATATAATCACCTGCATCCTCTGCCTGGCATGGGCGGTGTATTTGTTTAGGACGAGGGAGAAGGAACCGGAACAGGATATCAGATAAAATATAAAAGGAGTAAAAGTCGGCGCTTTTGCTCCTTTTTAATTGTGTAAAAAGAAGACAGGGATAAAGCAAAGGTTATTGGCAAGTGATATTTATTACTCAAACCGGAAAAAAGTATGTAATAAATCAAAAATAAAGTCTAAGTGAATGATATATTTTCGATACTATTATATAATTAGTATGTATGAGCAGGAGAACAGAAAATTGGAACTGAGAAAATATGCAGTAAAAAGTGAATATGAGGATTTAGAAGAGGACGGAATTTCTTTGCGGGATTATAAAAAAGAATCTCAATTGATGGCAGAAATTTTTAGCAATCTTACAGAAGAACAGTTAATAGAAAATTCTCAAAAAATCAATATAGAAACAGTATTTGATATCGTTAAGGATACTTTTTCGAGAGAATATCAAATTGATTTAAAAGACCTGAAAATATGCAGTAAATATACGCATCAATTTTCTCCGTATCGAGGCATGGAAGAAAACGGAAACGGCGCGTATGTTTATATAGATGAAATGTATCAATCCATTGTCTTTAAATACTTTATCATAATGTTCAGATGGTCAAAGGATTTCGACAATAAAGATAAATATAACGATTATTTTTCGTATACATTTTATTTGGTTCATGATTTGAGTATATTAAATCTAATGAACAGCTGGCAGGCGACCAAGGAATTATTTATGATAATGGAAGCGGACGAACAGGTTCTGGGGTTGGCTGAGTCATGCTATTGGAGCACTATTATATTCGTTTTGGCGCATGAGATTGCTCATTATTATTTTGAAAAAAGAGAGATTCATTTTAACAATAAAATCAATGAAGAATATAAAGCCGATGAGATTGGGTATAAAATTTTATTAAGAACAATTGAACAACATGATGATATTAACAATTACACATACCTTGCTCCGATGATGCTTATGGATTTTTTTGATACAATTTGTTATACAAAAAAAGTCATGTATGATCTCAATACGATTGACCCTGTTCACCCTAGTCCACCCAAAAGGAAAAAGCATCTGTTTGGGGTAGAAGACAAGTTTAATTATTATTTTGATACATGGGAAGGAAATCAACTTTACGGAGGTTTTCTGGATTCATTTGACTTGTTTAAGACTAATTTAATGCTTTTGAAGGATGAAGGAAAACTTGAAAGCGAGATTGCCGAAGGCATAGAAAGGCTGAAAGAAATAGAAAATAAGAGGAGAAAAGATGAATAGAGAACAAGCAATCAGTTTTGATAATGAAATAAAAAGATTTGCGAATGAACTGTCTAAAAAATATGATTCTCCGATTGGCGGGGATTATATTTCAGAAGAAGTTATTTCGATAATTCCTGAAACAGACAAACAGGGATTGATTACTATCCATGACGGTAAGTCGTATTCAATAAAACCGTCTAATGTTAAAGTTGATTTAAAAAAAGCATTGGCTGCAGGATTGGAATTGATAGTGTCCTTAAGCATGCCCCGGAATATGTTTAATTATATCCAATTATTGTTGGCATCTGTTATATTTGCAACCAAATCGATGACAATTGAAATCGGAAAAGAAGAAGCGATGATAGTGTATTGGTTGCATAAAAATAATTATTATGATAAAGGGATAGAAGAGGACATATTTATCAATAATATAAAAGATTTCCTCGCGGAAAAAGAAATAATCATTTCTGAAAAGGATATTCGGGACAAGATTAACGTTTTGTATAAAAACGACATTATCAGAATCGAAGAAGGAATTATATTTATCAATGAAAAGGTTGTGGGAAATGTCTGATAAAGCAATAGCTAAAGTGTCAAAATGTGTTTGTAATATTTGATAATCCTAATATCGGGGTGAGTATAAGACAAGTTATTGAGAACGTAAATGATAACGCGATAACGACTTAAGAAGAGGGGTGTTCGTAATTGGGCAATGAAAATTATATACAAAATAAAATCATGCAGTTAGAAGGCGGAGCCTTTCAGAAATTGTTTGATGAGTATCTTTACAAAAAATATAATTTTAAAAACATTCAAACGTTAGGGGTGCAGACGGGGACTAATAAGTCAACGAAAGGGACCCCTGATACATATGTATTTACTGAAGATGGGAAATATATACTGATAAACTACGGAAGTGTAAATGCTCAACCTGCAGATAAGATAAAGGCAGATATTTTGTCGTGTTTTGATACAGCGAAACTGTCATTAAAAAAAGAGAAAATCAAGAAAATCATCTGTGGACATCGTTCCACTAATATACATATAGAGCAATTTAGCGAAATTATGGAGCTTCTAAATGGCATTGAGATAGAACTAATTGGAATTGACACACTTTCTCATGATTTGGCTTGGAGATACCCGCATATTGCCAAAAATAAACTTGGGGTAGAAATTGATACGAATCAGTTTTTTGATATCGAGGATTTTGTCAAAGCTTATGATGCCAACGGCATCAATGCACCAATTGATTGCGATTTTTTGCACCGGAAAAAAGAAATAGATTCTACATGCGAGAGTATACGAAATAATACAGTTACAGTTTTGACCGGACCGTCAGGTATAGGAAAAACCAGATTAGCGATAGAAGCATGTCGTGCACAGAATGACAAAGAATATAAGGTTTTTTGTGTCCTAAGTAATGGTAATTTTTTGTATGAAGATATAAAGTTTTATATCAACAATCCAGGAAAATACCTAGTATTCCTTGACGATGCTAATATGGTTGTAAGCTTGGATAATGTTTTACAAACTCTATTGAAACTTCCGACTGAGTATGAGATCAAAATTTTGATTACCGTACGTGATTATGCGAAAGAAAGAGTGATTAGTATACTATCAAGATTTTGCAGACCTAAAATAATCGAGATAGGAAGGTTTACTGATAAAGAAATAAAGGATATTTTGAAAAAAGATTTAGGAATTTCAGAGCCTGATTATTTGTCGGTAATTTCAGAAATAGCTAACGGTAATGCCAGACTTGCTTTTTTAGCCGGAATTAGATTTGTTGAAGAAGGATATCAGGCTATTCGTAACGCGGAAGACATATTTAGAAACTATTATGGTTGTATCATAGAAGCGGCAAAACTTACTAAAGACGATATCATAATGCTGTTCTTGATCACAGTTGCAGGTCCTATAAAGAGGGAAGGAAATCGGTTGTATATCGATTTGAAAAAACAGTATGGTGTCGAAATAAAAGAGGATGAAACAGTGGAAAAGCTGTATTCGCTTGAACTTATCGATTGGTATAAAAATGAAATAACAAAGGTTTCAGATCAAAGTTTTGGCAATTACATTTTATACTATGTTTTGTTTGAAAAAAGATGGATAGACATTGAGAGCCTGATAACTACTGCTTTCCCGCTATATAAGAATAAAGTTGTTTATGCATTAAAAACTATAATAAAGATTTTTAATTCTGAGGAAGTTGCTCACTACATAAAAAACTCCATTATTTCTGCATGGAATAATGCTCCGGACGAGCAGGAGATGGATTATTTAGAGGCTTTTCATAATGTGAATCCGGATAAAGCGTTATGCACGATAAAACGCAAAATAGAAAAAGAAAACAATTTGAATTTTGACTTGCTCAGCTTTGACTTGGATTCTAAAAAGAATAATCATAGTATTTCTACAAAAGAAATTGAGATTTTAGGAGGATTTAAATACACAGAGTCGTTTGATGATTCAATAGAGCTTCTTCTGACATATTTTGAAAAGCGTCCGGATTTGATAATGGATTTTTATTTTGTGATTTGTGACCGTATACTTTTCGATAAGTATTCGCGAAATAATGAGTATAAAAATGAAATAGTAGTAATGGATAGACTTTGGGAAGCGACTAATGAAGGGACAAATCATAATTTCAGTATACTATATATCCATGTGGCGCAATATGCATTAAAGACAGAGTTTTATGATATTGAAGAAGTAAGGAATAGCGGATCCGTCAACCTTGTTGGAATGACAATTGTATTTAACGAGGAAATAGCACTATTGCGTAATAAAATATGGAAAACATTGGGGATTCTGCGTGCCCAAAATGAATATGTGAATTTAACCAACGAGATCTTCTCTGAAGTCCAATTTAGTTGTTTGGATAAGAAGGATTCCATGGCCTATTTACAATCGGATTTTGATACGATTTTTGCGGAGATAATCAAAAAAAATGACATAGATTTCTTCGATGCAAGAATTATAGATAGATATAGAGAAGTAGCTTGTCAGATTGATAGTCCGATTGATGAAAGATATTTACTTTCTGAAAATAATCGTGATTTCAGATTGTACAAAATTCTGTCTGGAGACCATATAATTAGTATGACCACTGAGGAAAATGAGAAAAAACGAAAGTTAATCATAGCGGATGAAATTGAAACATATAGTATTGAAAACTATACAGACTTGTTTAAAACATGTTATTTCTTGCAAGATACTATTGGCGAAAGGAATCTCTGGCACTTAAGCAGAGGACTTGATATAGTTTTTGAACTATTAGAAACAAATCCGGACTTATATGTATGTGTGTTTGAAGAGTATTTAAATAATAAAGCCCCATTCAGATTAAATGGTTATAGGCAAGTTGGTTTTTTGCTTACAATCATTGGTTACCAAAGAACATATTGTCTTTTGAACGGAACAGAGTATAGAGGAAAAGATACATGGCTGTCCTTGATTTGGGAGCGCATAAATGAAAGTGATATTACTGATACAGTTGTACATGATTACAGTAGTTTTTCGGAAAAAAATTTGGACGGGGATAATCCAATAGTACCATCGGTTGAACTGCTAACAAAGTTTGGCGAAAGAGATATTACGTTAAGGAATAACATTCTTAAAAGAATAGCAAAAAATGCGAGCCTTTCAGCAGCTTTTTTGAAGTATACATACAGAGATGATGATATTAAAGCCATTTTGGCTCTATTCAAAGATGATATTGATATTCTTTCTAAAATATATTTGAATGCTCTTGAAAAAAGTAATCAAGTGGATTATGGTGGAAAACTGTTTATTAAAATATTTGAACAAAGACCCAAAATATGGGAAGAATATGTAAATTGGGTAAAAGCACATGTATACAGCGTTGGATATGAACAAAAAATATTTGATTTGATTTGGTTCTCTGAGCAGTGGCAAGAATGTATAAAATATGCATATTCGGTTATGATAGATGATGATATGGTATTATTCATAGAACATCCGGCTCGATTACTTTTTGGAGGAACAGGACAAGAATCAAATATTGTTTGTAACAGGAAAAAGCAATGGCTTTTTGGCAGTTTACATGAAAATGTTAAGGATTTATCTAAAAGTAGAAAATTAATTGATGTGGTTGTTAATGTCATGCCTCATTGGAAATTGGAGTTTATTCTTGAGTATTTAAAAGGAAACAAAAATATTGAAGATTTCAAGAAAATTAATTTATTCTCTAGGTATGCTTCGTGGTCTGGAAGCGAGATACCATTGATTATAAACAAGATTCAATTTCTAAGGAAACTTAAAGAAAAACTGAAGGGAGCTGTCTATATTGAACATAGGGAATATCTTGAGGAATATATACGAAGTTTCGAGGAATACGAAAGGAATGTAGAGTTAAGTGAATATATGGAAAAAGCGGATTATGCATAATGTTTTTGTTGGACAAGAACTCTGTTTACGGAAAACTATGATAATATGTCCAGAGATAATTTTGAATGCTTTTGCGCTGATATCCTGCACGGAAAAGGATAAAAAAATGTTGAGGTAATCAAAACTTCCGAAGAACAAAAAAATGTTGTTCAGACGAAGAAGGACGGTGTAAAATGTGCAATTCAATGTAAAAGATATTCTAAAACCGTCGGAAACAAGGCTGTACAAGAGACATATTCTGGAAAAGCAATCTATAAAGCGGATGTTGCAGTGGTAGTGTCGAATAAGAATTTTGCTACTTAGGCAATTGAAGAAGCAAAAGACTGAAAGCTGAATTATGGTACAGGAATAAAATATATGAATAGTATTTGTCGAGACATTTTTAAAGCAATACACGAGGGCAAATGGCTTGAAATAGAGTATCAAAACAAGCGAGGCGAAGAAACTCGGTATTGGATAGGAATTAAAGATATTAATGTTGTGAATAAAAGCCTGGATGTAGAAGCAATGCATTTGGGATTGTATTCTGTTGGACACTTTTCGTGTATTTTCATAGATTCTATTCTTTCATCAAAAATTATCGATTCTTCTTATTTTGCTATCAATCAAAATCTGATAAATGATATCCAGTTTAATCCTCAGAAATACAAGGTTTTATTTGAAAATTCTGTAAATTTGAAGGTTTTAAACTATCTTGAAATGTGCAACAAACTGGATACTACACCCTATTATTCTGATTATACGTTGATTCATGCTCTGGACAGAGACAGTTTTACCGGAGACTATTTCAAATTAACTGATGATCAGTTTAAGGATATGGTAGATTATTTTAGATATGACAAGGATAAGAAAAAAAGAAAAGATGGATGTATTTCTACAAAAAGATTTGCGATGAATGTCTTGAGTTTGTATACACCTAAGGGCTTATATGTTTTGGCATTTCGCAGATTAAGACTTGACATTATCGATAAATGCTTGCGACCGTCAAAGGATATTACCATATGTACGGAATTTACCATAGATGAAAAACGTGAAAGCATTAGGAAATTTTTAGATGCCGATGATTATGAATTATTAAATGATTTTGAAAAAAATCAGGAAATTATCAAAGACAGACTTACCCGAGAAGACAGAAAAGTAGATGACTTGCCTTATGTTATAGAAATTGGTGCAGATATTATTTTAGATCTTCACGAAGAATATAATTCTATCGTTGAGATGTATCAGTCCGGAGAGGTTTCTTTTCCGATAAAAGCATTTTTTGGCGATTTGTTGGAAAGACCAAGAAGAAACAAAGCATGGCCGATTGCTTTATTAGACAATAAAATAAATCTGGATCAGTTATTGGCTATAGATAATGCAATGAAATACCCGCTTGCATATATTCAAGGACCTCCGGGTACCGGAAAGACCAGTACGATAATTAATACAATTATCACAGCCTTCTTCAACGAAAGAACGGTTTTATTTTCATCCTATAACAATCGTCCTATTGATGGCGTTTTCAAGAAGCTCGTTTCTTTAAAGTATAGGGAATATAACATTCCTTTCCCTGTTTTAATGCTTGGAAATTACGAAAAAGTATTGGAAGCATTAGATTATATTAAAAATCTTTATGAGAGTGTAAAAAACGTAAATGTTTATGATACTACTCTGGATAAGAAAAAAGAAGACAGGAAAGAAAGAGCGAAGAAACTCGCGGAATATTTAAAAGCATATAATACGGTTCTCGACTTGGAAGAAAGAAAAGAGGCAATCAAAAGAGTATTGGATTATCAAAATACTACAGCAGATAATCTGGTTTCTTTTGAAGGCCGGATGTTTTCATATGATTTGTCAAGCCGACAGTTGACCGAAGTTCAAAACGAGATAGATCAGATAGGGGAAATCAGCGAAGAAAAAGCATTAAACCTCTTGGATAATGATCAGGAAGATTTGTATCAGTATTTGATGTATTGCTCGGCAAAGTATATTAAAAGGTTGTCTGAGAAAAAATACGAATCGCTTTTGAAGATAGTCTATATGAATGACAAGCAAGAAAAATTTCAGCTTTTTTCTGACTATATAAAAGATTCTGAAAATGTAAAACAGTTACAAAGAGTATTCCCTATTATTTTAACCACATGTATCTCTGCACACAGAATAGGCGAACCGGGACCTTTATTTGATATGGTTATTATCGATGAAGCCAGTCAGTGCAATGTTGCGATTTCGTTAGTTCCGATTTTGCGTGGAGAAAATTTAATGTTGGTCGGCGACCCACAACAATTAAACCCTGTAATATTATTAGACGATGCCGATAATGAAAGATTAAAGAAGAGGTATCAGATTTCTAATGAATATGATTACAAGAATAATTCAATATATAAGACATATTTGGCAAATGATTCTGTGAGTGATGAAGTTCTTTTGAGGAATCATTACAGATGTGATCCCAAAATTATTGGATTTAACAATAAAAAGTATTATAATTCTAAACTTGATATTAAAACCAACAATAAGGATTCTAAGCCGTTGGTTTTATGTGATGTTCAGGATTGCGGAAGCAATATCAAGAATACATCTATGGCTGAAACAGACTTGATAGTGCAGTATGTTAAAGCTAATAAAGATAAAAAGATAGGAATAATTACGCCGTTTGTTAATCAAAAAAAGATGATTGATGATGAACTGAAATGCGTAGGAATTGATGTGCCTTGCGGAACGGTTCATACATTCCAGGGAGACGAAAAAGATATAATAATATTCGCATCAGCTATAACTCAAAGAACAACTCCCGGAACATACTCGTGGCTAAAGAATAACAAAGAACTTATTAATGTAGCCACGTCTCGTGCTAAAGACAAGTTGGTGGTTCTGGCGGATTTAAATGAAGTTGAAAGGCTTCATCATGATGCGGAAGACGATGATTTTTATGAATTAATTAAATATGTTCAAAGTGAGGGAGTATCTACTGTAAGTCCCAAATCGGTAACTTCAAGAGCGTTAGGAATTAAACCGTTTAGCACAGAAACGGAAGAAGCGTTTTTGAAAAGTATGACACATGCAATGAGTAATATCTGGAGCTCGACATATAAATACCGTGTCAGAAAAGAAGTGCCCATATCACAGGTGTTT
>JAEEGI010018688.1_pt1 | contig 14066 bp, 8 predicted proteins | sample 8958751 | NCBI WGS metagenome assembly JAEEGI01 (sample SAMN16246545, study PRJNA631951) | gut metagenome | biome: gut microbiome; feature: rumen; material: KS-attached | host: Bos | place: Iran: Karaj | collected 2018-10
TTCTATCCCAAAAAATGATTGATAATTTTTAAAAATTAAATAAATCATAAACTTAATATTATAATATAAAAAATAAAATAAATGTTAGATGTAAAAATAAATGTAATCAATTTTAAAAAATAATAAATGAATTATTCTAAACAATTAGTTTAATTAACTTTATTTTTTTTGAAGAAAAATAAGGTCCTACCGAGGTTCGAACTCGGATCAAGGGATTCAGAGTCCCGTGTGCTACCATTACACCATAGAACCATATTATATTTTCATTTTAATATAAACATTATAAATATTATCCTAATAAAGATTTTAAAAAAACTAAAAGGATATTTACTATATATAAATATCAAAAAAAAATATAAACTCTTACATTGAAAAAAAATGTTATCAAATATAATTTCATCATTATGTTCTTGTATTGAACAAAATGAAGAAAAATCAGCAGTGAGATTAAATATAGAAAACAAACAAACAAATTTATTGAATCTACAACCAACAACAATAACAGAGATTTCAAATTTTTCAATGAAAAGAATTGGAACTATTGTTACTCATGGAACTCATTTAGGAATGCATTTTAGATTTGAAAATTCAAAAATCAATGTTTTAAAAAATCAAAGTTGTAAAAATAATTTAGTTAAAATTAGAACTTTTCAAGAAGAAGAAAATATAGTTAAAAAAAAAAGATTACAACACAAATTAAGAACAGAAAATGAATATTTTCAGGATTTTCAAAAAAAAGTAGATAGTTTAATTTCTGAAAGTTTAGATATTAAAAGTGTGAGTGAAAGTGATGATAGTGGTATGAGTCAAAAATAAATAAAATGTATTTATTTTTTTGATTCAATTTATAAATATAATGGGATAAAAATTTTTTTTGAATATAAATATCCAATCGTTGTTTTATTTACAATTAATTGTAAATATATATTTTAATTATCAAGATAATATTATGATGAAATTTGATTGATAAAATGTAAATAAAAAATAAAAATATATTATTATGATCTTTTCAAAGTAGTAGATCTTTTATTTGATGAATTTGATAATTTTATTATAGAATTATTTATAAAAAATTATTTATAAAAAAAATATAATATATTTTTAAAATTTGAAACATATTAATTTTTCTTAAATAATTTTTACAATGAGTAATTTAGTTAACATTAAATAACAAATAAAATTTATTTTTTTAATTGTTTTTTTTTGTTGAATATACAAATGATTATTATACCTTAATCAATGAAAAAAGAATTTTATTTTTTTTAATTGAAGTGAATTTCTTTTATTATCTGATGAATACTGATATGTTTTTATTCAATATCTTTATTTATTCGATTATTAATTTTGAACTTTTAGTTATTTTACTATTTTTAAACTATTTAAATTTTTAACTTAAAATTCTTTATTTCCTATAAAAATAATTATTTAAATCTATATTAATTTGGATATAATAATCTTGTTATCTTTTTTTCCAAATTTTGTTTATTTTTTTTGGGATATCAATTACAATAGATTAATTTCTTAACTTATGATTAAATTATTTCATCTTCTTTCAAATATTGTAAAAAATAATTTTTATATATGAAAAACTTATAATCATTTATTTAATTAAATCTTTAAATTATCTTTCATTTTCAGAAAAATTAAAGTCTTTCTTTTAATATCTTGATTTATTGTTTTAAAATTACATCAAGGAAAAACATACATTTTTTTAATATTTTCATTTAAACTTTTTCATTATTATTTTGGGAATTAATTGGTTTTTCATTTGTGCTCTTATTATTTTTCATATTTAATAAACTTAAATTTTATTTCATTTATAAAAATTTATAATGTACATTATAAAGAAAAAATGAAAACTTTCAATTATTTTAGTAATGCAAAATCAATAAATATTTCTAATCAAAAAATATCAAAGAATAAGAGTATAAACCAAAATACTTCAGAAAATAATAATGAAGATAATACAAAATTAGAAACTCCAAAATTTTCATCACCAATAAATCATTCACATACTTATAAAAAAGTGACAGAAAAAGATTGTACTGATTTAAAAATATTAGTAAAAAAATCTGTAGATGATATAAATGATTTATTAAATTTAAAAGAATTACAAAATCCAATAAATAATAAAAATAATATAAAACATACATCTGCATTATCACTTGATAATAATGTGAATAAGACTTTAAAAAGTGATAATAGAAATTTAACTAATTCAAAAACAAATTTTACTTTTAATATAAATAACTATATTAATATTCCTTCAAATAATATGAATAATACTAAAAAAATAAATAGATATGAAGAAGAAAGTGATAGAAATCAAACTGATAAACAAATGGTTAATTATAGTACTAATATTAAAAGTAAAACTCAACAATTTATTCCTGAAAAATTAATTAAATCAATGAATAGTATAACTGTAAATAAAAAAATAGTTAATAATAATATTAATGGATTTAAACAAAAAGAAAATAAAAAAATAAATAATAATAATTTTTTAAATAATAAAATAACAATATCTCCAAATTCGAAAAAAATAAATGAAGATAAATTAAAAAAGGAAAAAAAAAGTATAAAAAAAATTCTTTCTCATACTCAGAAATTAAAGAATACATCAGATATAAATATATTCAATCAAAAATTTAATTCTTCAATAAATGATACTTCACAATTAAATCATCAATCAAATACTCCAAGAGAAATTGAAAAAAAAGATTTAAAAAAGAAAAATAATTATATTCGTTCTATTTCTTCAAATTCTAAAATTTTTATAAGAAATATTAATAGTTCAACAAATATAAAAAAACATAATAATCCATCTTTATCAAAAGAAAAAGAAAAATTAAATTATCATCAAATTTTAAATAAAATATATTCAAAAGAATTTCCTTATGAATTAGGAAATACAAATGATATTTTAAAATTAATGTTATTTTTAAATGAATATTTAATAAATAATAATGTTTTAAAAGATTATTATCTACCTCAAAATAGAAATTTATTAAATGAATATTCTAAATATTTAGCCTCTAAAATAAATGTAAATTATCCTGAAGCAATTGAAATTAATCATAGTGAATTAGATAATGTAGTTTATAGTGCTAAAATTATTCAAAGATATTGGAGAAAAAAAAAAGTCACAAAATTTTTAAAAAAGAAAAATACTGAAAGTCATGAGTTAAAAAAAATGGTTGTTAATAATTATATTCAAAGAGGAGGATATAAAGTTAAAAAAATTATTGGATTGTTTAATTCTTTAGTTGAAAATTTCGCAACTTTAAGTTATTATGATAATGATTTAAATGAAATGTTTCATTATACAGCTAAAATAATTAATAATAATTTAACCAAATATGAACAACATTTATTGTATAAAAATTATATTAATAATATAGTTTTAGAAAAATATAAATAACAAGTAATTTTTTCCTGAAATTCTTTAAAATAATTTTTTTCATATATTCTACTCATTTTCTTTTATTTGTTTCTTATAATAACATAATTATGAAATTATAAAAAAATAAAACCTTCTTCAATTAATTTAAATTCTTAAATTCAAAAAAAATAAATTATTCAAAATATCATTTAAAAAAAAATGTTTGATATTACAAAAGAAGAATCACAAAATTCAGTTAGAATGTCATGGAACGTACTACCATCAAATCCAATAGACCTTCAACGTTACATAGTACCATGTGGAATTCATTACACTCCATTAAAGCAAGTAGAAAATCTTCAAATATTAGAATATGAGCCTTTAACATGTAAAATATGTAAAAGTGTAATAGCTCCTCAATTTCAAATAGATTTCCGTTCAAAAAGCTGGTCTTGTCCTTTTTGTGAATCAAAAAATATGTTTCCAACAATTTATGCACAAAATATTTCTGAACAAAATTTACCTGCTGAACTTTTACCAGAAGCAACAACAATTGAGTATAAATTAAATAAAAAAGAAAGTAAATTTCCTGTTTTTATGTTTTTAATTGATATTGCAATTGAAGAAAGTGAATTATCAGAATTAAAAGAAACAATTCAAAGTACATTAAGTTTAATTCCTCCAGAATGTGAAATAGGAATAATAACTTATGGTACAATGTGTAATTTAGTAGAATTAGGTTTTACTGATTTTCCAAAAATGTTTGTTTTTAAAGGCGAAAAAAAATATTCAGCTCAAAATATAGTAACTCAATTAGGTTTATTTAATAAAAATGATCCTAGAATTCAAAGTCAAAACAGTAAAAAATTTTTAGTTCCTTTAAAAGATAGTGAATTTGCAATTAATTCATTTTTAGATGATTTATTCCCAGATCCATTTCCAGTCGGATTTGAAGAAAGAAAAAGTAATTGTTTAGGTTTAGCAATTAATGTTGCAATTTCACTTTTAGAATCTGTTCATAATGGAGAACCTTGTAGAATTTTCATCTTCGCTGGAGGACCTTGTAATATTGGAAGTGGAAAAATTGTTGATTTAAAATTAAAGGAAACTATTAGAAATTATTTAGATTTCGAAAAAGGAAATGAAAATACTTATCATTTTCAAGAAGCTATTAAATATTATGAAGAATTAGCTGATAGAGCTTTTAAAGCTAATCAAATTATAGATATTTATTCTTGTTGTTTAAATCAAATTGGACTTTTGGAAATGAAATTCTTAGTTGAAAAAACTGGAGGTGTTATGTTATTAACTGATTCTTTTTCAACTCGTTCTTTTAAAGATACTTTCAATAAAATTTTTGAAAGTGATGAAGAAGGAAATTTAAAAATGTGTTTTAAAGGAAGAAGTGAACTTTTCGTAACAAAACCATTAAAATTAAAAGGAGCACTTGGTCATTTAGTATCAATGAATATAGTAAATAATGAAAATAATAATTTAAAGATGGTAAGTAATGATTATCCAATAGGACAAGGAAATACAAGAGTATGGAATTTAGGAGGAATAGATTCAACATCAACATATACATATATACTAGATGTAGATTCAAATAATCAAAATAATAATTATAGATATGGAATAATACAATTTCAAACAAGTTATATTGCTTCAGATAGATCAACTAGATTAAGAGTAACAACAATAAAAAGAAAAATTTCACCTGATTTACAAAATAATAAATATGAAGTTGCTCAAAGTTTTGATCAAGAAGCTGCTGCAGTCTTACTTGCAAAAATAGCAATTGATAAAAATATAAAAGAAGAAAGAAATTTAGTTTTACGTTGGATTGATAAAACATTAATTAAATTAACATCTCGTTTTGCAGAATATAACAAAGATGAACCATCATCATTTAGATTAACAAAAGAATTTGCATATTTCCCTCAATTTATATTTTATTTAAGAAGAAGTTTTGTTCTTAAAAATTTTAATGCTTCTCCAGATGAAGTAACTCAATTTAAAACAATACTTTTAAGAGAAAATGTAACAAATGGAACAATAATGATTCAACCAGCATTATATTCTTATTCAGGAGAAAATCCAGAATCAACTCCAGTTCTTTTAGAAATAGAAAATATGAAAAGTGATGTCGTTTTATTATTAGATGCTTTTTTCTTTGTTTGTGTTTGGTATGGAGAAGATGTTTGTAAATGGAGAGATGCTGGTTATCAAAATGAACCTGGATATGAAAATATTAAATATATGCTTGATAATCCTGTTGATTATGCTCAAAGTATTGTTAGTGAAAGATTACCTTCTCCTAGATTCATTAGTGCTGATTATGGTACTGGACAAGAAAGACTCATTAAAAGCGCTTTGGATCCTAATCTTAGTGGGGCTAATGATTTAAAAGAAGGTTATTTTGTCACTGATGATGTTTCTTTAAAAGTTTTTATGGAACATTTAATTAGAAAAGCTGTTGCTAGTTAGTTTGCTTTTATATTTGTTTTTTATATAGTTAATTAAATTTCAATTGATTTGGAATTTTTTTAATTTCAAGTTTTACTGTTATTACTTTCTAACCTTTAAATATAATTTTCCTTCCAAAAATTTATTTTTAATATTTTGAAATTAAAAATATGGTTTTAAGATTGAAAGTTCACAATATTTAATTAAAAACAGTGAAATGTATTTTTGTGAATTCAACAATAGGAAATTTGAAAATAAATAAAGTATTTATTTTAAATAATGAAATAATTAAAAAAAAATTAAAGAATGGGTGTTTGTTGTGGAAATGAAAAAAAGAACGTACGTCGTTCAAGAAATACAGAAACATCTAAAAAAAATAATTTAAAAAAAACAGATCCAAACTCATCAGATCATTTAGAGATAAATATAAATGAAAGGGAAAAAATATTAAAAAGAGGAATAACACATGAATTAAAAAATTTGATAGATAATTTTGATGAAGATATAAATAGTTATGTATTTGGTCAAAATAAAACTTTATTAATTGAAGCATGTATAGTTTGTCCTAATTCAGAGGTTATTGATTTAATTATGGAAAAAGGAGCTAATATTGATTGTCAAGAATATCAAACTGGAAATACTCCTATTTTTATTACTTCTCTTGATTTAAAAGTCGATTTTGTCCAAAAAATTTTAAAGTATCATCCTAATTTATCTCATAAAAATCATAATCAACAAGATATTTTTGAGTTTTTAAAATTTGAATTGTTTGATCAAAGAAAAAGTTTAAATAGAGAAATGAGTAAAGAAGAAAAAAAAAAATATGAACAAATCGAAAATATGTTAAAAAATGCTATTAAAAATCAGGATTAAAATAAATTTTTTTGTATTAAATATATATATAAAGATTTTATAATCTATATTAATAAAACTTGAATAATTAAAATTCAAAAGTTTATTTGGCAATAAGAGATTTAAGAGAAAATAAAGAGAAATGAAGTGAAATATTAGGAATAAATAAATCAAAAAGGTTAAAAATATATTTTAAATAAAATTTAGATAATAATAGGATTTGAATATAAGGTTTCAATATTTTTTCTATACTTATGCCTTAATTCTTAGACATAATATCTTGTTTTTAATTTTTTTTTGAAAATAATTTTATGAATTCTGCTTTTTAAAACTATCTATTACTTATTTTTAAACAATTTTTAAAAAATAAATTTATGAGTTTATAAAAAAATTTTTGATTTATTTAAAATTATAATAATTGATTTTATATTATATAATATGTTCCCGTTATAACGGAATCCATATATAAATTATGTTATAAAATTATAAAAATTTATTCTTTCCAAATAAAAATATTTTTTCCATTTATTTAACAATCAATCAAAAGAAAATTCTAATAAAACTATTAACAAAAAATGAATAAAACTATTAGAACAATATAGAAAATATATATTTAATCCCAAATAAAAATAATGTTTTTATAACTCAATATTTTTTCTTACATATAATAATAATCATCATCAAAAGTATAACCAAAGAAATCATTGTTGAAAATAGTATTAATTTGATTATCAATATTTTTCCTTTCTTCTTTTTCTAAAATATTTTTAGAAAAAGGATAAGGAGGATACGACAATTTTGAAATTGCCGAAGTTTCTTTGTTATTACTTAATGATGTTTCATTTGAGTAAACAAACTCATTGTTATTATTTCTATTTTTCTCAATATTATTTACATTTTTATTGATATAATTATTATTTATAATATTATTATTTTCATCTAATTTCTTTCTTTTTAAAGTAGAATGAAATCTATTTTTTATCATATCAGTTGTTCTATCTTTAAAATAATTATGAATTTTTGACCATTTAGGACCAAATTTTTCATATAAATTTAAAAGCAAATTATCTTCTTCAACTGAAAATTTATTTTTATTTATATTTGAAGCTAAAACATTTATATATCTATCTCTTATTTGTTTTCCTGTTCGAGTTTTTATTATTTTACTTATTTTTGACCATGATGTTCCATATTCGTTTATTAATGATAATATTAATTCATCTTCTTCTTTCTTCCAAAAACCTTTTTTTATTCCTGGTCTTATTCTCTTATATCTACTAAAACATTGAAGAGGATTTTTTTTCTTAAAGTATGATGATATTTTCTTCCAATTTTTTTCATTATTTTCTTGTACTATGTTTATTAACTTTTCATCCTCTTCTTTTGACCACTTTTTCTGATTTCTTACCTTTTTTATTGAAAATATCTTTTGTTTTCGTTTATTATCTATCATTTTTTTTTTTTTTTTATTTTTTTATATTATAGATAATATTATTAAATTTATTAAAAAAGGACTTTTACCACAAAACTAAATTTTAATTTAATCACATAAATGATTTTTTTTATATAAGATTATAATTGAATAATAAAAAAATATTAAAAAAAAAAAAAAATAAATTTCAAAAAATAATAAATTTTAAATATTTTATTGATGATATAACTGATTAGCTCTTTCTCTTGCAATTTCATAAGTTAAAGAACTTCCAGAGCATCTTTTTCCTTGAGTAAGACAAAAATCAGGTTTAGAACTTTGATTAAAAGAAACATTACAATTCTGATTATCAACAGGAGCATCACCCCCATATTTCATATTGAAATCAACAAAAGACCAAAAATTTTTATAAGATTGGTCAAAAGCTTGTTTTTGAACTGTTGTATCATGAAGCAATATTCTTGAATCAAGACCTACAAATTTATTTATCATATCTAAAGGAATTGGTTGTTTGTAAACATCGTTTGGATCATCTTTTCTTATTTCTGAAAGGTTATTTAATGTTGAGACATATTGTGAATGCATTTTTTTTATTTATTTTTTTTATTTATATTTTTTTTATATTAAATTTATTTACTGTTTATTTTTTGTTTAACATATTTAAAAAGATTAAATATTTACTTTTAAATACATAAAGTACTTTTTATGATATAATGAAATAAAAAGAAGAAAAAGAAAAAAAGTATATTAAAATATTTTTTATTTTTTCTTATTTTTAATTAAATATTATTTATATAAAAAGTAATAAAAGGTTTTAATAATGAATAATATATTGAATCTAATTTAAAATATTTTATATTATTAGAAAAGTAAATTGAATATAAAGAATTAAATTTAATTTATATAATGATTTATTTTTTAAACTTTTAATAAAAACATCTTCACTAAAAAATTTTCATTTTTTCAGAATCATGAATAGTATTAATAGAAGTTAAACTTGTTTGATATGATAAAGTTTCATTACAATTTTTAGTTTCCTCATCTTTATTATTATTATTTTCTTGTTTTAAAATTTCTTTTTCTCTTTTACTTAAAAATCTTCCTCTTTTTCCTCTTTCTCTATTCATTGCATGTTTATGTCTTGATTCATGTAAATAATTATTTTTTTTAATATCATTTAAATGATATAAATCATTTAATTTTTTTCTTTTTTCTCTTCTCTTTAATATCCTATAATATTGTCTACTATTTACATAAATATATTCATTCTCATTTAAAGACTTTATTGGTATTTTAATATTATAATAATCTTTTTTTAAAAGAGAATATTTTTCAAAACCATTTAAATAAGGAATTTTAGAAAAATTTCTATAATAATCTGGATTATCATATATTGAAGAATCAACATAAACACAATTAACATAATTTATTTTGACTTGTTGATTTAGTTTATTAAAATTACAATTCATTGAATCTGATATTTCCAAATTATGAAATATTTCATTTTGACTATGAAAATAATTTTCTTCTTTGTTTTGAGATTCACTTTCCATTTTTTCAGATTTATTATTTACACCTCTTTTATTTATTTTTTTATTGAATATCTAATTAGATAATTAAAAAAAATTTATTAAAAATAACTTATTTAAAACATTAATTAATTCATTTATTGTATTTTGTATTTTTTATTTATTTGATTATGAAATATTATATAAATTTAATGGAAGGACAATCCTGTTTAGTACAGTTTAAATATAAATGTAATATTAACAATGAAGAAGAAATAAGAGTAATTGGAGGAAATGAAAAAATAGGAAATTGGAGTGTAGGAAATGCAAAAAAAATGAAATTTGATTCAAAAGAAAATATTTGGATTTCAGATAATATTTCTATGCCTCAAAATATTACAATAGAATATAAGTATACAATATTTAAAAATAATCAATTAATTAAATGGGAAGAATTACCATTTAATAATAATAGAAAAATAAATACAGGAAATAAAACAAAATTAGTTATATTTGATAAAGAAAAAGATCCAAATGGAATAATTGAAAAATCAGATAATATTAATAATATCAAAGAACAAGAAAAAAAAGATGAAAATGAAAATAAAAAAGTTGAAGAAGATGATAAATATAAAGATTTAAATTATGAATCTTTTATTGAAGATGATGAAAATGATGCAAGAAGACATTCTTTTCATGGAAAAGAATATTCAGAAGGTGAAGATCAAGTTATTATGGTAAGTTTATATTTACCATATAATGGAGTTAAAATTGATGATAAATTTGAAATTCAAATTACAAATGATCCTTTGTATCATACTTTACATAAATTGATTGCAAATAGTAAAAATGTAAAATGGTTTGGAACAATAAAAAATCAAAATTTACTTTCTGAAGAAGAAAAAACAGAAATATCAACAAAATTAAAAGAAAAAAATATGTATTTAATGAATTATGATGTTGAATTATTTAAAAAAATCCAAAAATTATTTTCAGATATATTTGAACCAATATTTCATTATCAATCATTTTCTCCAAATATATTAGATGAAATATCAAATTTTGAAGAATATTGGGAAGCATATTTAAAATTAAGTGAATTAATAAGTGATCATATATTAAATTATATAAATGAACATACATTAATTTATTTGCATGATTATCCAATGTTTTTAGTTCCTTCACTTTTATATTCAAAATGTGCTAAAAATTATTCAGAAGAAATTTTCCAAAATTTATCAATTGGTCTTTTTATTCATGCCACTTTTCCATCATATGAAAATTTTAAAAAATTACCATATAGAGAAGAAATATTAAAATCAATAATGAATTGTTCAGTTATTGGTTTTCATACAAATGATCACAGTAGAAATTTTTTAGTTACTTGTAAAAGATTATTATCAATTAATTATGAATCTACTTTAAATGGTGATATTGCAGTTAATTATTTTGGAAGAACAGCAATGATTAGAGTACAAAAAGTCACTCCTGAAATTGATTATATTAAAGAAGATTCTTCAACTGAAGAATTTAAAAAATTTTATGATAGAATTAAAAATAAATATCCTGATAAAAGTATTTTTGTTTCTGTCGACGATATGAAAATGTTATCATGTATAAAAACAAAAATGGAAGGATATAAAAAATTTTTAGAAGATTTAGGAGATAATATTTCAAAATGTGTATATTTATTATTTATAAGAATTAGTACAGATGAATTAGATAAAGATGGAAAAATTTTTCAAGTAAATGAAAGTCAAAAAGAAATGTTAGAAAAAATAGATGAAATATGTAAAGAAATAAAAGAAGAATATGGAGAAAATGTAATAGATGTAATAAAAGAAAAATTATCATATGAAGAGAGATTAGCAGTTTTTGCAAGTTCAAATTGTTTAGTTAGAACTTCAAAACAAGAAAGTTATTCTTTAGGAGTTTATGAATATTTAATATTAAAAAAATTATTCAATCAAGAAAATAATTTTTCATATATGTTAAGTGAATTATCAGGAATGACTTCTTCACTTGCTTCTTCAGTTAAAATTAATCCTTATGATTATGATTCTGTTTATAAAGGTTTTATTCAAGCTTATCAAGATATTTATGGAGAAAAAGATCAAAAAGATAAATTAACTATTGATAAAGATTTTTCACATGTTATGAAATCATCATGTAAAAAATGGTTAAATTCCTTTTTAAAAGATATTAAAAATACAAAATTATCAGATGAAAATACTTTTTATATGGGAGTAGGAGAAGGATTAAATTTTAAATTAATGAAAATGAGTTCAAATTTCGAGCAATTAAATAAAGATTTAATAATGTCGTTATATAAGAAATCAAATAGAAGATTAATATTTTTAGACTATGAAGGAACTCTTCCTTCAAGTGCACCCCATTCAGAAAATGAGGAAAAAATAGCAAAAGGATATAGACCAAGTGATGAAATATTAAAAATATTAGAAAAATTATGTTCAGATGATAAAAATATAGTATATATAATAACTGGAAGAGGAACAAATTTACTAACAAATTGGTTTGGTTCAGTTAAAAATTTAAATTTAGCAGCTGAACATGGTTTCATATATAAAAATAATGAAAAGAAAAAATGGAAATATATTATTGATGAATATAATAATGATTGGATTAATTCTTGTGCTGATATTTTAGAACCTTATACTGAAAGATGTGAAGGTTCTTTTCTTGAAATTAAAGAAAGTTCTATTGTTTGGCAATATAGTGATTGTGATCAAGAATTAGGAAAAGCTTTTGCTAATGTAATTACTAATGATTTAGAAAAATTTGTTAAGAAATTAAATTTAAAAGTCGTTAATGGAAAAGGATATCTTGAAATTATTGCTCTTGGTATTCATAAAGGTTATTTTGTTTCTTATATTGTTAAAAAAAATTTTAAAAAAAATCATATTCCTGATTTTATATTATGTGTTGGAGATGATACTACTGATGAAAAAATGTTCCATTATTTAAAATGTAAGGAAGATAATATTAAAAATTTATCTAAAGATGCTAATTTAATTTCTGTTATTGTTGGGAAAAAACCTTCTGAAGCTAAATATTATGTTAATGGACCTAATGATATAAAGGATTTATTAGAAGATTTTGTCAAACAATAATTATTTAAAAACATTGTTTTTTATTTTATATAATATTTAATAAAAAAGTTTAATTATAGTTATTTAAGTTAAACTAAAAAAAGGATTTGAGTATTAAAAAAAATTTGAAATTTCATATTCTAAAGAAACTCAAGTTACTATACTTAAATTTATCTCTTTTTGGAAAAACCTATTTTATTTATTTTATATATTTATTATTTTTTTAAATTTTAAGTGTTTTATTGTTTCAATTTTTAATTTTTTCATTAAAAAAATATAATTTAAATTTTAAAAAAATATATTCTTATTTACAAAATATTAAAATTCATTTGATTTAATTTTTATCTTTCTTTTCAAAGAATTAACTTGTTTTTCTAAATTTTGAAATCTATAAATTATATTATCTCTTTCAATTTTCTGTTCTTTTTTCATTTTTTCTAATTCTTTAGTAGTATTTTCAAAATCTTTCATAGTTTGATAATAAGTAGTAGGAAAAGAAGAATATAATTCATTACTTTCATCACTTTTAATTCTAGAATATTTACTTTTATTTAATAATTTACTAAAATCAATTTTTTTTTTCTTAAAATTTTTTTTAGGAATAATTTCTAATTGGCTTTCTTCAATAAATAAGCAATTATTAATATATTTACATTCTCCAATATTCAAATTTTCAAATTGATAAGAAGAAGAAATATCAATTCCATAATTTAAACTATTTCTTAAATTAAAACCCCAAATTAATATATTTTCTTCTTCATTAATAAAAGGATCACAAGGATTAGAACATAAAAATATTATTATATTTGTTCCACAAGAAATAACATTATTATATAAATATTTCATAAAATAAATTGTAGGTTCTTCAGGTTGAATTTTTCGACTTAATTGAATTGAAATAAATAATATTTCTTCATATGTTAAATATGTTTCTTTATATATTTTTGGTATTGGAGTATTTGGTGTTATAAAAGAATAATTTGAATCATTCATTTCTATAAAAGTAAATTTTGATATTTCTTGAATATCATTTAATTCTTTTAATTTCTCTAAATTATTATTTTTTGATAATATATTTAAATCTCCTGTATTATTTTGATATAAAGTTAAATTTATTATTAAATGTGATTTTCTGATTAAATCTGTAATACTATATTTTTCACATATTTTTTTTCTTGTTTCTTTTATTTTTTCTAATATAGCTTTATAATTCATAATTCCAAAAATTATAGTTTCATTAACACAAACATCTTTAAAATCTAAATAAATTTGGTCAATAGAAATAGTAACAACATAAGAAGAAGAAATACCATAAA
>JAEEGI010018691.1_pt1 | contig 14065 bp, 13 predicted proteins | sample 8958751 | NCBI WGS metagenome assembly JAEEGI01 (sample SAMN16246545, study PRJNA631951) | gut metagenome | biome: gut microbiome; feature: rumen; material: KS-attached | host: Bos | place: Iran: Karaj | collected 2018-10
GCGCCACGCCGAATGTCCAGACAGCAAGCTGGAACATCATCAGGTAGGTATTGCTGTAAAACACGCCGGTTGTACCGGCTACCGCCATAATAAGCGGAATTCCCATGAACCCGTTGTTCGGAAAGCACGCGGCAAACTGCTCGACGTCGGCATTCTCCTTTTTGGAGTCGATTCGGGAAAGAAACGATATGATGATGCCGAAGCACATGGCGATAATCGCAAGGAGCAATGCGGACAGAAGCTTTTTCGCATCCTCCGCGACGTATGCCTTCTGATACGTCTTCAGAATCAGTGCCGGGGTAACGATATATAACAAAACGGTTGTCATATCGTCCGCCGTACGTTCCGCCACAATCTTCTTCCGGTAAAGGATGAAGCCGATTGACATGATCAGGAACATGATAAAGACTTGATTGGCAAGCGTAACCGCAGTATCCATTGTGTGCTCTTTCTGTAATGCGTAATATCGAACAAATTCTATGCTTATCTATACCCGCTTACATCGTTTCCCTCGAAAGCGATTCCATCATTCCGTAATACCAGCCGGTGATTCCGTCCTTCTTGATGTAATACCCGCGGCTCGTCTTCGCGACGATCGACACGATATCGCCGTAGGTAACCGGAATCTGGTAATCCGTAATGTCTTCCGAATACCAGGTGCCGTCCTTCTGATGCAGGAAATCCGCAGGAACCCAGAAGTTCCGGTCGGTCTTATCCTGCTTGCAGTAGACAAAATCGTCCGTGCGCCGAAGCGGGATCACTTCGTTGTCCGGCGCCGTCAGTGTATGCGCGTTCTCTCCGATCATCTGGCTGTTCAGAATCTTCCCCTTCGGAAGCGAATCCTCGCGGAAAATCTCAAAGTCATCCGACCCGCTGTTCGGAATCACAAGGGCGTTCAGCTGTCCGTCCCGCTGCTCCGAAATGCCTCCGTTCATCGAGATGATGCGCCGCTGGCGGTTGATAATCGGGTTCGTATCGCGCTTCGTGAGGTCGTACCTCGTAACCGGCCAATGCCCCACCACAACGTACTTATCGAAGGAGAAGCCTTTCTCGAGAAATGCGTCGGCCTTAATCACGTCGACCGGCCTCATCTCCTCAAGCGGTCCCGGCAGAATCTGCGCGTGGGCGAACACAAACCGCTCCGTCTCGAGTATATGCGGCATAGCGCAGACAAATGCGATCTCTCTCTCGTAAAGTACCCGGAGACTCTGCTTTACGAAGAACATATTCGTATCCGGGCGAAGCGTAATCCCACTGGTCTTGCACATATCCCAGATCAGCCCGCTTTTCTTTGAAAGCACATACTTAAGAAGCTCCTCGTTCCGGTCGTTGCGGATCAGCTCTTTACAGATGATGTCACGGTTTCCGAGAAGCGTATAGACAGGATTCACCTTCGAAAGTTCCATGACGTGCCGAAGCGTTCTAAGGCTGTCCGGGCCCTGTTCCACCAGGTTTCCGAGGATGATAAGGATGTCATTTCGCGTATAGCGAAGCTTCGCCAACATACGGGTGAACACCTCGTCGTTGCCGTTCAGATCGCCGATTACAATGATTCTTTTCGTTTCGTCCAGAGCCGGACGAAGAATCGATACCGCCATCTCTTACTCCGTCTTTCTATTACGCCAAACGCTACATCCACACGGCACAGCGCCGTGATATTACACATTTTTACTGCACCCGCTTGCAGACGATCACAAGTCTTCCGTCCTCCACGTAATGGTCGCAGGTAACAAGGGAAATCAGCTCGTCGCCCCACTCCGCCGTAACGCCGGTGGAATACAGGGAAAGCCTTTCCATCTCACGCAGATATGTATTAAACTGGTTCTCCGTCAGAACGCCGCCGTACTGATAGAACCGGAAGCCCTCCTCGTTCACCTTGAAAACACGGGAACGGCTCACATACATAACCTGATAAACGCCCTCGCTGACCGCCGTGTTGAAATACACGTACGGATGCTCCTCGCTGTACGACTTCTTCAGATATCCGGGCAGCGACCCGAAATTCATTCCGTCGTTCATGTTGTGACCGTATATGATATAATTCTGGCTCTTTCCGATCTGCGTCGCCGCATCGAGGAAAGGCAGCCCGCGGTGCTCATACTGCCCGCTGAAATTCTTCCAAAGATACTTGTCATACCATTCCGGCGTGAACATCACCGGCCCGGACAGAAGCGTGTCCGGAATCTCCAGATATCCGATGCAGTCATGGTTGAATTCGGTAAGATACGCGTACTTCTCACGCCAGGTCACGCTGACTTCATCGTCGAAGCGGGACACATATCCGATAAGCTCATGCGCCTCTTCATCCGGGAACACCAGAACGTCCCTGTTCTCCGGCGAAGAAACCGTCTTCTTCTGCGCGTCGACCGCAATACCGCCGCCGATCGCGTCACTGAGCTCGTTCATGCTCTTCTTATACCGGAAGCTTCCCACATAGTAGAAGGAAAGCTCAATTACGCACACCAAAAAGACCGCGCCGCAGATTAACGTCATGAAGTCCAGAATAAAGTTCTTCTGCCGTTTCTTAACGTCGCTGCGATACTTCTCGGCCTGCTTAAAAAGCGTCTCTTTCTCCTCGCGTAAAATGTGATCTCTTTCGGTCATAATCCCCTCTCCTTGAAACCAAACACATATTAACATATTCACAAAAAAATATCTACTTTTAATATTTTTTGTATAGTATTTTCCGGAGTGATATGTTAGAATATAGGGCGATGAATTTTCCCCATGAAAGGAGTTTTGTTCGTATGATTTATACTCAGGAAGTTGAAAAGATGTGCACGGTAGCGCAAGGTGTTCATCACGGCTGTGCTCCTATCCCTGAAGAAGCAAAATGGATTCAGGCGAAGGAAGTTAAGGACATCTCCGGCTTTACCCACGGTGTAGGCTGGTGTGCACCGCAGCAGGGCGCTTGCAAGCTGTCCCTCAACATTAAAGAAGGTATCATTCAGGAAGCTTTGGTTGAGACCATCGGTTGCTCCGGAATGACCCATTCCGCCGCTATGGCTTCGGAAATTCTTCCGGGTCTTACCGTTCTCGAAGCACTGAACACCGACCTTGTATGCGATGCCATCAACACCGCTATGAGAGAGCTGTTCCTTCAGATTGTATACGGTCGTTCCCAGAGCGCATTCTCCGAGGACGGTCTTCCGGTTGGTGCCGGTCTTGAAGACCTCGGTAAGGGTCTCCGCTCCCAGGTTGGTACGATGTACGGTACCCTCAAGAAGGGTCCCCGTTACCTCGAGATGGCAGAAGGTTATGTTACCGGTCTTGCTCTCGATGCCAACAATGAGATTATCGGTTACAAGTTCGTTTCCCTCGGTAAGATGACCGACTTCATCAAGAAGGGTGACGATCCGAATACCGCTTACGAGAAGGCCTGCGGTCAGTACGGCCGTGTTGCCGATGCGGTTAAGATTATCGATCCCAGAACCGACAAAGAGATTCAGTAGGAGGAAACGACAATGGCATTATTTGAATCATATGAGAGAAGAATTGACAAGATCAATTCCGTATTAAACAGCTATGGCATCTCCTCCATCGAAGAGGCAGAGAAAATCACCAAGGACGCAGGCCTCAATGTTTACGATCAGGTTAAGAAGATTCAGCCCATCTGCTTTGAGAACGCTTGCTGGGCTTACACCGTAGGCGCTGCCATCGCAATCAAGAAGGGCTGCCGCAAGGCTTCCGAGGCTGCAGCTGCTATCGGCGAAGGCCTTCAGGCTTTCTGTATCCCCGGCTCCGTAGCCGACACCCGTAAGGTTGGTCTCGGTCACGGTAACCTCGGCAAGATGCTCCTCGAAGAGGACACCGACTGCTTCGCATTCCTCGCAGGTCACGAGTCTTTCGCTGCTGCTGAGGGCGCTATCGGTATTGCCGAGAAGGCGAACAAGGTTCGTAAGAAACCCCTTCGCGTTATCCTGAACGGTCTCGGTAAGGACGCTGCGAAGATCATCTCCAGAATTAACGGTTTCACATTTGTCGAGACCGAGTACGATCCTTACACCAACACAGTTAAGGAAATCAGCAGAACCCCTTATTCCGAGGGTCTTCGTGCTAAGGTTAACTGCTACGGCGCTAACTCCGTTCCGGAAGGCGTAGCAATCATGTGGAAGGAGAACGTTGATGTTTCCATCACCGGTAACTCCACCAACCCGACCCGTTTCCAGCATCCGGTTGCAGGTACCTACAAGAAGGAGCGCACCGAGGCAGGTAAGAAGTACTTCTCCGTAGCATCGGGCGGCGGTACCGGACGTACCCTTCATCCCGATAACATGGCAGCAGGTCCTGCTTCCTACGGTTTCACCGATACGCTCGGCCGTATGCACAGCGACGCGCAGTTCGCAGGTTCCTCTTCCGTTCCGGCTCACGTTGAGATGATGGGTCTGATCGGTATGGGTAACAACCCGATGGTAGGCGCTACCGTTGCTGTAGCCGTATCCATTGAAGAAGCTGCTACCGCCGGCAAGTTCTAATCAACCGAACTGATTTAAGCGAAATAAAGGCCTTCGTGGTTATGTCACGAAGGCCTTTTCTCTGTTACTGGTCCGCATCAACCTGAATTGTCCTCACGGAATCGGCAAGCGGCATCAGCATAACCGTCATGTGGTCCGTCAGCGCTCTGTTATAACGCTGCTTCATAAGTTCTTTATCTGCATAAGCCTTCTTCGAAAGCTTGCGGTTTCTGATGATTACGAAGAACAAAAAGGCCAATGCCAAGAGCTCCATCAGCATCACACCTCCGGATATCAAAGATGCGTTTCCTCCCGTTCCGCCGCCGTTTCCGGCGGAAACCAGTCCCATAATGATTGCGAAAACGGTCACAATAAGCAGATAGAATCCGACTATCTTCAGAATAAAACGCTTCGGATGCAGAGTCTTCTGCTTCCCGTTTTTAACAAGCAACGCCCTTGTCTTACACTCAGGACACTCGATTCTACCCATCTTATTCTTTTCACTTACAAGACGGTTGAAATCCCCCTTAGAAATGCTTTCCTCAATGAGCTTCAACTGCGGTTCAATCCCTGCCACCATGTTCCGCTGTGCCTGCTCCCGCGCTGCCGCATTTTCATATCCTCGTCCCGAAGCAGAACCGTTGAAGAATACATGCATCGCCTGATTGACATTCTTTCCGCAATGTCCGCATGTAAAGTTAACCGCCGCAGGAACCTTCAGTGTCGCGTAATATGTTGTAGTAACTTTAGCCATAATGCGTCCTCCTGAATCTCACGTTACTCAAGCGTGATTGTCTTCTCGGCTACAACATCGCCGTCAATCAGAAAAGAAACCTTCAGCTTGGCGCCGGATCCGAATTCCGTAAGTGCGTTGCTGATCATAATCTTATCTCCGTCCTTCGCCTGGTTCCCCTTATAGGTAACATTTCCCTTCACGTCCCATGCTCCGGCACTTGTGAAGTACATGTAAAGCACCCGCTGCTTCTTCTTCAGATCCTCCTTAATCTCACAGGTACGATATACGGTTCCTTTGACCGTATCGTTATCCTGTGTAAGATAAATCTTGACCTTGCAGTCCTTGGCTGCTACATCCTTGTTCGACTTAACCTGGACGCTGAGCGTCTCCTTCTCGGCCGAAGCGTTAATCTCCTGAATCTCTACCGCCTTATTTCCACAACCTGCAAGGCACAGAATCGAAGCCACAACCGTCAGTAACAGAATCATTTGCTTTTTCATTTTCACTTTTCCTCCTCCGCGAGTACCGCGTCCATTTTTTTGATTACACCCCGAAGAATCGAGATAACATACGCCCGGTTGCTGAGACTTCCTGAGCCCCGCTTCCAGATGGTTTCATAGTGCTTTTGGAACTCCTGAACGAGAGCCCCGTGACCGGACTGGCACAGAACCGGCGACATCCCGCTCCAGTCGTTGATGGATACACTCTGCGTGCCCTTAACATGCCAGCAGCTGCTTCCGTGCAGCTCCGGCAGGTCGTCAAGTATTAACAGAGAAAAATGCGGATACTTCTCGAGGTATTCAATATATCCGATCAGGATATCCCGACACCCCTGAAGATCCAGGTCGAAGAAGCCTCTTGTGAGGAAATATACTCCTGCCATACGGCATTTCTTCTCTTTAATAATCAGATTCAGACGCTTTAAGGAAATAATCTCGCGGCACGGCATACCGTTATTAAGCATGCTTTCGAAGCTGTCGTTAAACCGCCGGTATTCGTTGCATTTCCATGTGTACTCCCCGTCGTCGGCATTTTCCTTTCGAAGCACGCGGCAGTACGCGTCAAATGCCATATACATCGGATTTACGCTGTCTTTAACAACACATAGCGGCCCCGGCAGGCAGTACTCTGTGTAGAGTACTTCAATCATATTTCGCATATAATCGTCGTTATAGATGTTAAAAAGCGGCTGCGAATACCGGTAGGTCGCGTCGAAGCTCTGGCTCATCTCCCGCACGAAGTCGGCGTCATTAATGAAGGTTCCTACCGGATAAGCCGAGCCCGAACTCGTCTCGGTGACAATTACGACCTTGTTGTTCCGAAAGATAGCGAACATCTGCTCCGCCACGCTACGTGTTGCACCGAAGAAAGTGTAAAATCTTATTTTTCCGGTCACCATCTCGGCCATATAAGTTCCGATTATTTCCGAGAAGTGTTTTGTGTCGCCGGACATTCCGATTACGATATTGATGTTGGCACTCCTTTCGGCTGCCATGCAATGCAAAAGCTTAGCAAACACTTCGTTTGTAAAGAAACAGAAACGGTCGCTGCTTAAGAAGAAATCGACTGTCTCATCCTTTGAAAGGTTGCGGAATTCCTCATCAAGGGCTGCAGCAATCGGTATCGCGCCGAACTCCAGCCGCTTGTTACGGTCAATCGGCTTATCCTCCTCTGCCGCTTCATCCGCTTCCGGAAGTTCCGAATATACTTCCGTGCCGAGTTCTCCGTCCTGCGAAATCCACTGGATCAGGTTATGTTTCATCGCCATCACCGATGTGATATCCATCGACAGTCCGACACTCTCAAACTGTTCGCGAAGCCAGTCAATCCGGTCCGCCGTATCCGCATGCGTCAGCAGATACTCTGCTATTTCTCCGGCCTGACGGCTGCTCCTCTTTAGCTTTCGATTTCCCGATACATATCGGCTGATTAACGACGGATCAATCCCCGTCGCCCGTGCCACATCGAGATTCGTCAGCTCAAACTTTGTAATTACTGTTTTCAGATTCGTACTTTCTGCCATGTTCCTTTTGTTCCTCTTTCACATCTTAATAGTATTTCCCACTTTTTATTCTCTTGATGAAAATAACAATAAGGATTATCGGTATGACACCAAAAAGAGTCCAAAGCATAAGCTTGCCCCACAAAGGTATCGGCAGATCAATCTTTAACTCATTTCCGATAAAGTCCCTGATTTCAGAATTCTTGTACCTACGAGCCTCTGTGCTTTTCGCATTTTTCGGTATCTTCTTATATGGCATTTGTCCCGTTGCAAAGAATCCTTTCGTCGAAAAATCATAGTAGTATAGATTTATCATTTCCGTTTCAATATCAACGGTGCCGGCCCGAGAACCGTTGATATACCGCTGATAAGTTCGGCTTCCTTTCTCAGCAATTCCGAAAGCATAAATGTCGAACTTACTTAAATCTTCTTCTGTTTTGATTTCTTTCAGTGAAGGCCCAACAAGGCTATAGGCCGCCCATTCCCCGTCTCTCTGAAGCAGAATTACAATGTTTTTCGGATCTGCAGCACGCTGACCGGTAAATACTACTTCTCTATTCCGTTTGGCATATTCAAAATCATAAGACTCAAAATCAAGAAGGCTTTCTGAAACGAATTGCATAAACCGTTCCCGCCCTTTTTGATTTTCCTTACCGGTTTTTATAGCAATAACGATGAATAACACGAACAGGATAAGCAATCCAACCCAAAATATATTTTGCCAATTCTTTTTCTTCATAGCATTTTCCTCATCCGACTTTCTTCATAGGCTTCAGACTTTTCTAACAAGGAAATTCCGATATTCGAGCTGAATTGTTTTTCCTTCCTCCGCTTCCACGTAGGATGTCCAAAGCGGGAGCATCACCGTGATTCGGTTGTCGCGGTAAAATGTCTCAACAGTAAGGTCAATGGAATTCTTTTCGGTAAAACCGACTATATCGCCGTTCAGATATATCGGGCTTTCATGCGGAACACCGAAGGAAGTCCCCTTAATCACCAGCGTACACGGAACCTTAAAATCATGCTCGTCCTCCTCCGGAAGGCCTCCCCCGAAGACAACATCCGGTTCGCTGAGCACAGGAGTGGCATTAAACGCATCTGCATTCTTCTTTTGCTTTCTGGTAAAGAAGCCCGGCGCCAGTCTCGGCGCCCAGGACTGCTCGTAATTGCATTTCGGGCATTTGCCGTTAAATGCGAATATTCCGACCGGTTTCGCATCAATCAGCATCCGCTTACCCGCAACGCAAGCTTCAAGTGCTTCTTTCAGTTCCCGGATTCTCTTCTCCATTGCCTGCTCGAGTTTACTTTCCGATCTTCCGGGAGACTCTGCCGATACTTCGCCCGGAATCCAGTGCGTTTTACACCCGCACTTTTCACAGGTAAACCGATAATATGACATACAGGTTCCGAGCATGGAGTAATAAATGCGAATTGCCATAAGGTCTCCTTTCAATCACTTACATCGTATCTCGTAGGTACGAACTCTGCTCGATTCCAGTCAACCTCCGGTTTGTTCCTGACTTTAACTTTGGCAAGCCCTTCTCTGAATGATTTATATAGTTTTTCATCTTCCTCATACTTCTGTTTATCCCTTTCCCGGTTCTTTTTCTTAACACGAACCGGGATAAGAATACCGATTGTCAAACCGATTGTCATTAAAACGAAAAAGAAAACCGTGGAAAGATCAGTATCAAGAAAAAAAATCAGCCAAATCAATAACGCAAGTATAAGAAAAACAGACAGGCAAAAAGTATACCGCCCAGCGTAGGACTTCATCCTCGGCTTATGCACCGGGCTCCATGACTGCATATGACCGCATTCCGGGCATGTCGCGTCAGCCATATAGCCAACTCCGTTCCTCTGCTCCAGATTACTCTCCACATTTTTCTTAGCATAATTCAATTCTGCGATATTTGCTACAGCCTGCATCCTGCTTGTCAGAAAACTTGTTTCAGTTTCAATTAGCTGCGGCCCGCGTTTGATAACCCCCGACATCTGTGCGCCACATGCTTCACAGTTGCAGGTATACGGAACTTTGTACCAACACATTTCACTCATGATTTACCTCCTCCGTTTTACAGTTTTCTACACTTTTTACTTCACATTTTTCGCCGATACATACGCTCATTTATGTATTTCTAATTGTTTAGCGATTCGACACACTCGCTCTAATACTGTCAGCCAGTTCTTTCGCTTTTATGTAGTTAATTGCCATACCTCCATCCCAGGGGAAATGACAAGCCGAACATATAACATTTTTTCTGCCTTTCAACCATACTGTGTCGGAATCCATTTTGCGAAAGGTTTTATGGCAACTCGAACACGATAAATCAGGATTTAAAATAAGATCCATCACAAAATCTGACGGGCCATTTTTCTCAATTCTTTTCTTTTCTGCTTTATCTAAAAGAAATCGAATTAAAAGAACTAAGCCTGATGAAAGGAACAGTATTCCGGCTCCTATAAATGCAAACGATAAAGACTTCCTATAGAAACGAAACAAAACGAATGTCGGCTCTTTATCTTTGAGGCCGGCAATACACCCAACCACCCCCAAAACAATCATATAAAGGAGTTCCACCCCGCCTAACACAATTACAATGAACCCGATGATTCTTGCCCATAAAGAATCTTCGAGAAATATTCCTCCATTCAAGAGATTCATAACACCAAAGATTATACCTGCGCAAATACCGGCTATTACCAAAACAGTGATATATGTAATCCATACAGGTCCATGCCCTTTTGCGACTAATCTAACCCACAATCCGGAGGGCAACACTTCTGTTATAAAGTATGGAATTATAATCGCAATCGGTATTGCAATTTTCACGCGAATCTTCCGCTTTTTCTCTTGCTCGTAGTCCCATCTTAGTCCGGGATTATTATGTTCCCATAGTTCTTTGACTGTCGCATTTCGGACCTTCCAGCCTCCCTTAACCGTAACCCAACGCGCATTAGTAACCTCAGCCTTACCACTTGGTTTAATATTGACAAGCAGAAACATAATAATAATTGTAACAACACTAGGAACAGCCAAAGCGGCATACACTGTCATGATAGGGCTCATAATATGTTCCTTTCAATCATAAGATAATATACACTTTATCCCGGGGCACATAAATCCACAATAAGAATTACCAGAATTTCTGTTTCTTAGGTTTTGAAAGAATTACCAAGATAAACAAATACAATACACTAAGACCTATAAATGCTATGAAAATCTTAGTGAACTTAGCCATCCGGAATCTTACACCCAAGTCTTTTCGGATTTGTTTTCTGACGTTTCCCATATCGTAAGTTCTTTGTTCTGAATTCCGGTTTGTGATTTTATCCGGCAATTCCCGATAAGGCAACGTTTTTTTCTTAAAAAATGACTCTGTCTTGGGATTATAATAATATAAATCTACTTTCTCTGTTACCAACTCAACGGTGCCATTATCTACACCGTTAGTGTACTGTCGATATGTCTTACTGTAAGACTCCCAAATGGCGAAAACAACAACGTCGATCTTTTCAAGATCCTCTACTGTATTAATCTCATTCAATGGTATTCCGGTTAAGCTGACAGTCTTCCATTCGTTCTTTTTCTCAAATAAAAGAACGATGTTTTCTTTGCTTTCCGGTTTTTCTCCGTCTGTTTCGCTCAAGGAAGAAAAACTGAAAACCTCATAATCCAGTATATTCTCAGATGCCAGCGACATGAAATTCTGCTGTGCTTTTTTAGATTCTTGTGAATCTTTTCTGATATACAGAATTAATAAAACCGAACACACCAAAAGCGGAAGGCCGAACAGAAATTCCTTAAGATTCTTATTCATAGTTTTAACCTTCCTTGCATATAATCTCTCTATGAAATATTTCCGGATGTAAAAGAATGAATCTCTCCCTCCCAGGAAATAAAACGGGGGCAGCTACGTGCAGTCATCTTTTCAAGCGCTTTCAAGCTGGAAGCTGTACGGGCATATTTAATAATCTCTTTGATAACAAAATATAGTGCAAATACAGCGGCAAATGCTACGGCAATCGGAATATTGACGCTTTGCGGAGTTTTCCATATCAGGTTTACAATGATAGCAATAACAATGCCGATGATTCCACCGTAAATTGTTCCACCAATAAAACCGGTGAAAATTGAGGAAAATGAAGCCCCCTGTCCCTGCTGTACCTTCTTAATCTGCGAAGACCAGCTTTGATATTTATGACAGTTCGGACATCTGCCCTCTGCTTCGTCAGGAGCAGCAAAGTTACCTGATGCCGCACTCACTTCAATCTGCTGCATGCGATTCTTCATCTGTCCAATCGCAGCAGCTTTAAACATATCCCTGCTGCCTGTCTGGAGGACAAGCTTTGAAGACGCATTATGATAGGATCCGTTTCTTTCTTCAATCGTAACCTTTTCCTCGGCCTCTCGACCACAGTGCTCACAGGTAAATCCGATTCGCATATCCTGTCTTGCGATGCCTCCGAAAAACTTGCTCATTTCTGCCTCCTCGATTCGTCATTGTCAATGTCATTCATTTTGTCATTGACAAAATTATAGTCTATTTACGCTTTCCTTGTCAATGGGAGTTCACTTTTTTCTTTCAATTTCTTTTGGTTTTTTCTTTTTTCAGACAATATCACGACTCCCATATAACAAATCAGATAAAAAAACAGACCGAAACGGTTTTAACCATTTCGGTCTGCAATGAATTACTTTTTACTCACAATCGTCAGTTCTTCTCCGGTTGTAAATGATTGCCACCGCGAACAGAACCAAACCGGCTGCGAACAACCACAGGAACGGCGACTTGGTATCACGGAAATCGGTGGGAGCAACAGGTTTTCCTGTATTCGTAAATACAATTTCTATGTTGTTTTGCTGTCCTTCCACATACCCGTTCGTAGTAGGCAGAAATTCCCCATAAGTAGGCCCTGTCGGACGAGACATTGCCGAATAAAACGTATATTTGAGATTATCCGAATCAGCAGTTCCTATGTGATCTTCATGATCTGTTCGATTAGGGTCTGATGACTTAACTGTAGAATTGAAATTCTGTTTGGGCACCTGCTCAATCGTCAGGGTATATTTGAAGTGAGATGCGAAGTTCTTGCATGTATTCTTATTGCAATAAATCACATGCCCACTCTTAATCAGGTTCCCGTCACTGTCTGTCACATCAATTCTAACACTATAATCCCCGTCCCAAGTATCAAAGGAAGCAACAGTTACAGTTACATAATAGAGTTGTCCGTTTTTCAAAGTCGTTGTCAAGGATCCCCAGTGACGATTCGGAGGTCCATTACTCTGGGAATTATTTGAGCCGATTTTTCCGCGAACCCATTCATCTGATACAATAATGTTATAGGTAAACTCTTCATCAGGGGCACCGTTTTCCACCTGGTTATATACAGTAAAGGTAAAAACTTGAGGATCTTGAGCCATCCACGAAGTGTATAACGTTTTGTTTTCCTTGCAAGGTTTCGAAAAATCAAATAAATTGCCAATTGTATTCGGTTGAGCAGTAGCTGAATTTTTATAACTATTATTATTATTTATCCATGCGTAAAAATACAAAAGGGGATTCGCTGTAGTAGGCGCCCCAGGTTCAGGTACAATGTCACCCATCATCATTGTATAGGTAATCAAGCTGCTGTCTGGTGAACTTCGGTAATAAACATATGCTCCCGGCTCATCTGTTGTAGATGGACCGAACCATTCGTGATTGCTTGTATCGTCCATGCTTATATCGAACGTAATCGTTACGGAATCACTCCATATAGCATAGAGGACTTCGTTATAAGGCGGATAGTTGGAAAAATCCCACTTATTAGCTTTAATGAATTCTAGATAGTTTGCATACAAAGTGCCATCAATCGTGTGTCCGTTATTGTTGTTATCGTTACTCCAGTCAATGTTTTGCAAAACCTTAGATTTATCCTTAAACTTATTGGAGTTGTATGTAACTAGTTTTTCAAGCACATCTTCCGTAACCCAACAAACAAAGATAAGCTGTTTGGTGCTGTTATTCTTCATTTTTGTTGGAATAGCCGGTTCATACAAGTTTCCGTTATTCACAACATCTTCATGGTTGATGCCATAACGATTTTCACCAAGAGAAACATATGCGGGATCCATCTCCGTCCATGTTCCGCCGTTCACATCAAAGATTACCTTTTCATCCGGAATCTCTGTGTATGTAACGATAACGCCTTTCAATTCGGGATCCTGCGTCAGGTTCGTTGTTGCCAGCGTACCAGAGATAGTAACTGAATTGTTATATGTGACATTCTGCGAACCTTCGACAGGAGTACTCGAGCCTAAATCCAGGCGGGAAACACTCATCTTCTTATTCAAATGCGTGTTCGTAGCTGTAGCGGTGAAATTTTCTCCGTCTCCCAAAGGGAAAACAAGTTTGATTGTTCCTTTGTCATTACCGCTTTTTGCAGGAATCGTTACAGAAGCTGTGGAATTAGTCGTGTCAATTCCGGTTCGCTCAAAGTCACCTGTTGCCTTGTTTACAATCTGGATTGCGCTTGTATTTGCGCAATGGATGTAGACAACGATATCCTCGTCAGTATCGTTCTCAAGCGTAAGGTATACCATAGGCTCCCACACAGCATAGATTGTCGATACCGAGCCGGGATCTACGGCAATCAAAGAATCTGCCGCAAATGTCGGAATATAAGGATAACCGGACCTGAGTCCGTCAGGTGCAGACGTTGCATCATAAGCATTCATCGGATCAGATCCTTCATCAAATCCAATAAGCAAATAACCGGAAGAATGATTAAAGAAATTCGTACCGGTAACACCGCCATAGGTCTTTGAGGTTGCATATCTGTATAAATGCAAAGACTGATTGGCCTGGATATCATTAAACAAAATCT
>JAEEGI010018692.1_pt1 | contig 14065 bp, 10 predicted proteins | sample 8958751 | NCBI WGS metagenome assembly JAEEGI01 (sample SAMN16246545, study PRJNA631951) | gut metagenome | biome: gut microbiome; feature: rumen; material: KS-attached | host: Bos | place: Iran: Karaj | collected 2018-10
GGCAGCCTCGACTATGACGCAGTGAGCAAGTCGCTGCTGGCCATCACCAAGACCAAGAAGACCGAGTTGCTGTTTGTGAGCCTGTTTATCCGCATGCTGCAGATGGGCGGCCGTTGCGCCAGCATCGTCCCCGACGGCGTGCTGTTCGGCAACAGCACCGCTCACAAGGCGCTGCGCAAGGAGTTGGTCGACAACCAACGGCTGCAGGCGGTCATCTCGATGCCGAGTGGCGTGTTCCAGCCCTACTCCGGTGTGTCGACCGCCATCTTGGTGTTCACCAAGACGGGTGCCGGCGGCACCGACAAGGTATGGTTCTACGACATGAAGGCCGACGGCTACACCCTCGACCAGAAGCGCACCGAGTGCCCCGAGAACGACATCCCCGATGTGATTGCCCGCTTCAAGAACCTGGAGGGCGAGGCCGAGCGCACCCGCAAAGACCAGTCGTTCCTAGTGCCCGTTGAGGACATCCGAGCCAACGACTACGACCTGAGCATCAACAAGTACAAGGAAGTGGAGCGGGTCAAAGTCGAGTATGACGCCCCCGAGGTGCTCTTTGACAAGATTGCCTCGCTGCAAGCCGACATCAACGACGCCATGGCTGCGTTTAAGGAGAAATACCTTTAAAGAAACATCATGGCAGAAGTCCGCAAGATATCCATCCGGTTCTACAACGACCACGAGGTGCGTGCCGTGTGGGACGACGCGCACAACAAGTGGTGGTTCTCGGTGCTTGATGTTGTCGGTGCCATCAACGGCCAGGATGACTATGCCCGTACACGCAACTACTGGAAATACCTCAAGACTAAACTCCGCAAGCAGGGCAGTGAGTTGGTTAGTGGCACTAACCAACTGAAACTTCGTGCATCAGACGGCAAGTATTATTTGACCGATGTGCTCGATGATAAAGGAGTCTTGTTGCTTGCCGAGAACATCCCCAACAGGAATGCCGCGCGCTTCGTTCACTGGTTTGCCAGCGACAGCGACTCCATTGACGGCAAGAGCCGTGAGAAGGCCTACGCCCTGTGGGGCAGCGAGCTGATGGAAAACGTGGAGATAGGCACCACTCGTGGCTTGCAGCAGATTCATGCCTATCTGTTCGGCGGGCTTTATGACTTTGCGGGACAAATCAGGAATGTGACCATCTCGAAGGGCGGTTTCATCTTTTGCCGTGCAGAATACTTGGTGCAATCCTTGCGTAAGATAGACCGTATGCCCGACCACACATTTGACGAAATCGTTGCAAAATATGTGGAGATGAATGTAGCGCATCCATTTATGGAGGGCAATGGGCGCAGCACGCGGCTTTGGCTCGACCTCTTACTCAAGAGCCGTCTTGGCCAATGCATCGACTGGAGCAAGATTGCCAAGAAAGATTATCTTTCCGCCATGATATTAAGTGCCACGCGTCCAGCGCGACTCCACGACCTGCTACACTCGGCACTCACCGACCAAGTGAATGATCGCGAGACATTTATGAAAGGCATTGATTATTCCTACTATTACGAGCAAGAGGACAACAATGAGTAAACAAGGATGGACATATAAGAAGTTGGGCGAGGTGGCTACATTTATAAATGGCTACCCCTTTAAGCCATCTGATTGGAAAGATAGTGGACGAAAAATAATTCGAATTCAGAATCTTAATAATCCTGATGCCGCGTTTAATCACTATGATGGCAGCATAGATACCAAATATATAGTATCAAAAGGTGATGTCCTCATTTCCTGGTCCGGTAGTTTAGGAGTCTTTGAATGGAAAGAAGGTGAAGCCATACTAAATCAGCATATCTTTAAGGTAGTTTTTAATAAAGGAAAGATTGATAAAAGGTTCTTTGAATATGTGGTGGATTCACGCATCAATGAGATGAAGAGTAAGGTACATGGTATTACGATGCAACACATTACAAAGAAAGACTTTGATAAAATCCCTATTCCCATTCCGCCGGTTGCAGAGCAGGAGCGGATAGTGGATGAATTGGATTTGCTGTCTGGCATTATCGAGAAGAAGAAAGAACAACTGAAAGCCTACGACCAACTCGCACAATCCATCTTCTACACCATGTTTGGCGATATATCTGATACGGCTTTTCCCATTAAATGTTTGAATGATGTTTGCGAATTTATTAAAGATGGTACTCATCAGACCCCTACATACACTGATGACAAAGAAAATGGTGTAAAGTTCCTATCTGCAAAAGATGTCGTGGGAGGCACAATTAATTGGGCTAACATAAAGTATATTCCAATTGACTTACATAAAGAATTGCATAAGCGAATTGCACCACAGAGAAATGACATATTGCTTTGTAAGAACGGAACAACAGGAATCTGTGCTATTGTAGAAACAGATGAAATATTCGATATATATGTCAGTCTTGCCTTATTGAGGCCACGAAAACCTTATTGTCCCAAATATCTACTTTATGCCATCAATAATCCTCTTACAAAAGAACAATTTGACAGGTCATTGAAAGGCGTAGGTGTACCTAATCTGCATCTTGGTGAGATTAAGAAGGCGAGAATAATATACCCCCCTCTCGCTCTCCAGCAAGAATTTGCCGCGAAGATTGAGGCGATAGAGCAGCAAAAGGCGTTGATTCAACAATCCATTGCCGAGGTGCAGACGCTGTTTGACAGCCGCATGGATTACTGGTTTGGTTAATTTATAATAATAAAAATATATGGAAGACAAGTTAATGCCAATGAATAATGGCGACATTATAATATATCAAAGCGAAGATGGCCAGACCCACATCGAAGTTCGTGTCGAACAAGAGACGGTATGGCTCACGCAGCAGCAGATGGCTGAACTCTTCCAGTCTTCTCGAACAAATGTGGTTGAGCACATTAAACATATTTACGATGAGGGCGAACTCAGCGAAGAGGCAACCTGTCGGAAATTCCGACAGGTTCAAATCGAGGGGAACCGACAAGTAAACAGAGAGTTGCCTTTCTACAACCTTGACATGATTATCTCATTGGGATATCGTGTCCGTTCTATAGTAGCAACTCACTTCCGCCGTTGGGCTACAGAGCGTCTCAAAGAATACATCATCAAAGGTTTCACCATGGATGATGAACGTCTCAAGCAGTTAGGTGGCGGTAACTATTGGAAAGAGCTTCTTGACCGCATCCGTGATATCCGTTCATCGGAACGTGTTCTCTATCGCCAGGTGCTAGACCTCTATGCCACTGCTGTTGACTATGACCCACGCAGCAATATCTCAGTGGCATTTTTCAAAATAGTTCAGAACAAACTGCACTATGCTGCTCATGGACATACAGCAGCTGAGGTTATTTTTGAGCGTGCCGACAACACCAAACCATTCATGGGAATGACAACATTTAGTGGTGACTGGCCCACCTTGCAGGACGCTCGCATTGCTAAGAACTACCTCTCTCAAGACGAGTTGAAAGTGCTCAACAACCTCGTATCAGGATATTTTGATTTTGCCGAAATCCAAGCTATGCGTCATCAACCAATGTATATGACTGACTATGTTCAGCAACTTGACAACATCCTTTCTAGTACTGGACAAGAACTGCTTCAAGGTGCTGGCAGTATTAGTCACAACGATGCGATGGCAAAGGCCAAGGCTGAGTATGACCAGTGGCGTGACCACACTCTATCACCAGTAGAGCAGGCCTATTTTGAAACTATCAAAAAACTTGGTAAAAAGGGCAAAGACAACAAGGATAAGAACGAACGCAACGATTAAAAATGTTGCTTCACCGAACAAGCAGGTTTATCTTAATAATCATATTATATGCGTAACTTCGACTATCTACAGGAATTGGGCTTGACCGAACTGCACGGTTTCTGTGCAGCGGCCGAGGAGTTGCAGGTGAGCAACCCCGACCTCAGTGCTGTCAGCGCCAGGAAGGCATTGGAGTACGTGGTCAGGTCGCTCTATGTGATGAAGAACATCGAGATTCCCGAGCGGACATCGCTGTTTGAACTCGTAGATGGCGAGGTATTCCGGGACTTTATCGGCGACGAGCGCGTGATGATGGCCGTCCACTATGTTCGCAAGGTGGGCAACAACGGTGCGCATGGCGTGCCAGTGACTAAGCGAGAGTCGTTCTTCTGCCTACTCAACATCTACAATGTGGTTGCCGCCATCCTGCACAAACTGAACGTTATCCAAGAGATTGTGCCCTTTGACCGGTCGCTTATCCCCAACAGCCCACAGGCACCGGTGGTCACAGCGCCGGCAGTCGTGGTGACACCCACATCGCCCATCATCGAGGCGTCAAGCAAGGAAGCCGTCGAAGACAAAACTCCGGTCGTGGAAGTGCCAATGGACATCTCGGAGGCCGAGACCCGCAAACTCTATATCGACCTGATGCTGAAAGAGGCCGGATGGCATGCGCTTGACATCGAGGGCAGCGTGCAGCCATCAAAGGCCTGCATCGAGGTCGAGGTAGAGGGGATGCCCAACAACGAGGGGAAAGGCTATTGCGACTATGTGCTGTTTGGAAGCAACGGCCTGCCCCTTGCCGTGATTGAGGCCAAGCGCACAAGCGTGTCGCCCATCAAGGGCAAGCACCAGGCCGAACTCTATGCCGACTGCCTCGAGCAGCGGTATGGCCGGCGCCCCGTCATCTACTACACCAACGGCTTTGAGACCTACATCATAGACGGCTTGGGTTATCCACCCCGCCGTCTGTATGCCTTCCACAGCGAGAGCGACCTGGAGTGGCTGATACAGCAACGGCAACGGCACGACATCACCGACTTCAGCGTCAAGGACCACATCACCGAACGCCATTACCAGAAGATGGCCATCAAGGCCGTGTGCGAGCACTTCAACGGCAAGCACCGGCGCGGCCTCTTGGTCATGGCCACCGGCACGGGCAAGACAAGGGTATCGATCTCGTTGGTCGACGTGCTCACGCGCAACGGATGGGTGAAGAATGTGCTCTTCCTTGCCGACCGCATCCCCCTCGTGAGCCAAGCCCACAAGAACTTCGTCAAGTTGCTGCCCCACATGACCACCTCGGTGCTGAGCGAAGACAAAGACCCCGACACCACCGCCCGCATCACCTTCTCGACCTATCAGACGATGATCAACTACATCGACACCGACGAGAAGGCGTTCACCGTGGGGCGGTTCGACCTCATCATCATCGACGAGGCCCATCGCAGCATTTTCGGCAAATATTCAGCCATCTTCAACTACTTTGACGCGCTGCTCGTGGGCTTGACGGCGACTCCACGCGACGAGGTGGACCGCAGCACCTATGATACTTTCGAAATGGAGCAAGGTGTGCCCAACTATGCCTACGAATTGGAGGATGCCGTTGCCGATGGCTACCTCGTTAATTACCGGGGCTTCAAGCGCGGTTCGCTCATCCTTCAAGAGGGCATCAAGTACAACGACCTCAGCGAGGAAGAACAGGAGCAACTCGAGAAGGTGTGGGAATATGAGCAGGCGAAACAGGCCATCGACATTGAGGACTACCACCGCGACATCCAGAGCAACGAACTATTCAAGTATATCTTCAACCAAGACACCATTGACCATGTGCTGCAAGACCTGATGGAGAACGGCCTGAAGGTGCAGAGCGGCGAGCGCATCGGCAAGAGCATCATCTTTGCCTACAACCACCGCCACGCCGAGATGATTGTCGAGCGGTTCTATGCCTTGTATCCCGAGTATGCCGCCGAGAGCAGCGAGTTCTGCGCGCTCATCGACAACTATGTCACCTACTCGAAAGACTTGATTGACAAGTTCGAGATTCGCGACGGCAATCCGCAGATAGCCGTGAGTGTCGACATGCTCGACACCGGCATCGACGTGCCCGACGTGCTGAACCTTGTGTTCTTCAAGATAGTGAAGAGCCGCATCAAGTTCATGCAGATGATTGGTCGCGGCACCCGCCTGTCAAAGGACATCTTCGGTACCGGGAGGGACAAGGAGGGCTTCTACATCTTCGATTGGTGCCGCAACTTCGAGTTCTTCGACAAGAACCCCGACGGCACCAAGTTGAAGACCACGCAGTCGCTGACCGAGAAAATCTTCTCACTGCGTGCCAAGATAGCGTTCCACCTTCAGCATCAGAAGTATCAAGAAGACGCGTTTGCCCGTGGGCTTCACGACGAGATAAAGGCGATCTTGAAAGAGCAGGTCGCCAGCCTGAGCGACAGTCACATCTCGGTGCGGGAGCGATGGGCCCAAGTGAGCCACCTCAAGAAGGACGAGTCATGGGCATACCTGTCGGAGGTTGACGTGAACACGCTGAGCGCCGAGATTGCGCCCCTGTTGCCCAAAAACACCCTCGATGAGAGTGCCAAGAAGTTTGATGTGCTGACCATGGTCATCGAGCTGTCGTTCATCGACGGGGAGACCAACTGTGTGCGTTCGGTGCAATCGGTGCAGACCATTGCCGAGAAACTGCAAGAGAAAGCCACGCTGCCACAGGTACAGGCCAAGATGGACACCATCAAGGAAGTGCTGTCGGAAGTAGCATGGCAGAACGTGTCGCTGCCTTGGCTCGAAAAGGTGCGGAAAGACCTGCGAGACTTGGTGAAGTTCCTGTTTGGGCAAGACGACCGGTGGTTCTCGGTGAACATCACCGACGAGATCACCGACGAGGGCACCACAGAGGGCATCACCCCCCGCATGTCGTACAAGCAGAGCGTGCTTGACTTCCTCTCGAAGAACCGTGACTTGCCGGTGCTGCGAAAGATTTACGGCATGGAGCAACTGACCAAGGCCGACTTTACCGAACTGGAACGCATCTTGTGGCAGGAACTCGGCAGCAAGGACGATTACGACAAATACACCCACGGCATGCCGTGTGGCACCAATGTCGCCATCTTTATCCGCTCGATGGTGGGTGTCGACCGCAAGCACGCCGTCAGGCGCTTCGCTGAGTTCATCTCGGGCAACGAGTTGAACGCCGAACAGGAAGACTTCTTGAACACGATCATCGCCTATGTGTGCGAGAACGGCGACATCACCAAGGAGATTGTAGTGAATGAGGCTCCCTTCGACGAGCAACTGTCGGTGTTCACTCCCTACATGCTGCCCCTCGCCAAGTACATCGACACCATCCACGGTGTCGTCACGCCCCAGACGGCGTAAACCCATCTGAATAATTCATGGATAGAAAATTGAGTAGCAACGAGAAATACAAGATACTGTTTGTGTGCCTAGGGAACATTTGCCGGTCGCCGGCGGCCCAGGCTGTGATGCAACGGCTGGTGGACGAGCGCGGACTCACCGAACGGTTCCTGATTGACTCGGCAGGCACCAGCGGCTATCACGACGGCGACCTGCCTGACCGCCGCATGCGGGTACATGCCCGCCCACGGGGTTATGAGCTGACGCACCGCAGCCGCCGTGTCGAAGGGAGTGACTTTGAAGAGTTTGACCTAATTGTGGCGATGGACAGTGCCAATGCTGCCGACCTGCGCGAACTAGCCGCCACGCCTGAGGAAGTGCGAAAAATCGAACTGATTAGTCCGTACATTAACCATCCTCACTACGACTATGTCCCTGACCCTTACTATGAAGGCAGTGAGGGGTTTGAGCTCGTCCTCGACCTCCTCGAGGACGCCTGCCGCAACCTGCTCATCAAGGTACTGTCATAGTCACGGTGTTCTTGGTCACGAATTCTCGAATTTTGAACTGATGTTGAATATATTGTTATCACGTTGTTTATACTAAAAAAACGATTATAGATGAAACAGAAAAAAACAATGATGAGCCTGCTGGGCCTGGTGGTTGCTGTGACAATGCAAGGCTTGGCGCAATCGCCCGTAGCCGTGCGATGGGAAATGGGACAAAACGAGGCAGAGAAGGGCTATTACAGCTCGCGCTTCATCATCAAGAACGTGTCGAATGCCAATCTCTCGAATAACTGGCAACTCTACTTCAACCAGTTTTCGCGGTCACTGAAGATGCCTGAGACCTCGCCCGTCGACATCAAGGAGGTATCGACCACTTACTATCAGATCACGCCCAATGTGCGCTACAAGGCCCTGAACCCGGGCGACTCGCTAGTGGTGGACATGCTCATGCGCGGCACCATGGTGAACAAGTGCTACCGTCCTGCCGGCACCCATCTGGTGCTTGACGGCGACACGCGCCACCCCATCGCCGTGAACCTGGAGTACGGCCTGCTTGAGAAGCCTGGGCAGTGGATCAACCATGCTGCCTATCCTGACGGCAAGTACAGCTATGCCTACAACCAGGCAGTGAACAACATCGGCGACGCCTACACGGGCAACGACTATGACATCTTCCCGATGCCCAAGCAGGTGGAGATTCACGACGGCTACACTGCCATTGGCAACATGGTCACCGTCAAGGGTGGCTACTTTTGGCAGCGATCACTGAAGGCACCGGTCAAGCTGCTCAAGCAACAACTGCAGCAACGTGGCATCTATTGCCTGTCGGGACAGAAGAGCGTCATCGCCGTGAAGGTCAACGGCAAGCTCAGCGACAACCCCGAATACTACACGCTGGACGTCGCACAAGGCAAGGTTACCATTGTTGGTGCCAGTGAGGCTGGCGCAATGAACGGCGTGAAGACATTTATCGCCGCCCTCGACCACAGCAAGGGGCACAACCTGCAGAACGCCCACGTTGTCGACTACCCCGACCTGCATTACCGCGGTTTCATGCTTGACATCGCCCGTAACTTTATCCGCCTGGACGACATCAAGCGTTATATCGATATTCTGGCCTACTACAAGATGAACCGCTTCCAGTTCCACTTCACCGATGACGAGGCGTGGCGCGTGGAAATTCCCGGTCTGCCAGAACTCACCGAGGTGGCGTCGCGCCGCGGTTGCACACTCGACGAGAAAGGCTACCTGGCGCAAATCTTTGACGGCAATGGCAACCCCGACGACCCGACACAGAGCGCCAACGGCTATCTTACTCGCGCACAATTTATCGAGATCCTGAAATATGCCCACCAACGCGGGGTAAAAGTCATCCCTGAGATTGAGACCCCTGGTCACGCGCGCGCCGCCATCATTGCCATGCGCAACCGCCACGACAAATATGTGGCTACCGATCGCACCCTAGCCGAGCAATACCGCCTATGGGACGACCACGACGCATCGGTTTACACCTCGGCACAAAGCTACCATGATAATGTGCTGAACGTGGCCAGCGATGGCGTGTACAATTTCATCACCAAAGTAGTGTCTGAGCTGCAGAAAATGTATAAGGAAGCAGGACTCAAGCTCGACATCGTGCACCTGGGCGGTGACGAGGTGGCCAGCGGTGCCTGGAGCCAGTCGCCCGAAGTACAAGCACTGATGCAGCGCGAGCACCTGAAAGATAACCATGAGGTCAACGGCTACTATATCCGCCGTATTACCGACATCCTGTACAAACAGGGCATCCGCATCGAGGGTTGGCAAGAGGTGGCACAAAACCACAGTGCCGAGTTCAACCGCCAGATGGCGCCACGCTTTGCAGGCATTAACGCATGGAGCACCGTGGGCAGCCGCGATGTCGTGCCCTACAGCATCGCCAACGACGGTTATCCCGTCATCCTGTCGAATGTGACCAACTTCTACATGGACATGGGCTATAACTGGCACCCCTATGAACAAGGATTGCACTGGGGGGGCAAGGTCGACGAGTTTGACTCGTGGAGTGCCCTTCCCTGGAATGTTTATGCCAGCGCCCGCATGGCCTACGATGGTAAGCCCATCGACGTGGCTACCAACCACCAAGGAAAAGTAGCACTGGCCAACCGCCAAAATATCATCGGCATCCAAGCGCAGATGTGGGGCGAGACCATCCGCAACTTTGATGAGGTTCAGCGGATGTGGTTTCCCAAGGTATTCGGCGTGGCCGAGCGCGGTTGGAATGCTCAACCCGACTGGAGCCTGGATTTAGCCAATACAGCACCCTACGACAGTGCACGCCATCAGTACAACCTCAAGATTGGCACGCGCGAATTGCCACTGCTGCACCGCATGGGCTATTACTTCCGCATTGGGCAACCCGGCCTGAAGGTGGAGAACGGCATGCTGCTCGCCAATGCCCTCTATCCAGGCATGGCCATACACTATACCCTCGACGGCAGTGAGCCCACGCCGCTCTCGCCCGAATGGACTGCCCCCGTCAAGCTCACAACCATTCCACCAGTGATCAAGGCCCGCGCCTACTACCTAGGCAAAGAGTCGGTTACCACCCTGCTGTGGCCATAAGTTCCCCTCAAAAAACAATCGAAAAACGCGATGGTAACATTTCCTAATGCAAAAATAAATTTGGGCCTAAATGTGGTGGAACGGCGACCTGATGGGTACCATAACATTGAAACCGTGTTCTACCCCATTCCGCTGACCGATATCCTTGAGATTGTGCCTGCCAGCGGCAACGAGACCACGCTCACCACTCACGGCAACCCCGTGGACTGCCCGCCCGAGAAAAATCTGGTGATGAAGGCCTATCGTCTGCTCGCCGAACAGTTTGACCTGCCGCCGGTCGAGATCCACTTGTACAAGCATATCCCCGATGGTGCCGGACTGGGCGGAGGGTCAAGTGACGCTGCTCACACACTGACCATGTTGCGCCAGATGTTCAATCTGGATATCACCGACGAGGCACTGGCGGCGTTGGCTGCGCACCTGGGTGCTGACTGCGCATTCTTTGTCTACAACCGCCCCATGTCGGCAATAGGCATTGGCGACGTGCTCATGCCCATCGAGGTTAACCTCACGGGCAAGGTGTTGCTGCTGGTCAAGCCCCCGGTGGCCGTGTCGACCGCCCAAGCCTACTCGCGTGTAACACCAGGCACTCCGCCCCAATGGGCGCGTGACGTGGTTACCTGGCCCATCGAGCAGTGGGACGGTGCGCTTGTCAACGACTTTGAGCCAAGTGTGTTTGCCCTGCATCCGCAGTTGTGGAATATCAAAATTGCGCTACTGCAAGCCGGCGCACACTATGCCGCCATGTCGGGTTCTGGATCGACCATCTTTGGCATCTTTGATGATGTCAAAGTGGCAGAGCAGGTGAGTGCCAAATTTTCCGATTGCGCCACTTTCGTGCTCGGCTTATAGTAGGCAAGATTTTTGCTTGAATGAACTAGAGGCACTAGATAAGCTAGATATTCTAGAGCCTCTAGTGTTTCATGATGAAAAAATGTCACGATTATGAGTAAGAAAAACAAAGATAACAAAAAGGCTGAAAAACCCGTAGAAGAGCCGCAAGTAGAGCAGGCAGTTGAACAAGAACAGACCGAAGCGCAAGAAACCCCGCAAGAGGAAGCTCAGGCCGAGGTAACCATCGAACAACTGCAGCAACAACTCGAAGCGCAACAGAAGGAATATCTGCTGCTCATGGCTGAGTTTGACAATTTCCGCCGCCGCACCCTCAAGGAGAAACAAGAACTCATCAAGAACGCCTCAGAGAAGGCTATGGTCGAACTGCTACCCGTGGTCGATGACTTTGAGCGCGCCCTTGATGCAATGAGCAAGAGCGGCGACGTAGATGCCCTCGCCGAGGGAGTGAACCTGATATATACCAAGATGGTGAAGTATCTGGAACAACAGGGCGTGAAGCCCATCGAGTCGACAGGCAAAGACTTTGATCCCGACCTGTTTGACGCCATCACCACCTTCCCCGCACCCGATGAGAGCATGCGAGGCAAAGTGGTGGACACGACCACCAAAGGCTATATGATTAACGACAAGGTTCTGCGCCACGCACAAGTGGTGGTGGGACAGTAATTCTCAATTACGATAATGGCAAACAAGAGAGACTACTATGAGGTGCTGGGCGTGCAGAAGAACGCCACGGCCGATGAGCTGAAGAAGGCTTATCGCAAGTTGGCCGTGAAGTACCACCCCGACCGCCAGCAGGGCAAGAGCGAGCAGGAGAAGAAGGATGCCGAAGAAAAATTCAAGGAGGCAGCCGAGGCTTACGGTGTGCTTAGCGACCCTGAGAAGCGCCAGCGCTACGACCAGTTCGGCTTCGCCGGCGAACAGATGGGCGGTGCCGGTGGCGGCTTTGGCGACTTTGACCTCAATGACATATTGAACTCGGTGTTTGGTGCCGGGTTTAACTTCGGCGGCTTTGGCGGTGGCTTTAGCGGCTTTGGCGGTGGTGGCGGTCGTACGCGTCAGCGCGTAAACCGTGGTACCGACCTGCGCGTGCGCGTAAAGGTGACGCTAGCCGACGTTGCCCACGGCTGCGAGAAGAAGCTGAAGATTCCACGCATGGTGTCGTGCCAGTCCTGTCATGGAACGGGCTCAAAGAATGGCACTTCGCACAGCGAGTGCCCCACCTGCCATGGCAGTGGAGTGGAAACCGTCGTGCAGCAGATGGGCTTCATGCGCATGCAATCGCAGCAAGTGTGTCACACCTGTGGCGGACAGGGCAAAATCATTAAGGAAAAGTGTCCACATTGTGGCGGGCAAGGCCTGACGCGCAAGGAAGAGGTTGTGTCGATTAACATCCCCGCTGGCGTGGCACAAGGCATGCAGCTCAAGATGTCGGGCCGCGGCAACGACGCCCCAGGTGGCGGCGTACCTGGCGACCTGCTCATCGTCATCGAGGAAGTGGCCGACAGCCAGTTGGTGCGTGATGGCAACGACCTGATGTACAACTTGATGCTTGACTTCCCCACTGCCGTGTTTGGCGGCAAGGTGGAAGTACCCACCGTCGACGGCAAGGCATTGCTCACCATCAAGCCTGGCACACAGCCAGGTTCGGTGCTGCGTATGCGTGGCAAGGGTCTACCCGACCCCAACCGCTACGGCACAGGCGACATGCTAGTCAATGTGATGGTATATGTTCCCGAGACGCTTACCGCCGAAGAGCGCAAGGCGATTGAGTCGTTGCGCAACTCGAGCAACCTCAAGCCTTCGGAGTCCATCAAAAACCGCATCTTCAGCCGCTTGAGGCACATCTTTGATTAATGCATAATGCACAATGCATAATGCACAATGATCAATTGGCAATATTTCTCAACTTTTAATTAAACAAAGGTGAGTCGTAACCCCAACCACAATGTGCCCAGGGCCGAACGGCAGTCGACCGTGTTCCAGGCACGCGAGCAACAAGGATTGCTCGACTTTGTCATGAAGGCACTGGACGGCATCAGCCGCAACAAGGCCAAGTCTATCCTGAGCCACGGTGGTGTCACCGTCGATGGCCGTGTGCAAACACACTTTGACTATCAGGTGCAGCCCGATAGTGTAGTGGAAATTTCGCGACAGCCCAAGACACCTGCCGAGTCGAGCAAGCATTATGACATCGTCTATGAGGATCAGTGGCTAGTGGTCGTTGACAAGGAGCCTGGGGTGTTATCGATGGGTGTGGGCGCTGGCAGCCTGAACATGAAGTCGTTGCTCGACCGCCACTTTGCCGAGACACGCCAGCGCTGCACGGCGCATGTGGTGCATCGTCTAGACTGCCGCACCAGCGGCTTGATGGTTTATGCCAAGAGCAGCGAGGTGCAGCAGGCTTTCGTCAAAGACTGGCGCAATGTGGTGACCGACCGCCGTTATGTCGCCGTGGTTGATGGCGTGATGGAAAAAGATGAGGGCCGCGTGGAGAGTTGGCTCAAGGACAACAAGAACATGCGGGTCATCAGCTACCGCGAGGACCCAGGTGGCGGCAAGTTCTCTATCACCACCTGGCGCATCCTGGAGCGCGCCAAGGAACACTCGCTCATCGAACTGAAGTTGCTCACGGGCCGCAAGAACCAGATACGCGTACATATGCGTGACATCGGGCACCCTGTGACGGGCGACGGCAAGTATGGCAAGCAGCAAGAACCCGGCAGCCGCCACTGCCTGCATGCCATCAAGCTAGCCTTCACTCATCCCATCACCGGCGAGGCACTCACCTTCGAGACCCCCATCCCTCCCTACTTCCTGCGCAAGTTGACATGAGTTTTTGAAACAATCACGCACTAAACTCCCCAAATCGCACTCTTTTATATCGATTTGGGGAATTTTGATGCCAAAACGCCCCAAATCTCATAAAAAATTTGAGATTTGGGGAATTTTTCTTGCCAGATTATCCAAATCTCATTAACTTTGCCCTGTCTTTAGAAACAAACACTATGGAACAAACTCTTA
>JAEEGI010018698.1_pt1 | contig 14062 bp, 10 predicted proteins | sample 8958751 | NCBI WGS metagenome assembly JAEEGI01 (sample SAMN16246545, study PRJNA631951) | gut metagenome | biome: gut microbiome; feature: rumen; material: KS-attached | host: Bos | place: Iran: Karaj | collected 2018-10
TTTAATAAATCAATTTGGTTTTTTAATTCAAAAAATTTTTTTTGTGAATCATTATTTTTAAAATTAATATTGTTTAAATCTTCAGAAAGATATTTTTTATGATTTGAATCATTTAAATTTGAAATTTCATTAAAATTTTCTTCGTTTTTTTCTTCAATAAAATTATTATTCATATAATTTTTATTTAATAAATTTTCAGAAGAAATACTTTTTATTTTTTTTTTTTTTTCTAAATCATTAATATAATTATTACAATTATAATCATTATAATAATCAAAATTATTATTATTTCCTTTATAATTACTACATGAATTTATTATTTTATGTTCTTCAGGATAAATTAAATTTAAATTAGAAGTTATATTATCACTTTTTAAATATTTTCTTGGATTTTGATTATGAAAATTATTTAAAGAATTTTTTTTTAAAAATAAATTATTATTATTTTTCAATTTATTTCCTTTATGAATATTTTCATTATTATCTATTTCAATATAATAATTAAAATTATTTTTATCACTTCTTCTTGTATTATATTTAGATACTATTTTATTTTGGGAATCTATATCATAATATTTTTTATTACTATCAATACTTCCGATTGTTTTTTTAAAGTCATTTTCAAAATTTTTTGATATTTCATTCCTTTTTTTCGAATTTGATGGTAATGTTGTAGTACTATTTGTTATATTATTTCTTTTTACATTTCTATTTTTTGATAATCTATTTTTTAAAAGTATACTTGGTGATAAATCTTTATTTTTATTTTTTTCATAATCTGTTTTTAATTTTATATTTTTTGAATTATTTAATTTATGATAATTTTCTTTATTATTTCTGTTGTCGTTGTTGTTTAAAGTAAAATTTTTATTATTATTACTAATATTATCATTTTTATTATTATTATAATTTTTATTATTATTATTTTTTTTATTTATTTGATTTAAGCTTATATTTGTTTTTTTTAAAGAACTATCATTTAAGGTTAATTGTGATTTATTAAAAGAATTTGAAGTGTAATTAGTTCTTTTATGTTTTAAGTTTTTATTCAAATTATTTTTATTTAAGGAATTATCAATTAAATTAGTATTATCATGTTTTAAATTACTATTTAAATTATTGTTATCCATTAATTCTTTTTTCAAAAAAATAACTTCTTTTTCATTATTTATTTTATTATTGTCTAATTCAAAAATTGATTTTGGTTCCTCTGTTGACTTAATTTCTTCTTTCAAATCAGTTGAAATAAAATAAATATTATTATTGTCATTCCTATTTCTGTGTTTTTTCTTTTTAGGAACAAAATCATAATTTACTTTTGAATAAATTGATATTTTTTCCATATCTTTTTTTATTTTTCGAAGAGTATTTTTTAAATTTTCATTCCCTTCATTAATTTTTTTCACTAAATTTATTTCATTTTCTAAATTTTCTTTTTTTATTTTTTCAAAAATTTCCTTAGCTTTCATAATAGAAAAACAATTAATAAAAATAAAATTTGTTTAAAAAAATATGAAATTATTTCAATCTCCAATATCAATAAATTATTCAGAAATAAATAAAGATGAAATTTTTACTCAATTGAAAATATATATAAAAAATTTAGAAAAAAAAATATTAAGTCAACAATTAGAAATAGAGTCTTTACAAACAATAAATTTTAATTTAGAAAAAGAAAAAATAAAATTATCATCATCTCTTTTTTTAAAAGAAAATACAATAAGAGACATAACATTAATTTTAGATAATTTAAAATACAAAAATGATAAAAATGAAAACAAAATAAATTATTTTGAAAAAGAAAATAAAGAATTAAATTATATAAACGTAGAATTAACTCAAAAAAATAAAACTTTAATGAATACACAAATTAATAATAATATAAATAATGAAATTCATTATTTGAGAGAACAATTAAGTGAACTTTCTATAATTAAATCTAAATTAGAATTTGATAATAAAAATTTAGTTAATAAAATAAATGAAATTCAAAATGAACATGAAAATGAAATTACAATGTTAACAAAAATAAAAAATTCAGAAATTTCACAACAAAATAAAATTATTTTAATCCTTCAAAATGGAATTAATTCTTTAAACAATTATAATAATAATAATGAGATTAATTTAAGTAATAATATTAATGTTGAATATTCTAATATTATATTTGAAGAAATTAATGAATTAGAAAAAAAAACAAAAGTTATTTCAAAAGAAAATATTGAATTAAAGAGATTAATAAATGAATTAGAGAAAAAAAAAGAAGAATATGAAAATATAATAATTTCAAAAGAGAAAATAATAAAAAAATTAGAAAATCAAAATAAGGAATTTGAAGAAAATTTAAATTTAAAAAATAAAGAATTAAATCTCAGTTCTGAAGAAAATTTATCTGTTGTAAAAGAAACAATAGATTCAATTGACCAATTAATTTTTGAAAGAGATGATTTATTAAAACAAAATAATAATTTAAGATTTGCATATGAATATTTTAATAACGGAGTAAAAGAAGCAAATGATTTATTTTGGGATAAAGTAAAATATTTTGAATCTATTTTATTTTCTTTAAATGAAAAAATTAAAAATTTAAATGATAAAAATATTAAATTAATTGAAGAAAATAATAAATTAAAAGGAGAAAATGATTTATTGAAAAAAGAAAATGAAAGAATTAATAAAGAAAAATTAACTTTAAAAAATAATTCCTCTAATTTAGATTATAATGATAATATGATATTACCAAATAATCAAAATAAATATAATAATAATTTAAGAGGAAGTAATAATAATTATCAAAAAAGTAATTTACCTCGAAATAATAATTTAAATAATCTTAATTCTAACATTTTTAGAAATTCAAATAATACTAATTCTATTTATAATAATTTCAATAGTTTAAATAATGTTAATAATCTAAATTATGATATTAATGATCCTTTTGAAGATGATCAGTTAAAAGCTGTTCAAGAGTTCAGAAATGTTTTAATTAAGGCTGAACATAATTTAAATAAAGATAAAATCAGTCTTGGACAAGAATAAAAATAACTTTTTTTTAATTTTAGTATTTTATATAATATTTTTTTATTTAAAAATTTTAGTTTATTTTATCATATTTTTTGTTTTTTTTTGATAAAAGTTATTTTATTTCTTTTATATAAATAAAAAACAATAATGGAAAATTATAGAGGAATTTATGCTGATAATGATATTAATGATAGCCCAAAATTTTTTGAAGGAGGAGCACATTTTAAATGCAATGATTTATATAAAATATTGGAATCAATTTATAAAGAAAGAATAAAATCAAATTCAACAGAAAAAAATAATAATTTAAGTAATAATAAAATAATTAGTTCTTATAAAATTTTATATCAAAATCAAAGTAGAAATTTTAAACCTTTAGTTCAATCTTTAACTAATAAAAAGAATGATAATAATAAGAAACTATATACTTCAAGGAATAGAAATAATAATAATATCAATGTCAATTTTAAAAATAATAATAAAAATAATAAATATTCTTCAAATGAAAATAAAAACGAAAATAAAATAAATAAAAAAGCAAATAACAATATTTATGATAATATCAATAAAAATATTGGAAATAATATTAAAAAAAACAATTTAAATAATTTAAAAGAACAGAATATAAATATAAATAGAAATAATTCTAATAATTCTACTTTAATGAAACCTAAAATTATTAGTCCAATTCAAGAAATAAATAAAAATAAAAGTGAAAGTCAAAATAGAAATATAAAATCTGGTAAAAATTATAATATTTATTTTTTAAAAGATAATATTTTTGTTAAAAAATTTCTTGATTTAAAAAGCCAAAATATAATATTAAATAATCCAAAAAGTAAAAATAAAGAAAAAAATAAAAATAATTCAGTTAAAAAAAAAAAAGAAATGAAACCTATAATTTATAATAACAACCATCACAATAATTCAAATTTAGTTTATTTTTCAAGAAATGAAAATCCACTTAATTTAAATAATAATAGTCATAAAATAATGATAAATTATAAATATTTTCATATAAATGATTATTATGAAAATAAAAATAATCCTCTATTATTTTCTAATAAAAATATTAATAATTTATCAACAAATGCTCCAACAAATAAAAGCAATAATTTAACAAATAGAACAATTAAATAAATAAATTAATTAAAAAAATTAAAAGCAATGTAATTATATTTATATTGTAAAAAAAGATACATTTAAATATTATAAAATATGAATTAATTAAAAAAAATAAAATGTAAAATTCATATAATATAATATTAAATTATTTAATCTTTCTAATACATTTATAATATTATATTAAATCATTTTATTTGTATAAATTTTTTATTTTTTATTGTATTATTTTAAGATAATAAACTTTCTTTTTCATTATCTTTATTTTCAATATGACATTTTTTTTTAAATAAAAAAAACAACAAAAGCAAAATAAAAATAACCAAAAAAACAATAATTCCTTTTAAAACAAAAATTTTTTGTTTTAAAGCATATTTATCACTATAACAATATTTATCAATATCATCTTCATTCCAAGCAAAATTGTTGATAATATTATAAAAATCAATAAATTTAAATCTTTTTATAAATTTATCATTTATCAAATAATCAATATAATAATTATCAACATCAAAAAGATTTTTATTTTTTTCATCTTTATATATTTCAAAAGTTAAACTTCCTGCATAAGAAATATCAATTATATTAGAATATATATCATTATATAACTTAAAAGCATTATTTATAAAAATTTGAATTCCCATTAAAGTAATATCATGACAAGAACCTATATTCAATTTTTTATTAGTATAATTTATATTATTATTTTTATCTTTATTAATATCATAATATATATTTTCTTTTATTCTATTTATTATTTCTTTTAAAAATAAACTTACTTCTATTTTATAACTTTCTCCTTTTTCATCTCCAAAAAAAAAATATGTTATAAAAGTATAATGAATGATATTTGAAAAATTTAAAAATTCATTTGGATTAATATTTAATTTATATAATATTTCATTTGTATTTATTCCTGAATAAATTGAACTAATATATTGGTCAGTTATTCTAAATATATCATTAATTAAATAATATTTATTTTCATTTTTCAATTTATTAAATTTTTCCCTGTATAAAACATTAAATTCTTTTTCCAAATCAAGTATAATTTTATGTTTTTTCATATTTTGTTGGATTATTTTAAAAAAACTTGACCTACACTTTTTATTCATTGACAAAAGAAATTTTCCATTATTTTCTTCATAAGAATTAACAGGTAGAAAATAAATATTATTAGGAAGAGAAAAATTTTCTTTATTTAATTCTTCAATTTCTTTTTTCATATTTTCATTATTAAAAATATTAATTGGAGGATAAGTAAAATTAATTAATTTTTTATTAATAATTTTATCATTAATAATATTATTACATAAACCTAAAATTTCACTTTGAGAACTCATAAAAGTTCTATCAAGAAAAGAACTAAAAATATAAATTTCATTTGGATCACAAGTTTTATTTAAAAAATTTTCATTATAAATATATTTAAATTTATTATATAATCCTAAAATATAAAGCATTCTTTCACCATAAAAATGTAATTGCCCTTTATTTGAAATATAATTTCCAAAAAAATCTTTTGAATTTTGTTCTGTATGCATTGGTCCTCTTGCTCCGTGTCTATTTAAAAAATATACTGAAATTAGTTTATTTGAAATAAGGACATTTATTTGAAGAACAAATATTAAGTTTCTCATTTATTTATTTTTTGTATTATATAAAAATTTAATAAATCTAAAATTTATAAATAAATATATCTTATTTATAAAAAAAGAAATACAATTATTTTAAGATAAAAAAGATTTATTCTGATAAGTAATTTTTATGTAAAAAATAATTTAAAAATTTTTATCAAAAAATAATTTTAATCATGTATTTTTTTATATCATCTCTCCAAAGAAAAAATAAGAGACATTATTCATCAAATTCATCAAAAAACATTGAAAATGAGAATAATATAAATCCAGAAATATTATTTCGTCAGGAAAATTTAATAAGAAAAAGTTTAGTGAAATTAGTAAAAGAATCAAAAGAAAATAGATTATCAAGAGATACAAAATTCATTATAGAAAGTAATTATGATATAGATTCAGAAAATAATTATTCTTTTGAAAATTATGAAAATGAAATTTCAGAAGATGAAATTTCAACAGAAGAAATGTCTTTAGATGAAATAATAGAAAATTTATTTTTACAAGAAAATTCAAATAATAATAATAAAAATTATAAGAGAACTTTAGTAATAAGTAAATTAGAAGAATTTAAATATAAATATTCAGATAAACATATGAAAAGAAAAGAAAAAGAATGTGCTATTTGTTTAGAAGAATTTAAAGAATTTGATAGAGTTAAATTATTTTCTTGTAAACAACATATTTTTCATAAAGATTGTATTATGAAATGGTTATTGGATAAAGACTTTTGTCCTTTATGTAAAAAAAATATTATTTATTAATTTTAAAGGTTTATTTTTTATTTTTTAAAATGATTTATCGTATTTTTATTAGGGTTAAAAAAATAATTGTTTATGTTTTATATTCTTTATTTTTTTATTTGGTTTTTATTATTCGATGATGTTTATTATTTAAAAAACCAAATAAAGAAAGATAAATGTTAGGATTATGTAGATTTAAATAATAAAAAAAGAAAATTGGTATTTGTATTATTTATTTAGTAAAATTTATATTGAAACTTTTATATCATTTAAATATAATTAAAAGAATAAAATAAAATATAAAAAAATAATAAAAATTATTTAAAAATGACTTCTCAAAATTTAGAAGAAGAAAAAATAGAAAAAAAAGAAAAATTAAGTTTAAATGAAAAAGAACTTCTTTATTGTTTATTTTATGAAGTAACAAGTGAAATAAAAAATTTGAAAATTGAAATTGAAGAAGAAGATTATAAAAACAATATTAGATCAATATCTTCTAATCAATTAATTGAATATCTTCATGATTCAATTAAAATATTATTAAAAAAAAAATTTGAAGAAGGAAAAGAAGAAGGAAAAAAAGAAGAAAAATTAAATATGTTAAAAAAAAAAATTCCAATTGAAAAAAATGAATTAAATCAATTAGAAACATATATAAAAAAATTGGAAGAAAAAGAAAGAAATTTAACTAAATTAATTTTTAGATATAAATTACAAAAAAATGTATTAAAAAATAAAATTGCGGATTTATTAGATATTGAAGATGAATATGAAGAAATGAAAGAAAAATTAAAATATGAAGATGGAAAATTTTTAAATAATGATAGAAAAGATAATGAAATAATTATTTTAAGAAAAGAAAATATAAATTTAAAAAATTATATTTCTGAAAATGAAAAAAAATTAAAAAATTTAGAACTTAATTTAAGTGAAAAGGAAAAAAATATTATTTCTTTAGAAAATAAAATTCAAAAATTAAATTTAAAATTAGAAGAAAAACAAAAAGAAATTTATTCTACAATAAATTTTGAAGCTAATAATAATACAAATATAAGTACAAATATATTATCTGTTAATAAACAAGATAGTTTAAATAATGAAAATAATAAATCTTATTCTCCCAATTTAAAATTATTTCAAATGCAAAAAATAAAAAGTAAATTATTTAAAAAAAGCAAAAAAAATAATGTTGAATATTTAAACAAAAATGATTATGAACAAAATAAATTGTTTTTTATACATAAATATTTATCAAGTAGACAAAATCATAATACTAGTTTAAATAATAGTTTAAGTATTAAAATTGCTAAATTACCTATTAAAGATATTAAAATTAAGAATAATAAAGGAATGCCGTTAATTAAAAATAATTCTGAAGTTAATATATTAAAAAATAATAATAATATGATTAATATTTATCAAAGTGGTTTCAATTCATGTAGAAAGTCTACTGATGTTAAATATAAAATTTAAATAAAATTTAATTATGGTTACTTCTTAAAAAGAATTGATTTTTTTAATAATAAAAATTAAATAAACAAAAGATATATATAAATATTTATTTTTTATAAAAACAGAAATAGATTTAATAGTATTTGTTTCTTTATCTAAAATCTTTTTATTTTCATTTTATTAAATTAAAACAGTATTTACCAAGAAGCAACAGAATTTTCATTACTTGAAGTTTCAAGTAATTCACAAGTATCTATTTTACCTCTTGAAACAGTTTCATAAATAGTATTTTTATCTAAATCACAACATTTCACAGTAAACACTTCACAAAAAATAAAAGCACCGATCATAGATAAAATAGTACATACAATATTTTGTACAGTCCAAAAGTCTTTTTTTCCAGAAACATTGAAAATATTTAAAAATAAATTATTTATAAAATATCCAATAGTATTATAACTAGGTCTTGTTTTTTCTGCTATTTTTAATCTACATAAATTATATATTAAAACAGATATTATAAATGGTAAAACAGATAAAGGAGAATATATTATTTTTATTAATTGTGAACAGCATTCTCTAATATTATTATAATATAAGTAATTACATAAATAAAATAGTAATCCAAAAATTCCTTCTAATCCACAAATTTTATATATACTTACAAAATATTCATAATTTAATTTTTTTTCAAAAATTCCTATCATCGAGTGTACAAATTCTTTTTCAATAATTAAAATAATATATATTAATAGATTTAATTCAAATAATTTATTATTTTTAATTGAAGAAAAAATTTTTATTAATGATGATAGAAAAACTAAAACAAAACCTATTCGTTGATGTCTATAAGTTTGTGTATTTAAATATAGATGTTCATTCATATAAACAAATATTCCTAATAAAAGAATATTTAATCCTTCTAATATTTTTTTTTTTTCTTTTAAACTATAATTGAAGTTTTTTGAAAAATCATATGAACAAATTATTTCTAATATACCACAAAAAATAATAATTATTCTTATTTTTGATTTTGCATTATATGAAGATATAGATGTTCTAATTTTTCCTTCTGATGTATATTTTGAGCGATAATTTTTTTGTGATTTGTTTATTGTTTTTTCAATAAAATATAAAAATATTGAAAGACTTTCTCCAAAAGACATTAAAAAAAGACTGTTATTACCAATAATTTCTTTATGTTTTCTTTCTAAATATTTTCTTATTGTTGCAAAGATTGCTCTTATTAAAAAATATATATAAATATTATAATAATGAAATTGTATCATTTATTAATAAAATACTTTTATTAAAATAATTGTTCAATTAATTGATTAATAAATTACAAATATTTTTAACAGAACATAAAATAAAAGTAACATATTTTAAGTTTATAATTTCTAAAAAAATAAAATTAAATTTTTCATGAAAAAAAAATTAAAATTTCATTCAAAAAAATGAATAATTTCTTATCATTCTTCCTCAATTCATTATTAATATTTCTATTATCTAAAATATATACAAAAGGTTATTTAGACAAATATTTTTCTAATGAAATTCCTGAAATAAAAAATCTATCAAATTTAACAAAAGAAAAAAATGAAACAAAAATAAATGAAATGAAAATAAATGAAACATATAATTATTCATCAGAAATATACATTCCAAAAAATGAAACATGTGAAACTTTAGGAATTCACACTTGGAAAGTTTTACATAGTATTGCAGCTTCTTATTCTAATCATCCAGATAAAATAGAAAAAAAAAATTTTGAAAATTTCTTTTATGGATTAATTTATTTTTATCCTTCTAATAATAATGTTTTTAAAGATATTGTTAAAAAACATCCTTTGGAAAATAAAAATAGAGAAGAATTAGTTTATTATATTTGTGATTTACATAATATTTTAAATAAGGCTCTTGGAAAAAAAAAATTCAATTGTAATCATGCTTTTGATATTTGGGGAGGAGATTGTGGATGTAATTAATTTTTTTTTAAATATTTTTTTTTGAATTTTTTAAAAAAAAAATTTCTTTTTTTACATTCTTTCTATTTTGAATTTGAATTTTATTCTCTCTTTTCTTAAATATTTATTTCTTTTAATTATTTTATTTTTTTTACATTTAATTAAATGAATTGAACAATTGATTAAATTTAAAAAAAAAAAATAAAATTCACCATAAAAGCTATATAATCCTTTATCTAAAAAAAAATTAATATTTTAGAAAAATATAATGTCATTAACATTATATCGTCAATCATCATTAGGAAAAACATTATCAGAAGTATTAGAGGAATTACAAAAAGAGGATAAAATATCAAATGAAATGTTATCAAAAACATTAGAAATATTTGATAGAGTAATATGTGAAGAAATATCAAAAAGTAAAAAACAAAAAGCTTCAATTAAAGCACAAGTAACTTCTTTTAAAAATTGTGATGATATATGGATTTTTTATGGGAAAAATGTTTCTGTTACTATTGAAAAAACTAATATGACTTCTAATAAATTAAAAATTATTGCTTGTGATAAAAATATGAAAGAACAATTAGAACAAGGAAAAAAAAATTATGTTCAATTATATAATAATACTGAAGAATATAGTTAATTTTTTTTTCTGTTTTATTTTTATAGAATTTTAAAATAAAAAAGTAGATTAAGTTTATTATATATATTTATAAATTTAATATATAATAAATTTGATGTGATTCAATTTTTATATATGGAATTTTTTAATCATATTTTTCAAATAAAAAAAAATTAAATTAAATTAATAGTAATACTTTAAATTAAAATAAAATGAATTTAAAAGAAAGAATTCTTTTAAAACTTCATTTATTTCTTAATTTAAAATATGCAAATTCTTTTTTTGATATATTAAGAGATATAAATGATATTATAATTGAAGATGAAAAAGAAAAAAAAGAAAAAATTTTTGGAAGTGGTTCTTTAAAGGAGAAAAAATCAAAAAATATTTTTTTTTGTTTTAATGAAATTTTAAAATTAATGAAAGAAAAAAAAATATATAAAAATTATTCTTTCACGAAATTAGAATTTTTATATTTAAAAAACAAAGCAAAATTATATTATAGAAAATTAAATTTAATTGGAATTGAAGTAAAAAAAAGAACAGAATATTTAATTGAATATTATATTAAATTATGTAAAATTGAATTAAAAAAAAATTCTCAAGATAAAATAAATGAAGATCCAAAAAAAAGAACAAACAAAAAATTATTTTCAACAATAAGAAAAAGAAATTCAGATTTTCATTTAGAAAAAAAATTAACAATAGAAAATAAAAAGAATAATAATAATGATGAATTAGAAGAAGAAAATAATATAGAAGTAGAAGATAATAAAAATATAATAAATTTATTTATTGGGAAATTAGATATCAAAAAATTTATTCAAAGAAAACAAATAATTAAATTAAAAAAAGGAGGTTTTATTAATGCTTTTATTTTTAAAGATTCTGATAATTATGAAAATCATAATAATAAAATTTTAAAATTTATTTCTCCTAAAAAAAGAAATAATAAAAGAAAAATTACTTCTCCTGTTAAAAATTATTTTGAACAAAAGAATTATTCTACTAAAAATATTTTAGAAAAAAAAAGAAATAATAAAAATAAAATAAATAATAATTTTAATAGTGATGATAGTGATAATGATTTAAATCAAAAAGTATTAATTGAAAAAAAATTAAATAATTTAACTGATAATAAAAGAAACTTTAATAGTGATTATAATTTATCTTCTTTTATAAATGATAAAAAATATGATTTAATAACAAGAAATAAAAAGAAAATGTTTTTAAGTCAAACTTCTTTTTTTCATTCAAAAATTAAAAATAAGAAAAAAAATAGTTTTTTTAATTTTAAAACTGAATCTTCAAAAAAATATTTACCTTATATTAATTCTTCTAAGGATTTAATAAAAAAAAATAATTTAAGAAGTTTAAGTACAGTCAATTTTTTATCGAAAAATGATTTATATTATTAAATTATTCTATAAATAAAATAAAACATTTTTTTTTCTTTTAATCTTAAATTTAATTTTTATATTTTATAAAAAATGAAAACTCACAGAAATTATATTTCAAATGTAATTTACGAAGAATCGAATGAAGATTCAAATTCTATTTCAAAACTTAATTTAAAAAAAAATAAAATTCCTAATAAACATTTAAGTAATGAAGGTGATTTACAAAATATTTTTTCAAGAGAAGAAACTTATTTTTTAAAAAAAGAAAGTTCAAATAATTCATCTTTTGAAAATAGTGAAATGAATTTAAGTGAAATTGATGAAATAAATATAATAGTAAATTATAATCAAGTGATTGAATATTTTTCAAATTTAAAATATTCTAATAAAAAAAAATTCTTAAGTTATGATAATTTAGAAAAAGAAAATTGTTGTTCTAGTTTTTTTATTTGTGGAAAAGAAAAGTTAAAATTAAATCCAAATTTAAAAAAAGAAAAAGAAAATATTATTTGTTTCTCAAAAATTTTATATAATGAAAATAATAATATTCATTATAACATTTTAACAACAATATATAATTTTTTAACAGAATCAAATTTTTGTCCAAAAAAAGGAAATCATTGGTTAAAAATCGGATTAAATTTAAATTATGATTTAAAAATGTTTTGTTTAATTCAAATTTTATTTTTAAAAGATTATTATTCTGTTTTTTTTAAAAATTTATTTCTTTTTTTTAAACAAAACAATTTTGAATACTTATTTCTTTTTTCTTTATTAAATTTATCTGAAATTACTTTGAATTGTTTAAAAAATGGAAGTTTAATTAATATTTGTAATAGAAAGAATAATGTTTTGAATGTTATTAATGAATTTTTTTGTTGTTTAGTTTATCAATTTTATCTTCTTTTAAATATAAAAGATAATAAAAGATTGAATTTTCAATTTTTGAATGAACAAATTATTAATTTAAAAAAGTTAGGAAATAGAACTCCGAATTTTATTTTTTCTAAGAAAAGTTACTTAGAAAAATATAAAAATTAAAAAAATATTTTTTAATATTTTGTAAATTGTAAATTTCATTATTAATTATTTTTATTACTTATTATATTTTATGATTAGGAAAAATAATAAGTAATATATAAAGATATGGATTTAAGATTTTTAATTGATTTAAATATTATGTTAAATTTATTTCTCACATTTAAAGTTTATTATTATTATATAGTTTAAATAAATAGTATATGACATATAATTTTATTTCACAAACATAAATTAATATTAACTAAAAAAATAAACTTAATTATTTTTTATTTTAATTTTTTAATTATGAAGTATAAAAATTGAATTTTAAATTCAAACATTTTAAATCAAAAAAAAAAATATTAATTAAAAAAATATAATCATATAATAGTACATTGATCATTCTTATCTTCTTTTTCTTTCCTACAACATTTAATGTAACAATTAGAAATATTATTACTAATATCAATATTACTTTTACTAGTATTATAAATAATATCATTTGAAGTATTTTGTTCATGAACATCTTTAATTTTCAAAATATCTTTTTTAAAAAAAATTTCTTTGAATTTTTTTTTATTATAATTATAATATTTATTCTTATAATTATTATTATCAAAATTACAATTATGAATATAAATAGGTTGTCTATTAGAATGTTCTTCAATTAATTCTGGATTAATATTTGAATCTCCTTGTTCTAAAATTTTAGAATCAATTAAATTAATACTATCAATTATTGTAATATTATTATTAGATTTATTTTTATTTGAATTTGAATCAAAAGAAGAATTAAAATTTGATTTAATTGAATTTTCACTTTTATTAAATCTACTATTTACATTTTTAATAGAACTTATATTATTAATATAATTATTATTATTATCATTATCATTATCATTGTCATTAATATGACTATTAATTTTAATCATAGTATTTGTGGTATTAAATCTATTTTCTGTTGTTTTTGCATAATTACTTAAATTTAAATGTATTTCATTTATTTCATTTCCTATTTTTTTAAATATTTGACTGTAATGATGTAATCTTCTATTACTTTGAAGTTTAATTGATTCAA
>JAEEGI010018702.1_pt1 | contig 14060 bp, 11 predicted proteins | sample 8958751 | NCBI WGS metagenome assembly JAEEGI01 (sample SAMN16246545, study PRJNA631951) | gut metagenome | biome: gut microbiome; feature: rumen; material: KS-attached | host: Bos | place: Iran: Karaj | collected 2018-10
AACAGGACTTGGAATTGTACATCCATTTTATTTCACTTCCTTTTGCCCTTGTGGCTAGATCACGGCGAAAGAAAGAGGGCGCGATTCCTTGCCGTGTTTCTGGTGAGGCTGTAGGATGCCCAGTAAGATCCACGGAAGAAAAAGCGCCCATAGGACGGGCGCATTCTCCACCCCGTTCAGGCTCCTACTGGTCGAAACTTCCTACATTTCACCAGAGCCAAAACAGTGCAGCGAATGCAAAGTCTTGTGTTGTCTGGCGCATATTATACCATAATTCCCGCCGTTTATGGGCGAGAATATGAGGATGTGCGCCGTACTGGCCCAAGCCTCCGCCTCTCCTTCCGTGGAAAGAGCATACATTGCCTCTATTCAATACTTCACGGTCCGTGCCAAAATCTTACGCGGAGAGTTGGAGAATGTTGCCAATGTGGAATTGTTGCCAATTCCAGTGTTGCCAATGACCAATGTTTCTAAACTCCTTGTTTGGATTTTAACGCTTAGACCTCCGGAAAGATCAAAGAGCTAATTACAAAAACCTCTGGCATTGACGCACGTTCATTGCTTTCGCTGCTTGGAGTCGCGGAGTCTTGGAGGCATTGAGACTTTCTGAAGATTTTTCCAAATCTCCCAAACTCCTAAACTCCCAGCAGCGAAAGCAAGAAAGGTCTTGCAACTGGTTCAATATGTTTCTACGTACTCCGTGTCGGCGGGCGTAATTCACCGCCGAGCCTTCTGATGATTGGAAACAACCATTTAAAACAACTTGCCTTTGGCGCACGGGCTAACTCGCCCGTGCCACTCGGTTAATCTAAAACGATGTAATCATATCAAATTTCTTGTGAAAACAGATAAGAAGTGCGGGCGAGTTAGCCCGCACACCTCTTCAAAGTTGTTTTTACCAGTTGTTCTGGTTGTTTTCAATCTCAGAACGCATGAGTGAAAAACGCCCGACGACACAGCACTCTGAACTTTGAACTTCGAACTCTAAACTTTGAACTCCATTAAGGCCGAGGCGGCCTTGCCGCATCATGCACATCCGGTTTTGCAATTGCCACACTGGAGAATAAGGCAGAAAATGAAACGGCATTCTTTCTCTGTACCCCTGCGACTCTGCGTTAAGAAACACTAGTGCCCACAGAGTTTTAAGTTTAATTGGGAATTGGAATTGGCACTGGCAACATTTCCACATTGGCAACATTCACATGCCTGGACCAGTTAACATGAGCACGCCGTTCGTCACGACTGGTCTGGGCCGCACGGTGCCGCCATCTGAAGCGGCAGGAGTGCCGCTTCCCCGAAATGCCAAAGCGGCCAACACCAACACCGCAAGGAGCGAACACACGACGAGGAGATATCGCACAAGATGACGATGGCGAATCGCTCTGACGAAATTGGCTACGGAAGAATACCGCTGCGCGGGAATCGCGGCAGTGGCCCTGCGGACAATCCGCGCCCACGCCCCAGACGGTCTGCCGCCAAAGCACTCGTTGGCCAGCATGCCAAGCGCATAGACGTCCACCAACGGCGTGATCTCGCCGCCGTTCAGCTGCTCTGGCGCGGCATAGCGCGGCGTTCCCACGGCAACGGCCCTGCCATCGACGACGGAAAGAGTACCGCCGTTTGACCCGGCGGGGACAGTCCCCGTATCCTTGAGAAGTCCCAGATCAGTCAGAACCGGCATGCGGTCACGCGGGACGCGTGACCCTACCAGCGTGTGCGATCCTACTACACGCCAAAGGATGTTGCCGGGCTTGATGTCGCGGTGGACGAGTCCGAGCGCATGCAGATGGCCAACACCATCCGCCACGCCCAGCAGAAACTCTGCCACATCCCCGTCACGCGAAGGCAGATCGCACGACTCCAGCAGCTCCATCGCGTACCATGGGCGTCCGTTCCATTCTCCCGAACCTAGAAAACGGGGGAAGGCGGGATGCGAATTCTGGACTAAAAACCTGGTTTCGCGGAGAAAGCGGGCGCGCGCCGCAGCGTCGTGCGATGCGTTCTCGCCCGTTCGGGGAACATACACCTTGAGAGCAGCCGCAACGTCCAAGGAGTCGTTCACCACGCGATACACTTCGCCGCATCCGCCCTTCCCAAGAAACGCCGTGACGCGCCAGTCACCGAACATCTCGCCGTCGGAAACCGACGCGCCGGTCGGCATCCGTCCATGCGCGGCAAGGAAGTCTTCTATCTCATTCGCGCCGATGCTCATTCCCCGTCCACCTTTTCAAGAGCCGCCACCAGCGAACGCAGGCTGACCATCATGCGGGACCTGATCTGGTCAACCGCGTTGCGCTTCATGCCAAACGCCGCCGCCACCTCCTCCGGCTTCTCGCCGTTCACCGCCACACGCAGAAACACCTGCCGGGTCTGCTGCCGGATGGACTCGTTGCCCAGGAGCTGCTGAAGCGCTATCTCGAGAATCGCTTCGCGCCAGGACGACTCGTCGTCGGCCATCATGCCGGACGGCGGTCGCGGGGCGACCGCCCTACCGTCGCGGTCACTCGGAACGCGCACCCCAACCGCGTCGGCAATCTCCGTCTGCCGCTTTTCCCTGTGGAGATGACGAAGCGCCTTGTTGCGGAGGATGCCGGTAAGGTAGTTGTGAAAATGTCCCTTCTCGTCCGGCACGTAGTGGTAGGACGGCAACGCCGCACACAGGGCGACGAGAGTTTCCTGGATTACGTCGTCCGCATCGATCGTAGGAAAACGCTCACGCAGAAAAGCCTCCATCATCGGACGATACCGCGCCACAAACTCACTCCAGCGGGCGTGCTGCGAATCCTGCGCAATCTCACGAAGCAGCGTTGTCGATGTCGTGGGAATATGCATGGTGCGGAACGCCTAGTGCCTAGTGGCGGAGGGCACCTTCGCCTGTAACGACGTACTTGTAGGTGGTGAGTTCCTCGAGGCCCATCGGTCCGCGGGCGTGGAGCTTGTCGGTGGAGATGCCGATCTCGGCGCCCATGCCGAACTCGCCACCGTCGGTGAAGCGAGTGGACGCGTTGTGATAGACGGCCGCGGAATCGACAAGGCGCAGGAAACGCGCCGCACGTACCTCGTCGCGCGTGACTATGGCATCCGAATGGTGCGAACCGTACGCATTGATGTGGTTGATCGCTTCGTCAACGTCCATGACGATGCCTACGTTGAGATCAAGCGAAAGGAACTCCCGGCCCCAGTCGACGTCCTTCTCGTGCAGCGTAACGCCCTTCTCCTTCGCCCAGGCTTCGACCATGGGCATGAATGCGGAGGCGACGCGTGAGTTGACGAGCAGGCACTCGGCCGCATTGCATGTGCCGGGACGCTGCGTCTTGGCGTTGTCGACGATGCTGAGGGCCATGTCAAGGTCCGCCCCTTCGTCCACGTACACATGGCACACGCCCTTGTAGTGCTTGAGAACAGGCACGAGCGCGGCCTCGCACATCGCGCGGATCAGCCGCTCGCCGCCGCGGGGGATGGCGACATCCACATACTCCGGCATGCGCACGAGCGCGCGCACGCCCTCGTGGTCCGTGGTGCGCACAAGCTGCACGGCGTCGAGAAGCGCGAGCGGACGCTCCGTGCCGCACCAGCGGGCGAGCCCCTTCTGCACGGCATCGGCAAGCGCGACGTTCGAGCGAAGCGCCTCCTTGCCGCCGCGCAGAATGATGGCGTTGGACGTCTTGAAGCAGAGCGCGGCCGTATCCACAAACACGTTCGGACGCGACTCGAACACCACAGCCACAACGCCCAGAGGCTCGCGCACCTTGCGGATGTGGATGCCGCTAGGACGGTCCCGCTCTAGAAGCGTTTCGCCCACAGGATCAGGCAGCGCCACAACGGTGCGCAGGCCCTCCACCATCGCCTCGAAGCGCGCGGGCGTGAGCGTAAGCCGGTCCACAAGCGAAGGCGCAAGCCCGGCCGCCTTCGCCGCCGCCACGTCCTCCGCGTTCGCCGCCTCTATCGCGGGCCTCGCCGCCTCAAGCGCCTCCGCCACCGCAAGCAGCGCGGCGTTCTTCGCCGCAGTGTCTAGCGCGCGCATCGCGTGCGCAGCCGCCCGGGCCTTCTTGCCGAGCGCCTTGATCTCTTCTTCGACTGTCATCTCTTTCTCCTGACTACTTTTCTTCTCGGCGCCGGCTTTGGCGGCGCAGGCGGCTTAGCCTGCGGCGCGCGCGGGTTAGACGAAAAATACGGCACTTCCATGTCGTATGTTCCGGCGCACGCGCAGTCCACCTCCATCGTCGCACGCACCGCTCCGGACGGCACAGTCTCGTGCTTGTCCTGCGCAGATCGCTTTGCAGTAGCGCTGCACCTTCCCAGCAACGCGCCGTCCTTTCCGAAGAACTTCACCTTCACGTCAAACTCGAACGGCAGCGCCTTCCCGGAAGATGGCTTAACTAGCTTCACCGACCAGTACACCTTCTGCTGTTTCTCAGAAAGCGGAATGCTCTTCACAAGCCGCACCGTACCATGCGGGTTGGATGCCACACGGAAGAGTCCCTGCACACGCTCCGCACTCTGCCCCTCAGAACGCTCGAACGATGCCATCCATCCCTCGGCCAGCGAACGCGACGTCGTGAAGCCGATCTCATTCGCCGATTGATTCTGCGCCGGTCGTTCCTGCGCTGATCGTTCCTGCGCTGGCCTACTGGCGGCGGCCACCCGCACCGATTCCTGATCGCGCGGCTTGCGCGCCGAATGAACGCCCCACGCAATCACGAACACCAGCATAAGCAGAAGCGCAGCCGCCAAAGCCACAACCTGCATCTTCACGCGCGAAACGCCCATTGCCTCGCCTGCGCCAGTCGCGACAAGCGGCTTCGGCTGCTGGTCCGAGGCCTCGGAAGCTCCACTCTGACGCGGCTTCACAATAAGTCGTCTCTTTGCACCGGCCGCCTGATGTCCAGAACCCTGCTGAGGAGTCTCGTTTGCGAAGTTTGTCGCCCTACGCACCTCGTGGCCCTGGCGCTCCTTCTCTCTTGCGCGCATCCACGGCGCCTCGTCGAGTCCCTTGCCGTGCATCTTCTCGCTGTACGCCTCAAGATCGAACGGGAGCGAACGGAAGAAGACCGTGCGCGAGCAGTCGTCGTATATGCAGTAGAAGCTACGGCACACGCCCGTGCGCGGGTAGCCCACGCTGCCCACGTTCACGAGGTAGCGCTTTCCGGGCTCTAGCATGAAGTCGGCCGGCTCTAGTGCGTGCGGAACACCGCTTTCGCCGAGAACGAATATGCCGGGCTTGTGGGAATGGCCCACGAAGAGAAGCTGCTCAGGTCGCTCCTTCCACGAGGGAAGCGCATCCTCGGCTTCAAGCACGTAGCCGAAGTTCTTCGGATCGGAGAACTCGCCGTGGGCGCAGGCGAAAGCGCCTACCGACGGATCGGGACCTCCCCCGCCGAATTCGCACACGTGCGGCAGATGGCGCAGCCAGTCTATCGCCTCCTGCGAAAGGGCGGCGCGATGGCGAGCAACTGCGGCTGCGGCGAACGTGGAGAAGTCGTCCACTGGAAAGCGGTTCGACACCGCGTCGTCGTGGTTTCCGGCAAGGCACACGTGCGCCCTGCGGTACACAAGCTCAAGGGTGGAGACTGGATCGGGACCGTATCCCAGTACGTCGCCGAGGCAGACGATCCGTTCGGCATGCGCGTCTGCGGCGTCCGTGAGGACCGCCCGCAGGGCAGCCTCGTTGGCGTGGACGTCGGAGATGATCGCGTAGCGCACGGACGTTGCCTCCTATGCCGTCAGAGCGCGCTGCCCGGCACGAACGTTCCCACGTCGCGCCCGGAGAATATGGCGGTGAGCACGTGCGGACGCGCAGCGTTGGCTATCACCACGTTCGCGCCGCCCTTCGCGGCGTTCGCCACTGCCTTGAGCTTCGAATCCATGCCCCCGCGAGAGAGACTGCCCTTTTCGTCCGCCTTCACGAGCTTGAGAGCGTCGCGCACCTTGCCAATCGCGGGCACGCGGCGCCCTTCGGCGTCGAGAAGGCCGTCCACAGTGGTGAGCAGCACCAGCGCGTCGGCATGCACCAGCTTGACGATGAGGGACGACAGCCAGTCGTTGTCGCCGAAGGTGAGGTCCTTCACCTCCTCGTCGGCAACGATGTCGTTCTCGTTTATTACGGGCACGATGCCGGCGCGCACCAGATGGTCGAGCGAGCGGCGCAGATTCGCAACGCGCCTGCGGTCGGCGAAGTCGGAGTGCGTGAGCAGCACCTGGCCAACCTGCACGCCGCGCGCGGCGAATAGCTTCTCGTACTCCGAGATGAACCGTGCCTGCCCAACGGCCGCGCACATCTGAACGTCGGCGACGTCTGCTGGACGCGCCTTGAGGCCAAGCGCCTCCACGCCTGCGGCCACAGCGCCTGACGACACGAAGAGCACCTCCATGCCGAGCGCGCGCAGCTCGCACACGCCGTTCACCACGCGCCTAAGCGCTCCGTAGTCGGGGCGGCCAGACTTCTTGGCGATGGAGTGCGTTCCCACCTTCACCACCACGCGCCGGGCGTCCTTCAGCACCGCGCGCTCTTTAATGAGACTTTCAATGCCTTTCATCGCGTCTTGACTTGTCTGAGACTGTTTCCTACATCAGATTTCATTCACGCCCGCAATAAGCGTAAGCGTTGTGCCGCCGAACACGAACTCGCCCGGAACCGGCGTGACCACGCGCCCGCGCGCCTTGCCGTCCTTGAAAGTGAGATCGACTTCGATCATCTTGCCGCTCGGGTGCGGGTACGACGCCTTCACGCTCTTGAGCGCGCCCGGCTGAGGCGCCACTCGCACCTTCTCGAAGAACGGCGCCGCGCTGCGGATTCCAGCCACGCCAGTGCGCAGGAACCAGAGCGGATGCGCGCCCCATGCATGACAGTCGCTGCGCGCGTCGTGCCCGGGATACTCGGGCGACTCAAGCGTCGTGGTGGCGCCGATGTTCACATAGCCCTTCCAGAGGTCGAGGCGATTGAGGAAGAGGTCCGGCCTGCCAAACTTGAAGTACGTCTCGAAGAGGTAGTACGAGAAGTAAACAGTCGTGCGATGGAGGTTCTTCTCGGTGATGAGACGCTCGAAGAGGGCGCGGGCACGCTCGCCCTCGAAGACGTCCGTGAGGAGCGCAAGGCACTGCGCGTGCTCGGCGAACGACTTGCGCGCGGCATCGGAGGCGAAGAGGCCGCGTCCCTCGTCGAAGAACGCCTTGACGATGGCGGGCTTGAGACGCTCGGCCTTCTCGCGCCAGTGCGCGGCGAGGTGGCGATTGCCGAACGCATCCTCGACGCGGGCGGCGCCCTGGAGGGCGGCGAGGTAGAAGAGGTTCATCTCAGCGTTGGCGCCGCCGTTGCGCGAGCCGGGGGCCCAGCCGCCTGCCCATTCGCTGCTCGGCACCCAGTCCATGAACGACCAGCCTGGAAGCTTTTCGAGAACGCCGTCGGGGCGCTCGTAGAGCTCGAAGCCGCTCAGCGTGTCGCGCATGCCGGGGAGGCGCGCGCGCAGCCATTCGCGGTTGGAGTGGTTCATGATGTAGTCGGCGTACATGCCGAGGTAGCAGAGTGTGTACGCGGCGCCCTCCTGCGTGCCCACGGTCGGGAAGTTGAACGGCACGTTGCCGTCGTCGCGGCGGTTGATGTCGTAGATCTCGATTGCGCGGCGGATGATCGCGTCGTCGGACGTCATCGCGGAGATCACGTTCAGCTGCACGCGCGTGTCGCCGGGATACATCTGCTGCTCGTAGAACGGGCAGTCGAAGAGCATCTCGTGGCAGCACATCTGCATGGCGCGCGCCGAGATCGCCTGCACGCCGGCGAGGGCGGGATCTTCAGGCGATTCGAAGCGCGTCTCGCACTCGAGCGGATAGCGCGACTCGATGAGCGAAAGGTCCTGCAGCTCCACTGGCTCCTCGCCAGCCTCGACAATGATCTCGCACCAGCGTCCGCAGCGGAACCACGGCGGCTGGAACACGGCGCGTTCGCGTCCGTCGAAGACGAACCTGTCGCCGAAGCCGCTGAACGTCTTGCCCTGCCACTCGGAGCGGTTGCCCTTGAAGTTGCCCTTGACCTTGGGATCCTTGGAAGGTCCGCGCAGAGCCTCGGCCCACTGCCAGCTCATCTTGCCGCCCTTGCCGCCCTTCACGACCGCCTCGGGATAGGCGCAGATGTAGCGGTCGAGGTCCCAGAGGATGCGCTTCTTCTCGCCGGGCTTGACGACGATGGGGAACTTCATCTCGCCGCCATCTACGAACTTGCCGGGGCGCACGCGGTATTCCGTCTGGTCAGGAAGCTGTGACGGGAAGAGCATCCATCCCTTCTGGCGAATGCCGCAGCGGTTGCCGCCGCCAAGGAATCCCCTCAATACTGCAGGCTTTAGCCAGTTCTTCGGCGTGTAGTCGTAGATGCCCGAGCCGTATATCTCGAATCCATCGCCTGCGCCCCACGCGCCGCCTGACTTGCCGATGTTCTTCACGCCTGTGATCGGTCCGCACTGCCAGGGGCCGCGTCCGGTAGTGAGAGCGGCGTCGTACTTCCCCTCCGCTTTCAGGCAGAAGCCGAGCTGGTACGAGAGCTGCGCGAGCGGCGACGCCCTGTACGGCATGCGCCACACGGTCGCCTCCATCACGTGCTTGCCTGGCTCCAGCTGCACGCTGTAGCTCTGGTACATCCAGTTCTCGACCGTGCCGCGATGGGGTCCGCGCGACACAAACTTGCCGTCGAGAGCAAGATAGTAGCGTTCGTCGCCCGTCACGTCGAATTCAAGCGGAGTGCCGTCGCTCTCGAACTCACATCTGAAGCGCACGATGCGCGGCAAATGAGGATACGCCACCTCGTCCTTGATGTCTGGATGCGAAAGCCAGGCCGCCTGGTCGATCGGCTGCACCGGCAGAATGGCGGTGTTGCCGCGCGTGAATCGCGCGGGCTTTATCACGTGCTTGACCGTGGCGCCTTGCGCCATTGCCGCCGCGCACGCAATGGCGGCGATCGTCTCCAATTTCATTTTTTTCCTCGCGGTAAAGGTGAAAGACGGCGGATCTCAAATCCCCCGAGCGCTAATATTCTAGCAAAACGCCCCCGTTCTTGCAAATCGCCGCATGCCGGAGGTCACTTTCCCATATATGCATGGCAATATCGGAGAACGGCCTTTCTGAATTCTTCGGTTTTGTCGGGATCGCTCCACATGCCATGGTGGGAATTAGGGAAGTCCACCTCGACATGCGGCACTCCGTTCTCCTTGAGCGCTTTGGCAAGGGCGTCGCGATGATGGCGCTTGACGAGATTGTCCTTGCCGCCGTAGGCGAAGATAGTGGGAACGCTCTTTCCCGTCACGAACGCCACAGGCGAGAGGCTGTCAACCAGCTTTCGCACTTCCGCCTTCTGAAGGTCGGCAACCGCCACCTTCTTTCCGGAGCCGCCGGAGACCAGCAGGGCCGACATCTTCTTGCCGAAGGCTTTCTCGCTGAAATCGCTCGGGCCCACCTTGTCGCAGACGAAGGCAATCGGAATCGGCGACTCGCCTGCACGGGAATACGAATACAGCAGGGCAAGGTGCCCGCCTGCCGAGAAGCCGCCCAGGGCGATCTTGGGCGTGCGGTAGCCGCGCTTCGCCATCTCTTCCTTGAGCGCGCCGATGCATCGGGTGATCTCGTCCAGCATCGTGTAGATCGTCACCTCGGGACGCCTGCGCGAAATGAGCGAATAGTCGAGCGTTGCGGCGATGCATCCCTTCTTCGCGTAATACTTGCAGGCATACGCAAGGTCTTGACGGCGACCGGAATTCCATGAGCCTCCATGGATGAACAGCATCAGCGGAATAATGGCGTCTTTCTTAGCATTCTTGGGAATGAAGACGTCGTACTTCAGCTTCTTCGCCTTGTCGTAGAGAAGCCCTGAAAGCTGCTCTCCATCCTCCTCGCGCCACTCCTCGAGGTATCCGCCATTCCGGAACTGGTCCGTCAGAGGCAGCGCCGAAGTGGCGCAGTAACCTGGAAGGAACGCCAATATGCCGAAAACAAGTCCTATGCCCAAAGATTTCCACAATCTCAGGCGGCACATTGCACTTCTCGCGCTTTTCGTCAGTTGTCTAGCCTCTTCTGTTCATGGGTTGCTGTTCAGGCCTTGCCTGTTTTCTGGCTTGCGCCTTCCTCTTGCGCATGGTACGCCACACTCGGAGGACGCTATTATTGTACCATATTTCGGGCCGGCCGTGGCGGAATTGGCCAAACATTTGGACGTACGCGAAACTGCCCCTTGTCCCAAGTGAAAGGAAATGATATAATTTAATTTCAACGGTGCAATGGCACCATAAGTATGAAAGAGACAAAAATGGATACGGACAAGGAAACCAAGCCAGAAGCAAAGACCCCTGAAGCAGAGGCCGTAGAAAACGCTGCCCCCGCGCAGCCGGAAGATACTCACGCAGCCGACCAAAACGCCGCAAAGCCCGCAGAGGGAACCCAGGCAGAGGCCGAAGGCGCCAAGTCTTCAGAAGACAAACCGGCCGAAGATAAGCAAACGGAGGACAACACGGCCACCGAAGACAGGCCTGCAGAAGAAGAAGACAAGCCGGCCGAGGCACCTGCGCAGCCAGACTGGAAGGACCGCTACGCGCGCGCTATGGCCGACTTCGACAACTTCCGCAAGCGCACAGCACGCGACCGCGAGGATCTCGTGAAGTTCGCCGCGTCAGATGTCATCAAGGCAATGCTCCCCACGGTCGACAATCTTTCCCTCGCCCTTGAGAAGGCCAAAGACCGAGCCGACGATCCCTTCGTTGCCGGCGTGAAGCTCGTGTACGACGGTCTTGTCAAGGCCCTCGCCGACCAGGGCGCGACGCCTCTCGACTCCGTGGGAGAGCCGTTCGACGCGAATTTCCACGACGCCCTCGCCCAGCTTCCCTCCCCCGACGTGGAAGAGGGCGTGGTGATGAACGAGGTCAAGCGCGGATGGCTGCTGCACGGCAAGCTGCTGCGTCCCGCCCAGGTTGTGGTGAGCGCCGGCAAGGGCGCCTAGACTGAGGAGACGCAGCTATGGCCGATAAAAGAGACTACTACGAGGTGCTGGGCGTGCCGAAGGACGCCTCAGCCGACCAGATCAAGAGCGCCTACCGCAAGCTCGCGATGAAGTGGCATCCGGACCGCAATCCGGACAACCCAGAGGCCAAGGCGAAGTTCCAGGAGGCATCCGAAGCGTACGAGGTGCTGTCCAATCCCGAGAAGCGCCAGCGCTACGACCAGTTTGGCCACGAAGGCGTGAACTTCGGCCCCGGAGGATTTGACTTCAGCCGCGACTTCTCGCACGGCGCCGACTTCCGGGACATCTTCGAGACGCTCTTCGGCGGAGGCGGTGGATTCGGCGACATGTTCGGCGGGATGTTCGGGGGCGGTGGACGCCGCAGGCATGCGGACCCCAACGGGCCCGAACCCGGCGAAGACATGACCATGACGCTCGAGATCGACTTCGACGAGGCCATCTTCGGCAGCCAGCGCACGATGGAGCTCACCCTTCCCGAACAGTGCCCCGAATGCGGCGGCACCGGCGCAGCGCGCGGCGCGAAGCGCGTAACTTGCCCCACATGCCACGGCAACGGGCAGGTCATCGCAGGAGGCGGCTTCTTCCAGATCCGCCAGACGTGCCCCAAGTGCGGCGGCTCTGGCACCGTGGTGGAGAAGCCATGCTCTAAGTGCCGTGGTTCCGGCCAGGTGCGTTCGCCCCGCAGCATCTCGCTGCGCATTCCGCGCGGAGTGGACACCGGCTCTCGCCTACGCCTGAGCGGCAAGGGTGCTGGCGGCCTGCGAGGCGGGCCTCCCGGCGACCTCTACGTGGTGCTGAACGTGCGCCCCAGCGACATCTTCCAGCGCGAAGAGCTTGATCTCTACGTGGACGTGCCTGTGTCGCCCGTTCTCGCGGCGCTTGGCGGCGACGTGGAGATTCCCACGCCCTCCGGCATCGCCACGGCCCATCTCGCCTCCGGCACTCCGAACGGCAAGCTGCTGCGTCTGCGCGGCAAAGGCGTGCCAGATCTGCGCGGCGGCCAGGCAGGCGACCTGATCGCCCGCGTCGTCTTCGAGGTGCCCACGCGCCTCACGACGAAGCAGCGTGGAATGTTTGAAGACCTTTCGAAGTCGCTTGACTCGTCAAACTTCCCCGAGAGTCAGCGCTTCGCCTCGAAGGTCAAGGTGTTCTTCCAGCACAAAGAAAAGCTCGGCGGCTAGAAATGCACCGTCTGCTCGTCGAATCGTCCCTTCTGGACGCCCAGGCAGTCGTGCCGCCCAAAGACGCGGCGCGACACCTGAAGGTGCTGCGTCCGAAGCCAAACGAGGAGATAGAGCTCTTCGACGGGCATGGCCGTACGCGCGTCTTTCATTGGCGCGCCGCTGACGGAACGCTCGCAGATCCCGGCGAGACAACCGCGCATCCCGCGCCCGCCCAGCCGCTCACTCTATTCGCGTGCGTCACAAAGGGCTCGCGATGGGACTGGACTATCGAGAAGGCGGTGGAGCTGGGCACCTCCCGAATCGTGCCCGTGATGTCGGCGCGGTGCATCGTGCGCCTCGCGCCTGGCGAGCGCGAGACGAAGGCGGAGCGCTGGCGGCGCGTTGCGGAAGACGCCGCCCGGCAGAGCGATGCAGTGTGGCTGCCAGAGATTCTGGCGCCAGTGGATTTCCCGGCTGCGCTCGCGCTTGTAAAGACATGCCGGCGTGTGTTCGTGGGCGCGCTTGTGAAGCCGCCCGCCCCGCCGCTGCGCGTCGCCATAGATGCATCATGCGCGGCGGATGGCGCAACCGCTTCTGGCGGACTAGGACTCTTCGTCGGCCCTGAGGGCGACTTCACCCCGGAGGAGCTTTCGTCGCTTCTGGCAATCGCCACGCCCGCCTCCTTCGGCCCAACGATCCTCCGCGCCGAGACAGCCGCCATATTCGGCCTTTCGGTGCTTGCCGCGCTCACTTCTCGATGACGATGCTGGTGCCGACGCTGCACATGCTGTGAAGCTTCACGGCATTCCAGTTGGCGAGCCTGAAGCAGCCATGCGACTCGGCACGGCCAATGCGTTCGGGGAAAGGCGTGCCGTGTATTCCGTACGAAGGAAGAGTGAGTCCAATCCAGGCGGAGCCTACGGGGTTGTTGGGCCCGGGAGGATAGATGTGGCGCGCGATGCGGCCGCCCTTGTCGAGCTTGTCCGCCGTGTAGGTGTAGTTGGGATCCTTGACGAGCGTCTTCACGTGTATCTCGCCCGGCGGAGGGAGCTTGTTCTTGTCGGCCGCGATCGAGCACGGGAAGAGGGCGATCAACTTCCCCGCGGCGTCGAACACGGTAATCTCCAGGCGCGAGAGCGACACGCGCAGAACATCTGCCCTGCCATAGGGCCAGCGCGACGCGACGGGGCCGCGAGAGACGAGCGGCAGCACGATCTGCGAACCTGCGGGCGGGTTGGGCCATGCGGCGTGCGGGTTGAGCTTCTTGAGAAGCGTGACTGAGCAGTGTCCGCGCTCGGCGAACATCTCGAGTATCGTCTCGTAGCCCATCGTCGAGAGGCGCGCCTTTTCTGCCGGAGCAACCGGGATGTTCACGAGCGAGGCATGGTCCTCGGCCTTCACCGTCAGCGTTCTGAAGAGATCCGTCTCGCCGGGGAAGTACATCTCCCACGCCTTCTCCTCGAGGCCGGGCAGATATGGCCGGCCGTTCACGGCGCACCACGTGGCGAGGGCCACCTTAGTGCGCCGGCCGCACTGCCCGTCAAGCGTGTTGCAGGAGAAGCCTCGCCTCTCGAGGCATATCTGCAGAGCGAGGATGTGGCCAGGCGCGTAGTCCTGGCCACGCCACGTCGTGTTCAGACGCGCCGCCGGTTCAGGCAGCGCGGCTGCGCAGCAGCACGCAGCGCAGAAGAGCGCATGCGCCGCCGCGAGCCAGAAACGCGCTGGATTCGTCGTAGTAATTGCCCACGCCCCTTGCCGTGCCGCCGCTTGCAGCCGGATATGCGGCTACTGAACGTTCTCGTTGGTGCCGCGGATCTTGATGTGGAGTTCGCGCAGCTGCTGCTCGGTGACGAAGTTCGGCGCGTTCATCATGAGGTCCTGCGCCTTCTGGTTCATCGGGAATG
>JAEEGI010018704.1_pt1 | contig 14059 bp, 4 predicted proteins | sample 8958751 | NCBI WGS metagenome assembly JAEEGI01 (sample SAMN16246545, study PRJNA631951) | gut metagenome | biome: gut microbiome; feature: rumen; material: KS-attached | host: Bos | place: Iran: Karaj | collected 2018-10
TTGTTTTTGATGCTTCTGGTGAATGTGGTAGCACGTGCCGACGTAGAAATGGTGCTGATAGATGGTATCTACTACAACCTCATCACCACTGGCAATACCCATATAGCCGAAGTAACCTATGGCAATGACCTATACCGCATAGAAACAGTTGTGCTGCCAGCATCTGTAAATTACGAAGGAACAGAATATAGCGTGACCTCCATTGGCGACAATGCTTTCAAAAGCTCCGAGCGCCTCATTTCCATCACCATTCCTGGCAGCGTGACCTCTATCGGCAATGAAGCGTTCTACGGCTGCAAACGCATGAAGTCCATCGCCTTCCCCAACCACATGGATTCCATTGGCGCTCGAGCATTCAAGAGTTGCAGCAGCCTAACCTCGGTGGTCATCCCCGACGGAATAGAACACCTTAACGACGGTACTTTTTCGGGGTGTCGAGGCTTGAACTCCATCACCATCCCCAACAGTGTGAAAGCCATTGATAACGAAGTATTTAAAGGTTGCTACAATCTATTTTCCATCACCATACCCAACAGCGTGCTCACGATTGGTTCGGTAGCTTTCCAGGATTGCAGGGGCCTGTCATCTGTGAGCATCCCCAATAGCGTGAAAGCTATTGGCGACAATGCTTTCTCTCTATGCACAAGCCTGGCCACAATCACCATCCCCAACAGTGTAACCGAGTTAGGCGACCAGGTATTTTACGGTTGCAGCACCTTGGAGTCGGTAACCATCGGTAATAGTATAAAGCAAATTGGCAACCGCGTTTTCCTCTATTGTATCAGCCTAACGTCCATTGATATTCCCAATAGTGTTACGTCAATTGGCAACTTCGCTTTTGGCGGCTGTGACGCCTTAACCACCGTGACCATCGGGAACAACGTGAACACCATCGGCGAAGGAGCTTTTGATAGCTGTAAAGGCTTAACCAACATCGCATTACCCTATAGCATGAACCACATCAAGGAAAGGGCTTTCTATGAGTGCAGCGGCTTAACATCGTTGAGAATCCCCAACGGAGTGACCAACATTGGCGATGAAGCTTTCTACGGTTGCAATGGTCTGTCAACCATCATCTTAGGCAGAAGCATTAAGGATATAGGCTTTCATGCTTTTGCCTCATGTACCAGCATATCCGACGTGTATTGTTTAGCAGAGGAAGTGCCATTGGCCAACAATTCGTTTGAGAATTCGTTTATCGAAGATGCCACGCTACACGTTCCAGCATCATCCATTGAGAACTATAAACAGCAAAACGTGTGGAAAGACTTCAAGAGCATCGTAGCACTCAGCATTGAGGACGGTATAGCCGCAATGGTGCGGGATGCCAGCTCCAAAGGCATGCTCATCGACATGAATGGCTGTCGCCTCAATGCCACACCTGCCAAGGGCATCTACATCAAGAACGGGAGGAAGCACGTGGTGCACTGAGCAAAAGACTTGTGGCCGAGCGAGACTTAGCAATTAACCAATTTAGCTACACCATAGAAGAAAATCGGTTTTTTGTTTCCTTTTCTCTCGCTTATTTCGTAATTTTGCATCGAAAAAGCACCGCGGCCAATGGCAGAGAAGAAAAAAGTGACTTTCGACGGCATCATGCGCGACCTGGAGGCCCGCAATTTTGCCCCCGTGTACTATCTGCACGGCGACGAGTCGTATTATATCGACCAAATCAGCGACTATATCGCCGAGAATGCCCTCGCCCCCGAGGAGCGCGACTTCAACCAGACCATCCTCTTTGGCAGCGATGTCAGTGCTTCGCAAGTGGTGGACGCCGCCCGCCGCTATCCCATGTTGGCCGAGCGCCAAGTGGTGATAGTGAAGGAGGCGCAGAACATCAAGCAGACCGATGCCCTGCAGAAATACTTCGAGAAGCCAATGAAGAGCACCGTCCTGGTGATGTGCCATAAAAACGGCAAGATAGACGGCCGCAAGCGCGAATACTTGAAGATTATCCAGCAGACGTGCGTCCTCTTCGAGAGCATGAAGCTGAAAGACAACAAGCTGCCCGAGTTTGTGATTGACTATTTAGGCAAGCACCAGGTGGGCGTCGACATGAAGTCGGCCCAGATGATAGCCGACCACATCGGCTCGGACCTGAGCCGCCTCACCAGCGAGCTCGACAAGGTGATGATATCGCTGCCCAAGGACAACCGAATGGTGACGCCCGAGGTGGTGGAGGAGCAGATAGGGGTGAGCAAGGACTTCAACGGCTTTGAACTGAAGGATGCCATCGTGAACCGCAACATATACAAGGCCTACCAAATCATCGACTATTTCGACAAGAACCCGAAGGCCGGCAGCATCTATTCCTTCCTGCCGTTGCTGTTCAGTTATTTCCAGAATCTCATCATCGCCTTCTACGCTCCCAACCGCAACAGCCCCGACAGCGTGGCCCAGTGGCTGGGGTTCAGAACGTCCTATCCAGCCATGGACTACATGACCGGCATGCGAAACTACACTGCCATGAAAGTGATGAACATTATCGGCAAAATACGCGAAATAGATGCCAAAAGTAAGGGTTTGGACAACCCAAACACCCCCGCTGGCGAGCTGATGAAGGAGCTCATCTTCTTCATCCTCCACTAAAAAAGTGCCTTTTTCGCCCCTTTTTTTCTCTAGAATGAACACTCGCCAAGGGTGTTTTTTTTTGCCGCAAAAGCCGATTCACAAACGGGGTTCGGGCAAAATAACCCCTCTCAAAATTCAAAAAAAAACAACTTTTCGCCCCCTCGTTCAGAATTTTTTAATTTTGGCGATTTTGGGTGTTTTTGAGGGGTAAAAATTTAGTGTTTGCGTTTCTTAACGTTTAATTACGTCGAGTTTAAATCTTTAAACCTACATAAAGTTGTTTACGTTTGTAAATCATTAAAGATAGTCAAAGTAACTTTTTCGGCGATTATCAGCATTTAAATTTGTGAATATTTAAATTTAAAGTTCTGATTTGATTTTCTAAATTTATAAATATTCACTCTCTTTTGCGGTGTCTTACTATATTGAATATCAATTCATTTATTTATATTCTCCAAGTTTTTGTAAATGTAAAATGCCCATTTTTGGAGTTTAGAAATGCATATTTGAGATTTCTAACGCGATTTGGAGAAAATATTTGATTACAACTCACTTATTTAAGGTCGTCGGTTCAAGAAATAGATTTGTCGATATATTTTCTTAAATTCGAATTTGCAAATCTGAACGCCACCTGTAAGTAGAAAGTTGGTTTTGGTTTACAAATTTAAAACAAGAAATTTAAATTTGCGGTTTGCAAATTTTTCTTCAAAATTGTTGTGGGGTTAAAAAAAAAGCTTTACCTTTGTAAACTCAAACGAGAAACCCCGAAAAAGGTAAAAAAAGACCATTTTTGAGCGATGAAAGACAGGATCAAGCAAATCATGGAGGCGCAGCACATGAACCAGCAGGTGTTTGCCGACTTCATTGGAATCACCCCCGCCACCCTGAGTGGCATCTTCAACGACCGCACCCGCCCCACCATCAACATCGTGGAGTCGATCAAGAAAAAACTGCCGGCCCTCAACACCGACTGGCTGCTCTTCGGCCACGGCAACATGTATGTCGACACCGCCGACTCGTCGGGCACGTCGGCGCCGCCATCTGGCAGCTCTCGCACATCAACCCAGCGCTACAACGAATCCACACTCGACTTCGACGATGCCGTCTCGCCCACCCCGTCGACCAGTGGACAGCCGCGCTCGAATGCCATGGCCACCCGCAACATGAACGGATACGGTCGCGAGGAGATACGCTTGCCTGAACGCCCCCGCCGCCATGTCACCGAAATCAGGGTCTACTACGACGACCAGACCTGGGAGAGCTTTGTACCCTCGAAGAAATGACAACCATCGTCAATGTCTGCCGACCAAGTTCCTCGAGCATACTTTTTCACATGGGGTGCCATCCGTCAGCACCGAGGAGCAAGCCCTAAGCAGAAAAATGCGTCGCGTTTTTGCTCCCGCACCATGGCCCATGAAACATTGAGCCGCCTTTTGGTTGGATTCTGTAGAGGATTCGACCAAGAGACGGCCCCATTATTTTGAATGATTATCCGAATGTGTCCGCAATTGACGCTGAAGCGTCACCGCTCAATAGCCGTAGGTCGAAACGACCTGCGGATAGGACGACAGGAGGTACATCGACCCTGAATGGGTCGCCTCTCAATTCTAATGAGAGCGGTGCCCGTGAATAAGAGAGGGGGGCCAAAAATTCGACCTGCGGTTGAAAAAGCCTTGAAGGGGTTGTTGGCCAGGTCAGATGTGCAGGACGACGGCTACCAAAAACGCAGATGCCTGCCAGAGCGGAGATACGTTTTTTCCTTGAAAGATATTGACAAAACGGCCATTTTACCCCTCCATAATTCAAAAATTCTGAGCGAAAAAACTTTTGGTCGAAAATTTTCAAATTTTGAGAGGGTTCGCCAAATGGCTGGCAATCACCAGCTTAGTCGATTTTTGGCGAAAAAAGGGCTTCGCTGGTTTTAAAAAGTCAACGCCGCAGAAAAATTTGGCGTTGCCTTTTTTTTCTAAGGCGTGCTCACAGAAACGCAAAAAGGGGCCAAAAACGAGCAAATAACGTGCACAAAATCATGGTATGTGTGCAAAAATACGGCTTTTTCCCCTCGTTTATTCATTTGGCGAGGGTTAATAAAGGAGTCCTAACAGCCATTTTTTACGCTAAAATGCATCGCCGCCGTGAACTATTTTTCCTTTGAAATATTTTGACAATCTTTCCGGTCTGTTACAGTTGAAAATGGCTATCAATTTTCCGTTTGGTCGAATTTGTCAGAATAGTCCGCTCCCCCCGCCCCTTGCTGGGGCGGGGGGAGCGGCAGAAATACTCCAAGGAGATGTATATATGGTACACTCCGAAAACCAATATTGTCGTGAAAGACGGCGCAGCCCTTCCCCTCCCTTCAAGGGGAGGGGAGCGGCTGCGCATTGTTTTTGGGTTGTTATTTTGTGGAGAAGGGTTTTCGGAGTGGACTCATATATATGATTATCGGCAACCAGCGGAGACACCCGTTCCCGAACAAAGTTCGCCTGCCCGTAGCCTTTCAGCGTCTCAATCCCCTGATAGCGGATAGCCATTTAACGAATTATTATACAAGCGAGTCAATAAGCCGCATGGAATTCGTTTAATTACTGCGTTCCTCGTGGGTCTTCGACAAATCTCGTAAAATTCGTTGTCAATATAATAGACAGCTGAAAGAGTAAGAACAGACCTTGTGTCTGTCCGCAAGCAGAAAAGAGCAACCTCTGCTGTTGCGGACGGACACAAGGTCTGCACCCTGCGGGGGGAACATCACTTCACCACTTTCTTGCCGTTGATGATGAAGATGCCATGCTCGGCCTTCTCCACACGCATGCCCTGCAGGTTGAAGGTGGAGGGAGAGAGGTGGAAGGTGGAGGGCTGAACATCGTTGATGCCCGTGGTGGTGCCTTCGACATGGATGGGAGGACAGAGGCCGCCCATGGTGTTCGACTCGCGCACGGTGAGCTCGTCGACGGCGGGGTCGATGGTGATGTCGAAGGCGGTCTCCTCAGAGAGCTCCACCAACTCGCCATTCTTGAACAGGGCAAACATACGGTTGGGATGCTCCGCTTCGGCCACCGTCAGCACCACTTGACCATCCTGGTAGATAGCCTTGCTGATGCCGTCGGCCTGCTTGGCCAGGAGGGCGGGATTCCAGTCGGTGAACATCTTGTCGTAGGCAAAGGCGTCGGCCTGCTCGGCACTGAGGATGGTCTCGAACTGTCCGCCATAGCTGGTGATGATGTTGCTGGCGGGGGTGATGTCGTTGCCGGCAGCACTCTTCGTGGCGTATTCGCCGAAGAGCTTCGGGTCGGTGTTGTTCATGCCCTTCTCAATCCATCGGCTGGCGATGAGGGTGCTCTGGGCGTTGGCGTCGAGCGTGGTGTTCAGGTAGACGCAGACGGGCTGATTCTGCCATGTGCGTCCGTAGTTCCAATTGCCCTTGCCGTTAGCCAGGTCGACCACCTTGCATCCGTCGAAGACATAGCCAAACTGCGTCTTGGTGGTGGGAGCGGTGATGGTGCGGCTGCCGGTGCCGTCGAGTGCGCGAGGTTCCAGCGAGATGGTGGTGTTCTGGAAGCGCACGTCGCCGCCGCCGCAGATGAAGTCGACGGTGCCGTGGATGTCGCAGTCCTCCCAGTAGGCCTGCTGGTTGGCATTCGAGCTGTAGTAGGTGTCCTGATAGGAGAGCATGCGCACGTTCTTGCCGATGGTGCGCGTGCCGGCATCCTGCAGCACGGCAGCGCGCCCTGCCGAGCCAGCATTATAATAGTCGAGGGCGTTCTTCAGCGTCAGGTCTTGCAGGTAGAGGTTCGAGCCGCTGTTCTGCAACATGTCGGCGCTGCCCAGGCCCTCGATGCTCTTGTCGGGCTTGGTGGTGATGATGGTGCCGTCGACCGATTGTCCGATGATGGAGATGTTGTGGCCGCTGATGGCGGTCTTCACCGTCTGGCGCAGGTCATAAGTGCCGTCGGGCAGGAAGATGAAGGCGCGCTCGGCATCGCGGCTGGCGTTCTTGCCGTTCACCACCTCGAGCACGTCGATGAAGCTGCCAGCGTCGCCAGCCTTCACGAAGTACCAGTTGCCCTGACTCTCATAGTTCACCTCGGCGGTGTTCACAATCTTCACGCCGTGCAGGTACATCTCGCCTTCGGTGTTCAGGTTGAGCGTGATGGTGCCACCATCGCCCTCGTAGTTGAAGGCCACTATCTCGCCGTCGGTGTCGTCGTTGTTCTTGCCGGGCAGGGTGCCGATGGTCTCGCCGTCCTGGGTGATGACGATGTCGCCAGCATTGCCATAGCGGCAGAGCGTGACGGAGACAACGGCCTTCGGCCCCACGAGCAGGTCGATCTTGTTGTCCTTGTGGAAGGCCCAACCGTGCTGGGCGTCGTGGTAGTAAAATCCGTCGCCCGTGGGGTTGAAGGCCTCGTGGTCTTCGGCGTAGAAGGTGGGCGAGGTGAGGTCGAAGGTGTACTTCTTGTAGGTGCTCACGGTCTCTATCTCGGTGCAATAGCCATAGAGGTAGAGGTCGCTGGTGACGATGTCGCTGACAGTGTACTTGCGACCACCATCGCTGCGCACAAACCAGCCGCGCATGGCGTAGCCCTCAGGAATGCCGTAGTTCGACATGACATCGCCCTGGAAGAAGCCGATGGGTGCGTCCTTCTCCACCTGCTGTGTGGTGAGCACGGTCTGCCCGTCCTCGGGACTGATGTAGTAGAGGGTGAAGTCGGGCTTCTGCACCACGTTGAGCACATAGTCCACCTGGTTGCCCTCGCTCAGCATGGGGATGGTGACCAGGCAGTGCGTGTCGTCGCCCTGATAGGTGATGGTGCCCACCTCGCCGATGGCGGCCGTGACGCTGATGGGGTTTGCGGCGCTCACCATGGGAGCGGTCTTCGACAGCTCGAAGTCGGCCTCGTAGGCGGTGTCGAAAATCTCTGCGGCAGTGTATTCCTGTCCGTTGATGGTGAGGGTGGCCAGCACGGGCACGTCCTTCTCGGTGCCGTTGAGGTAGCCCTCGATGACGATGTCGGAGAAGCCAATCTGCTTGCCGCTTTGCAGGTGGTAGAGGTTGATGAGCAGGCCGCAGGTGCCCTCGGCGGGCGTGGCACCTGTCACCTCGTAGCTCAGGTCGCTGAATTTCAGTCCCTGCTCATCGGGATTGGCGGGATTGTTGCCGCTGTCGCGGTTGGGCTTCACGCCGACGGCCAGTGCTACGGTGGTCTTGTCGGGGTTCTCCCACGAGAGGTCGATGAGTCCGTTGTCGGTGCCGTAGCGGGTGGTCTTCACCGACACCTTGGTGGGCGTGAAGGCGAAGCCGAAGCCGGGCTGGATGAGGAAGCGGATGGCGTTGCTCTCGTCGGCAGCGGTGCCGCCCGACGGCTCGTTCTGCTGCTCGAAGGGTTCGAACTGCGTCTGGCCAAGGCCCTTGTTGTCCTTGCCCTTCAGCTTCAGATTGCTGCCCCACGTCACCTTGCTGGTGATGAAGTAGGGGGCGGCATCGCCGAAGTCGGCCGTCTGGCCCTCGGTGCCCTCGTTGAAGGCGAAGATGGCCGTGGCGGGTTCATCCGTGAGCGTCACCTTGTCTTGCGGAGCCTTCTGCAGCACCGAGAGGCAGAGGAAGTAGTTGTTGTCGTTGGTGGAGGTGACAGCCACGAATCCCTGCTGGGCATCGACCACCGTAGCCGTGTACTCGGTGACGGGGTTGTCGTTGGTGTTGGTCACCTCGGCAGGGTTGCTGCCGATGGTGTAGTAGGAGTAGTTGGGGTAGCCCTTCACGCTGACGACGTCGCCGGCGTTCCTCACGGGAATCTTGAACACGGCACCCGTGCGCACCTGGATGTTGTTGCCGTTGCTGCGGAAGCTGGCGCCGTTGGCCTCGACAGTCATCAGCACGCCATTGTCTTCAACAGCTTTCACGGTGCCGGCCTCGTTGCTGCCCGAGAAGGCCATGGTCTGGGCCATCACATCGGCGTTGGCATAGTCCCAAGTGGCGTTGACATCAACAGCGGCAGGGGTCTGCACCACTTGGATGGCGATGAGATACTGCCCTTTGTTGACCACCTCCACAAAGCCCTGCGCCACGTCGGCGGCAGTGGCAGTGTAGCTGGTGATGGCCTCGGTGGCATCCGTCCCTGCAATGGAGTAGGCGAAGTAGGGGGCGGAATAGCCCGTCACGGTCACCACGTCGTTCTTGCTCTGCACAGGAACTTTGAAGACGACGCCGTTGCCCGTCTGGATGCTGTTGCCATTGTTGCGGATGGTCTGGCCGTTGGCCTCCACGGTGAGCAGGATGCCGTTGGCCTCAACGGCCTCTACGGTGCCAGCTTCAGTTGTTCCCGAGAGGGCGGTCACGGCGGCAACGACGTCGGCATTGGTGAAGTCCCAGGTGGCCGTGATGGTTTCGGCCAGGCCCATGGCGCTGAATAGCAGCATCAGGCACAGGGCACTCAGTCTTGTCAGTTGTTTTTTCATTGTAGTAATCATTTGGTGTGGATTAATGTAAAGATGTGTCTTCTTCTATCTGCCAAGAACGGTGCGGCTGTGGCGGGCACCGTCGACCATGGTGGTCACCTCGATGTAAGCCCCCCGCTGCGGACGGCTGATGCGCTGGCCCTGCAGACTGTAGCAGCTGACAGAGGCAGCAGCCGAAAAGGGAGAGACGACCGATGACAGCCCTTTCGAGATGGGATAGTATTCGTCGACAGGGTTTACGGCATCGGCATTGCCGCCCTTCATGATGTCCTCGACGAGGGCGTTGAGATAAACCTCCAGGTTGCTATACCACTTGCGGCTGCTGTCGAGGGTGAACAGCTTGGCGTCGTTCTTGTCGGTGGGGTTCAGGCCGTTGGCTTTCTCCCACTCGTCGGGCATGCCATCCTGGTCGGTGTCGAAATTGGCGGGGCGCGCCGTAGCTTCCAACGTGTAGGTGCCTTGGTCGCGCACGAAGTCGATGATGCCGGGCAGGTGCTTGATGGTCTTGCCGTCGCCAGTCTTGGTGGCCGAGCCTGTATAGTGGGTGGTGCCGTTGCGGGCCTCGTCCATGTAGCGGGCATCCACGGCATCACGGTGCAGCGAGGCACCGGCGTAGGCCAGCACCTTCTCGTAGGCCGTCTGTGCCGCATGGGTGGTGACGGTGCCAGCGGGCACAGGCTCGTCGAGCTTGATCTTCACGCAGTCCACGCCGCTGCTGTTCTTCACGTAGGTGGCTCCAGGGCCATAGAGATGCTTGGCATCGGGGCAGTAGCGCTCGCCGCCGATGGTGGAGGTGCCACTGTCGTAGATGACCCCCTTCCAGTCGTAGTTCTCGGCGTTGGCCCCTGCGGCCGTCACGTAGTTACCTTGTATGAAATAGCGGGAGCAATAGCCCATGAAAGGCGAGCCGGAGGCGTTGCTCGACGTGGCCACGCTCACTTGCGTCACCCTCGTCTTGTTAGTGGTGGCAGGCCCAGCCTTGTAGTAGTTGTTCACCATGTTGATGTTGCCGCCGCCAGTGCCGCCATAGCAGCCGTTGCCGTTGCCCCAGTTGTACATCACGCAGTTGCGGAAGTCCACCTGCTCGGCCTCGATGGCGCTGCCATAGAGCGAGGTGTCGTAGCCGTCCCATTCATAGCGTGCTCCGCAGAAGCGTGGCACGCGGTTCTGCATGTGGCAGAGGAAATTGTGGTGGAACGAAGCGCCCTTTCCTCCCCAGATGCCGCCATAGCTGTGCTCGCCCTTGGTGTGGCCGGGGTTGGCCAGGGCCTCGCCCAGCGTGCACCATTGCATGGTGAACGAGCGGTTGTCGTAGAACGAGGCCAGCTCGTCGATGCTCCACGAGAAGGAACAGTGGTCGAGCAGGATGTTGCTCTTCTCGCGCTGCCACGAGGCATCGGCGCCATCGTTCACGTCCACCTCCTCGCCTCGGCGGAAGCGGATGAAGCGGATGATGTTGTTGGCGCCAGGACGCACGGTGTAGTAGCGAATGGTGATGCCGGGTGCGGGAGCGGTCTGTCCGGCCAGCGTGGTGTTCTCGCCGATGACGAGTTCCTTGCTTAAGGCGATGATGCCGCCCACATCGAACACCACCGTCTTCTTCGCGTTGCCGCTGACAGCCCAGCGCAGGGTGCCCTGCTTGTTAGTGCCGTCGTCAACGAGTGAGGTGACGTGGCGCACCTCGCCACCTCGGCCTCCCGTCACAAAACGTCCATGGCCCTCGGCACCGGGGAAGGCGGGAGCCTGCGCCCCTGCGGGGCTAACGAACAATGAACAATGAATCGCGAATAAAGCTGCCAGCAGCATTCCTCTCTTGTCCATTGCATTCAATCTTCTTTTACTCATATCTTTTAATGATTAACTATTATTCTATTCACAAGTCCCTATAGGTGCTCTATTGCATGCGCTGCAACCCCTCCCAGCGCACGTTCCATGTGCCGTCGTTGGGGAATCCTGGGTTGCAGGGGTCGGGGCAGCCGTCCCACCCGGCGCACATCATGGCCACGGCGGTGAGCAGTGCGCCATTGCCCGGCAGATAGATGCGCAGACGGTCGGCGGTCTGGAAGTTGTGGCCGTTCTTGAGGTAGGTGTTCTTCTGCGTGTCGAAGAGGAGGGCGCGCAGGGCCGTCTCAGGCTGACCCATGCGGGCGGCTGCCATGGCGGTCATGCCATAGCCCCAGCCCCACGTGGTGGGCCAGTTCCAGTACTGCATCACCCAGTCGAGGGTTTTCTTGGTTGCGATGGTATCGCAACAGACGGGACTGGGGGGCAGGAGGCCAAAGGAGCCGAGGACGGCGGGATGGTCGCTTCGGCACTTCTCGGCGAAGGTCTCTGTGGCGAGGACGGGCTTGGCTCCGCTGGCCACGGCATCGAAGGGGTCGAAACTCTTCAAGCCGTCGGTCTTTCCTTTGGGGAGACCGGCGGTGTAGACGCCCTCACTGTTTTGGGGAATGGGAGTGAGGTGCTGGGCGATGTCGTCCCACTCGGCACGGCGGGGCAGTCCCCGACGCTCGCGCCAGTCGTTGGCCACGCTGAGGCCGTAGTGCCAGTAGGCCAGCTCGAAGGGATGGTTGAAGCTGAAGTCCTTCGACATCGACTCCTGCATGGCGGTGGCACCTTGCAGGATGTACTGCTTTTTGGCAAAGGCGGAGCCTTTGCCTACAGAGAAGGGCGTGACGAAATCGGCCATGAACTCGGCGGTGGCCTCCACCTGCTCAGCATACTTGGCGAGTGTCTCCTTGGTGGGATGGGCGCGGTACAGCTCCTCGGCCATATATATATAATGTGGCTGCTGCCAGATGAGGAAGCTGCCCGTGTTCGACGGTGCCTCGCCCGCCCAGGGGTCGGTCATCTTCATCCAGCGAGCACCCTTGAAGCCCTGCCGCTGGGCAATCTTCTTCGCTTCGGGATAGGCCACGCGGTTGTACCAGTCGAGGATGGTGGCCACGGTCTGCGGACGGCCCCAAAGGGCGAAATCCACCAAATGCCACCACGCCATCTCCAAGTGCGGACGGCCGAACCACGAATTATACGTCAGCCCCGTCTCCTGCGGCGGCAAGGAGTTGGCACAGTTCACCTGCGTCAGATACTGCGACAGCACCACGCGGCGCTCCAACTCCTTGGCGCGCGGGTCGGTGCACTGGCCGAAATCGACGATGGCGCCCTCCTGCCACCAGAGGTTCCAAGCCTTGATGACGGCCTTGAGGCTCTGCTCATAGAAGAATCCATCGGTGGGCAGCCCCTCAATGGTGGGGCTATACATGGCCTCGAAAGAAAAGACGTCGGTCTGATGGGCAGGTGTGAGCGTGAACGTATGGTGAGCGACTTCTTCCAGCACGGCATCGCCTTCCCACCGCAGCAGCAGATAATAGCGTGTGCCGTCGATAACATGCTCGATGATGGCCGAATGGCGGTTGACGATGGTGTCGGTTGCACGCGTGTGGGCATTCATCAGGATGCGCGACGAGTGGGCCTCCGTGTTCGTCCAGTCGGCGGCATCGTCGGCATGCTTGCCAGTGGGATAAGGGAAGCGGATGGCCACATGACAACGGCCATCCTTCAGCATGGGTGTCTTGATGCGATAGACCACGGCGTCCCTGTCTTGAAGGGCGGCCGTGGTGACATCGACGGGGGAAGCATCGACCGCGAAGTGCGACTCGATGATGCCGTCGTAGAGTTTCAGCTCTTGGTGGATGTCGCTGAGGTCGGTGAGACGGATGGCGGGACCGTCAGAGACGGATGCCGACAGCTCCAGCCCAATGGCACCGAGGTTCAGGCGGTGGGGGTTGACGCGAAAATATTGCGTGGCTGCCACATTGCGCTCGGTCACTCCCCCTTGTGGGGAGCTGGAGGGGGCTTTGTACTCCACAGCGTAGACCTCGGGGTGCCCATGGCCGAGGTCGACAGTCTTCTCGCTTTCGGCAGGTGTCAGCCCATTGGTGTTTTCGAACTTATGCCATCCCCAGTCGGACATGGCTGTCAGGGGAACACCGCCCCTATACTCAAAAGGGAACGACTGCATGCCTGTGACGTCGACCGTGGTGGCGAAGTGCCCGTTGCCCACGGTGAGCGAAGCCAGCGGGTCGGCCTCGGTGATGAGCGGATTATGGCGCGCCACCACCGCCTTGCGGTCGATGGCCTGTGCCGTGTTCTCCGTGTCGTAGCCCAGCTGCTCCATCTCGAGGCTGGCCCAGATGAAGGGGCCGAGGCCCTTGGCATCGTTGTCGCGGATGGGTTCCGAGAGATAGTAGGCGTAGCTGCCGTCGCGTTTCTTGTTCTCCTTCACGCTGCCCTTGGGGTTCACTTTCTTCATGGCGGCCACCACCTCGTCGGTGGCGGCGGGGCCGAGGCCAGCCACGCTGCAGCAGTTGGTGAGCGAGATGGTCTTGTCGTCGTTCACCTTAATGAAATGGTTAATGATGCCCTTGTAGGCCTTGATGCCCGCTTCGCGGTACTTGGTGCCTACATAGCCTTTGCGATAGGCCTTCAGCAGAGAGTAGGTGAACATGGCCGAGCAGGTGCTCTCCAGGTAATTGCCTTCGCGGCCGGGGCTGTCCATCACCTGATACCACACGCCGCTCTTCTTGTCCTGCCACTTCAGGATGGCGTCGAAGTCTTTCTGAAGCAGGTCGATGACCTCCGACCGGCGGGCGTAGTCCTCGGGCAGGGCGTCGAGCACCTCAACGAGCGCCATGGTGAACCATCCCTGGGCGCGCCCCCAGCAGTGCTGGCTGAGTCCTGTCTGCTTGTCGGCCCAGAAGGTGTTGCGCGTCTCGTCGTAGGCATGTCGGTTCAGTCCCGTCTTCGGGTCGAGGGTGCGCTGGTAGGTGCTGACGAGCTGGTTCACCGCATCGTCGTAGATGGCGGTAGGCCCAGTGTTCACTTTCTTCCCCTTACGCCCATTAGTCCCATTCGACCCATCAACAAACGGTGCCGTCAGGCAGCGGTAAGGCAGTCCCATGAAGATGCCGTCGAGCCACACCTGATAGGCATAGATGGCCTTGTGCCAATACACCTTGTCGGCCACGGTGCGCGG
>JAEEGI010018705.1_pt1 | contig 14058 bp, 10 predicted proteins | sample 8958751 | NCBI WGS metagenome assembly JAEEGI01 (sample SAMN16246545, study PRJNA631951) | gut metagenome | biome: gut microbiome; feature: rumen; material: KS-attached | host: Bos | place: Iran: Karaj | collected 2018-10
TACAAATAGAGATATTAATTTCCAATTTCTTGATTTTGATTTTAAAAATAAGTAAAAATTAAATTTCAAATTTAAATTTTGTTCTTCTATCATACTAAATAATTAATTTAATATATATTAATTTATTAAGTTTTATCTCATATAAATAAAATGTTATATTAAAATTAATTAAATAATTTTTATTTTTTTTTTAAGAAATATATTTTTAATTCTTAAAATAAAATGCATAAGGATGATATAAAATATAACATATATAAACTAAATTTTCAAAATTATTAGAATTTTATTTCTTTAAAAAATACCTAAATTTCTCATATATATATATTTGAACCAATTTTTTTCCTCAATATATTAGTTTTCAATTTATTTCTTTTTTATTGAATTCTTATATTATTGTTATCTTCATCAAAAAAAATAAATAAATAAAGTATTCTCCCGCTTAAAAATTAATTCAAATTTAACTTCCACAAAAAAAGCCAAAAAAAAAAATGGATACAACCGCAATAGAGAAACTAAACGATAAAAAGATATTTTCAATAGAAGGAAACATAGGAGCAGGAAAAACAACAATAATAAATCATTTAAAGACATTATTTAACGATATATTATTAGTAGAAGAGCCTGTATCAGAATGGCAGAATATAAACGGAGAAAATATATTAGAAAAGAAGAATTTAAATATGGAAAGATGGGGATATTCATTTGAAGCTTATGTATTAATATCAAAAATGAATTGTTTAATTAAAGCAGCAGAATCAGAAAAAAAAATAATATTAATTGAAAGATGTATGTTATCTGATAAAGCATTTTTTGATGTTAATGTTAAAAATGGTTTAAGTACTTCAATGGAAACTGAAATGTTTAATAATTTATATAATTTTTTAAATGATAATGTTTATCCTAAATTATCCGGCATTATTTATATTGATACACCTGTTGATGAATGTATCAATAGAATAATTAGAAGAGGAAGAAGTGAAGAAGCTAATATTGAAAAAAAATATTTAATGCAATTAAATGATGCTTTTTTAGATTTAATTGTTAAAAGTAATGTTCCTATTTTGAGATTAGATGGAAATTATGATTTAAAAGATGGAATCCATGAAGTTGGATTAAAGTTAAGTCAATTTATTAAGAAACAAATTGATGAATAAATTATTTTTTTTTATTTTTTTTATTTTTTTATTATTTTAATAAAACTATAAATAAAATAGAAAAAAAAAATATTGTACAAAAAGAATAATTTGAATTTAGATTCAATGTCATCAGGTAAAGAAGTAATAGAGAAAAAAAACTAAATCCAAATTAAAATTTAATATATTAATAGATAAAAATATACCAGGAATGATGATTATGAAACTGCAAAATATTTAAGAAAAAATACAGGAAATAAATTAGATAAAATGGTTGTTATGAATTGAGGTAAAATATAAATATTTTTGTTTTAGATGAATCAGAAGAAAGTGAATATTTAAGTTTTTTTTGAATGTCTGAGAGTTAAATTATCTTTTAATTAATAATTTTATGATAATTTTTTTGTTTTAAAAAAACAATTATTTTTTATTAAAGGGAAATGATTTGTATTTAATTTAATTATTTTTGTTTATTTTTTTTTAATAAACTTTTATATTATATATTATAAATTTAATTTAAATTTTATTTGATTTATCATGTTGTTTGTTTTATTTTTCTAATTTTAAAATTAATTATCCTTTCTTTTCCTACCTTTCCAATTCCAATAATATTATTAGTTCTTTTTAACATTGAAAATATGTAAAAGGAGAATTTATTTAACAAAAATGAATATTCTCATTCTATATATTTTTTTTAAAGAAGGAGTTTTGGAAATGTATTCTAATTTATCATTTGCTTGGCTATATAATTATATATATATTGTTAATTAAGATAATCATTTTTTTAAAAATTAGAAAATATAATCCTAAAAAAGAAAATGATTTATTTGATATGCTTGAAAATTAAAGAGAATTATTCCTTATTCTTCTTTAGTTAAAAGGAAAATAAAAATTTTGGAGAAGGGAAGAAGATGAATTAAATGAACATAAAAATATTTTAATAGTTAATATTAAGAAAATTAATTATACATATATTTTTAGATTAGAAAAAATTATGCAACTAAAAAAAAGATTTTGTTCTATTAAAAGTATTTCATCAGTGATAACAATTTTTTTTCTTTAAAGCAATTATCAAATTAAAATGGAAAAATACAATCAATTTTTTCAAAGAACATATTAAATTTCTGTAAATAAAAATCAAATTATTATTTAACTTTAATCTAATCATCATAAAAAACTTTTACAAAAAAAAAATACCAAAAAATCTATAAATAAATAATATAAAATAAAAAATCCTTTGAAAATTTAAATATACCAAAACAATTAATAAAAAATAAATTAGCAAAAAAAACTAAAATGAATCCTATAAATTCACCTTTGCAAGAGCCATATATAGAAAAGCAATTTAATTTAAATTTTAAATTTTCCTTAATCCAATCATTTGGATTAACATTCTTAGCAGAATTAGGAGATAAAACATTTATAATGTTAATAATCCTTCAATTAAAAACAAACAAAGTAACAATATTATTTTCATCCTTATTTGCAGAACTCTTAATGAATATAATAGCGATATTTATTGGATGGACAATAGATTATATGTTATATAAAAATTTAATAGATTATTTTGGAATATTATTTTTCTTAGTTTATGGAGTTTGGTTACTTGGAGAAATATTTAGAACAAAAAAAGAAACTTTTGAAAATGAATTATTATCAGCAAATAAAAATCATAATAAAGAGCAATCAAGATTATTAAATTCACCTCCAAAAACAGAATTAGCAATTATAGAAGAAGAAGATGAAAATAATATAAAAGAACCTCTTTTAGAAAATAATAATATTAATAAAAATAATGATAATATTAATGAATTTAAATTAGATGAAAATTATTCATTTGCAAATAAAAATGAAGAAAATAATGAAAAAAAAGAAGAATATATTGATTTTAGAGTTTTTTGGACAATATTTAAAAGAATGGCTTTAAGTGAATGTGGTGATAGAACTCAATGGAGTAGTTTAATTATGAGTGCTATATTTAATACTAAAGGTGTTCTTTTTGGAAGTTGTATTGCTTTAACTTGTACTTGTATTTTAGGAGTTTATTTTGGAAATAAACTTGTTAAAGTTTTACATGAAAGTGTTTTAAATTTTTTATTAGGAATTTTACTTTTGGGTTATGCTTTTCAAATTTTTGTTGGAAAGTAATTCAATTTATTTTTTTTTAAATTAAACAATTTTTAAGTTATTTATAAAATATTATATAATAAATTTTATCATATATAAACCTAATAATATTTAATTATTTTCAAATATATATTTTTACTTCCTTAATAAGATTCATTTTTTTTTTCATTATCTTTCACTAAATAAATTTTTTTTCCAATAATAAAAAATTTCTTCATATCCCAAAATAATAAAAACCAAAAAAAGCCATTTTAAATTAAATAAAAATAATTTAAATTAGAAAAAAATATAAAAATAAGTGTCCAAATTAAAAAATAATAAAAAAGAATAAAATTTATATAAAAAATGGGAGGAACTTTTAATATGAAAGGAGTTCTTCGACAATGTCCAATTCACCACATACCATATGATGGAGTATGTGGAGAAAAATCATGTGTATATGGATTAATATGTTTAAAATGTAATCCAAAAGCTTGTACTCAAACTCAAAAACATGTTTTAATAACAATAGATGAATTTTACCATAATTTCTTTAAAAATTTACCAAATTTAATTGATTTCAAACAATTAAAAAAATTTTTAGAAACAGGTTTAATCGTTCAAAAAAAACAATTAAATTTACAATATGAAAATTTTGAAAAATGGGAAATGAATTTAATAAATAATAAATTTGAAAGTTTTAAAGAAAGAATCAATAAAAAAATTGAAAATTTTAAAAATAAAATAATGGAAAAATTAACTAAATTAAATGAACAATTAATAGAATCAAATTCAAGATATGAATTATCAGGTTCAGAAGAATTTGAAAATATAAATTTAGAAGAAACAACAAAGTCAATTGAAAAGAATAAAAATAATCAAAAAGAACTTGAAAAAATAATAGCATTAATAAAAAAATATTCAGATAATGAAAAATTATTAACAAAACAAAAAGATTTAGAAAATATAATTTATACAAAAACATTATATGATTCAATGCAATCAAAGTCATTTTCAGTTCAAGAAAAAATAACATCATTTTCAAATAAATTAGATTCTGATGGTAAAATAATATTATCAAATATATTTATAAAAAAGCCTGAAAATGGATTATTTTCAATAGAAGGAAAAAGATTTAAAACAAATCCATCAACATTAAAATTTAAAATTGATTTATCAACAAAAGCACAAAAAAGTTTTACTATTGATAATGTTATTGCAGTATATGTTGGATATGATGGAAATAGTTATTTAGCAGCTCCAATTTCAACAACTTTTGAAATTGAAATAATGAATTTAAGAGATAATAAAATTGTTCATTCTTTAAAAGGACATTCTGCTCATATATATATTGTTAGACATTATTTTCAAAGAAAATCTTCCACTGATTTCTTAATTTCTACTTCAAGCGAAAGAAAAGTTAAAGTTTGGAATTTAAAAACTTATGAATGTCATATTACTTTAAATAAATGTCATACAGGAACTTATTTATATTCTGCTTTATTATTATTTGATAATATTAATAATTTGAATTATATAGTTACTTCATGTCCGAATGAATATATGAAATTATGGGATTTTGATTCAGGAAAATTTATAAGAGAAATAGGAAGTACAAGTGATTATACATATTTTATTAATTATTGGAATAATAATAATATTAATTATATAATAAATGCAAATTCTTCTAATGTAAAAATTTATGGAATAAATAAATCAAAAGAAATATATAGAGAATTTTTAGCTCCCCAAAGCACATGGCATATGAGTGCATTTGTTGAAAGAATGAATGATATTAATTATTTATTTGAAAGTGATGGAAATGGTTATTTAAGAATATGGAATATTGAAAAAAAAGAAATTTACAAAAGTATTCAAGCTTCAGGATGTAATTTAAGAGGAATTTGCTTTTGGAATGATAGATTTATTATTGCTGCTTCTAGTGATAAAGGCTTTAAAATTTTTGATTTGGAAAATAATAAAAATATTATTACTATCCATGGACATGAAAGTGTTTTGTGTACTGTTCAAAAAATTATGCATCCACTTTATGGAGAAAGTTTAATTAGTTCTGGAATTGATGGAAATATTAAGTTGTGGATTCAGAAAAATAATTAATTGTTTTTTATAAGAAATAAATAAAAATTTAAATCTATTTTTTTCATTTTTATTTTTTTTCTTCTCTTTTATAAATTTTATTACATTTGAGATTAGGTCATAACATATAATTTTTATTTTTTCAAAACAAAAAAAAATAAAAATGTTTTTTTTAAGATTTATTATTTATTTATAGAGAACATATATTAAAAATTAACCTATATATATACAAGAAGAAAATTCTACATTTTTAAAAACATTCAAGATATAAAACTTAAAATTTTAAATATTATATAAAACATCATAAGTTAATATAAATATAATAAACAAAGATAAATGACAATATCTAATTTTCTTTTTAACATTTTATATTTTATTTATATGAAAGGTAGGCAAAACAATAATTATTAAAACTCAAATTTCAAATACTAAAATTCTATTATTTAGAAAATAATAGAATTTATTTTAAAGATGAGGTGAAACAATATTTTTCCATTTTAAAATTAATTTTTTATCATTTAATTTATAAATATTTCTTTCAACTTCACAAGCTAATTTTTTTTTATCTTCATTTAAAGAAATTTTTAAAGCTTTTTGAATAACATAATTCCCAAAATTATTTTTCATAATTTCTGCAATTCTTCCATTATCACATATTTCATTAATATATTCTTTTAAAATCATTTGATGCTTTTCAATACATCTTTCCACAACATTAGAAGAATATTTTGACTTAGATAATATAGTATAATTATTTTTAAAAAGAGATAAAATTTCTAATATTTCATTTAAATCCCAATTTTCAACAATTACTTGAATAACATAATTCCCATATGCATGTTGAATTAAATTAAAAGCATTTTCTTTTATTATTTTTTTTAATTTATCATGAATATCTTTTTTATGAGTTAAACTTAATATTTTTTTAACAATACAAATTCCATTAATGTGATTAGATAAATTTAAAAAATTTTTTTCTACAAAATCAAAAATAAATCCCGTTAATTCTTCTTCAAAACAAGAAATTATTTTTTCTAAAACATGAGTTCCATAAGTATCATAACATAATTCATTAATTGAATCTTTTATTCCATTAATAATAATTTTCTTTTCATTTTTAGAACCAATTTGTTCTATTATTCCTTGAATAGGATAAGTTCCAATATTATTGATTGAAAGTTTTGTTAATGAATTACTTATTGATAAAAGAAAATCTATTTTATCTTTTTGATTTAAAAAATTAAAAAATCTTTTACAAAAATAATTTGCATATGGATCTATTATTAATTCTTTTAATGAAGGATTTATTTCTTGAAATATTTGATGAATAATATCTGAATGAGTATTTTTTAAATAATTTTGAAATATCCTACTTCCTCTATGAGTTTTTATTATATTTACAAAATTATGTTGTAATTTATTAAAAATGAAATGATCAATTTTTTCATTTTTTGTTAAAGATAAATTTAATTCATATAATAATATTTCTATTTATATATTTGAACCTTGTGGAATCTGATGTTGTTAAAAATTTTTTATGAAATTGACTATTATTATTATTATTATTTATATTAAAATCATTTTGATTAATAAATCTTGAACTAATATTAAGTAAACTATTATTTGAATTATTATTATTCTCTTGTTTTAAAAGTTGATTATTATTCATTAATAAAAATGAATTATTATTCATTCCTAAATTTACATTTTGATTATTTAATAAAAATAAATTATTTTGATTAATATTATTTGAATTATTATTATTTATATTATTATTATAAGTTTGAATTTCACTGTACATACTGTTGTTAGGATTTAAATTTAAATTTACATTAAAATTATTTTCTAAAACTTCATCATTATTACTTTCATATGTTTTTCTTCTTAAATCATTTCTTGAAAAAGTACTATAATTAGTAGAAAAAGAACTTTTTTGATTTATTAAATTATTATTATTATTATTAAAAAAAGAATATTTTTGATTTTGAAAATTAAAATTATGAACATTTGAATTCCTATAAGGATAATTAGGAGAAAAGAAGTTTAAATTACTCTTATTATTATAATTAAAATTATCATCTAAATTATCTTCTCCTTGAAAACTCACAGTTGAATATTTTTTTTCATTTCTATGAATAGGGAAAATATTATATTTATTGTTATTATAATTATTAAGTTCAATATCACTTTGACTCATATTAAATAAATAAGAAAAATTTTTTTCACTTTCTTCAGGCATACATATCATTAAATTATTTTCTTCATTTTCAGAAGAATTTTCTTCATCTTCTAATTCAAAATTTATTTGATTTTCATCTTCTTCTTCTTTCATTATATCATCAAGCATTGTTTCTATTTGATTTTCTAATTCTTTTGTTTGATCGTTTTGCTTTTTATCTTTCAATTGATTATTTTTTACGTTCATTTTTTTATAAAAAATTTTTATTTTTTTTTACATTTTTTTTGGATATTATATTTTTTTTGATGAAAATGGATGTGAAATAATTATTACTTTATTTTTTTATGGAATTTATATTTTTTTAATTATGTTTTTTTACTTTTATAAATTAATTTTTTTACATTTTTTATTCAAGAAAAATCTTAGGATTTTTTTTTTAATCTTTTTAAATTAAGATTTAATTTAATCATAAAAATATAATATTTATGTAAAAAATAATTAATTAAAAAAAAAATTTTTTTCAAATTCCACTTGATTTGAAGATAAATCAGATGAATTTTTCCATTTACAATAAAAATATCTATTTTTATTCGAGAAAAGAAATTCAAATAAATACTTATAAAAATTTTTTATATCATGATTTTCTTTTAAATTATTATTTTTAGACAAATTAAATCCATTTTTAAATTTATTAATAGAACCAATAATATTAATTTTAATTTTTAAAATTTCATTGTTTGAAATAAAATAATGATAAATTAAAGTTTCTTTAGAATATTTATAAATTGTTTTTGCTTTTAATTCATTAGATTCAGCTCCTTCATCTTCTAAATTATTTGTAAAAAATACAGGTTCATTAAAATCAGAAGCAAATCTTACAAATTTATTTTTTATTGAATTATTTTGAGAAGGTTTGAAAATATTATTTATTTCTATATATTCTATTAATAAATCTTTTTTTTTTTCACTGATATTTGAAAAAGATAAATTTAACATCATATGAATAAGTTTATCAAGTTGTAATAAATTATTTTTTTTTTTTGACTTTGATAAATTTTTTGTTGTTAATGACACTAAATTTTGATCATCTTTATCTTTTAAATCAAATTTATAATATTTTGTAAATAAATTTCTACTTTTTAATGAAGAATAATTTTCATATAAATCAGATTTTCTTCTATCTGTATTTTTTAATATGTAAACTAGATTAAGAATTTTAATAACTAATTTTGAATTTTTAAATTTTGATTTTTCATTGTTTATAATTATTTTTTTGAAAAGACATTCAAAATTTGAATTCGAATTAATATTTTTTAAAGGTTCTAAATAACAATATAAATAAATAATATCACATTTATTAGATATTTCATTATGAATATTAATAAATCTACTATAATCATCATAAAAATGCATAATATCATTATAATATAAATTTAAATAAAAAGCTAAATTAATAAAAGAAGGAGAATAATTTAACCCACCCAAAAAATCATATATTTTATTATTTGATTTTGAAAAAGGATAACTAATATTAACTAATTCTTTAAAATATAAAGAAGTGAAAAACAAAGGAGAAAAATCATTTTTATTTTTTTTTAATTCTTTAGATTTATTTCCTATATAAATAACATAATTTTCATTTTTTATAAAAAAATCAGTATTAGGTAATAAAAAATATAAAGCATCAAATCTTCTATTTGTTTTATGTAAATAAATAGATTCATAAAATTGATAAATAAAAAGATAAATATAAGATTTAGTTTCACAATTAACAAAAGAAAAACAAGTTAAATTATCAATTTCTAATTTTTCAAAAATTATAGAAAATAAAGAATCAAATTCAAAATCATATCCTTTATCAACTGCATCAGTTTCATCATCAAAATCAACAAAAACATAAAATATTTCTTTGTCAAAATTTTTTACTTTTTTTTTATTATCTACTATATAATTATTTTTATTATTTTCTAATTCTTTTGAAAAATCTTCTACTTTTTTCATATAATTGTTATAAACTTTTGGTAATTGTTTATGAAAAAGATAATTGTTAAAAAAAATAAAGTAATTAAATTTTATTCCAAAATAATTTTCAGCGTCTTTAAATCTTATTTTCATTTTTGTTATATCACTATGATGAAAAGTTAAATCAATATTATCAAATGCTTCTAATAAAAATTTATCCATTAAATAACTTTCTTTTGATCTTAAATTTTTTTGCCCCATTTAATTTAATTGAATTTTTAAATTATAAATAAATCTAATTATTAAAATAAATATAAAATAAAGGAAGTATAAAATTTTATTCAATTTTTTTTTTTTGATTTAATATATATTCTATATTAATAAAGATTAAATTTATTTTTTTACTTATTTAGTTGTGATAAAAATAAATTACTTTTATTAAACAAATTTTATTTTTTTAAAGTATTAATTTTTTAATTTTATAAAATATAATATTTTTATTATTATGTCTCTTCCAAAAGTTTCTATTTCATTGAATAATTATAAAAATAAGAAATATAATTTGAGAGAAAAAGTATTAAGTAAAAGTATTGGAACAGGAACTAATGATGAAGAAGAAAATGAAATTTTTAAATTTAACAAAAAATCACTTCTTTCACCTTTTAAGGATTATAATAATAATAAAATTATAAAAAATAAAGATTTTATAAATAAAGAATTTAATACTCAAAGAATTGGAATTTCAAATAATGAAAGTTTATATGAAGATATTTTACATAATAAAGAAAAAATTAATTCATTTAAAGTTTTAAATAATAAAAAAAAATATTTTGAATATTCTCCTATAAGTACTTCAAGAAATTCACAATTTATTTTCACTGTATTTTCAAATAATAAAATTAAAAATAAATCAAAAAATTTTATAAGAAATAAAAAAAATTTAAATTTAACTTCTCAAAATCAATATGGTAGTCAATTTCAAAATAATTTTGAACGATCATTTAATAATACTACTTCAAGTAATCAATCAAAATATATAAATAATAAATTTATTAAATCGCATTTTACTTTAAAGCCTCAAAAAATAAATAATAATTATGTTTCAGTTAAACATAATTTTTTACGTTTTAGAAAAAATGGAACTAAAAAAATTGTGAGTGATGATAAATCTTTAATGGGAAGTTTATTTACACAAACAAAATCAAATTTTAATAATAAATATAAAATCCAATATTTTAGTAATGATATGAAAAAAAGAGAACAAATAAAAAAATGTTTTAGTTTAATGAAAAAAGAAAATAATTTATTTTTAATAGATAGTATATTAAATGGAAAAAAAAAATCACAAAAATATAAAAATCAAACTCAATTAAATTTGACTTATGAAGATAATGTAAATATTAAATTAAAAAAAATAAGAAATAAAAAAATAATTACAATAAATAGTCTTGAACAAATAAGACCATTAACTTCAAAAAAAATAATAAATGAAATATAAAAAAGTTTAATTTTTTAATATATATTATATATATAGATTAAAAAAATATAATTTTTTCAAAAAAATAAATTATAAATTATTATGAATTTAATAAATTCTTCTTCAAGTGTATTATTTACTTTTTAAATTTTTAGTTTTTATTATCTTCAAAAATAATAACAAATAAAAAAGCAAAATTAGAATCAGAAATTGATAATTTAATGAATGATTTATCTTATAAAAAAAAAACACAAATAAAAAAATTAAGAGAAAAATCATATAAAAGAAATCCAAGAAGTTTAAAATTAAATAATCTTCAAAAAAATCTTTCTTCATCAATAAATTTAAATAATGATTGTCAAAATTTTGGAAAATCATTTTTAAAACCTGATTTTTCATTTAAAAATAATTATTCATTAAGAAAAGATTTTCTAATTAAAGACGTTAAAAATTTAATATTAAATGATAAAGATACTAAAAAAATTTCAAAAATGAATAAAACAAATAATTCATTAAATGTTACAAAAATACATCAAAATAATTTATATAATTTTTTTTCTGAGAATAATTCTAAAGAAAAAAGTTTCAAAAAAAAGAAAATTTTTTATCCATATTTTTCAAAAAAAAAAACATTAAAAAATAAAATATTAAATAAAGATAATTCTTTTTTTATCAGTAATAATATCAGAAATACTTTTAAAGATGAATGCAAAAAAAGTATTTCATCATATAATATAAAAAAAAATAATAAAAAGAATATATCTTTTGATTTTAGCAATTACAATGCATGTAATAAAAAAATAAATTATACTAATAAAATATCAACATTAAATATATTTAATGAAAATATTAAATCAAATCCAATATATGAGAATATGAGATTGAATAGAAATTATATATATCCATTTAAAAAGATATAATTTTATATTATATTTTTTTTATTCAAATATTTTTTTTTTTAATTATAATTATTTCTTTAAATAAAAATTTAAAACACAATTCTAAAAAAAATTATAGTTAAATAAAATGTTTATTTAAAATTTCTAAATTTAAAATATATAAACAGTCATTTATATATTTTATTAAGTGATTTTATCTTTAACTTCTTTATAAGCATCAACTGCTTTATCTTTAAGATCATCTACCATTTCACCAGCTTTTCTAACAAATTTTTCTCATTTTGTTTCATTAGGTTTAGTAATGTCATCCCATTTCTCTTTAAAATTCAAATTCCCTGAATCTCCTCCTTTATAACAATTACAATCATTTCCCATTTTAAATTATAAATTTATTCTTTTATTTTCATTAAGAAAAAAATTTAACGTTTTTATATTAATATGAAAACAATAATGAAATAAAAATAATAATAAAAAATATATTTTTATTCTTATTTAAAAGCAAATGAAATTTTCAATTATTCTTATATTTCTTTTAAATATTATAAAAGATATAAAACCAGTAATAATTATTCCATTTAAAAGAATATTTTACACAAAATTAACAGAAGAAAATATAATGGAAGAATTAACTAAAAATTATTTACAAGTTCCATTTTATGTTGGAGAGCCAATTCAAGAAATTCCAATGATATTAAAATTAAATGAATTTCCAACTTTTTTAACTTCAATTCAATATGATAAAAATATAATAAAATTTGATGAAAAAAAATCTCTTTCATTTAAAATGATAAATGGACATAAAGGTATGTATGACTCATATGATTTTACAGAAGGAATATTATCAAATGATAGTTTAGATTTTGGTAAAGATCAAAAAAAAATGAAAAATTTTACTTTTGTTTTAGCTTTAAATTTAACTTATCAAACACAAAATTTTTCAGGAGAAATTGGTTTAAAATTATCTTCTTCACATCATTCAATGCCTTATACTTCTAGTTTTATTAATCAATTAAAAAGTAAAGATGTTATTGAAAATTATCCTTTTGCTATTCATTATACTGATGAAGATAGTGGAAATTTTATTTTTGGAAATTATTTACATAATTATGATAAAAATTATATTGAAGATGATTTTATTTATTCTAAAATTGGAATTCCTGAAGAACCTAATCAATGGAATATTTTTTATAGAAATATTAAAGTTAATGATAAATATATAGATGAAAGAGAACATTACATCTCTTTTCTTTATGAATATGGTATTATTGAAAGTTCTTTTGACTATTATAAAACAATTAATGATAGTTATTTTCAAGATTATTTGAACAAAGGAGTATGTAAACAAAAAAATTTTGGTTATTGGCAATATTATTATATTGTTTGTGATACAAGTATAAATTTAAAAAAATTTCCTGAAGTTGTTTTTATTAAAGATGAATTAAACCACAACATTTCTTTAGGTTATAAAGAATTATTTTATAAATTTAAAGGAAAATATTATTTTCTAGTTACTTCTAAAAATGGAGTTTCTAGATGGATTTTTGGTAAACCTTTCTTTAAAAAATATTTAGTATTTTTTGATAGAGATAGAAAAATTTTTGGTTTATATCCTAAAGTAAAATATTCTTCTAAATTTTCTCTTGCTTGGATTTTTGTTATTATTCTTTCTATTGCGCTCTTAGCTACCATAATATTTGTTAAATATTATATGCCTTTTACTAAAAGAAAAATTAGAGCTAATGAATTAGAGGATGAATATGATTATAGTCCTCAATTATTAAAAAATAATAATGGAAATGTTAATAAAATCCTTACATATTAATATATGAGGATGTTATGTTTTTAAAAAAAATATGTTATTTAATTTAAAATATAAAAACTTGAAACCTTAGGAATAAATTTTTTAATCTTAATTAAAAGTATATTTATTGTTAATTATTTATAAAAAATGTTTCAGAAAAATATTAAAAATTACCTAATTTGAATATTTTAATAATAAAGATTATAATTGTTAAAGTATTTAGCTTTATTAATTTATATCTTTAATGATTTGATCTATTTAAAACTATTTTATTTGTTTATAGATTATAATTATTTAATTTTATTAATTTAAAGTAGGAATTCTTTTTCTCTATTATTAAGTATAAATCTTACTTTTTTTAAATTCCAAATTTTTCCTTTGAAATTATAAAAAATTACTACTTT
>JAEEGI010018706.1_pt1 | contig 14058 bp, 10 predicted proteins | sample 8958751 | NCBI WGS metagenome assembly JAEEGI01 (sample SAMN16246545, study PRJNA631951) | gut metagenome | biome: gut microbiome; feature: rumen; material: KS-attached | host: Bos | place: Iran: Karaj | collected 2018-10
GGCTTCAAACCTTTGCCACGCTTCTTCCACATCAGGCTCACGGTCGAGTTCGTCCATCATGGCCTCCAGTTCTGGGGCGGTGTACCGTTCGGGATGCTCCTGCATATCGAGGTACAGTTGTCGGTTGTCGTTCGTTTGCATAATCCTTACTGTTTGAAATGGTTACGGATGAGGTTCAGAGCGTGGGAAAGATGCTTCCAGACAGCCACACGGCTGATGCCTTCCGAGGCGGCAATCTCGTCGTAGCGGTATCCGTCGGCAAAACGGAGGCGGAAGATGCGCTGTTCCTGCGGCGAAAGGTGGGCAGCGACAAACTCGTCGATGTCCGTCAGCCGTTCGTCACACCGTTCTGTGGAATCTTGCTCCATAGCCACCCCTTCCATCCTTCGCCTCAGTTCTTCGTGGCGCAGCCGCTTCAGGCACTGGTTGCGGACACTCGTCAGCAAGTAGCCCTCTTCCGTGCCGGTCAGCAGCACCGTCTGCCCACGAAGCAGGTGGGCAAAGATGTCGCTGACCACATCTTGGCTCTCCTGTTCGTCGTAGAGGAAGGTGCGCGCCACCCTCAACATCTTGGCATAGTGCTGCTGAAACAGCCGCTGAATTTCCATCTTTTCCATCACGTCGTTTATTGCAATACCCTTCAAACAAGGAAAATGCTAACCCATGAGTCATTTTTTCCAATTCGACGACTCCACATGGCACAATGACTGAAAAGACTTTCCCCCATTGCCTGCTCTGACGAGACGCCACTGCCTCATGCACCTCTCTCCCATAGCCTCAAAACCGACGTCGTCGACATCGGTCGACCGACATCGACGACATCGACAAATCGACATCGACGACGTCGGTTTAGAGGCTGTGGAAGCATCGCTTCGGAGGATGTGGCAGGATGGACTTGGAGGTGCTTTAACTGCCTTATTGCAGGTGCTTCTCTATTTCATCCTTGAAGTGCAGTTCTGCCCCGTCGGCAAAACCGATTTGATGGAGGACCTGCTTACCTGTGCGGTCATAGAGCAGGTATTGAGGAATGCCCTTCGTCTCAGCGAAACAGGGGAGCTTGTTCCAGAAGCTGGAGGAGATACGCAAGTGATAGCCCATCATGGAGTTAATGCTTCGCCGCCAATCGGCTTCAGGACTGGACTCGTCGGTCAGATAGACAAAGACCACATCTTTGCCTTTCAGCTCTTTTTTCACAGGCCCCATCCTGTAGATGCCGTGTTTGCAGGGACCACACCATGTTGCCCACAAGTCGATGAAGACCACCTTGCCCGGGAACATGGCAGCAATGGCATCGAAGAACGTCTCGGGCGTGGCATCGGGCATAACGAGCAAATGGGAATCGTCAGCGGCTTCTCCCTTCCGGGTCTTGACGAGACTTATTTTACGAAGATTGTCACCAAAGTCAAACTCAGTCACATCGGCTGGGAGGGGTTCGAAATGGAGAATGAGCGAATCCGTCTGGCTGGTGTTGATGTAGTGCTTTCCCTCGACGAAAGGCTCCTCGCCCTTGATGAGCAGCGAGCCCTTTTCGCGCCCCTTGTGGAATGTCGTTATCAGCGTGTCTCCCTTCACTTCCTTCCCTAAATACGTGGGGATGCGTCGTCCGCTTTTGAAGGCATACCGCTTGCCGCCCGCCTCAATCCAGTTGTTGGTACCGCTCCATCCGGCAAAGTTGCAGTGCACATTGATATGCACCGTCGTGGCCGTGTCGCTCAGTTCCACCCTCATGGGTTCAATCACCACGCCCTCCTGCTCGTCGTAGGCAGGGTTTACAATCACTCTCGTTTGTGCCTGTGCCGACACCATCAGCAACAGGGCACTTAAAGTTGCAAAAATCTTTTTGCCTTTCAGGCGAAAATTCTCACGTTCGGCAGAGCAAACGAGTTTTCTCTGCTCTCTCTTAATCGAATCTTTCATGTGTTTTCTTATTTTAATGCTTTTTCTATTTCTTTTCCAATCTCCTCCAACACCTCATTGCTGAAACCTGTATGTTCCCACACGCGTTTGCCCGTGCGGTCGTAGAAATAATACTGAGGAATGGCACCAAGGCCAGGAATCTGCTGCCAGAGGGAGGAAGGGATGCGGTAGTGCAGCCCTGGGATGCTGAGCACGTGCTTGTTCCATTCGTCCATGGGGCTGGATTCGTTGGTCAGATAGACGAAAGCGATGTCTTGTCCCTTCAGTTGTTCCTTCATCGGCTCCATCGCCTCGATGCCTTTCTTGCAGGGGCCGCACCAAGTGGCCCAGAAGTCGAAGAAGACTGCCTTGCCGGGGTGTTGTGCTACAATGGTCTCCAGCAGTTTGTCACCCGTCACATCGGGCGTGGGCATCATGCGATCTTTCGCTTCACGTTGCAACCGCTCCACGATGACACGGGTGCTGTCGTTGAAGGCACGAAGCACGGGCTGAAAGTAGGGATGGGCAGCAAGAATCACGCTGTCGGGCTGCACCTTGCCTTGCCGCATCTTCTCACCTATCTTTTGTGCCTCGCCAAAGCCCTTCAACAGCTCGTACACCTCACCGTAGTCGAGTCCGTTGGCTTCGAGATAGGGCAAACGTTCGGCCCTTGGAGGCAGGTAGTAGGAACGGCCATCGCGGAAGAGCATCAAGTCACGGGCATGAGCATCAACGAGCGTGTGTTCCTGCACGGTGCGCACATAATAGTCCTCTAAGAGTAATCGCAGGAAGTCCTGCTGGCGGCGCGTGTAGCCACAACGTTCGACCACACCCCGACGCAAGGTGTCGAGGCTTTGCCACAGCGCATCACACCATGCCGACACATCCTCACCTTCCGTGTAGGTGGGTGTTCCATTGATGTGGCGGTAATGCAGAAACTCGTTCTCCAAGAGCACTTGGTTGAGGTCACCCAACGTGCCCCCAAAACGGTAGCAGTCGTGAAAGGTGGGCTTGCCTGCCGCAAAGTCGCGTTTGAGAGCCCAACAGGCAGTGGCATCGGCTTCGAGCGTGAAGGTCTCGCCAGGAATGAGGATGAGCGGAAACTGACCTGCAATGCCACCTTCGATGATGGGACGTGTGGCGACATACGCTGGATGGCAATAGAACGTCGTGGAGTCGCCATACTGGGTCTTGCTTTCATACTGCCCCGTGATGGGGTCGCGGCTGGGGTCGCCGAAGTAAGTGAACGCACCGCCTCCGTGCAAGGTGAGGGTTGCGGTTGCCTCGCCATGCTTCAAAGTCAACGGTTTCAGCGGTTCTCCGTTATCAACGAGTTTCTGATAAGGAGGGAAGGTGAAGGGATAGAGTTGGTTGTCAAGCCGGATGCCATAAATCTTCCATGGACCCTCATTATCACTTTCCAGGTAGTCGAAGGTCCTTGCCTCCTTGGGCAGTGGTTCGAAGGTCAGGATGAGGGAGTCCTGCTGTGCGTTCTTCGGGTACTTCCTCCCTATCTCAAACGCTTCATCAGCCAACACCGTGGTGCCATCGTGGGTGATAATCCGTCCATGCTGATAGGCACAGGTCTTTCCGCCACTCTCCAACCGTGCCCCGTCCATGCTCCAGTCGCGCCAATGGGCGCAGTCCACACGGAAATGCACGATGGTCGCTTTCTTCGTCAGTTCCACTTTCACGGGGATGATACTGCCCGTATTTGTTGACTTGAAGGCAGGGCGGTCTATCACCCTGTCTTTTGCCTGTGCCGACACCGCCAGCAACAAGGCAAATAGCAATAGCATCTTTTTCATTTTGGTTTTGGTTATTTGTTAAGTAATTCGTTGAGTCGCCGCTTTGCATCGTCCAACGGTCTATCCTTATTTTTCTGTTCTATCGAACTATAAACGGTGTTTCCGTTGTGGTCGAGGATGTAGAAGAAGGGGACAAAGCCGTTGTTGAAGAGAAGGGGGCGTGGGCGTCCTTCCGTGGTGCCGTCGAATTTGTACGACAGGTTTGCCCACTCGTATTGGGGAGCCTCGTTCACCGCTTTCAGCCATGCGGAACGGTCTTCGTCGATGGTCACACTGACGAAAGCCACACGGTCGCCACATTCCTTATAATAGGCTATCAAGTCGGGAATCTCCGCACGGCAAGGACTGCACCAACTTGCCCATAGGTTCAAGAGCATATACTCCTTTCCGCCCAAGCATTCCTCAAAGGAATGGGCTTTCCCTGCCGTGTCCCACATGGGGAAGAGTTTTGCCACCCCACCCTTCTCTTTCCGAGACGAGATGAGCTGCTGCAATTCCTGACCTCGATCTGAAGCGCGCAAGGATTCGGAGAAACAATCCAGTGCCCTCTGCAAGGTGTCGGCATTCCACGAGTTCGACAAGAGATACAATGCCTGCAGGCTTTGCGAATGAGCTTTCAGGAAGTCCTCACTCCGAAAGCGTTGAGGATCATTGAAGAATACATCATTGGCCTCAAAATCGCCATACTCGTCAGCGATGGCTCCGACGGATACAGGGGATGGAAGAGAATCGAACGTAATCACCGTGCGACCATATCCCACCGGAGCGCACCCCCATCGAGTATAGGCACCTTGCACCGCCAGCCACACCGTGCTGTCGGCATCCAGTGCTTTCAGATACCTCAGCGTGAGCGTAGTTGGCAGATTCGTCTTTTTCATCACCAACTTTCCGTCCACAATCGGGAACGTATCACACGGGGTTTCTTCCGTGCCAGATGTAACCCTCACAAAGCCTTCCGTGCCCGTGGGGAAGATGACCTCCAGCACATCTTCAGTCGGTGTCGTGTACTGACACGACAACAGGCTAAAACACAAAGCCGCTATCAAAACCTTTTTCATGTTTATTTATTCATTTAAATTTGTACCTACATCATTGTATCGTTCATGAAAGTGAAGAGGGTCTGAACCTTCAGCATCAAAATCGCCACAAAGGTAGAGCAATCTTCTTCACCTTTCCAAATATCGGAGTTGACAAATAGTTGACTTTTACGGGATGAAACAAAAAAGGAGTTTGCAAATAGTTTGCAAACTCCTTGTAATCGTCTTATAATAAGAAAGATATGTTATTACAGCGACAAGACGAATTCGTCCCAATCTTTTCCGCTACCATCCTTGCCAAAAACCTTCTTGTAGAGGCGGCGACGAGTGGTACTGATGGTGCTCTTATCTTTGTTCAACACTGTAGCTATCTCTACAGGTGCCGTGCGTATCTTGAGCAACATGCACACTTGCCACTCAATGGGCGAGAGGTTGTAAAGGCTGTAAAGGCTGCTGCTGAAATGGGGATAGACTACTTTCAGTTGCCGCTCCAGTTCCTTCCACTCGGTGGGCTTGATGTTCTCCCCTGCCTCGATGCGACGACGAAAGGCCATATAGTAGTCCGACTGATAGAACTCGGTCTCCACCTGCTTCATGGCATCGGCCACCACCACAGGACGCAAGGCGCGTTCCTCTTCAATCTCTGCCAGTTTCTTCTCTATCTCACGTTTCCGTTTCCGCAGACGATAGACATAGACCGCCACACCGACTGCCACCACACTCATACCTATTATTATATATAGAAACAGGGCGCGCTCGTTCTTCAACTTACGTTCGGTGGTGGAGAGCACATAGTGCTTGACGGGCGCTTCGCTCTCGTCGGGATATTTGCGCACCAACTGCCGTATCTCTTCCTTGCGCTCTTCGGTCATGGTGTTGGAACGCACCATGAGTTCTTGATAGCCATTGAACTCGGTGATGAAGGTGGTGTCGTCGATGACGTGGAAGGGCATTACTCTGTCACGTTCCATATAGACGGAGTCGTTCAGCCGATACTTGCCCATCTCGTGGGCGATGATGAGCATATCGTCACCCACGGCATGGAGTTGCACGGTGTAGTAGGTGCTGTCGGAGTCGTAGATTTTGCACCGCGTGTATTGGGTGTAGATGGAGGGTGTCACCCTCCCGTCGGGCGCTGTCTCGCTCTTCAGCATCCACACACCCACGATGGAGAAGTCTTTTCGGCCTGCCCAGCAGCATAGCGACAGCAGGCACAGCATCCATGTTGCAAACAGGGTTCTCATGGTTTCATTCCTTTCATGAGTGCATCGAAGGTCTTTCGTCCTTTCACGTAATATTGCCAGAGGAGGGAGAACTCGACACGTTCGGGCACTCGGTCGTTCTGACGAAGCTGCTGGATGTGGCGACGGTCTTTGTCGAAGTCGGGGCGCATCTTGTGGAAGGCACGACGTGCCTTGAAGACTGCGGAGCAGTTCTTCACATCGCCCTTGAGCAGGAACTGGAGGGCAGCGAGATAGTCGAGCAGGCAACGCACCCGCATGACTGGCTTCAACTCTTTGTCGGGCAGGTTCTTGTAGAGCATCAGCAGGTTGTTGCGGAAGTTGAGGAAGGTCTTGCGGGGATTGCCCTGATTGAGGGTGGCTCCACCGAGGTGGTAGGCTTGGCTCTCAGCAATGCAGACGATGGACTTGCCCATGGTGCGGAGCCGCCAGCAGAGGTCAATCTCTTCCATGTGGGCAAAAAAGCGGGCATCGAGTCCTCCACTGGCCTTCCAATCGGATGCACGCACCATCAATGCGGCTCCCGTGCCCCAAAGCAATGGCACAATCTCATCGTATTGCCCTTTGTCCTGCTCCACCGTGTCCATCACTCGACCACGGCAGAAAGGATAGCCGTATTTGTCGAGGTAACCTCCTGCGGCTCCAGCATACTCGAAGACCCCTCCTTCTCCCCTGTTAAGGGGAGGGACGCCATTCGGGATGTTGGTTTTCAGGGAACTCACTGCTTGGTTTTCTCCCTCTAAACAGGGGGAGTCAGTGGGGGTCAGTTTTAACAATTTGGGCTGACAGGCAGCGCATTCGGGATGGGCGTCCATGTACTGAATCATGGGTGCATCCCAGTCCTTCTGCCGTATCTCGACATCAGAGTTGAGAAGGAGGTAATATTCATAGTCGGGCAACTGTGCCAAGGCGCGGTTGTAACCCTCGGCAAAGCCGAAGTTCTGTTCGAGCACCACGAGGGGCACATCAGGAAATTCCTTCAAGAGCATCTCCACACTCCCGTCGGTGGAGGCATTGTCGGCCACGATGACATCGCCCACGCTGTTGGCTATAACGGTGGGCAGGTATTGGCGCATCATCTCCACACCATTCCAGTTCAATATGACAATGGCAAGTTTCTTCATGTATCTGTTTAATCAGAGAGGTTGACCAGCATGTTGAAAAGTTTGAGATACCGCTGAACGGTGGCCTTGTCGCCGGCTCCATCATCAGTATCCTCGGCATCGGTCTTCACCTCGATGCACTTTCCGTTCTCATCGTAGTAGTAACGCCACTCGAACTTTTCGCCTTCTTCTTTGGCTGAAGTGTAGGAGAAGAGGAGGTCGGAACTCTGAGGGGCAAAGAGATATTCGCTATAGTGGTCGGGGCCCATGTTGTTGTGATGACGATGATGGGAGATGAAATAGCAACTGTTGCCTGTAAACCCTTCTTGACCGACCACTGGCTCGAAGTAGAAGTGCAGTTCCGTTGTCGATGGAGGTCCCCACGACTGGTCGCGAATCACAATCTGCATGTCGAGTGGCAACTCCGATTGGTCATTGCTGGCCACCTTCTGCTTGGCTTGCGTGTAGGTGTTGCGTATGGATGCCAGTCTTTCGGCCTTGGGTGTTGTGGGCTTTTTCGTCCGACTTGCCACTGACGTGCTTCCCTTGGCGTTCATCAGCGTCTCGAAGGCATCCAGATAGAGCATGGCCTGCTTCTTTTCACTCTCACTATTGTTCCAACTGTGGGCACCAGGCTCAGCATCAGAACCACCCACCTTATGCTTCTGGTCGATGAGGTGTCCGTTGGCATCATAATAGTAACGGGTCTCCACCACAAACCCCGCATCGGTTTCCTGCCTCATGTAGCAGAAGAGCAGATTGCCCTCATTGGGGTCGAAGAGTATCTCACGATAGCGGATGTGTCCATGCGCTCCCCAGTTCTCCACAATGAAATAGCAACTGGAGGCATCGGGGTAGTCAAGTTCTGAATTGATGCGGTACTTGTTGAAGTAGAAGGTCAACTCGGTCTCCTCGTTGATGATAAAGTCTTCACTCACCTGCGTACCGTCGTTAATCCTAATCTTCACGTCCAAGGGTGCCATGCCGTTCTTTCCGTTCTGAGCCACCTGCTCCTTGACCTCTGCATACATCTTGCGGATGTGCTGAAGTTGCTCTTGCTTGTTCTGAGCCTGCACCTGACAACTCAGCAAACACAGCATGACAAATAATAACTGTTTCATCTTCCTATCTTTTTGTATTTACAACCATTTTATCATTTCATTTTTCTTCCTCATCGGATTTACCCGCTCAATCTGTCCAATCGTTCCGAAGGAACTTGTCTAAAAAACATACCGCTCCACGATGATAAAACAGATTTAGCGGATTTCTCGAATTATTCGCATGATTTTATCGAATTCACGACAATCTTTTGCTAATCAATATTCCAATAAGCATCCATATTACCACCTAATGCATCATACATAGAATCATCTATTGTATAGTCATCCCAACAATTACATGATATTCGATTATCCCTAAATTCTTCCTCTTGCCATTCCCAAAAATCATCAATTTCATGCTCCTCCACATTCATCAGCCCTGCCATAAAGGCATAGATTAGGAATTGTTTTCCATTTTCACTCACATTTTTATCTTGATCTGTTGACAAATACCACTTTTCATCCAATCGTCTTTCTATCTCTTCTATTCTCTTTTCACCCAGATTAGGATACATCATTCTCACTTCAAACAACAATGATTTTATGAGACAATACATTTTCTTTTTTATTTCATCATTAACATTGTAACGTCTCCATGAGTCACAATCAGACAACCATTTCCTATTTTCTTTGCAAAACTCTCCCAAATAAAAACAGTAACTAACTATTTCATAATTAGTCTTCGAGAAAGTCACAAAATCTTCAAATCTATAATATTTACTATAATAACTATAATATTTCGACTCCATTGCATGAATACGAAATTCATTATAAAAATATTCTATTCGCTTGCGCATCAGTTCAATTTTTTTCACTTTTTCCATGTTACAATTCAGTTAAAGTGATTGTTTCCATCATTTGTTGATGATTACTCCCCTCAACGCATCGCCATCCTTGTTGAATGTTCCGAGTTTCACAGACACGATTTGGTTGTCCTTGTCAGGCATATTTGGCATTTCCACACGGATGTAGTTGTCGGTGAAGCCGTTCATAAAGGGTTTGCGGGGAGAGGCGTGTTCGAGGAGCACGGGACGTGTGGTGCCGATGAATCGGGCATAGAAGTCATGGGTCTTCTGAGCAGAAAGGGCTAGGACACGCTGGCTGCGCTCATGCTTCTCCTGCGGTGTGACTACATGGGGTATTTCGAGGGCTTTGGTGCCTGGACGTTCGGAATAGGAGAAGACGTGATACTGAGAGACATCGACGTGCTGCATGAAGTCGTAGGCTTTGTCGAAATACTCCTGTGTTTCGCCACGAGTGCCCACAATGACATCGACACCAATGAAGGCATCGGGCATGACGGAGCGAATCTTTTCTATCTTATGGGCGAAAAGGGCTGTGTCGTACTTGCGATGCATGAGTTTCAGCACCTCGTCGCAACCACTCTGCAAAGGGATATGGAAATGAGGCATGAAGCGTCGGGATTCAGCACAGAACTCGATGATTTCGTCGGTGAGGAGGTTGGGTTCAATGCTGGAGATACGATAGCGTTCGATGCCCTCCACTTGGTCGAGTGCTTTCACCAAATCGAAAAAGGTTTCACCCGTGGAACGTCCGAAGTCGCCGATGTTCACACCTGTGATGACAATCTCCTTGCCACCTTCTTGTGCCACCTGCTGTGCTTGAGCCACCATCGAGGCAATGCTGCCGTTACGGCTACGTCCACGTGCTATGGGAATGGTGCAGTAGGTGCAGTAGTAGTTACATCCATCCTGCACTTTGAGGAAGTAGCGGGTGCGGTCACCTCTGGAGCAACTTTCCGCAAACGTCCTGATGTCCGCAGTCTTCACGGTGTGTGCCCCAGTCATGCCATTGAGGATAGCAGGGATGATATTCGCTTTCTGTTCGCTGCCCAACACGAGATCAACGCCAGGAGTCTCGATGATTTCCTGCGGCTTCAACTGCGCATAGCAGCCCGTCACCACCACGAATGCTCCAGGGTGCTGCTTCACCAACCGATGGATTGCCTGACGGCATTTGTGGTCAGCCACCTCAGTCACGCTACACGTGTTGACAATGCAGATGTCAGCCACCTCGCCCTTTTGCGCCTTTTTCACTCCATAACGCATCAGTTCCTGCGCCACACTACTCGTCTCGGCGAAGTTCAATTTGCATCCTAATGTGAAAAATGCCGCTTTCTTGCCCTGCAATACACTCGAATCTATCATTTATTTCATGCTTTGTGTGCAAAGGTAAGAAAAACAATCGTATCTTTGCAACATCATTACAAACTATTTCATCATTTATCAACAGAAATGGCAGCAATTCCGATTATTTGGGCAGCAGCACTTTTACCAGCCGTGCTGCTTTGGGTTTACATTTTGAAAAAAGACAAGAATCCTGAACCGACAGGAGAACTGGTAAAGGCTCTGTTGCTGGGTGTGGCTACCTGCATCCCTGCAGCATTGATAGAATTTGCCATCAGTTTTATTTTATTTGGCAGCTCCGAGGAAGGCTCATCGCTGATAGGGAACATTGCCGACGCGTTCTTCGTGGCAGCCATTCCCGAAGAGTGCATTAAACTGTTGGCATTGTGGCTGGTGCTGCGGAAGAACCCCTCTTTTGACGAACACTTCGATGGCATCGTCTATTCAGTATGCGTGGGACTTGGATTCGCCACCGCTGAAAATGTCCTCTACTTATTTGACAACATGAACGATTGGGCATCCGTCGCCATCGGAAGAGCACTCTTCTCTGTGCCTGGACACTATGCCTTCGCTGTGTTGATGGGCTATTATTATGCACGGTACCATTTTGTGGAAAGAACGACCACGAACCTCATCTGCATCCTCGCTGTACCCGTCCTTGCTCATGGCATCTACGACGCCATTGTGATGAACATCGGCATCAACGAATACCTCATACTGCCCATCTTTGTCCTGCTCATTGTCTTCTGTGTGAAGATACACAAGATTTGAAAGAAGAAGATTCTGGCACAACTGCAGATGGATGGCACTGCATAAGAAGATTGGAAGGAAAACAAAAAAATGACTGTTTGAGAATAAAAAGTAGGCATTTGTATAATAATCTCGTTTTGGGTTCGTTATAATAAATAGAAAGACGAAAAAACAGAAAAAAACAAACTGCCTATGAATGATTCTACTCCATCCGACAACAAGACATCAAAGATTCTCGAACTAAAGGAAAGGCTTGTTAGTCCCTCGAAGGACACGCTGTTTTTCTTGCAATTGTTTGCCAGAGTTTATGAACCACGAATGGTCATGAGCGTAGCATAATTCATTTGATGATTTTTGGACACAAGTAAAGTGCTTTCGGTTCTTGCCTCATCTGAAGAGACAAGAGAACTTGCCAAGCGCATCAGAAATGGCAAGATGAAAAAGATAAGCGCTGACGGACTGACAGGTTCGTCGGCTGCTTTGCTGTTAGCCTCTATCGTCAACGGGAAAGGAAACACCCCCAATATGCTGGTGGTGATGAATGACATGGACGATGCTGGCTATATGTACCATGACTTGACACAAATGATGGGTGCGGAGCGAGTGCTTTTCTTCCCATCGTCGTACAGAAGAGCCATCAAGTATAATCAAAAGGATGCAGGCAACGAGATTCTGAGAACTGAGGTGCTAACAAAGGTAAGCCCCCCAGCCCCCGAAGGGGGAGGGCTGGCGCGATGTGCATCAAACGGGAATCTCGTCACACCTAAAGATCAACGTTGCGAATGCCCTCCCCCTTCGGGGGCTGGGGGGCTTCTATTGGTCACCTATCCCGATGCCTTGGCAGAGCGTGTGGTGTCGAAGCAAGAACTGGATGAGAGCACGTTGGCCGTGAAGGTGGGCGACGAGTTCGACATCAGTGAATTGGAGCAGAAGATTCTTGAATTGGGTTTTCAACGGACAGATTATGTCTATGAGCCAGGGCAGTTTGCCATCAGAGGAAGCATCGTGGATGTGTATTCCTTCTCTTCTGATATGCCTTACCGTATAGACTTCTTTGGTGATGAAGTGGACAGCATCCGTTCGTTCGATGTACAGAACCAGTTGAGCCAGGGAAAGGTGGAGATGATGACGATTGTGCCCAATATGCAGAAAGAGGACACGGAATACATCTCATTCCTGGAATTCTTGCCGAAAGAAACGCTCATTGTCACACAAAGCCTTGTGTATGTGTGTGACAAGATTGCACAAATACACGAAGAAGGCTTTTCGAACCAAGCAAAGACCCTCTCCCCGACCCTCCCCCATAATGGGGAGGAAGACCATGCGGACTGGGAAAAAGAATGGAAAAGGTTAGTTGTTGATGAAGAGACTTTCAAGCAGCAAGTGGTGGCGTTCCGACATCTGGAATTGAAGCAAGGAATTTCATCTGGCGAGAAGAGCATCCACTTCAACACGGCTCCCCAACCACTGTTTCACAAGAACTTCGAGTTAGTGAACCAAGAGTTCCATCGTCTGACGGATGAAGGGTATAAGATATGTATCTTTGCAGATAGCGAGAAGCAAATCAGCCGTTTGCAGGACATCTTTGAGGAAATGGCTAAGACAGAAGCGGATGCCATCCATTTCACTCCTGTCAACAAGGCTATCCATGAAGGCTTTATCGACCACACACAGAAATTGTGCTTCTTCACCGACCACCAAATCTTTGACCGCTTCCACAAATACAACCTCAAAAGCGACAAGGCACGACGTGGCAAGGTGGCACTAACGCTGAAAGAGATACAGCAGTTTGAGATTGGTGATTATGTGGTGCATATCGACCACGGTGTGGGACGATTCGGAGGATTGGTGCGAGTGCCGCAAGGTGATGTGATGCAGGAGATGATTAAAATCACATACCTGCACGAAGATACGGTGTATGTGTCCATCCATGCCCTGCATAAAATCTCGAAATACAAAGGGAAGGAAGGGGAGCCGCCACGTCTGAACAAGATTGGTGGTGGCGCTTGGGAACGCATGAAGGAACGGGTGAAGACGAAGGTGAAAGACATCGCCCGCGATCTCATCCAACTCTATGCCGCCCGATTGAAGGAGAAAGGGTTCGCTTATAGCAAAGACGGATACATGCAGCATGAGTTGGAGGCCAGTTTCCTTTATGAAGACACCCCCGACCAGTTGAAAACCACACAAGATGTGAAAGCAGACATGGAGAAGCCTCGTCCGATGGATAGGCTCGTCTGTGGCGATGTGGGATTTGGAAAGACTGAGGTTGCCATTCGTGCGGCTTTCAAAGCGGCAACAGATGGTAAACAAGTCGCTGTCTTGGTACCTACTACTGTGCTGGCATATCAACATTATCAGACCTTCAAGGATCGATTGAAGGACATGCCTGTGAGAGTGGAATACTTGTCGAGGGCACGAACTGCCAAACAGCAGAAAGACATCATCAAGGCATTAGAAGCGGGCGATGTGAACATCCTTATTGGTACGCATAAGCTTCTTGGTAAGGAAGTGAAGTTTAAGGATTTAGGATTGCTTATTATAGACGAAGAACAGAAGTTTGGCGTGAGTACAAAAGAGAAACTTCGTCAGCTCAGAGTGAATGTCGATACGCTTACCATGAGCGCTACACCTATCCCTCGTACCTTGCAATTCTCTCTAATGGGTGCTAGAGACTTATCTGTCATTCAGACTCCACCACCCAACAGACACCCGATACAGACAGAGGTGCATACGTTCAACCCTCAGGTAATTGCTGATGCTATCAATTTTGAGATGAGTCGCAATGGACAGGTGTTCTTTGTGAACAACCGCATCAGTCGTTTGCCTGAACTTAAACTCATTATAGAACGGGAGGTGCCCGACTGTCGTGTGGTCATTGGACATGGACAAATGAATCCTGAGGAACTGGAGAAGGTCATCATGGGCTTTATCAATTACGACTATGATGTGCTGCTCTCCACTACCATTGTGGAA
>JAEEGI010018709.1_pt1 | contig 14057 bp, 13 predicted proteins | sample 8958751 | NCBI WGS metagenome assembly JAEEGI01 (sample SAMN16246545, study PRJNA631951) | gut metagenome | biome: gut microbiome; feature: rumen; material: KS-attached | host: Bos | place: Iran: Karaj | collected 2018-10
TACGCAAAAACAGCAGGAGTTTTCCTGCTGTTTTTGTGGAGTATAGGGGAGTCGAACCCCTGACCTATAGATTGCGAACCTATCGCTCTAGCCAACTGAGCTAATACCCCAGCAAAAAAAGGACTGCAAAAATACGGGATTTCCTGCAAAGATGCAAGAAATCCCGATACTTTATAGCGAAGAATTATTTCTTCATTTCCTGCTTCCACTCGTCGTCTACTTTGGTGAAGTAGAGTTTCTGGTCTTCTTCGGAGCCGTTTTTGAAGACCAGGTGGGCGGTGACGGTGGCGTTGTCACCGTCGATGGAGGAATCGGTGATATTGAAGCTCTTGATACCGCCGTTTTCTGCGTAGGCCTCTTTGAGTTTTTCCTCTGCAAAGGCAGCAAGCTGCTTCTGGTCATCCTCGGACATGTTGAATGTAGCGGCATAGGCGGAGAAGTCGCCTTTCTGGAGGGCTGTGATGGCTTTCTTGGCAGCAGCCTCAGGGCCATTGGAAGAACCGGAGCAGGCAACGAAGAGAAGGGCGCTCACGGCAGCGGCGAGAATCAGGACAATCTTTTTCATAAGCGTAATTATTAAAGGTTATAATGAATAATAAACATCGTTATAAGCGTACGCAAGCAGGTGTTCCGGAAGCAGCACGTCTCCATTGATGTGAAAGGCGCGTACAAACTTGCGCCTGCCTTCCGAGATATCAATTCCGCAGTCCCGGTAAAGCCGCCAGACAAACTCCGTACAATAGAGTTCGGAGGCGTCTTCCAGGTTGTAATCGTTGTCAAAACGGACACTGTCCCTTGCCATTTCAACGGCACTCCGGCACAGGCCGGCTACCAGTACGCTGTCTGTTAGCCCAGTATGCACCAGACATCCCCTTAACGCACGTTCCCGGGAATAAAACACCTCCAGGTCCTCCATCTTCACCCTGTCAAAATCCGTCTTTGACTCACGCTCACCGGGAACGGCATGCACCACCTTCCATTTTCCATCGTCCTTCACCACAACTCCCACGTGGCTGTAAAAGCCTTCCTCTTCCGCCGCGGTGACCGCCCTGCTGAAGACTCCCCTGCCACACCTGAAGGCCAGGTCACCTTCCGCCATTTCCTCCAGCGGAAACACTCGTTTTTCCCGCACGGAGCAACAGGACGCACCCAAAAGGCACGCAGCCAGCAGCAGTATTGTCAACTTCTTATCCATCAATTGTTTGGAGGATAACACAAAAATAAGGGATTTCATGCAAAGAAGCAAGAAATCCCTTGAGTATTTAAGCTTAGTTCTAGCTGATGAACTGGGCTTTGAGCTGTTCAATCTTGGCCGGGGCAGTGGAGCCGGTGGCACCAAAGTAGAACTTGATCTTGGGCTCCGTGCCGGAAGGACGAACGGAAACTACGTCCCCTGCCTCGTTGAAGAACTGGAGGACGTTGCTCTTGGGAAGGCCGGTCTCTTCAGGCTTGTTGTAGTCGATGACTTTGGCAAGAGGGCTGCCGGCGATAACCTTGGGAGGGCATGCACGGTAATCCGCCATGATCTTCTGAATCTCCTCAGCACCGGATTTGCCCTTACGGACTATGTAGACCATCTTCTCCACGTACAGGCCGTACTTCTGGTAGACCTTCTGGAGGAGCTGCCACAGCGTGAGACCCTGCTCTGCAGCCCACGCGGCGCATTCTGCAACAGCGCAGCCTGCCACCTGGGCACACTTGTCACGTACGAAATCTCCCAGGTTGAAACCGTAGCTTTCCTCACCGCCGCAGATGAACGACGCCTTTCCTTCCTGCTGCTTCTGAATCTCTGCAATGTATTTGAAGCCGGTGAGCACATTGTAGCACTTTACGCCGAAGTCCTTGCAGATTGCAGCGATGAGTTCAGATGTGACGATGGTCTTTACGCAGTACTGCTTGCCGTTCAGTTTGCCCAGCTCTTTCCAGCGGGTGAGGATATAGTAGGTAAGGAAGCTCCAGGTCTGGTTTCCGGTAAGCTGAACCATCTTGCCCTGGTCATTACGAACCGCAATTCCAAGGCGGTCTGCGTCAGGATCCGTAGCCAGAACCAGGTCTGCGCCTGTTTCATCGGCCTTGGCAAGGGCCATGGCCATGGCGGCAGGCTCCTCCGGATTGGGCGATGCCACGGTGGGGAAATTGCCGTCCGGAACTTCCTGCTCCGGGACATGGATAATATTGGTGAAGCCGATGCGCTTCAGGGCTTCGGGCATAAGGCGTACGCCGCAGCCGTGGAGGGGCGTATAGACTATCTTGAGGTCTGCGTGCTTCTTGACAGCTTCCGGGGAGAGCATGAGGGAAAGCTGGTCCCTGAGGTAGCACTCGTCAACCTCTGCGCCCATGATCTCGATGGGGGCCTTGGGCTCTCCGGGGACGGGGGCAAAGCGGACATCGGCAGGGTCTGCAATCTTGCCCACCTCATTGACGATATCCTTGTCTACGGGAGCGGTAATCTGGCCGCCGTCCTCCCAGAATACCTTGTAGCCGTTGTACTCCTTGGGGTTGTGGCTGGCGGTTACCATGATGCCGGCAGTGGCCTTCTTGAGGCGGATGGAGTAGCTGAGTTCCGGAGTGGGACGGAGGTCTTCGAACAGATAGACCTTGATGCCGTTGTTGGAAAGGACTTCTGCCGATATCTCTGCGAAAAGGCGTGAATTGTTGCGGCTGTCGTGGCTTATGCACACGCTGGCGGCGCCCTTCACGTTGGCCTTGATGTAGTTTGCAAGACCCTGTGTGGCCATGCCAACGGTGTACTTGTTCATGCGGTTGGTGCCAGCGCCCATGATGCCGCGAAGGCCGCCGGTACCGAACTCCAGGTTGCGGTAGAAGGCGTCTTCAAGCCCTACGGGGTCCGTTTCCATAAGGTGCTTTACTTCCGCTTTGGTCTCTGCGTCAAAGTTGCCGTCAATCCAGCTTTGAGCTACGGTTTTGTAATCTGCCATATCTTTGTGTTTTAGTGTTTAATCGTATCCACAAAAATAAAAAATATTCAGTACTTTTGCAATATGGATTTCAAAGAATTCATACTTGCCCACGACGGCTGTGACATTGCCTCGCTTGCCTTGCAGCGAGGACGCCTTTCCGCCCAAGTTGAGGACCGGAACCTTGCCCTGAGCACACTGGAAGCCCGCTCTAAGCTGCGTCACAAGGTTCCTCAGTGGCACGCCGTCCCCTCTTTGCAATATCCTAAAGTTCTGTCCGCAGAGCAGTGCTCCTCCACGGAAACCGCCCGGTACAAAGCCTCCCTCCTGTCTCACTTCCCCAGCTTATCCACCAAAACCGCCATTTCCGTGGATAAACCCTCGGAATCGCCCACTTGTCCACCAAAACACCCCGTTTCCGTGGACAAACCCCGGGAATCGCCCACTTGTCCACCAAAACACCCCGTTTCCGTGGACAAACCCTCGGAATCGCCAACTTGTCCACCAAAACACCCCGTTTCCGTGGACAAACCGGACGGGGTGGTGGAAGGATTGAGGGTGGCGGACCTAACCGGCGGGTTGGGTGTGGATGCGTGGACGTTCTGCCAGGTTGCGGAGGAGGTACTTTACAATGAGATGGATACTGAACTTTGCAGGGCGGCAGAACACAACTTCAGGGAACTTGGAGTGAAGAACGTCGTGCTCAGGAACAGGATGGTTGAACCTGGTACAGTCAAGGATATACTTGGTGGCTTTGAACCGGATGTATTGTTTCTGGATCCGGCAAGGCGCGGTGACGGCGGACGCAAGGTTTTCCGCCTGGAAGACTGCTCTCCAAACGTGCTTATACTGCTTCCGGAGCTGTACGATGCCTGCCCCAGCATCATGCTCAAACTCTCCCCCATGGCGGATATCACACTGGTGTGCAAACAGCTTCCCGGCGTTCGCGAAGTGCACGTGGTTGCCACCGGCGGCGAGTGCAAGGAACTGCTGCTTCTGCTGGAAAAGGGCTATATTGGCAGCTACTGCACGATTATTTACGAATCAGGAAGCATATTGATATACGGAGATGGTAGTGATGTCCACAAACCGTCGCTTCGCGACCCCTCCCATCTGCGATGGGCCCCTCCCTCTTATGCGGCCGAGGGTGGCCACAGGTTTGTGGACATCACTACCATCTCCTCAGAAACTTTTTTATTTGAGCCAGGCAAGGCTCTTCTGAAGGCGGGGGCCTTTGAGTTGCCGTGTGAGTACGGACTGTGCAAACTAAGCAGGCATACTCACCTATATGTAAGCCAACAGGCAGTTCCTGAAGAACTTGCACCTTTTGGTAAGTGCTTTGAGATATTGGAGATACTCCCTCTTTCCGGCAAAACCATGAAAGAAGCCGGTAAACGCTACCCAAAGGCCGATGTCACAGCCCGCAACATCCCAATGACATCAGAGGAACTTGCAAAACGCCTTGGCGTAAAGCCCGGCGACGGCACAATTCACATTTTTGGAGTTCAGAGCGACACGGAAGGCAGGCTGCTTATCATAGCACGGGCAACGCTGCGGGAGGCGCCGGTGCCGCCAAGGAGCTCACGAACCTCAGAGTAATCTGAAAGCATTTTTGCCCTGTAGGAAGAGTCCGCCTGGATAGTCTCCATTTCTCCCATGAGATTCTGCACGGTGAAGTTCTCCTGAAGGAACTCCTTGAAGCAGAGACGGTCCACTATAAGGTTTGCCAAAGACACGTAGCGGACCTTGATTATGCGCCTCATGATAAAGGCGCTGGCGGCGGCAACCTTGTACCCCACAATCTGGGGAGTACCGATAAGAGCTGCCTCCAAAGATGCTGTACCAGAGTTGATTACAGCTGCAGAAGCATGCTTCATGGCAGCGTAAGTTTCCCCAAAAACAACATGCACAAAGTCCCGGCCGCCAAGGAACTTTGAATAGTCCTCCATTGTACGGGACGGAGCAGCAGCAACTACAAAATGATACTCCGGATGGCTGGCATGCCAAGAGTCGGCAAACTCCATGAAAGTGGGCATCATATTGCCGATCTCCATGTTTCTGGAACCGGCCAGAAGAGCTATGTACGGAACATCCGGAAGTGAGCATCGCTCAAGGAATGAAGACCGGGGCTCTGACAGCGAAGGAGAGCCGTCCACGGCATCAACAAGCGGATTCCCGGCGTACACGTAAGAAACCCCACGGGCATCGAAATACGGCTTCTCGAACGGGAAAACTATGAACAGCTTATCTACATAAGCCTTAAGCTTCTTTATCCTCCCCTCCCTTGAAGCCCACACCTTGGGCGCAATGTACCAGAACACTTTGAACCCAGCCTCATGGGCAAACTTTGCCACCTTGAAATTGAATCCCGGATAGTCTATCAGAATAACAACATCCGGCTTCCAGGCAGCGATATCCCTCTTGCAGAGAGACAGGTTCTTCGCGATGGTAAAGCTCTTCAGAAGCACCTCCAGATACCCCATGACGGCATTCTGCCGGTAGTCCACCACCGGCTCACACCCCGCTGCAGCAGCCATAAGCGGCCCGCCCCAGAAACGGAACTCCGCCCCCGGATCCTCCGCCACAAGACCCTTTATCAAATTACTTCCATGCAAATCCCCGGAAGCCTCTCCTGCAATTATATAATACCGCATAGACGCTTGTACTCCTTATAATCCGTCTGGTCCAGATTGCAGGGAGTAATGGTTATCCAGCCGGATTCGTTGGCCACGTGGTCTGCGTCAAGGCAGCCGGGTTCATCGTCAATGAATTCTCCTACCATCATGAAAGCCTTTTCGTCCGGTTCCAGGTTCACGTAATGGGAGCCAAGGCCGAAGGTGGAGGAATTGGGGTCGTACCCGTCCTCGTCCCATTCCACAAACTCCTTTTCCCAGTGACCGCGGCCCTGGCGGGTTATGCGGATGCCCTTGGGCTCCGTAACGTCGGGGAAATTGACGTTGTAGTAAAGGCCGTAACTGTCCTCCGGCCAGTTGTCCAGGAGCTTTTTGATTATACCGGGAAGGAACTTCTCCACAATTGTGAAGTCTGCGTCCGGAGAGAAATTGCAGATGGAAACGCCGATGGCCTTGACGCCGTTGATGGCGGCCTCTTCCGCGGCACCCATGGTTCCGGAATAGTTTGCCGCAGTGGACGCATTGGAACCATGATTGATCCCGGTTACCACAAGATCCGGATTACGTTTCTCGTAAAAGTACTCCAGACCGAATTTTACACACGATGCCGGAGTTGCGTCCAGATAGTGCCAGGAGCCGGGTGTAAGCTTGAGAATGGGCTTGTAGGATATCTTTCTTCGCCCAAGGGAGACGGCCATTGACATGGCACTCTGGGGAGATTTTGGGGAGACAACTGTAATATCCCCGAACTGAGCCATGATCCTTGCCAGGACATGGATTCCTTCGGCCTTGTAGCCGTCGTCGTTGCACAAGAGAATCTTCATGACGCAAATATACAAAAAAAGCCGGACGAAACCGTCCGGCTTAAATGGAAGTTTGGTTACTTCATGATGACCTTTGCCATCTCGAGAACCTTGTTGCTGTAACCCCACTCGTTGTCGTACCAGGCGCAAACCTTTACGAAGGTCTTGTCCAGCTGGATACCGGCCTTGGCGTCGAAGATGGAGGTGCGGGCGTCACCGCGGAAGTCTGTTGCAACAACGGCCTCGTCGGTGTAACCGAGGATGCCCTTGAGCTCGCCTTCGGAGGCGGCCTTCATTGCAGCGCAGATTTCCTCGTAGGAGGCTTCCTTGTTGAGTTCGCAGGTGAGGTCTACGAAGGAGACATCGCTGGTGGGAACACGCAGGGACATGCCGGTGAGCTTGCCATTGAGTTCAGGGAGAACCTTACCCACGGCCTTTGCAGCGCCGGTGGAGGAAGGAATGATGTTCTCCAGGATACCGCGGCCACCGCGCCAATCCTTCTTGGAAGGACCGTCAACGGTCTTCTGGGTAGCGGTAGCAGCATGAACGGTGGTCATGAGGCCGCGCTTTACGCCGAAGTTGTCGTTGAGAACCTTGGTAAGGGGAGCAAGGCAGTTGGTGGTGCAGGAAGCGTTGGAGATGATGGTCTGGCCAGCGTAGGTCTTGTGGTTTACACCATAGACGAACATGGGAGTAGCATCCTTTGAAGGAGCGCTCATGATGACCTTCTTGGCACCGGCCTTGATGTGGGCCTCTGCAAGCTCTGCGGTGAGGAAGAAACCGGTGGATTCAACAACTACATCTACGCCAAGGGCGCCCCAGGTGATGTTTGCGGGATCTTTCTCGCAGAATACCTTTACCTTTTTGCCGTCGACGATGAGGATGTCGCCTTCAACCTTGATGTCGTGGTTGAACTTGCCGTGTACGGAGTCGTACTTGAGCATGTAGGCAAGATAATCGGGATCGAGGAGGTCGTTGATACCGACAACTTCGATGTCCTTGAAATTCTCCACAGCTGCGCGGAACACCATGCGTCCGATGCGGCCGAATCCGTTAATACCGAGTTTAATCATAATTGTGTGTTAATTATATAAATGAACAATATTTATTCAAGCGCCGCAAATTTACGAAAAATTTTTAATTATTACAATGCTCCGAATAACGATTTCTCAACCAAGTCGCACAGAATGTGGCCGATAAGGGTCTGGCATTCCTGAATGCGCGGGGTGTCCGATGAAGGCACGTGAATCACATGGTCATACGTATCCATCTTGCACGGCTTCTCCCCCACCAGGGCAACGGAAACAATGCCCTTGCGCCTGCACTCCTCACCCGCCAGCATAAGGTTCTCCGAATTCCCGGAAGTTGATATGCCGATGAATACGTCCCCCGCAGCGCCTATGGCCTCCACCTGCCGGGCAAACACCCTCTGGAACCCGTAATCGTTGCCGATAGACGTAAGGATCGACGTATCCGTCGTAAGCGCAATGGAGCAAAGCCCCGGCCTGTCCAGACGGAACTTGTTCACCAGCTCCGCAGCCATGTGCTGCGCATCTGCCGCACTGCCGCCATTCCCCGCCCACAGCACCTTGTGGCCGGCCTTGAGGGCGTTTACTATCAATTGGGATATCTGATGCAGTCCGTCAAGAATCTCCTGCGAATCCAGCATGGCCTGCTTGACACTTATGGACTTAGTTATCTGCTGTTTTATGTAGTCATTCATATCGTACAAAATTACAAAAAAATTCATACCTTTGTAAATATGGAAGAGAAAAAACCGCCCATCTGGCTGTTTACGGACGGCGCCGCAAGCGGAAACCCGGGCCCGGGTGGCTATGGGATAGTCCTACGCTGCGGAAGCTACCAGAAAGAGCTTTCCGGCGGCTTTGCCCTAACCACCAACAACCGTATGGAACTCCTGGCCGTAATTATCGGCCTTGAGCAGATAAAGTGGGAGAATGCGGAAGTGCACGTGGTAAGCGACTCCTCCTACGTGGTAAAGGCCCTCAACGAAGGCTGGCTGGAAACCTGGAAGCGCCAGGGCTTCAAGAAGAAAAAGAACGTGGACCTGTGGCTCCGGTTCGATACGGTCTACCATCGGCACAGAGTGGCATTTCACTGGATAAAGGGCCACGCCGGCCACCCGGAGAACGAGCGCTGCGACGCCCTTGCGGTAGCCGCATACCACCAGACGGGCCTTCCGGAAGATACAGGATATATTCAAGAGCAACAAACGACACTTATATGAGCTTACCTAAACTTGTAGTTGGAATTACCCAGGGCGACAGCAACGGCATCGGATACGAGGTCATCATAAAGTCCCTGGCCGACGAACGCATACTGGACTCCTTCACCCCGGTGATCTACGGGTCCTCCAAACTGCTGGGCTTTTACAAGAAAACCCTCCACAACATAGAAAAGCTGGACGTAAACGTGATCCAGAACGCACGGGACGCCAAGCCCCGCACCATAAACCTTGTGAACTGCCTTCCGGACAGCGTATACGCAGAACCCGGCCAGAGCACTCCCGATTCTGCCAAGGCGGCCGTAAAGTCCCTTGAATGCGCCGTGAAAGACATCAAGGACGAACTCCTGGACGTCCTTGTAACCGGCCCCATCAACAAGAGAGGCATGAACCTGAGCGGTTTCAACTACACAGGGCACACGGAATACCTGGAGCACGAGTTCGGCGTAAAGAACGCCATGATGTTCATGGTAAGCGAGCAGCTCAGGGTTGGCGTTGTCACAGGCCATATTCCCCTCAGGGAAGTGCCCTTACGCATAACCCAGGAGGCCATCCTTTCCAAACTCCGCATCATGAAAAAAACCCTCATGATGGACTTCGGCGTCATCGAGCCCAAGATTGCGGTGCTTGGCCTCAACCCCCACTGCGGCGACGGCGGCCTCATCGGCGACGAAGAGCAGAACATAATCCTTCCGGCAGTGCAGGCGGCACAGAAGGAAGGCATCCAGGCATTCGGCCCCTATTCCCCGGACGGATTCTTCGGCCTTGGCCATTACAGCCGCTTTGACGCCACCCTTGCCATGTATCACGACCAGGGCCTGGCCCCCTTCAAGTCCATCTCCTTTGCCGACGGCGTCAACTTCACCGCAGGCCTTCCCATCGTACGCACATCCCCTGACCACGGTACCGGATACGACCTCGCCGGCCGCGACGAAGCGGACCCCAGGTCAATGATGCAATCGATTTATACTGCGATAGATATCTTCCGCCACAGGCTTCAGTACTTGGAAACCCGGCAGTGAAGCTGGCAGTAATCGGAAATCCTTTCGCGGTGGGTGATGAAGATAAGCGTCTTACCCGCCGCGTTCTGTATAAGGCCTTCCATGAGGCGTTCTTCCGTCTCAGGGTCCAGGGACGATGAGAACTCGTCCAGAAGGAGGATATCGCCGTCGCGAAGAAGGCCGCGGGCAATGGCGATACGCTGTGCCTGGCCCTCGCTGAGGCCCGCCCCGCCCTCGCCGCATTCATCGTCCAGGCTCTCAACAAAATCTGCCGATGCCGTCCGGAGCGCCCTCCACATATCGTCCTCAGATGCGGTGGGGTTTCCCATGAGGAGGTTTTCCCGGATGGTGCCGGACAGGAGGGAATTCCCCTGGGGAACGTAAACGATATTGCATCTGGTTGCCCCGGAGGCTGGGATTTCCCCATCCTTGTTATATAGCGTAACCTCCCCTGCCGACGGCTTCAGAAGGGCCATCATAATGCGGATAAGGGTGGATTTTCCGGCGCCGGTCTCCCCTACTATGGCTGTACGGCTGAGGGGCGGGAAATCGAAGCTGAGTCCCCTCAGGACCTCTTTTTCCCCATCCGGATACCTGTAGTGGAGGTCTTTCACGCGTATGCCTACCGGGCCTTCAAGCTTCACGGGAGTCTGGGTGCTCTCCTTGGGCGTATCTTCAAGTTCGATGAGCCTGTCGATGGACGCCGTGGCATAGATGAAATTGGGGATCTGGTGCATCAGGTTCACGACCGGACGCTGGATCTGCCCAACGAGCTGCAGGAAGCTGGTCATGACACCGAAGGTCATGCCCCGCCTTGCAATTCCGAACACGCCCCAGAGGAAGGCCGCCAGATAGCCGAAGGCAAAGCTGGCAGACACCATGGTGCGGGCAAAGACATTGAAATTGGTGCGTTCCACAACCTGCCCGTATTCCATGCTCTGGAGGCTGTCAAGGCGGTCCATCATACGGGACTCCCCTTCCATGGAACGTATCATCACCCTGTGGCGGAAACTCTCCTGAAGATGGCTCTGGATCTTGCTCTCGCTTTCACGGATTCCAAGTGTCATACGCCTCATCTTGCGGAAAAACAGCTTTGAAAAGAGCATGAAAAGAGGCGTTATCAGAACCAGTAGGACAGCCAGTTTCCAGTCCATGGTGCACAGGATGACCACGGCTGCAACCATCTGGACAAGGGTTGTGAATATCTGCGGGACATCGGAGCAGATAACGTCCGTAACCTTGGTCACGTCCTGCTCCAGGCGGTTTATCACGTCTCCGCTGTGGCGCTTTTCCTTGCCAAGCCACTCCGCCTGCATGAGGTTTCCATAGAGCTCCGCCCTTATGGCAAAGTTCATCCTGGAATTCACCAGGTTCTCTATCCTGACGTTGAGGGCCGATACGGCAAGGCGCGAGACGATAAGAATTCCGGCCCAGACAGCCCAGGTCAGGAGCGAGCCCTCCGCAACACCCGTAGCAAGGTCCACCAGGTGCTTGCACACCAGGATGAAGGCCATGTTAAGGGCCACATTCACCGTACCTAGAAGCACGTTGGCAGCCAGTTGCCAGCGCGCCCCTTTCGAGTGAACGTAAAGCCACCTTAGGTATTTGAGGGCGTTTTTCATTTACTGGGCCAGCCCAATCTCCACCCATTTGGCAAAGAGGGCCTTAACGTCTTTTTCTGCGGTCTCGCGGTCCACCTCGTACTGGTCCAGAAGCAGCTGGACTGCGGTTTCTTCAGTGAATTCCTTCCCCTGGAGTTCCTTGAAAAGGAATGCAGCGGTGTCGTTGAGACTGATAAGGGACGAGTAGTTCACGTTTGCACTTCCTTCCCCAGAGATGACGTTCTGGCCGCAGATGGTGCGGAGAACGAATCCTTCCTTAATTTTCATTTATCTGTACTTGGTTTTCCTTCAGCCATCCCCTGTTCCAGGGAAGATGCCTGTAAATAAACAAAATATACCTTCTTAACCGCCCCAGGCGCTGCCAGGCGTGAACCAGGCGGAGCTGGGCGGGAGAATATGGGTCCACGGATTTCTTTCCAGCCCTGAGTATGCATGTTGCCTTTGCCAGGATCTGTTCCCTTACGGGGTACTCGTGGCCAAGCCATACTCCGTCGCCCTGGATGTCATACCTGCCATCGTCCGCACAAAGGACGCGGTGCATGACGTACCGGCCGCCATATCGGAAAAGGACAATATCGTCCTTCACGATGTCTCCGGAGGCCTTTTCCAGAATTACCAGGTCCTTGCCGCCGCGGATGAAGGGCAGCATGCTGTACCCTTTTACGGGGATGGTGGTGGTGAGGCCCTCGTCCAGGCGGGCAAGCACCTGGGCGAAGAACTCGTCGTTATGTACCACCATCTTTGTCATGGGTTATTCCTCCTGAGGCTGGGGTTTCATCCAACGGTCAAGCCAGCCGAAGTAGCTGCGGTGCCAGTAGAGGGCGTTCTGGGGCTTCAGTATCCAGTGGTTCTCTTCCGGGAAAACTATGAGTTTGGAAGGAACTCCCATCATCTGGGCTGCGTTGAATGCGGCCATGCCCTCGTCGTACGGAACACGGAAATCCATTCCTCCGTGGATGCAGAGGATGGGCGTGTGCCAGTTCTTGACCAGCTTATGGGGGGAATTGTCGTAGTGGCGCTTTGCCTTTGGTGCCGACGACCAGGGAGAGCCTGCCTGCTGCATGCCGCCGAACGTGACTCCGTCACCCTTTGCTCCAATCTGGCCAGGCTCATAAGCGTACTCCTGGAGGCCGCCGTTGTCCCAGTTGGGGAACCACATCTCCTCCGTCTCCATGTACATGTGCTCCTCGTTGAAGATGCCGGCATGGGCTATAAAGCAGTCATATACATCCTTGTGGATACCGGCAAGGTAATAGACGCTGTAGCCGCCGTAGGAGGCGCCGCAGGCCGCGACACCGCTCACGTAAGGCTCTGCCTTGATGACCTTTGCGGCGGTGAGGTAATCCTGCATGTTAAGGCCGATGTAGTCTCCGGAGATTTCCTCGCACCAGGGCTGGCCGAAGGCCGTCGTACCGCGCCTGTTAGGGAGGACCACCACGTAGTCCTGATGGCACATGAGAAGGTAGTTCCACCTGTAGCTCCATCCCTGGGAAAGGGTGCCCTGGGGGCCTCCAAGGCAGATTTCAATGGCGGGATAACTCTTTGAAGAGTCGAAGCGCGGAGGATACAGCACCCAGGTAAGCATCTTCTCTCCGTCTACGGTAGTGAGCCAGCGGGCCTCGGTCTCGTGCTTTTCAAGCTTGGAGAGGATGTGCTCGTTCTCGAAGGTTATCTGCTGAATGGAATTGTCGTTCACCGCTACAAGTTCCGTGGGGAAATCCATGGACATGTATGTGGTGAGTATGGTTCCGTCCTGAAGGATGCCGAAGGGTGAACCGAAGTCGAACCAGAGGTTGTCTGCGCTGTGGCGGAAGAAGTCCGTCTCTCCCTCAACGACAACGCTCCAGATGGACTGGATTCCCTCTGTAAGGGAGTTGAAATAGATGGACTTGCTGTCCTGGGCCCAGACGGGGCCGTCGGCATTATACTTAAAGTTCTCCGTGAGGTCACGGATGTCAAGCACCTCAGGGTTGGAGCACTGGCCTTCACCTTCCTCCTGGTATACTACATCGGCAACCATGAGGCGGACCTTGTCGGCCTCATATCCGTCGCGGGGCATTGAGAGCCAGGCCAGGCGGGAGCCGTCCGGACTCCAGACGGGGTTGGTGTCGTAGCCGCCGTCAAATGTGACCTGGGTGGTCTCTCCGGTAAGCGGGCAGTAGATGTAGATGCAGGTATTTGTGGAGAAGGCGTACTGCTTTCCGGTAAGTTTCTTGCAGGAGTAGGCGATGTACCTGCCGTCGGGGCTCCATGCAAGCTGCTCGATGCCGCCGAAAGGACCGTTTGGAAGCTGGTAGGGCTCTTCACCCAGGATATCCATCCCTTCCTTGACGATACCGTTGGCAAGGGGGGCGATGAAGGTACGGGGAATATCCGTCACCCAGTGGTCCCAGTGACGGTACATGAGGTCTTCCGTGGCGTAGGCGCTGGCCTTGTCAAGCATGGGGTCAGTGTCCGAAGGAACTTCCACTGCGCTGTGGATGGAAGAGACATACATGAGCTGGTTGCCGTCCGGGGAGATTGCATAGTCGTCAATGCCTTTCTCCACGTCCGTGAGCTGTTCCCTCTTTCCAAGCTTTCCGGCCTTGTACGGGGCCTTCCAGAGCTGGCCGCCCTGGAGGAAAAAGACCGCGGAGCCATCGGCGTTCCATTTAGCGGCCGATATGCTCTTGCCGTCCTTGGTGAGGGCCGTGGGAGAACCGCCGGCGACGGGAATCACATAAAGGTTGCGGACGCTGCGGTTGTCCTGGATAGAGGTGTAGCTGACGCCGTACAGGATGGTTTTTCCGTCCGGGGAAAGCTGGGGATCCGACAGGCGTCCAAGGGAAAGGAGCA
>JAEEGI010018712.1_pt1 | contig 14056 bp, 17 predicted proteins | sample 8958751 | NCBI WGS metagenome assembly JAEEGI01 (sample SAMN16246545, study PRJNA631951) | gut metagenome | biome: gut microbiome; feature: rumen; material: KS-attached | host: Bos | place: Iran: Karaj | collected 2018-10
TCCGCCCGTGAATGGATTGGGGTGGAGGGGCTCAATCACCTTCCCGTCACGATACACAGTAAATCCCCGTCTTCCGCTCCTTAGGGTTATACCGCCGTCATACAAAAAAGTGATATCCCGTTGCCGAATGTATCACCTTATGTTTTAGTGTCAGACAGATTCTTCAGGAGCCTTTGCATTCTGTGGTTTTTGAGAGGAGTCCATGCCTATCGAAAAGAAAGTAAGAGCTCCGTTCGTTCCGTATTTCTTATGCATGCCCATTCACACCACACCATTCAATCTTTTCCTTGTCCAGATTCAGAAATACTCGCCAGTAAGAATCACCGCCATCATGGACAATGACCCAATAACGGCTTAAGGCATGGCCCGAAGGCGGAGGTGGTACAAAGTCCGGATCATCCGGATCATAGACCGGAGGTTCTTTGTCTTCCAAGTCAGCACTTCTCAGATAGACGAAGTTGATATAGACAAAACTGCCTTCAGGACTTTCCATAAACAAATATTGACGAGCGTAGTTACTAAGACCGCCTTCCTCGAACAAATGACCGTCTTTATCATAGGCTATTTTCTTCAGGATGGTCGGATATTCCCGCTTTAGTATCCGTTCCGCCTTTCGGAGGTCAAATATATCAGGAGTGAAGACATAGGAATCTTTCATCAAGTTCGGCAGCATCCAATTCACGGCGGCGGTATCCACAAAAGCATACCCGATGACAGTTGTATCTTCATCCCACCTGTCGATATCGCAATTGCGGACAGGAAGATTGGGCCCGGTTGTCTTGTATGGCCAGGAGATGTATTCAGCATTTGATAAGTCCAAGTATTTTTCCAATACGGGATGCTTTCTTTTGGATGAATAAGGAGAATCCCCCCTGCCAGTCAATAACCGATCAGGACTGGACAGTATGTTGAACTGGTTTTTCGACCCGTTTTTGTATTCAATTACCAGAGTGGCTTCTGGGTAGTACTTGCCGATTGATTGACGACACCGGCGGATTTCCCTTATTACTTCACGCCACTCGGATTCGTCGACGATGACCTTCGTGGACAAATCCTCATCTTCAAAGGTTTTAAGCCAGATACTTTCAATCCCATCTGAAACGATATCAGGATGGGCGCCGCAACTAGAGACTAACAAAGCCAGAAAAGAGACAAGGACAAAACGATGAGCCATAATCGAGTATTTACGTCTTCAGGAGAATCCTGGTTTTGAAAGAACCATCAATGATGGACAATATACTGAGCACTTCGCAGATATCCCTCATCGACGGTATCGATATAATCGTATCCGGAGAATTTGTAGGATGTTAACTTTTTCAATCGACTCTGGATTGGTGAATTCAATTTAGAAGTGCAACTCACTTCAATAGTCAAGAATAATTATTTGTTTGTGTTAAATGGAATCATTCGCTTATGTGATATAGTTGTCCGCAAGAAACACAACCGTAGTTCGCTCCTCCAATTCCTAAACAACCACCCCAAATGTATTTACCCCTCTTGATCAGTTTCCAACCTTTCTTTGAAGGCAATCCATACAGAATTGGGACTACCTTCTTTGAACCACACATACTACAAGATGCAGGGAGGGAACTCAATTCGATGATGCTTTGGATATCGGATTCCAAGATCACATCAACAGTACAATCTTCTTTGGGCGTGATGGCGAAATCGTGGTCTTTGAAACCAAGAGCCTGACAATGAATAGTAATGGATTTGTTCATTGGAACGGACAAGGAATAAAGCCCCAATGAATCTGAAAAAGTATAATGTGTTTCTGATGAATAAACGGCACAAGCAAAAACAGGGTCGTTGTTCTCGTCAAGAACACGCCCTCTGATAGTTACTGTTTGGGCGAACGTCACACTAGAAAGAAGGAGAAAGAATGATATGAAACAAAGTAAGCGTCTCATAATGATGTTAATATATAGCGATTTAGTGCAATAAAGATAGCCACATTTCATTATATCTCCTAAAGCGCCGGGAGATCCAGCCCTTCTCCTAATGTCATTTATCAAAATCATTATTATAAACCAAGATGGAGACAATTCTTTTTCTCCAAGTCCACACTTCCAAACCCTTGGATCCTGATTTGTTTAAGTCAAAGTCATAGACATGCTGATTCTGACCATGATTGTCATCCTTAGTAGGTACCCATATAATCTCTACATGATAAGGTTCTTTGTTCAGCATTTTAAGAAAAACCAAGATCGGCATCCCGATTAAATCTTGTCCTTTGAAAAAACAGTGAATATCAAACCTAATGGCATAGACTGTTCCTGAACCAGAACACCACAAGTTGAGTTTATCTGAATCCTTGACTATATAGGAATCCCAATCTATATATTCTCCTTCCTCTTTTTCAACAAGATTCATGTATTTGTCAATACTCTCACCAATCTGGAACTCTCCATAAGATATCTCTGGTTCCAGAGTCAATTCAAGAGATTTATGATTTCTTTCCATACTAGTAAAACTGAATCTTATGAGGTAACTGGTTTTATAATGGAGAATACTGCAAAAATAACACCGTTCGTTTCCATGCTGGCCGGCGAAAAGAAAAAGGACTGGTTTCCCAATCCTTTCTCTCAATAGCGTTCATCCGACGACTTCATATTCATCGACGCCGGGTATCAGTGCTCCATTCCCCTGAATCGGCTATCAGGGATATCATCTAAAACCCTTAACCTTGTAGAAGAGCCACATCTGACCGCTATCCCCTGGTTTCTCTTGCTTTCACTGGTTTAGATTCTATATACCAGGTGGGGATATTCAGCTCTTTTAGCCCTGTTTCCAGAAGGATTCAGGGCTTTTTATTTCGGTTTTCTCATAATGGCTCAAAGCCTTATTTATATAATAATCAACACTTTAACACAACAACATTATGAAAGCAAGAAAAGTTTTCGAACACATGGAGCGTGCCTTCGGGCCGATCGTCTCCATCCTCATGATCGTGGATTTCGGGAAAGATATCTACGAGTACACCAAAGAGAAGGTCCAGACCCGCCGGGAACGGACCTCCAACCTCACCCCCGCCGGTGCTCACTGATGAAAAACCATGAGCTACTACCGGACGGAATCTCTGATAATAGCTTTTCTGGACACAACACTCACTCTCCTGCGAGGGGTTCGTGAGCTTCGTTGGCTCCTAAAAAAGAAATCAGAGATTATCCAAAAAGCAATAATCAAAAAACAGAAACGCAATGAACAACGAGCAAGCACTAGTAGCCGTCCAGCCTGAAGAAGGTGGACAGCTGTTGGAATTACAGTTCGTCGACGGGCCCACTGCTGAACCGAAAGAAGAAATCTCCGGGAATGAGCACCCTAACTTCATTGAATCGAACACTTCGGCCATTTCTCTCGAAGACTTGGCCACGAAATCCATTGTCCCCACGTTCTCGGATAATTCGCTTACAATTGCCCACCAGAACTTCATAGCCTGTGTAGCAAAAGCGGCATCCGAAGTATTTGGGGAAATCACTCCCATTGAGTGTCGTGTCTCCCATCCAATCATAGGACGGGTTCCAACGGCACTCCATAAGAAAGCATCCGAACTGACTGAAGATGAAAAGACAGTATTCTATCAACGTATGGCATTTGTCTCTCACATTTACGGCCTGGTTCGGGAAATTGATGGGCATAGCATCCACCTAGCAATAGGAGGAGTTAGAGCCTATAATGAAGACCGACTTTATAACCGCAAGTCCCCGGAGAAATTCAAGATCTTCGTGGGCTGGCAGGTGAAAGTCTGTTCAAATTTGGCACTTTTTTGCGACGGCTTTTCAGGAACGATTGAGTGTATGACAGAAATGGACCTATACCAAAAGGCCCATCAGCTGTTTGCTCAGTTCCAGCCCAAGCAGGAAGAAAACCTGCGGCTCCTTCAGAACCTGACTACTACCAGGCTCTCGGAGGAGGCCTTCTGTAAAATCATCGGCCGGCTTAGGCTTTACCAAGCTCTTCCGACCAATGAACAGAAAGAACTCCCTGAGGTTATCCTCGGGGACCAAGCAATCAATTCTGCTGTTCGTGGATACGTCAGTAATCCCAATTTCGGAAGGAAAGAGGGAGAAGATGGCATCACATGCTACGGTCTAGCCCAAATTCTAACAGAGGCCGTAAAAGCCTCATACATAGACCGCTGGCTGGAAAGGAACATGAACGCAATTGATTTTTCATTAGGAATCCAGGATGCTCTCAACGGCAACACCGAGAGCCCCTACACCTGGTTCCTTCAGTGAGGTGAAATACCCTTACCGAACTGACCGAGGAGGATCGTTCACACCCGTGGACGGTCCTTTTCTTTTTGAATAACCCATTAAACACAACATTATGACAGAACAAGAACTGCAACAGTCGAGGGAATTCCAGGCGGCGAAAACTCTGGAAGATGCCCTCAACACAATGAGCTGGAATCCGGTGGTCTTTGCCAAGAGCATAAGATTCTACCACAGGACACTCCAGCAAGAACTCTTTCGTACCATAGTGGCGGTCATCAAGGAGATGGCTGCCGACAACTATGGGGTGGATCTCAGAAACCAGGCTTCACATGACACCGCTAAGGCCATCGTGGAGACCGGGGTACTTGAAGAAGCATACTTACCCTTTATCTAGATCCTCTATGACAAACGTAACAATCAACAACGCTATCCAGAACTGCCGCAACATTCTCATCAAAGAACTGCAGGCCGAACTGGAACGAAGGAAAGAGCCCGTCACTACGGACATTCACCTCGGTCCCACCGTCACCATTAAGACCATCTGCCTCTACGGCGGAAGGCCGTTGGTTCAGTACGCGGACTCCTACGGGGAAGATGCCGATGACATTGAGCTCTTCACCCTGGACGAAATCATAAATATAATTGATGCCTTATGAAAAAGATTCTATATGACCCGCCATTCCCGACATGGGAAATCATGATCATCATCATGAAGTGGCTCCTGAAGCGGAAACCAGTGGAAGAACCCAACATTGAGTAAGGCGATTCCCCGCGGTCGCGGGGTAAACAATGGAACTGTATTCCGCCCGTCACGCCGATTATTCTCGCTACGAAATCGGGGCTTCGGCGTGACGGGTTTTATCAAAGATTTTGTTCCACTAACCCCCATGTTCCACTTTAAGTCCTATGGTGGCCTTCATGGGGGTATCTGGAACGACCAATCTAAATCAAACACTTATTATGGACACACCACCACCCCGTTCTGCCGTCATCTATGCTCGCGTCAGCTCAGAGAATGACCGGCAGGACACAACTCGTCAAATCACAGACCTCCAGGGATATGCCGCACGGGAAAACATCACAATCAAGAAGGTGTTCACGGAGCATATCTCAGGGGTCAAGAAGATTGAAGAACGAGCGGTATTATCGGAGTGTCTGGACTATTGCTGCACCCAAGGCGTTGAAATTCTCCTTTTGTCGGAGATAAGCCGCCTTGGACGATCCACACTCCAGGTCCTCCGCTCGCTCGAAAGGCTGCACGAAGCCAAGGTCAGCGTTTTCATTCAGAACCTCGGCATCTACTCACTGCAAGCCGATGGGACCGTAAACCCGTTGGCAAGCATCATCATCACCGTCCTCGCCGAATTCTCCAACATCGAGCGCAGCAACATCCAATATCGGCTCAACAGTGGAAGAGCCCAGTATGTTGCCGCCGGTGGGAAACTCGGTCGAAAGGAAGGATATCGCAAATCGGACGAAGAGATGCGTGAACAGTATAAGAACGCCATCGCCCTGCTCCGCAAAGGATACAGCGTCAGGGCAGTCGCGAAGCTTGAAGGCATCTCCCACACCACCGTCCAGAAACTCAAAAACAAATTTATCTGATTATGGAATTTTCATTCATGAACAAATGTGAACTTTGCGGCATCGTAGGCCAGTCCTCCCTCAACCGGGTCGGCGATTCCCAGTTATGCCGCTTCTCCCTTGCCACAGAGTATTCATACAAGGCAAACGATGGTACCATTATAGTGGAGACCTGCTGGTTCCAAATATCAGTTTGGGCCGAGAAAGGGATTCACTGCGACCCTGACCTGATTGTACGAGGAGCCAAGGTGCATCTAACTGGTCGACTCAAATGTTGTCGCTATACAGATGCTCACGGTGTCGAAAGAACGATGTACGAAGTCCTTGCCCACGAACTCGAAATCTTGGAGGATTAAGCTATGATGAAACGCGGCTCCAAAGTCAAGATCATCAGGATGGATGATTCTGGTGGGATGGACTGGCAGGCTTCCCGATTGAATGGGAAAGTATTTACGGTTCGCTTTGTGGATAGCATTGGACAAATCCATTTGCAGGAAACTGGTCTCGCCCTTATCCCTGGTGTGGACGAGTACATTGTTGTTGAGTAAATAGCAGCTCAAACTAGCAACTGATTTTGAAGGATTGGATACCATCAACCAATCCTTTTTTTTTGCTCCTTATGTAAAATGTACAGGAGAGAATGAGGAGGGGGGTATGGACAGGAAAACAGGCCCCTCCAAAATGCATTTTACATTTTACATTTTACATTAAAATCTTTATTCTATGGACTTCTGTTGTGGTTTTTGAATGTAAAGAGGATTGTCAAATGATGTTTTACATTTTACAAAACATGACTGTCCTATTTTACATTGTGTTTTACATTTTTGAAATATATCAATCTGCCGAAATTATAGTCTAGAACTCTTACTAATGCAAAGATAATCAAGCATTTATGAAGAAAATGGAATGTTTGAACAAATATCGAATGGTTGATGATAGGGACTCAATTCAGGGAGGTCTACTTTTTCCACGATTTTTATAAAGTTCTATTAATAGAAGGGGTTTTGTTGAAGGAAAACTAGACCAAAAAGAGATATAACCCAATCATTCCAAGGGGCGATAGCCCCAGCATGGTCTTGAGCATAGCGAGAGACCATGCATTGGTGGCATAACCCTCTGTTGAACCACGAATAGAATGTATCCTACACAAGGCAGGATACATTCCCCGGCTGACGCCTCTGGATTGACGTGATTTTGTCTTTTCTTTCGACAAGTGTGATAAAAATATGATAATTCTATGACAATCAATAGAATGCACCATTTTTAGAAAGGAAATAGTACAATTCAGTTGGCCAGCTATAATCCCTTACCAATTCCGAGTCCCTATCATCAATGTCTTTCAACACAATAACAATTAAAAATAATAGTATGATTAAACAACAAATTTTGATTTCAAGACCTGTAGAATATCTTAGTCAAATCAGTCAAGAGGTTCAATCACAGTGCCCACAAACCAGTTTTATTCTGGACAAACAACTTACCGGATGTGGTGCAACATTCATGTATCTATCAGACGGAATCCCAACCATCCTTTGCAGTCCTCGTACCGAACTGGAGCAGAGCAAGGCGGATAATCCATACCTTAAGGGGCATGTATATCTGTTTCGGGACCCGGATGATAGAAAATCAAAGGTAATGGACTTGGAAAATCGGCTGAAAGATTACATCGTAAACACACCATTAATCGATACAAGAACAGGTCGTGCGCAGAAAATAATAACCACATACGACTCTTTTAAGCACGTTGCCCAGAAACTATCGGACTTGAATCGGTTGTACAAATATAGGATAGTGGTCGATGAGGCTCAAACTCTAATGACTGATGCATCTTTCAAAGGTGCGGTGGAGATGGAGTTCCTTGCAAACCTTCCAGATACAAACCAGATAATCTTTTTGTCGGCAACCCCGCTTATGGAAAAGCATCTTGATGCCATGCCGGCATTTCAGAATTTACCTTATGTGGAACTTATCTGGCCCAAGGAGTGTTATCACACGGCAAATATACTCAAGCTTCCCTATTACAACCATTCGATTCAGGCGACAATAAACAGAATTATCCAGGGGTTCTTCGATAAAGGGTACTTTGAGGAGAAATTGTACAGGGGAGTAAAATACAGAGCAACAGAGGCGGTTTTGTACCTGAACGATGTAAAGAAAATCATAGACACCATCACCAGCAACGGCCTTACTCCAGATAATACCAATGTGATTTGTGCCCGTGATGATAATAACTATAAAAGACTAGCGGAAATAACAGATAAAAATGGTAATTCCTTGGGGTTTACTATTGGTCATGCGCCCCAGAATGGTCAGCCCCACAAACCAATTACCCTAGCCACAAAGTGTTCTTTTGAAGGCGCGGATTTCTATTCCCCTTGTGCCTATACGTACATCTTCAGCGACATTAATTTGGCGCATCTCGGTCTGGATATCTCTCTGGATGTTCCCCAAATCATGGGTAGGCAAAGATTAACTTCCAATCCATTCAGGGATGATGCGACCTTCTTTTACAAAAAATACTCGGACATACAGGGAATGACCGATGCGGAGTTTCAGGAAAAGATAAATCAGAAAATTGAGGATACGCACGAGTGGATTAAAACCTATTACGAGAAAAGTACGCGGTTCCAGAAAAATATGGTGCAAAGATGGGGAAGAAATCAGAGAGGGGGCGACAACTGCTCCATAGATTACTCCACCCTTGTCGAAGATGCTGCAACCGGGGAACAGAAAATGGTTTTCAATTATCTGGCTATGCAGAATGAAAAGCGTGCGTGGGAAATTCAGAACGGTCAGTATCTGGACAACTGCCTGGTGATGAGTTCTGTTGACAATGCCACTTTTACAGTAGCTGATGACCCCCTTGTGAAAGCTTTCCTCAACAAGATTACACGGGATTTCAAACAAAATATGAAACTGTACTGCGATTTCTTGACGGCGCACCCGGATTACAAGGAGAAGATGGAATGGCTGCCACAGATTCCCATGGAGATTAAGGAGTATTATAATACTCTTGGTCTAAATGCAATTCGAGCAGCTTCCTATGAGGCAAAAAAGATTGACCAAAAGATGTGTTTCTCCTTGAACGAGGAAGAAATACAAAAGGACGTTGAATCCCATTTTCAGCCAGACGGGTTTTATTCCTTCAAACAAATCAAGTCAATATTTGAAGAGATATACGAAAAACACGGGGTGGGAAGAACGGCACTGGCAACAGATCTTAAGGAGTGGGCAGAATGTAAGCAAACGAAAGGTGTTGTTGACGGCAAGAAGGAAAACGGGTATAAGGTCATCCGCCTCAGGAGAGATTGAACACCTGAATCCAAGGCCCTAAATCGTAGGCTTTTTGGCGGAAGCCCTTAAACTCTAAAGTTTGAAATACAAATAGCTAAACTAAATTTATTCATTATGGCAATAGAAAAAAACATTAATGGGAAAAGATGTCGCTGTTATCACAAGGATTATTTCTGGATTTGGGTCGCCGACACGGGGGACTTTGTGTCTCATTATGTCAAAGGTGGGCTGAATAAGGGTAGCTGTCGGATACTGATGGATCACTTCGGTCCATTCGTGCAAGACAGTAAAGCAGGAACGGTAATCTATCTTGATGAAGCTGTTATAACCTGTTTTTGCCCCCCTTGTCCGAATGATGGGAATCGATACATGCTCAATCACAAAGATGGAAATTGGTCGAACTGCCATTATTGGAACTTGGAATGGGCTCCTTACCATTACCGCAGCACAAACGCACCCAAAGTACGACTATACGCATGTGGTCGCTTTTTGGAAGTATTCTCTAACGGCGTGGTTGTTGACGGTGGTCAAATGCTCCATGTATGCGATGGATGGTTTGATGCTGATACGGACCTGTATTATCCTTCATCTCCATATGTTTCAATTGATGGTCGCAAAAGAACGTATATGGATAATTTGATGAGCGCCTGCGGCTATGTTCAGGGGGATGATGCGAATCTTAGGTGTCCAGTAATCCTACATCAGAATTTCGATTACATGGACTTTGCATCCAACAACCTTGAATGGGTAGAATCATCGGACCAAAGGTATATCGACTATCAAAGCAAGCGAGCGCAGGATATTCAAGCCCTTGACATGAACGTAAATGGGAATAAACCCCGGCCACCAATGTGGCTAAGCAACTAGCAATACGACTCGCATAATAACCGCCCGGCCTTTGACCTCAAACAGTCAGCCGGGCGGATTCAATACAGGGAGGGTATCAATTATTCATCCCATTCTCCTCTTGATTTCAAGAGTCTCAGTCGACTATCCACAGTTGGTCGGGAACGATGGAACTTTTCAGCGACCTGTGTTTTATTGTGCCCAGCAGCAATATATGCCTTCATCGCTCGGGCTTCTTGCAGTTCGCGCTCTTCATCAGTCAACTCCTCTGATTCGGGGTCCTCATCGGCCCGCGCCTCTGGTTCAGGCTGTTCTCCCTTCAATGCATCCTTCTCCGGCATCTCGCCAAGGAATTCGAAGTGGTAGTGGGTACCTTCATCCTTGCCGATGCGTTGCAACACGCACACATCGTCAGGTTCGGCCTCACTTCGGCAGTTCAAGACCTTTACGAGAATGCTATTCTTCACATTCTTGGGCTGCTCCAGAACAACGATTGCTCCCTTGAAGTTGGTCAGATTCGACCCTCCTGCGGCTTCTTTGAGCGTGAGAGGGGTGCCAGACCGGTACTCTCCTGTAAGGACATGAACAACGGAGATGAGGGTGAGCGTTATTCCCCGACCATTGGCAAGGCTGTAAATTTCGTCCACCTTGTCATTGAAACGGTTGATTTCCGAGACCTGTTCCGTTTTTAGGGCCTTGGTAATGTTGTCAATGAATGCCGTTGCATGAGCGCCAGTGGCAAGTCCATTTCTGACCTTCCACTCCAGGTCTGCAAGGATATCGTCCGCATCTTTGAATTGCGCCCGGTCGTAGCGCTCGAAATTCGCAGGGAATGTATATCCATAACGGTAATACCGATTGTACATGTCGTAGTCCGTCAACTCGCAATCATAGTACAACACGCGCTGGGGCTTACCGATGCCATCCTCATAGGTCGGCCACAATCCCGTTGGCTTCCCTTCGGCAACAGCCGCAGCAATCTGCATGCAAAGGCCGGTCTTCCCGATTCCCTTGGGCGCGATGAGCACTACATTCTCGCCAGAGTGTATAGCACTACCGAAGAGGCGGCGGTTCTCGATGTAATCCATTGGGGCGGTGGGGTCGTACTGTTTCGGTCGAAGTGGCTGGTGTTCTTCTGGCGGAACATCAGGTTTCTTCGTCTCGTCCTTGACCTTGTATTTCTGGTCAATCGCCTTCTTCCCCTCGTATTCTGCCAAGGTGCATTTCATGTCCACGTACTGTTTGACCGCATCCTTCGCGATTTCACATACGGTGCTGAGTCCTTTCATCTGCTGAAAAGCACCTACACCAAGACCTATTGCCTGCCCGAGGGTGTTCCCTGGGTTCTGACCGGCCGCGGACATGGAGAAAGGACCCATGTTCAGGCTAACCCGCTCCTGGGCACGGCGCTCTTGCCGAGTCTGTCGACGTTGCCCGGAACGATGCTGCCCTAGTTGAGGTAATCCAGGTACTTGAGGCCGTCCGGGTAATTGTGGAGTACCGATGGAGGGGCCGAAGCCCCCCATCGGATTCAGACCATCTAGGCCTACTTGCGGCAAGTCAATACCGCTTTTGCTAGTTCTGCGTGCCATTTCCCCGTTGACTATCAAGGTACATCTGGCACCTCAGCCACGAGGCTTCCTGTGCCTGGATTAGTTGGAGCTGTGCGGCTGTAGTGCACCTGATGGTCTTTCGCTGTTCAATACCAACGATAATAGGGCCTCCGACGGCAGCAAGGAACGTGAAGAAAGGAGCGGCCGATTCCATAAAATTCAGGAATTTGTCCAACCATTTAGTAGCTGTGTTTTCGCTGTTCATTGTTTGAGTATTTAATGTTATTATTTCGATGTGCACACCACCTTTGCCGAGACCCCGTAAGGTGCAGTTTTGTTCTTCATGGAAACTCCAATCATTGACACGACCAGGATACTCTCGAGGTCTGCGGTGTTGATGGTGGAACTAGACGGGGCATAGCCAGCCGTCATTGACCCGGAGCCGCTGGCGGTTCCGAGCAGAATGCCTACAAGGCATAGTTGTATATTATCTTTCTTCTTCAGATATAGTTTTGGTTTTTAATTTGCGACCAAGGGTGGTATCACCCACCAATGACCGGAGGCTGGTAATGGATGTCGTTATTTGCGTTAGATGTGTAAGGCAACAAAAAAACGAACCCAAGATTTGGGCTCGTGTATGTCTTTTATTTGGAAAACCTAATTAAGCCAGATTCTCATATAACATACAACGACTAGACAAATACCACCAGGACACAATAATCCTGGGCAGAAAATGAGACCTATATCATAACAGCCTTAAACAGGCCAGCGGAAACCGTTAATCAATAGGGGTTCACGTTTCACCATCAATTTCGCAATCAACTTCGAAGACCTTGACATCTCGAAGGAGATTCTCAACAATAATTTTTTCTTTCTAGCCGGTGTGTTAATCCGGAAAAATTAAGCTTTCAAAGAACTGGGCGTTTCCGCAGTTGCAAAGGTAAGCAAATATCGGGAAACGCAAAACTTTTTTCTGAAAACTTCCGTCTTATTCCTTTTTCACCATATCGAAAGCATCTTCAACTTCAGCTAGAATACTCTTCTCCAACAGTTTCGCATAATGCTGAGTAATCCTGGTTGTACTGTGTCCAAGGAGCTTTGCTACCACCTCCAAGCGTATCCCTCTATTCAGGCACCTAGTAGCATATGTGTGCCTAGCGACATGAGAGAAGATAGGCTTATCTATTCCGCAGATATCACGTATGGTTTTAAGGTAAACATTCATCTTATGGTTCCCCAGAATAGGCAGTTTGAAGTCATACCGTTTCAACACCTCAACCCCCTGTTCAAGTATTACTGCCGTATAATAAACGCCTGTCTTGTTGCGCTTGTCGTGGATGTAATACTGGCCATTGGGCGCCTGGCGGAAGTCCTCCGGTTTCAACTTCGCCATATCCGTATAGGAGAGACCAGATGCGGCCTGGAACACGAACAGGTCTCTTACCCGATTCAGGCTCTCATTGTGGAAGTCCTTCGTGCGTATCTTCTCCACCTCTTCTTCTGATAGAAACTGTACGCTCTTCTCCCCTTTCCTGAGCTTGATACCGCTGAACGGGTTTATCTTTATCCTTCCATTGTCTATCCCGAACTGCACCACCGTCTTCACTCGCTGGCAGTATCCGTTGGTTGTAATATAGTCCAGGTATTGATTCATTGAGGCTCGATAGTCCATAATAACTGCATGGGTTATGGCAGATACAGGTTCGGTCGGCGGCAGGATTTTATAGAACTTATCACGGGCAATTTCGTACTTCCTGTAGGTTTTCGGCTTGAGATCGACGTTAACACGCTTGGCCAAAATCCGCATATAATCGTCGAAAAGATTGCCGACAGTATACAGGACATTCCCGCCCGTTCTGAACCTCTCTTTCAAAACTGCCGCCGTCAATGCTTCCCCTTCCTTCAAGAGCTCGGTTTCTATCTGATTCAAGCATGCCCGGACAGACCTTATATAATCCTTCAAGTCATTGTCCTTTTTAGAGTTTACCTCTTGTTTGAAAGCCGCAGGTTCCTCTTTTCTGGGTAATTGGACATAACAACGCTTTCCATTGATAACCAAACTCAATTCAATGGGAGCCAGACCATCCTTGTTTTTCTTGCTCTCGCGACAGTAAAACGAGACATTTGCAGTGTTTCTAATCATAACTGCGACCACTTTTTAAGCATTAAACATACCTGGTCGCACATTTGGTCGCACTATTTTGTCTGGAAGTCTGCCTCTTCTCAATGATTCTGCCGCTAGATTCTCCGCCGAAAAAAGAGCCGAAATAACCTACCCTATCGACAACCACACTTCATAACCCCTTGATATATAATAAAAAAACCGCCGCTTGCAAGGCGCCGGAGGGATATCTGGGATTCCGGGTCGAGCCCGGAATGACGGGTGGGTCGCAAGGGACTTCGTACTCGTCCCGTTGCTTATGTATTTGTCTTCAGTAGCGGGAGTGGGTCACGATCCCACGACCTCCGGATTATGAATCCGACGCTCTAACCAGCTGAGCTACCCCGCCGTCGTTTTTTCAAAATAAAAATCAGCTTGACGAAGGCTGATTTTCAGTTGAG
>JAEEGI010018713.1_pt1 | contig 14056 bp, 2 predicted proteins | sample 8958751 | NCBI WGS metagenome assembly JAEEGI01 (sample SAMN16246545, study PRJNA631951) | gut metagenome | biome: gut microbiome; feature: rumen; material: KS-attached | host: Bos | place: Iran: Karaj | collected 2018-10
TGCGGCATGGTAGCAGAATTAAGATGATGGGTCATGATCCTCGTCCTGCGGCCAAGAATAACCCAGGCAAGGAGCGAACCTATGAGCGCATTGCCTATGCCAACCCAGGTGGCTGCAATTCCATATTTCCAGCCAAACTGTCCGGCATATCCCACAAAAATAACCGCCGAAAAATAAGATGTACCATAGGCAAATGCGCTAACCCATGGTCCAACTGACCTTCCCCCTAAAACAAATCCATTTACATCAGTTGAGTTCTTTCGGCAGATAAAGCCGATAGTAAGCATTACAGCAAAGAAAACAACCAGTAGCAAAACTTTGATGACCATACTTTTTTCCTCCAATATTTAATACTGTAACGCTTTAAACTATAACGCTTTTAAGTGCTAAAGTCAAGTGCAAAGAGCAAAGGGGACCCGGCAATCTGAGTCCCCTTACAATTATTCTTTTCATGGCAAAAGACATGCATATTTGGCGATATATAGAGTAAAATCACGTTATAAATCGCCAAAACATATTTTTCAAGGCAAATGACAAGGCGCTGTAGTTCCCTTTTTCAGGGTACTACAGCGCTTTTCATTCATGGCTCCTTGTTAGAACACTGCATATATCTGCGAAACTCTGTATCGGTTCAAACTCCTCCAGCGCATTATAATAGTTATCTACCGAGGTTGAGCTTAAGGAAGTCTCAACAGGGTCTTTTTTCACAAGATCTTTTACCAAATCAAGATCCTTGTCATTGTACTTGATCACATGGACTTTTTTATCCATACCGTACTTTTTTGATGCTGCCATTGTCGCTCCAAGGCAGAGATCCATGTCATCCTTCCTGTCTTTTCCGCAAAGACCTGTTACATAAAGATCATCCTCACTGTTCTGGACAAGGATGGTTCCCTTTATGCCTTTCTCATCCACAAGGACCCTTGACACATCAGGGTCTGCAAATTCATCGGCAAAAGCCGGATCATACAGAAAATTATCTTCATCATTATCAATCAAGTATTTCTTCAGCTTAAGCTGCTGCCCGGCATCAAGGCTTTTTAGGGCTCCGGTATCAGAGTAATCCTTTTCCGCCTTTGCCATATTGGGATTTTTTAAAAGATCTGCCACTGAAAAAATCCACTCTCCGGAATGTTCATCCTCGTCTGTAAAATTAAAATCAGACAAAAAATCTTCCTCAAAGACACAAAGCTTATCTCTATCGGGAAGCCTGTCCCTGCTGAGATAGAGCCTGTCACAGCCTGCAGAAACCGCCGCCTTAAAAGCATAACCCATAAGAGTGCTTCCAAGTCCATGCTTTCTAAGTTCCTCCCGAACAAAAATCCATTCCACAATGACCTTTTTTTCCATCATATGAAGGATCATAAGGGCGGCAGGAACATCGTTCCCGCCGTCCTTTCTCTCCAGCACTGTTCCAAGACATACCCTGTCCGGGAATAAAGCCCTTTTTAGTAATCCAAAGGGATCAAGTTCTGCAAAATAATCAAGATGTTCCTCGAGTACAATTGCAGTTTTCATAAATCATTTCCTCTCATTCTGTTCCACATCATATTTATAAATTCCGTCGTTGTAAGGTTTCTCTTTTGTATATCCCCCTGAATCCTGAAACCATACTTCACGGATTTGAAGAAGCTTACCCTCTTTAAAGCTTCCCTGTACTTAACATCGATTACATCTCCCATTACATCAACGAAGGTCTTTGGATCATCATAGTCGATGGCAAACATTGCACTACCTTTCCTGCTTTCGCCAAAGGAAATAAACACCGGCATCCTGTAGGCCTCCACAAAGTTATTTAAAAGCTCCTCCTTATTAGGTGCATCTGCCGGGGCAGCCTTATAAGCATCAAAGGCATCCTTAAGCCGCTGACCGTATATGGGATCTGCAAAAAACGGTTTAAGCTCTTCTTCTGCCTGCGGAAGATTTGCAGGAACTCTGAGCTTTGTTTTGACATTTGCAAATATCTTATCTAATTTATAATACGACTCACCCTTTTCTTTGTCACGCTGTTTCCTCTGAGCCAGGTCATTTACCTCTACGCCATCATACAACTCCTCGATGCGGGCATTTAACTGAGCCTCCGCTCTTTCCAGGTAGCTTTGCTTTGTATGGCCTATTCTCTGGATTACAATATCTTCCAACTCCTTAAGTTCTTTCTCGTCCTTACCCTCATCCTGAGCTTTCCAGAGAGCTCTTAGCGCTCCAAGTATATTAAACTCTGAATAGATATGCACGATTTCTGTGGCAATGCCCAGCTTCTCCTCATATGGAATCTCGTTAAAGTGAGCTGCGTAATCCTGAACCTGCTGCTGTGGTGATCTGCCGTCGTTCTGCATGTTAAAGCCATGGTCAGTGAGTACCTGGTAAAATCTTGATATATCGAAAAAATTCTTTCCAACAATACCATACTGCTGTTTTATCATTTTTTCTGAACTCAGCGTTGAGTTTATAAGTATTGAAGGCTCCTGACTAAGCAGTGCGGCAAGGCTGTCGAAATCCTCATGGAAAATATTCTCAAGACTGTTTCTAACGCCTTCATTACGACTCTTAAGCAGCGGCCTTAGATCTTCTTCCTTGTCAGATAAAACTGCAATCTTCATATTGCCCGCAGCACCTGCATCTGCATTGATAGTCTTATCAAATTCTGACTTTACATCCAGTATTGTTGCATTCTGAGCAGCCTGAAGCTGTCTTAAGATTTTTTGCATTTCTATGACTTCCTTGTTAAAGGAGTCAAGAGTATTCATAAGTCTTATCTGGCACTGCTGGAAGCCGTAGATAGCCGGCGGAAGCTCAAATCCCAGTTTCTGCGCCCTTACAAGAGCAGCTGCTATCCTCTCAGCACTGGAATGATAGTCTCCAAGCTTCATTACCTCAGAAAATACAGCCTGCAGCTCATCCTTCTTTGTCTCAAGAAGCTTAATGGAATCTTCTCCAAGGAGCGCTGTGAAGCCCTCCATAAACCCTGAGCCGCTGCCTGCTGCTGCTGCCATCAGCATCATGGTTATCTTTTCCTGTTGGAACTTATCCAGCTTTGTAGCATTACCAAAATCGATCACGGTTAGTCTGTGGCTGTCCAGCATTATATTGCCGGAATGAAGGTCGCCGTGGTAATACCCTTCCCCGAAAACCGCCTCTGTGACCCACTTTTCAGAGAGCTTGCAGAGCATTTGCTGCTGTCTTTGTAATGTGGCAAGTTTTCTGGAAAGATCCGCTATTGTATTCTGCACATCTGCTCCATTGGAAACGAAGATCTTGGGGTTTTCACCCTCCATAATGAGCTTACCTTCTTCGTCCTTTTTGTAGAACTTACCTACAATGTCATCACGGTCTTTTCTTGACTTTTTAAGGACATTGATGACAGTATCCCCGTTAGCCCTGTTCACCATCATTGCATTCGGTGTGGGATTTGCAAGACTACTTACTTTCATGGACTCAACATGATTATCATTGTCATCATAAATTCGGCCGCGCTCACAGTTTGCTGCTTCGATGGTAAGGTCAAGCTCCTCCATGTAACGTGTCAGAAGGCCATCATAGGTCTTTGCCATTCCTTTGCCGGCCTTTGCTGCACATTTCTGCATGATCTTCTTTTCCCTCAGCATCCTGTTACGTACATCAGGGCGAAGAAGTTTGATAACGACTTCACTGGGAGTAAGGCTGTCTCTTGTATAGACCTTGCAAAGAAAAGCCTGTCCCACAGATGCTGCACCGAGGGATCTTGTTACTTCGATCCTCTCTATCCTGCCGTTGGATCTCTGAACCATTGAAAGAAGCTGAGCCTCCACGATTGGTCTCGGGATTGGAGCAAGGTTAGATTTCATATCATCAAAAGCATCCTGCATTCCGGCAGGGATCATTGAATCCGGAATTCCCTGAAGGATTTTCTGAAGTAGTGGTCCTGCTCCCTTGAACAAGCCTCCAACCATTGGCGCTATGGCCTTGTTTTTCTGCTCCTCAGTGGCATCTTCGGGAAGGTTTACAGGTTTTGCATTCCTTATGGCTGAAGCAAACATGCTCCTGACATCGAGAATACTGCTGTCTGCAACGTAGGTGGACAAAACATTTCTTACAAACTGTCCTTCACCATCATTGCCCTTCATGGAGTTATTTACCATCTTAGTGAGCTGCGCTTTTCCAAGGTCAATACGACGCTGTCTCTCTTCGTCCTCGATTCCCTGTTCCTTGTAATATGGCACCTGTTCTATGGGTTCAGGCTGTACAGCCTCCCCCATATTCTTGTTGATGTACTTTTCCATCTCCGCCTTTGCCCCACGCAAAAGCTTATGCACCTTCACCTCCAGTTCCTTCTGGATATCGGCGGCCTCCTGGAGCTTTTCATTTAAATCAGCTACATCCTTATTTTCCAGCGCACGCTTCGTGCCGAAAGTAATAAGATAATCATCCGACATTGTAAGAAGCATATAATCAATAAAGGAATCATCATCCTTACCGGCATCCTCTATCTCTTTAGCCCATTTTGCATCCTCAATGGCATCCTGAGCATCTCTTTGCGCTTTTCTTTCCTCACGGGCTTTCTTTCGCTCTTCACGGGCTTTCTGGCGCTCTTTGATCTTTTCTATTTCATCATTGCGCTTTTGCTCCCTCTCCCGGATCTGAGGATCGATATTCTCCTCTTCTTTTTTCTCCTCCTGCTTTTTCTCTTCTTCCTTCTCCTCTTTCTTTTCTTCTACCTTATCTTCCTGCTTTTCTTCTACCTTATCTTCCTGCTTTTCTTCTTCCTCGTCATCGTCGCCACCGCCCAGCCAGCTAAATGAGAAGAAGCTCTTTACCTTGGCCTGCAGCCTTTCCTGCTCTTTTCTTTGCTTTTCAATTCTTTCGGCTTCTTCCTTATCAAGCTGTTTTTCAAGTTCAGCAATAGCATCCAGGTGCTCCTGGCTATAATCAAGCCTCTGCCCCTCTTCTAATGCCTTCAGGGCTCTTTCATCCTGCTCTGCCTGCCTGCGGTCTTCTTCTTCCTCCTTAAGGTCAGCGATAACCTGTTTATCATTTGCCCATTTTTCTGAGCGCTTTTGTTTTTCCTGCTCAACCTGCCCCCTCTTGGCATTTCTTAACTGTTCCCTGCCATTTTCACGCTCTCTGGCAGCAGCCTGTTCTTGCCGAAGAAGAGGTATGGCCAGCTCGCGCGCTTTTTTAAGATACTCAAACACATCTTCTGTAATAAACGCCTTATCAATGCCAAACATTGACAGGGGCAGCTTATCGGCAAAGGTATTAAGGAGCTGCTTTGTCTTTTTCACATCTCCCATCAACTTTCCGATGACATCTCCGTACTTTTTCACGATATTGAAAAGTCTCATGCCGGGCTGTGTCTCATTATCCATATCCCAGGTATCCTGAGAATAAATGATCTCTGCCACAACATCCAAAAGCTGCTGCTCGTCATAACTCCATTCTGAAGGCTTGATCTCCTGTTTTATCCTATTCTCACGCTCCTGGCGCCTTTGCTTTATCTGCTCAATTTCTACATCCAGCTGCCTTCTGATTTCTTCGTAGTCCTCCTTGACTTTGCGAATGGAATCAACAGACGTGTTGAGTTTCTCCTTCTCTTCATCAAGAAGATCATCATCGTCCTTGAGCCTGACGAGATTTATTGCAATCTCATCTCTTCTTTTTTCAAATTTTTCCCTCGCCTCGTTTACTTTCTGAGAACGGCTTTTCTTAACATTTTCGTTGAGTTCATGAAGCTTTGCCTCATAGTCTGCAAATGCTTCATTAAGGGCTGTCTCCCCTTTTTTCTGAGAAAGGGCTTTGCTCTGAATCTGCTCCCTGATCTGCATGGCAGTCCTATCATATTCGTCAGAAAGCCGGAGTTTTTCATCTACAGTTTCATCAAGCTCATCTATCAGCGAAGAAAGCACACCGTTTCTAAGGTCAGTCATTCTGGTGAATTCCCTTGAAAGCTCATCCTTCCTCTTGGCAGCGGTCTCCTCCTTTATCTTGCCGGTCTTTACCTTCTCCTCAAGCTTTTGAAGTTCTAAAGCGTAAGCCGCTTCCGCATCATTCTGCATCTTAAGCCTATCGGCAAACACTTTCTCAATGGCTTCTTCTTTTTCTTTCGGGACAGGGTGAAACACCTCCATCATAGGAGCCTGAAGCTGACTCTGTTCCAGTGTGAGTTCAGCACGTTTTTTCTTGTTTTCTTCCTTTTTCTTCTCAATCTCCCTGACACGCTTATCTCTTTTTTCTATAACGCTGTCAAGCTGTTCTTTTGCCTGGTAGATATTCCCTCCGGCTTCTATACGTTTTTTTTCTTTCTCCGTCTGCTCCTTTAGATCTTTTTCCTCTTCGTATTCATCAGTATAGACAACCTTAGTCTTAAGAGTACCATCCTCTATGCTCTTATCGCGAATGCGCAAAAGCTCAAGGGTATCCTCGCCGTTTACCTTAATATCCGTAATTGTCTCAAGATCAGCGCTCTTAAGCTCGTCATAATCGGCTTTCACATCCCTGTAGTCTTCTACCAGCTTGTTATGACGCTTTTTTGTTTCTTCCGCGGCTTTTTGCTCATCTGCCCTTTTCTTTACGTCCTTTTCTATGGCAGCTTTCCACTCCCAGAAATTCAGAGGCATGTTCTCAAGGGGGTGAATCTGCTGATCATTCTCAACTACCTGGAAGTCACCCAGCACTGCACCAAGATCCCGCATCTTCTCACGCCTGTAGTAATCCTTCCATTGATTGAACTTACCTCGAATCAGATTAAGCTCACTAAGCTTTGATTCCATCTGTGCGTCAGCCTTAAGAGCCGCCGTTTCATACTTAAGGTTTTCCTGGTCTATCTGAAGGTTGACGGCAAGTAATGCGTCAGACGCTTCTCTGGTTCGCCTGTCAATTCGCTCGGTTCTTCTTCTAAGCTTCAGATCCTGTCTCTCATTCCACTCTGCAAGGTGCCTCGAACTTTCTTCGGTTAGTTCATGAATATTTCTTTCAAGTTCCTTAAAGAGCCATTTCTCTTCTGCTTCAAAAAGCTCCTCATTATCCTTATTCTCTTCTCTGGCTTTCTTTACATCCTCTTCATATTTTTTCCGCAGTACATCTATCTTAGCGACATGACCTTCCATATATTCCGTTGCATAGTTTGCACGCTTAATAAGCTGATCGGCCTCGAAGTCCTTTTCTCTCTGTGCCTGCCCGAGAAATTTGTTCATTCTCGCAGTAAGCTGTTCCTTTCTATAGGCTAGCTCCCATAGCCTTTCTTCACGTTTCTGCATAGCTTCATCCTTTAAGGACTCAGCCTCATTTCTAATGCTCTGCTCCCGGATATTAAGACTCTGCTCGTAAAGAATTGCTTCCTCAGGAAATTCTATATCAGGCTGTTGCTGCTGGTTTGCATGGGCATTTTCCTGGTTCTGGTTCTGACCCTGCGCCTGATTCTGTGCATTTTCAAGAGCCCGTTCATTTTCCTCTTTACTAAACTTATCCAGTTCCTCTTTCTGCTTAAACTGCTTTTCCATGCTCTCAATGGATCTGAAGCCTTCCTGACGGGCACTTTCGTTTAGCTGGTTTCTCTTATTTTTCAGTTCCTGAAGTTTAGTTCTTTTTTCCGCTTTCTTGGCGTTCTTATCGCCATACTCATAGTCATCGATCTTTTTAAGAGCCTGCGCACTGCTGAGCCTGCCGCCTTCCATGCGCTTTGCCATTCTTACGATTTCCTTTGATGGAATGTTGGTGAGCTTTATATTTGGAATTCCCAGCCTTGTTCTAAGGTAAGCTGCGGCAATTTCGGCGTAGCGGCTCTTTTTAAGATCTGTGGTCTCATTTGTTATGTTTTCTGTCTCCAGCATGATCTTTTTTGTATTTTCAACACCAAATATCTTCTCATTCTCCACCATATTAATCCCAAGCTTATGGACAAGGTCACTGGCAGAGATATTGAGGTTTCTTACTCTGGTAAGCTTACGCCCCCCTTCATCCACATAGTTGTATCCCAGATCAAGAGTACCGTCTTCCTTTTGAAAGAGGTTCACAATATTCTCTCCCACAATAAAGGAGCAGCAGTTCTTTTCACCCTCTTTAAAGCTGGCCAGCATATTCCGGACATTCATAAGAAAGTCTCTGGCAAATTTCTTGTCCTTGGCATTCTGTCCATAGTTTTTGACCAGAATATCAGCAGGCACTTTCAAATTTACGGCATCATAAAAGAGCCGCATCTCACCGGCCATGTTTTCTTCTTCCATCATTGATATGCTAAAGGAATAATAAGAATAGTTTTTAAGTGAGCTCTGGCTTTTTTCCATCTCTTCTTTTTCTGCTTCTGTATAAGAACCTGATTCATTCATATATCTTTTTGAATCAACTATAAGGTCCTTTACACATACAGCATTAGCGCCCATTTTGCCGCGGAAAACCATCTGCTTGGCGAAGCTTAACTTGTTCATCTCGTCAAGCATATTGTTCATGGTAGCACGAACAAGCTGATATCTCTCAATTCCTTTTGGTGAAGATGGTTCCCTGTCACCAAGATAAGCCCTGCAGGCTACGATGGCATCCTGATACTTAAAGGCTGCATCCTCCAAAGCCATGGCTCTCTTAAGACCGACAGCCCTGGGAGTGCCCCCGGGCGCAATGTTTTGCCAGATCGGTGTCACAAGCATAACTTCAACTGCTTCCACAGTTTCCTTGACACGCTGCATCTTATCGCTGTCTTTTTTAAAACGGCGGGAATTAAGGAGCATATGTGCCAGATTTCTTCCCTTCATGGATTTAAGCTTTGATTTCTGAATGTCACTTAGCTTAAACTGCTTTGAGTTCTCAATGGCATAGCCTATAAGCTCATTTTCACGTATGGCTTTTTTTACAGAGGCATCCGCAGCATCCTTCTGCCTCTCTTCATATTTCATCGGCACGAACTCATGATATGGGTTCTGCTCATCTTCAAAATTAGTCAGCTTGTTGACCTCAATGTTTATCTTGTTTATTTCATTTTTGTTAAGTTTTAAGAAATCCATAATCTGCTCCTTCCGGTGCTTAATGCTTATACATATCTTTTCTTCTAATACAATACTCTATGATTTATACGAATGACAATGACCATCTGTAAAAAAAAGGGACAAGGCACGATGCCTTATCCCCGTATTGATATCTATATAAGTTACGGTAAAAAATCTTGTTATCAATTACGCTGCTTTTCATTTCTACTTATTTCAGGTCATCAATTATCTTCTTGTTATTTGTCACCTCTTTTCCGGATTTAATATAATTTTGAATAGCCTTGTCTATCATATCCGTATAATTTTTGTCATCCTTTTTCTTCAAATAATCTCCTATTCGCTTTACTGCTTCGTTCACTTGCTCTTTCGCTGTTATTGGTGTATTTTTCTCAAACTTCTTCTCAGGATATTCAAGTAAATACATCTCCTGATCAGCTTTTGCCAATGACCTGAATGTGGTTGTCCCTTCCTTTTCAGCTTCATCAAGGGCTTTTAGGATATTCTTGTTCAGGATATTTTTGTCATGATTTTCTTGATTGTATGCAAACATGAAGTTAACAAACTGTTTTAAGTCCATCCTGCCAAGCCGTGAATTCAGGTATTTTACATCGCTATATCTCATGCCTTTTTCCATGATCACAAAATCCGATTTCTGAGTTCTTTCGTTTGTAATCTCTCCATTTCCATAGCCCTGCCCAAAAAGTACATAAGAAAGCTTTCTTTCCATGTAAGATCCATAATCTGTGGCGTCAAACATCAGAAACATAAGTCTTCTCACAGCAGGATCAGCCTGTGTAAGGTAATACTTCTTGTGCGCTGTGTAGCTGTTTAGCATGCAATGCATATATGTTATGCACCTGAGCGCCCGCTCTCTGTTGCTTAGGATATAATCCTCATCTGAAAGCTGCTCAGGGGTAAACATAACCCTTTCAGTCTCCTCTGCAAGATAATCGAGATAAGGTTTTCTGTCGGAAAGCTTATTGGTCAGAACCCTTTTATGGTCTTCAGCATTAGCTTTCAGGTTCTTTTCATCCTCTTTGGTCAGAGGCTTTCCATTTTTATCTCTATGAACCGGTCTAAAGAGCAGCTGATAGTCCCTCAAGTCTATGGCGCAGCCTCCTGCATCCCTTATCTCTTTATCTGCATTTTTCGGCATATTATCAAGCATAGCCATCCTATAATTAAAGTAGGCATTCCTGTTGTCCTTGATCCTGTTAAGTTCCTGCTTGGAAATACCCGAACCCTTATACAGGTTTTCAATGTCGGCAAAATCCTGCTTTGCCTCTTCTGAGACAGGTACAACTTTTGAAGGAACCTCATACTTCATAGAAGCGTAAGAGTCGATCCGCTTTATAGCATCAGATGCCCTCGACTTGTCTCCCAACTTGTAAGTGTCCTTACGCAATCTGTCAAGCGCCTTTTCTGCACTATACCCCGGACCAAAGTGTGTATTTGTCCCGGAATTAACGATGGTCATCATCTGAGTATAGAGATTCACCAGTTCCTTATTGCGTACTGCCGCTGCCTGTGTCATAAGAGCTGCAATATCTCCTGAAGACATCTTGACAAGCTCACTAAGATTGACGTTATTTTTTTGTGCTACAGGAATCTGGCGGACAAATTCATTAAACCATCCACAGTTCCTGTGCATGAGTTCCCACCTTGCCTTCACTTCCCCAAAAAGATCATCGTCAAGGGCACAGTTAACCATAGGATCTTTCATGAGTTTCTCATATTCTTTGAGGAATGATGGCTGAAAGTCATACATAACCCTGGTCATAGTACTTACTTCCACTCTGCTTTTGTCAAGGAGATCAGCAAAGCTGCCAAAATTCATCATTTTGACATCAAAGGAAAGAATGAGCTTGAATATCTTCTCATATTCCCTGGCCTTTTCTTTCTTTTCCGTATCACTCATGCCATCTGTAGACCTGTACAGTATCTTATACATATTAAGAGCATCTGTCTTACTGTATCCGGCAAGCTGAGCCATCCCTCCTGAAAGACGAACCAACCAGCGCTCCTGAAATCCGGCAGTTTTTACCTGTATCCCTTGTTTTGCAGATGCATCTAACCAATTTCTGCCCTCTTTGCCAATGTAACTCTCCACCGGTTTTATTTTCTTCTCTGTACTCTTCAGGAAATTCGTCACATCTTTTTCCTTGATTGCAGCCTGCTCTCCTTTAAGGTCAAAGAAGGAATTTTCTTTTACAGCGCTTTCTGATACAGGCTTTGCCATGATATTCATCTTATTATCCTTGGCAGTAGCAGTGCTGTTTACCTTTGTTATTTTCTTTCCATACTCCTCAATGGGCACGCTATCAACGGTAGTCTTAGGATTTGGTATATACGCATACTGGTATATGCCTTCCGTATCAGGTCCAAGCTCCTGCAAGGTCTTATTTACACAGATTCCCTTTGTCTGGGCTGCATGAAGTATCATCTGTTTGGACTGCTCCGGAGGAAGTTCCTTAACAGAATATCCCTTCTCTTCATCATAGGAGAGGTTGGAAAACTCCTGCGTCAGCTCCTGTGGCTTTTTCAGGTCTGAGAGCCATGTCAGTTCCACAGTGTGATCGGGCTTTAGGAACTCATCAACACTGTGTACGGAAGTCTTGACCTGCCTGCTCTTGTATCCCACGGAGTCATAGACAGTAAGTGACTCCCCGTTGATCTCGGTAACTGTCACATAATGAGCATAACCCTGAGAGGCCGTGTAAAGTGCAACTACACCACCGGCGTCCAGAATTTCGTTGATCCTGTCAATCATGACAGCCTTCATGTTATTCTGTTTGATCCTGGATCTATCGGACCTTTTTACATCTGAAGGTATGGTGAAGTGCATCCTGTTCAGCACTGCCTCAGGATGTCCAAGCTCCTTCACCTTATCCAGCACAAAATCTCCCAGTTCAAAAATATTTCCGGGTAATGCAACATCTTTCTTTATTGTGTACTGCTTTATTTCTTCTACCGCTGCGTCATAGACTTCCTTACCTACGCCGCTTTTCGCAAACTCGTCCTTGTACTGTTTGATTTCAGGTTTAAAGGCCCTTAAGTCCGTCTGGCTCACATAGCGGTTTATTACCTTATCTCTCTTGCGCCTTGAGATAAACTGATTGATAAGAGCTGCCCCTGCAACACAGAAGCAGTTGTTGGCTGTCTGTTCCTCATAGGCATTGTCCATTCCCTTCATCGTCAGTTTTGCCTTGCGGTTTGAATTTACAGGAATAGGTCTAAGCTCCTTCTCCTTAATGTTCTGATCAAGGGTCATGTCCTGAGTTACATAGTATGCCCCTACCCAGTTAACATGCTCAAGGACCTTATCAGATACGCCCTCCTTTGGAACGTAATGCTGTTTTCCTTTATTGTCTTCCACCGTATTAAAGAGTTCCTGTCTAAGTGCAGCAACGTCATCCCTTGACTTTGGCACCCTCACTCCCAGCTTCTCAAGCTCCTTTTCATGAGCGACAAGCTCTTTATCTGTATAAATAAGGATTCGTTCCTCATAGGTCATAGTTCTGGTATCAGCATCATCATCCACGGGGACATTTATCCTGTTGTCTTCACCCGTGATCTTATTGTCATTGATGATGATATTGTTATCGATACGGGTTTCGCTCTCCTTGTTGTCCACCGTATTTTCAGGAGGATTAACCACCCTTTCCTCTTTTGTTTCAGCAGCTTTCTTTTCACCATATTCCATCAGACTCTTCTCAAGCCTTATGTTCTTTGATTTAAGCAGGGCGTAAAGCCTCTCATCAAAGATTTCATCAGAAGCATCCACAACGGATAGAGAAGCTGCCATTCTCTCAAGATAAGCAAGTTCAATTGCCGGAACACTCTTTTCCCGATTGCCCAGATCCATGAGAGAAAGATAGCTCTCTTCACCATAGACTGCACACATGAGCTGATTTCCGATGATACCCTTCATCTGCTTTTTGAAAGACTTGTAGTGCTTTTCATTTAAAGCTTCCTTATTTGCCTGATCTATCATAAAATCCTGCAGGGAATTTGCCATCTGTTTCCTGAGTGCAGTCTTATAGACAATTGATCTGCCCAGAATATGTTCCTTATACCTCCTGACATTGCCATCAATCAGCGTCTTCAGACCCAGATCCTCAGGAACATCATACCCTCCCAAAAATCCGCCTTTTGCAATACCGCTCATGATGTTCAAAAGCTTCTCAACTGCTTTGCTCTTGGTTTCCGTGGCCTTCTCTTTAGGCACACCGATGCCTGAAAGATCCTTTAAAAGGCCAAGAAACTCATCAGTATCCTTCTTGGTTACATCTGCCTTCTTTTCCATCACATCAATACCTTCTTCACACCGCATTGCGGGATGGAACATGATAAATTTTTCTATCAGATCTTCAGGCACTTCTTTGCCGGAAAGGCTCTTTACCTTGTTACTTACCTCTACCAGCCTGTTCTGTACAAAGGATTCATAGCTTATAAGAATCTGTCTGTCTTCTGCTCTCTGCTTTCTGATCTCCTTTCTCTCGGAGGACGAGAAAATATTTAAATTCTTTTTATTGGCGTATACATTCGTGCTTCCTCCCGCGATTGTCCAGTCCTTTGAGGCGATTGCTTCCTTCCAGGCTTTTTTATGGCCTGCAAAGCTAAGCGAAGGCCCAACAAATCTGTGAGTGTTAACCTTGTGATTATCCAGCATATACTCTTTATACCCATGGTTGAGGTCTTTATCCTTTGAGAAGAACATTCCTCCCTGATTTCTTACATACTTCATGGGAACTGAAGTACTGCTGTAATAATACTCCCCGCTCAGTGTTATCAGTTCATCCAGATCACCCTTATTTATCAGGCCGTGATCAGCAAGGTACCTGCAGATTGACATATTCTGTCCTTTAGATACAGTGTCCTTCTGTTCTGTAAACTCAGCAACATCCTGAGGAAACAGTGATCTTAAATAAAAATCACCTGCACCCATTCCAAGTGAACCAATAAACATGCCGGGGGGAAGCTGCCCTACAAGAGACCCATAGGTCATCTCATATTTTTTAACATAGTCGTATTGAAGCTTAAAAAGCTTGCTGGCAGAATCCAGCCACCTGTTTTTGGCGTACTCCCTGTCCTTGTCATTGTTC
>JAEEGI010018715.1_pt1 | contig 14054 bp, 8 predicted proteins | sample 8958751 | NCBI WGS metagenome assembly JAEEGI01 (sample SAMN16246545, study PRJNA631951) | gut metagenome | biome: gut microbiome; feature: rumen; material: KS-attached | host: Bos | place: Iran: Karaj | collected 2018-10
CCAAGCTTTTCAAAGTCCGAAGAAACCTTCTTGACAGTCTGATGATAAAGCTTGGTGAGCGATCCGTCATTGGTATCGGTTATGTTGTCTTCGTTGGTAATGAATGCCCATACACGTCCTATAAACTTACGTGCGCCGACAACGCCGTCACTGCTCCAGGGCTTCGATACTTCCAAAGGTCCCATGAACATTTCGTAGAGTCTTAAAGTATCCGCACCGTAATCTTTTACGACATCCGAAGGATTTACCACGAACTCAGGGAATCTCTTGCCCATCTTGATACCGTTCTCGCCAAGGATCATACCCTGGTGAACAAGCTTCTTAAAGGGTTCCTTTGTGGGAGCAAGTCCCTTGTCGTAAAGATATCTGTTCCAGATACGCGAATACATAAGATGTCCTACCGCATGCTCGGGACCGCCGATATAAAGGTCAACGGGCATCCAATGCTTTAAAAGTTCCTGATTGGCAAATTCTTTGTCGTTATCGGGATCTATATATCTGAAGTAATACCATGACGATCCTGCGGAACCGGGCATCGTGGATGTCTCACGAGTACCCTTTATTCCGTTCTTGTCGTATTTCTTCCATTCTGTGGCATTTTCAAGAGGCGCTTTTCCGTTCTTTCCTTTGTAGTCCTCAAGCTCGGGAAGTACCAACGGAAGTTCGGAATCGTCGAGCACATAATCCTTTCCGTCATCTCCGTGCACTATCGGAACCGGTTCGCCCCAGTAACGCTGACGCGCAAATATCCACTCACGGAAATGATAGTTGACGGTCCTCTTGGCTACGCCCATCTTCTCGAGTTTCACGGTAATCGCTTCTTTTGCTTCTTCAACGGTGAGACCGTTAAACTCTTCGGAATTGATAAGCTTACAGCCTTTTCCGAGGTAATCGTGCTTTTCGAATGCGCACTCCGATACGTCTCGGCCTTCGATGACCTGGATCATATCGATATTGTGTGCTATCGCATACTCAAAGTCTCGCTGATCGTGTGAAGGAACGGCCATAACGGCACCTGTTCCGTAATTTGCAAGTACAAAGTCGCCGATGAACATGCGCACTTCTTTGCCGTTAACGGGATTTATACAGGTGACACCCTTAAGTTCGCAGCCCGACTTTCCTTTATTAAGCTCGGTACGGTCAAGATCGTTCTTCTTTACCGTCTCGTCGATATATGCCTGTACTTCTTCTTTGTTTTGAATGCGGGGCATAAGATCTTTTACGATCTGTCCGTCGGGAGCAAGTACCATGAAAGTGATACCGTAGATCGTCTCGATACAGGTGGTAAAGATCGAGAATTTTCCCCCGCCTACGATCTCAAACTCAACTTCAACACCGGTAGACTTGCCGATCCAGTTACGCTGGATCTCTTTTGTCGATTCGGGCCAGTCGATCTCATTAAGACCTTCAAGAAGTTTCTCCGCGAATGCAGGCTGGTCGATAACCCACTGCTTCATGTTCTTACGTATAACGGGATATCCGCCTCTCTCCGATTTTCCGTCGATGACTTCATCGTTGGAAAGAACGGTTCCGAGTTCTTCGCACCAGTTGACCGGCATGTCGATATACTTTGCATAGCCGTCAAGATAAAGCTGTTTGAATATCCACTGTGTCCATTTGTAAAACTTGGGATCGGACGTAGCGACCATCTTGCTCCAGTCGTAGTCAAATCCAAGTTCTTTCAGCTGCTTGGAGAACGTTTTGATGTTCTCTTCGGTAAATCCGTTCGGATGATTTCCGGTCGAAACCGCATACTGCTCTGCGGGAAGACCGAACGAATCGTATCCCATGGGATGAAGAACGTTGTATCCCTGCATCCTCTTCATACGGGAAACTATATCTGTTGCGGTGTAGCCTTCGGGATGTCCTGCGTGAAGGCCTACACCCGAAGGATAAGGGAACATGTCAAGCGCATAAAACTTAGGCTTAGAAAAGTCCCACACATCCGTTTTGAACGTTTCATGATCTGCCCAGTATTTTTGCCATTTGGGCTCAATTTCTTTGGGGTTGTATACCCTTTCACCGTTTTTCATATCTATATCTCCTAAAAATTTATTCTGCTATAAACTCTGAACAACAATGTTATACGAAAACGTGCCGTTTTGCAAACACAATCATCATTTTAGGTAAAAAGAACGATAGATCGGCTTGTCAGCACTTGTCGTAATGAATACGCAATGATCGATGACTTCCCTGGTCAACGGATCGTATATAACGAAATTCAGACCGTTTTCATTCTCGGCGAAATCTTTGCCGGCTATTCTTATTTCGGCGTTAAACCCATCCGCACTGTCCGCTCCCGCGAAATAGCCTGTACTTTCGAGTTCAAAACCGGTTCCGTCCTTTAATGTCGCCGATAGATCGATCTTCTCAGTATTTAATATTGTATAAGATGCTCTGCCGTCCGAACGGCATAGGTTATCGTCTTTATTTAAGAAGTATTCGGAATGACCGCCTGCTCCGACAAAGCTTCGACCCCAGCAATCGCTCAGATCCAAGCCTGGGAAAGCTTGCATCAGAGTTTCTTTGTCCGAATCGGTCAATCCGTCAAACGCCTCTTCTTTAGCGCTTACAAATACAATATAATCATTGTTGAATATCGTATCGACATATGTCTCGTAATCTTCGATAGTCGAAACTTCGCGATTTAGCATCACTTTGTTGTGATACGACAGCTTTTTATCAAAATATGCATTGCTGCCCGAAGAAACCACTCCGCATTCCGTAAGATCTTTTGCCAGAGCCTTGGTAAGTTTGACCGCTCCGAAAGCGTTCATGTGATGTATGTCTCTCATCTCCCGCGAAGGAACAATGTCGATCGGGTTTAGCCTCATAGCTTCATTGTAATCAATAAAAGTCAGACCGTTCTCATCCGCTATCTGCCCGGTTGCGGCTGCTGCCCCCGAAGACACGGTCATATCCGGCAGCAACACAAGTATAAGTTCTATGTCGTTATCGGCTGCCAGTTTTATTATCTTGTCAAGCCACTCGCGATATCGATACTGAGGTTCAACGGGTTCATCGTAATGATCGTATCCTTTAAATTCGCTTCCTTCGCATGTTTTAAACGAATAGGCATATCCGAGATTTACCGATCTCAAAGCTTCAGCGTCAAAATCCGCTTCGTTTAACTCTTCCCAGCGCGAATGATATTCAAAGATAGGGAAAAGTCTTTCGATAAAATCTATGTCATCTTTTTCTTTTTGCCATTCTCTTACGGCTTCGATCTTGTTGGAAGAAAGCCTCATGTCATCAAACGCCATCTTGTAATATGTGCTCCTAAGCGATTCTTCCTTGTCGGTAAGATCAAGGTGAAGCGCATACGTATCAAGTACGACAACACTCGGAGACTGCGTTTTTAACATCTCTTTAAAGAGATGATACGAAACAAACAGATCCTGGTTCGACGTAGACATATCAAATCCTTTAAGACCGGTCTCTCCGTACAAAACCGCGGGATTTATCCCGTTATAGACATGACTGTTGCCTAAAAAAACAACATCGAGACTGTTCTTTTCAAGCTTGTAAAACTCCTGCCACATCTCGGTCTCGGGAGTCTCATCGAGCTTATATATGCTCTTATGACGAAGAATGTTCTGCAGCACAAACAGAACCGTTACGAGCATAGCGGCCAAAAGTATTATCTTTATTGTTCTGTGGATATACTTTTTAGGCAAAACATTTCTCCTTTAATATTGAATATAGATAAACGAGTTTGCGTCGAATGCGGTTCCGTATATACCGAATACGACCACGATCGCTGCAAGCAAAACGAAAACAAAGCACTTAAACAGGAAATGCGACTTTAAGATTGCCTCAAGCGGCTTGCTTCCCCTTACGCATGCATAATCGAACAGAAGCACAAACAAAAGGAAAAGAAGCATCATGTTAAAACTCTTCTGCGAAAGTCCGAGCGTATATAACGTTCCGTCGAAAAGACGGTTGATCTCGGGCTTCATCGCAGCTCTTTTGAAGATAGAAAGAGCGTATGAAGTGCTCGGGGCCCTGAAAAATACCCAGGTACATGACATAAGTATGAACGTACCGAGACGCTTGAACCACTTAAGTCCCTCGGATTCTTTCCCAATCTTAAGAAGCGCATAAAACTTATCCTTGAAAGGATTAAGTATGTTTCCGCCGATCTGAAGGAGGCCGTTTAACGTACCCCAAAGCAGATAGTTAAGTCCGGCGCCGTGCCAAAGACCGCTGGTTGCAAAAACGATAAGAGCGTTAACGTATTTCCTCACCGTTCCTTTTCTGCTGCCGCCAAGAGGAATATAGATGTAATCTTTTAACCAGTCCATCAAAGAGATGTGCCAGTTTCTCCAGAATGCGGCAACGCTCGTTTGCAGGTAAGGCTGCCTGAAATTTACAGGAAGATCGAATCCAAGCGACTTTCCGACACCGAGAGCCATGTGAGTGCATCCTGCGAAATCAAGATATATCTCAAGAGAGTAAGCGGCAATGGCAACCATCACCACCGCTCCGTTGTAGTTATTTATGTTATCGTAAACACCGTCGACTATCGCTTTAAGTCTGTCGGCAACGCACATCTTTTCAAAGTATCCGTAAAAAAGGAGCAGCATTCCTGCCTGAAGATCGCTAAACTTCTTCTCACCTTTTTCTTTTAACTGACAAAGCAGGTTGTTGCTGCGGTCGATGGGACCTGCGAGCATTTCGGGGAAGAAAGAAACAAATGCCGCCAGTACGGGAAGGTTTCTTTCTGCCGGAGTGTCTTTTTTATATACATCAACAAGGTAACCTACCGACTTAAAGGTAAAGTAGGAAATACCAAGCGGTGCCACGAGTGAGACACTGTGAGGGCCGAATGACGATATGAATCGCCCAAGCACACTGTCCATTATATGAAGTGAAAAGTTTAAGTATTTAAATACAAGTAACGGTGCAAGCGCAAGTATCACCAAGCATGCAAAAACAATCTTCGAATTTCTTTTTTCAAATATACGCGCCGCAAAGTACACATACAGAATATATATCACGAGAAGCAATGTGAGCTTTACGTCATAAAGGGCATAAAAAGCAAGAGAAGCCAAGGCCGCAAGGTAAGACCTTGATTTCCCCGGAAGGACAAAATATACAATCATGACTATGAGAAAAAATCCCAGAAAGCCAAACGTATTGAATGTCATCCTTTTCTCCTTTACTCGGAAAGTGATCTGTAATAGTTTTCAAGTGCGGGTCTGGCCGCATCGTAATATTTCTTAAGCTGCATGTCAAAATGTTTGCCGAAGCTTTCCGTTATTATAGCGTCTGCCTGTTCAAATGACATGCTGTCTTTGTAAACACGCTTGCTGACAAGAGCATCGTACACATCCGCGATCGCCATTATGCGCGCTTCTACGGGTATCTCTTCGCCTTTAAGACCTTCGGGATATCCCGATCCGTCCCATCTTTCATGATGATAATGAGCGACGTTTTCGGCTATCATGTGAAATTCTTCGTCATCGGTGTCCTTTAATATCTCGTGAACTATGCGTGCTCCTTCGGCCGCATGCACCTTCATCTTCTCAAACTCCTCGGGCTTAAATCTGCCGGGCTTTCTAAGTATCGCATCGTCGACCGCGATCTTCCCAAGATCGTGCATCGGCGCGGCTTTGATGACTTTATCCAGAAAAGAATCCGTAAGGTTGTTGTCGATGTCCTTTTTGATCTCGTCAGCTATAAAGCGCACACAGTCAGAAGTTCTTCTGATATGACCGCCCGTCGAATTGTCGCGGCTTTCAACCATCATCGCCATATCAAGAATGAGTCTGTCGCTCATCTGTCTTATGTGCTCGGTCTTAAGCTCAACTTCTTTTCGAAGATCATTGTTATAGTTACTGATGAGCGAAATGTATTCCTGATTCTTGGTATCGTCGGATATAAGAATCTGATATCCCTGATTGCGCTTGCCGTTATACATGTAATTAATATCGGCAAGATAGATCTTTTCGCCCTTTTTTATGTAAAACTTATCTCTTTTTTGATCGAGATCAAATTCTTTTATGTGATCGACAAGGAGCGAAGTCAAAAATGCGTTGTTCTCGATCGGCGAGTCAACCTGAACCATCGAAAGCTCCGGTATGACTCCCATCGCTATTTCATTGCTCCCAAGGTAGTTCAACTTAAAGTCGAGCGATATGATACCCGTCTCATTTGCCTGCTCAAGCGAATCCGCAACCGATTCGGTGATGTCGTACATACATATCCTGTACGAGATCATGATGAACAGTATCTGGCTTAAAACGTAAGCAAGCGGAAGCATCTCAATGCTCTCGATCAGTTTTCCGCCGACAAAGTAAGCCAATATCGAAACAAACTGTGTCCAGAACAACATAAAGATGATCTTGTGCGATACATCCCTTTTCTTAAAATAGCTGTATACCGTAACGGCCAAACTTGTAAGGAACACTCCGACCACGAACACTAAAAAGATCGTGTGCATGAAGCCGTATTCTTTCACAAGTCTTTTTGTTCCGTGTTCGTTTACAAAAAGCACGCTCTTGTAAAAGATCGGCAGAAACCCTCCGGAAAGTACCGCGATATAAAAAAGCATCGATATTGCGATAACAAAGGCCGAAAGGACCTTCGGATAATGTATGTTGCAAAGACTGAGTATGTTTAAAAAAAGAAACGGCAACAAGAAACAACTGCCTATATATATGATCTTTTGCGCCAGCAAAGCCGTACCGACATTGTCGGCCAGCGCACCCATCAGGTAACCTGTGATGCTTATGGGAATTACCAAAAATATCAACGACAGATATACACTGAAATGCTTGTGCCAAAGAAGCGAATATATAAGCGATAGTACCAAAGATATTATGAAAAGAGTACCGTAATAGTAAACTGCCATCCTTTTATAAGCTCCATGTCGAATCCTAATCAATAATTATATCATATTTTTACACGCTTTATAACCATTCGTTCCAGAACCGTTCGACTTTTGACGATATGGATGCTATGTCGGTAAACTCGGCGTTGTCCCATTCTCTCGGAAACAGCCTTCTGTAACCGATCTCCTTGAATCTTTCGTCCAAAAGTGCGACTACGCCGATGTCTTCTTCGGTCCTTATGACTCTTCCGGCCGCCTGCAGCACTTTGTTCATGCCGGGGAATCTGTATGCGAAATCGTATCCGTTCTCTCCGCGCTCGTCAAAGAAACCTTTTATAATATCCTGTTCAAGGCAGACCTGCGGTATGCCCGTTCCGACTATGATCGCACCTATCAAAGAATCGTTCTTTAGATCTATGCCTTCGGCAAAAATGCCTCCCATTACGCAAAAACCTATCAGCGTGTTCTCGTCGCTTGAATCGTTGAATGCATTAAGGAACTGTTCCCTTTCATCTTCTCTCATGCCGGTATTCTGGCAAAGAACCGTCGCATCCGAAAGGTCGGCTACGTCCGTAAATGCCTCGTAAACCTTGTTAAGAAAGCCGTATGACGGAAAGAAAACCATGTAGTTACCGTTTCTTTCCGATACTATGCTGTCGATATATTTTGCGATCTTTAAATACTCCGAATCGCTTCTTCTTGTATATTTGCTTGTTACGTCGTTGGCGATGAGAATACCCCTTTTATCAGGATTGAACACCGACTTTGCATATACTTCGTAATCTTCCTCGGTACCCGCGAGCAGTTCTTTGTAATACTGTACCGGAAGAAGTGTTGCCGAAAAGAGTATGCTCGAGCACGCCTTTTGCATGCACTCTTCAAGGTTCGTCCGGGGATTTACGCAAAACAGTCTTAAATAGAAATCTCCCTTTGAATCGTACGAGCAATAAATCTTGTAATTGTCGTCGACTCTGTCGTATATGTTTAAAAATTCGGCTATATCGAAATAATGCTCAAGAAGAGCTTCTCTTTGCTCGCCGGTGATCGTAAGTTTTTCTCTCTCCCGGCCTTTCTTTTCTTTGTCCTGAAGTACCTTTTCAAGGTGAGCGTAAAGCCGCTCCAAGGATCGCAAAAAGGCATCGATGGGAGGATCGAAAAGAACGTTGTCGCAGGCGCGTTTTAGTACGAGCATCTGCTTGTTGCAGCTCTCGGCACGCTTTGCTATCCCTGGCACATCCGTGGCGGTAAGGCGCTTTAAATCGAGAAACATTTCTTTGGATATCGACGCCGAATACATGCTCCGCGCGCGGTCCACAAGGTTGTGCGCCTCATCTATAAGGAATATGTATTTTCCGGTGACACCGTCGGCAAAAAAGCGTTTTAACCTGGCCTGAGGATCGAAAGCGTAGTTGTAATCTCCTATTATGAAGTCCGAGAAAGATGACGCGTCAAGCCCCATCTCAAAAGGACATACCATATGCTTAGCCGCATAGGCCTCGATGGTCTCTCTGGTGTAGGCTTCCTCGTGAGTCAGCATGTCAAAAAGTGCTGCGTTTACCCTGTCAAAATGCCCCTTTGCATAAGGACAGGCCTCGGGATTGCACTCCTTGTCACCGGTCATGCATATCTTTTCTTTGGCGGTAAGGACTATGCCTTTTATGCGAAGTCCCTCTTCTCTTAATATATCAAGGCAGTCGGCGGCAACGGTCCTCGTGATCGTTTTGGCGGTAAGATAAAAGATCTTCTCCGCCTTCTCCTGCCCGAGAGCGCAAACGGAAGGATATACTGTTGAAACGGTCTTGCCGACGCCGGTCGGTGCCTCGATAAAAAGTTTCTTCTTATGGCAGATCGTATAATATACCTGCTTGACGAGTTCTTCCTGACCTTCTCTGTAAGGGAAAGGAAAAGCAAGTCCTTTGATGGAGATGTTTCTTTTTTCTATCCACTCAAGTTCCATCTTTGCCCATTTTTCGTAGTCTTTCAAAACTTCGTTCACGAACTTCTCAAGTGACTTGAAAGTACAGCTTTCGTGGAAATACTTTATCTCTTCGGTCTCAATGTTACAGTACGTTATGCGCACTTTTATATCTTCTATGCCTTCACTGAGAGCATACATATATGCATAAAATTTTGCCTGCGCAAGATGGAGCGGTTTTGCTTCTCTGTACTTCATGACATCGGCGTAAGTCGACTTTATCTCATCGATCGTAACTCCGGAATCGTTTACGATTATACCGTCGGCACGGCCTTCAACAGTGATGTCTATACCGTCTCCTTCGTATAAAAAAGCAAGCGGTACTTCGGCACTGTAATCGGCACCCATTCGCTTTTGGATCATTCGATGGATGCGACCGCCTTCAAGCATCGCTTGCTCGGAAAAAGTTCCCATTCTGTTGTCAATATCACCGGAGCGGAGGATAAACTCCACAACGCTCCTAACGGATACCTTTGCTGTCACAAAAACCCCTGCCTTGTATATTTCGCGGCAGGCAAATGTTAACAGGCCTGCATATGCGCTTGCAAAAAGCTTTCCAGATCGGGATTAAATCCATTGTACGATACCGTAAGCGGTACGGACATGTCTAGTCCCAATACTCCCAAAATCGATTTTGCATCTACATAATACCTGTTATTAGAGGCCACATCAATATCAAAATTGCATTTTGACGCGATGTTTACGAACTCCTTGGCAAGATAAGGAGTCATGATGATTCTCTTCTGCATTATCTTATCCTCCGGTTGTTTACATGTTGATGGTCGCGTTCAGGCCGTCCCCACCCCTTCTGAACCAATATACATGCTTGCGAGTCCCGGCGAAAAACACATTCGCATAATGACTCGTTATGTTTGTTTCATAAGTATAATTAAGAAAACGGTTTCTTGATATGTGTAAACTGCCAAAAATTCGATGATTTTTCTTGCATATTCTGTCGAAATGTAGTTAAATGTTACTGTCATACAACAACATATAGTGGAGAAAAATTTTTTATGGAAAAAACATACATTCCCGAGGGTTACAAACCCGCGCTGAATCTGCATGATACGCAGATCGCGATAAAGACCGTAAAAGATTCGTTCCAGACTTTGCTTGCGGAAAGATTGAATCTTTTAAGGGTTTCGGCTCCCTTGTTTGTGGATCCCGCACAGGGACTCAACGACAACCTTAACGGATATGAAAGACCGGTTTCTTTCGGCATAAAGGAGCAGAATGAATATCAGGCCGAGATCGTACACTCTCTTGCAAAGTGGAAACGCTACGCACTTAAGAAGTACGGTTTCAAGGAAGGCGAAGGTCTTTACACAGACATGAACGCCATCAGACGTGATGAGGACACAGACAACACTCACTCAATCTTCGTAGATCAGTGGGACTGGGAAAAGATCATCACAAAAGAAGAACGCACCATCGACACTTTGAAGAGCGTTGTGAACGATGTATACAAGGTACTCCGTAAGACCGAGAAATATCTTTCGATCCAGTACGATTACATCGAGGAGATACTCCCTCACGACATTTTCTTTATAACCAGCGAAGAACTCCTTGAGATGTTCCCCGAGAACACCCCCAAGGAAAGAGAATATTACATCACAAAGGCTAAAGGCGCCGTATGTATAATGCAGATCGGCGACAAGCTCGAAAACGGCAAGCCTCACGACGGACGTGCTCCCGACTACGATGACTGGGCACTTAACGCAGACATCTTCGTTTACTATCCCGTGCTCGACATCGCGCTTGAGCTTTCATCGATGGGTATCCGCGTTGACGCAAAGTCGCTTAAAGAGCAGCTCGACAAAGCAGGCTGTCCCGAGCGCGCAGAGCTTCCTTTCCAGAAGGCCGTTTTAAACGACGAGCTTCCCTTCACTATCGGCGGCGGTATCGGCCAGTCGAGAATATGTATGTTCTTCTTACGTAAGGCACACATCGGCGAAGTTCAGTGTTCGCTCTGGCCCGAAGAAACAGTCAAAACTCTTTCCGATCACGGAGTTCCGCTCCTGTAATGTTGTACAAAGAAAACAAAAAGCTGTCGGTACATAACCGACAGCTTTTTTGATCGCAAAGTCTCTTTGAACCTATTTACTTTCTAATTCGCGTTCTTTTTTATCGAATACATTAACAAGTATCATTATGACACCGGCTACGCCCACAAATCTTAACACTGCCATGGAATCGTCATAGATCGCATTCGTGGTCTTGGAATATTGAACGGCAGTCATTACAAAGGCTGATATCACGAAGCTTGCCAATGAGTAGATGTATTTGCCCATTTTATCGGCGATGAATATTGAAATACCCATCAAAAGTGCCAGACCAAGTCCCGTTCCCGAGATTTTTCCCATGACGAACGAACAAATGATGATGGTAAACAGCATGGGAATGGTGCCCTTCATGAACTTCGATGCTCTGTGATAGCAGATTCCCGAAAATACGAAGTTGGACGCCACGGGAACCATTATGCCGAACACGATAAGGCTTATCACAAAGGGAGGTACATAAGCCGGTTCCTCGCCCGATCCCTGCTGCATCAGAGATGATATCTTATAAAATCCTCCAAATGCTACCGCCAGTATAAGTTCTGCGAAAAATGCGGGAATCGCAAACTTGAAATTAGGTTCCGTCACTGTATTTTTTTTAATGTGTTTCGCCACCGACTTGAAATCTTTCATTACGAAAAGACAGGCGATCGCATGTCCTAAGCCGAAAAGCAGTACCGCAAGGAATTCCGGATATTCGGCTTTGTTTTTATAGAACAGTCCCGCAAGAAGCACAAGCCCGCTGGAAAATGCGTAACTTCCAAGCCCATATATAAGTGCCGGTCCCACAAAGCCCCATGTGTTTGCGAAGGATTTTCTGCTTATATCCTTGCTCATGGCTTTCAAATCTTCCGGTGACTTGGCTTTACGGGGGTTTTCACCTTCCCCTGTGAGATCAATGGCAGGGGCGGGTTTCGAAAAGCCCATCGGTATCAGTAAAAGGCTTCTCAATCCTTCAACGGTATTTACTATCTTGGTGGCTCCCGCCTCTTCCAGTTCTTCTCTCGAGCCGTATCCGTAAGTTACGCCGATGTTGGAGATGCCTACGTTAATGGCAGCTTCGATATCGTATTTGCGGTCGCCCACCATAACGATCTCGTCGTAATCGGGCTCTGCGCCGTCAAACATCTGACGTATCGTCTCGTTGATGATGTCTTCTTTTTTATCTCTCGTTCCGTCAAGCAGCGCCCCCACCACATAGTCAAAATACTCGCGGATGCCGAAGTGCTCCAGTATCTCTTCCACATAAACGGTAGGCTTGGAGGAAGAAACCGCTACGACACGATCTTTTTTCTTGAGATCCCTTAAAAGTTCCGGAATCCCCGGATAAATCTCGTTTTCGAATTTACCCACGTCCGAGTAGCGCTCGCGATAATATGTAATGCCCTGCTGAATTTCCTCTTCCCCCAGGTTGTACATGTTGGCAAAGGATTCTTTTAAGGGCGGTCCGATAACAGGCTCAAGTTTGTCGATGTCTGGCTCGTCTATGCCCAGTTTCGACAAAGCATACTGAAAGCTTGTGCATATTCCGACTTTCGGATCGCTCAGCGTTCCGTCAAGGTCAAATAAAATGTATCTGTACATGTGTTTTCTCCATTTCCATACTAAATGAAACTATATCATTTATGCCCGATTCATTCAACAAACACTTGACAGTAAAGTTTTTCGGGCTTATTTTAATATGCAAAGTGTTTTAAAAAAGCACTGTAAATACACAGCTAGGGGAGCTAATGCTGAGACTGCCTTCGGGCTATACCCTCATTACTTGAACCGGACAATACCGGCGTAAGGAAGCACTAAAAGCCGCCTTTTTGCGGCCGTTCCCCTCCTGTAAAAATAGGAGGATTTTTTTATGTCACAAACCAACATCTCAAACGCAAAGAAAATTGCGGAAGCAGCCGTTATGCTTGCCGTAGCAACGGTATTATCACTCATCAAGATTCTTGATCTTCCCTACGGCGGATCTGTCACGATAGCATGTATGCTCCCTGTAGTGATCATCGCTTATCGTCACGGAGTAAAGTTAGGTCTCCTGACCGGTCTTGTTTTCGGTATCATCCAGCAGTTACTCGGACTTAACACACTTTCATATGTTTCGACCTGGCAGTCTGTTATCGCCGTAATAATGCTCGACTACATAATCGCATTTATGGTGATCGGTCTCGGCGGTGTGTTCAGAAAGCTTTCTTCGCAGGCTAATGCATTGCTTTTGGGAACTATCCTTATATGTGTTTTAAGATATGCGTGCCACGTTATCTCCGGTGCGACCGTATGGGCAGGATTATCGATCCCCACAAATGCGGCACTTATCTACTCCGTAGGATACAATGCAACTTATATGATCCCTGAAACGATCGTAACCGTTGCTCTGGCATATTACATCGGATCGCTCATCGATTTCAGAAATCCCACGATCAGACATATGGCTCAGACAGAGAAGACCAAGATCCCTCTTCTTTACTGGACGGGAGGTCTTGCGCTTGCTGCAGGTCTTATTGTTGATATCTCCTGCATTTTCTCACATCTTCAGAATCCCGATGACGGTAAATTCGATTTCGCCGGACTCGGAAGCGTCAACTGGATGGTCGTTCTTATCGCTACAGCGGCTGCTATAGTGATCGCAGCGATATCATTCGGAATCGCATATTTAAAAAAGAATAAAAAAGAAAAAGCAGAACAGTAAAAACATAAATAAAGCACACAAAAAGGACCGTCGACTGACGGTCCTTTTTGCTAAATAAGGTAATATAAATTATAACAAAAGAGTCTAATGAATGAATCTGAATGATTTAAGTCCCATGTTACCGAAGCCTGTGTACTTAAGGTACAAAGGAGCAACTCCATCGGGAATGTTACACTCTGCACTGTAGGTTACCCAAACAGTTTCGAAGTCTACGCTTAATCTTGCATATACGGGACCGTCGGGAGAGGTACGTACTTCAAAGTCTCCTTTGCCGTATCCGCATACATCAAGTTCAATTCCTTTTACTCCCTTGAAATCAAAATATTTGAATCCGAGAGTTGTATTTTCAACTATGTTGTAAATGTATCCGACACATTCTTCACCGTCTTTTCCGTCCTGAGTTACTCTCGGAACGTGATGTCCGCCGACGTAAGGAATTCTTTCTTTATCTGTGTACATGTTGCAGACGATGTAGGAAGGATATTCTTCTGTATCCAAAAGAGG